>Ga0308157_10002743_pt1 | contig 27625 bp, 24 predicted proteins | sample PhyBR1_FD_201035 | JGI IMG/M metagenome (GOLD analysis project Ga0308157, IMG submission 201035) | Phyllosphere microbial communities from UC Gill Tract Community Farm, Albany, California, United States - DLSLB.R1 | ecosystem: Host-associated > Plants > Phyllosphere > Unclassified | place: USA...
TCGAGGTCGCGCTGAAACATGCCGACTCGAACGAGGGCGTCGAGGTGCGGCTGCTGTCGATGGGGCCCGCCGAGGCGACAGCGTCGATCCGCAAGGGGCTCGCGATGGGAGCGGGCTCCGCGCTGCAGATCGTCGACGACGACCTCGTCGGTGCCGACCTGGGGCTGACGGCGGAGGTGCTCGCGGCCGCGCTGAAGCGCGAGAACGCCGACCTCGTGCTCGCCGGAAACCTGTCGACCGATGGCGGCGGCGGGGTGGTTCCTGCGATGGTCGCCGAGCTTCTCGGCGTGCCCCACGCCACCGGCCTGAGCGACGTGACGATCACGGCCGACGCTGTATCCGGCACCCGCGGGTCAGATGCCGGCTCCCTGCAGGTGACGGCGCCGCTTCCCGCGGTCGTCTCGATCACCGAGGCGCTCCCCGACGCGCGATTCTCGAGCTTCAAGGGCATCATGGCGGCGAAGAAGAAGCCGTTCGACACGATCGCGCTCGACGAGCTCGGAGTCGCCGCCCTCGACCCCGCCGCCGCGCGCACGATCATGACCGCCGTGGCCGAGAAGCCGCCGCGTCAGGCGGGTGTGAAGATCGTCGACGAGGGTGACGGCGCCGAGCAGCTCGCCGACTTCTTGGCGTCCAACAAGCTGGTGTGACGGAGAAGATGATGACTGTCCTCGCGTATCTCGACCTCACCCCGGACGGGCACCTCGCCTCGAGCGCCGCAGGCCTGCTGGGCGCTGCGGCGGAGCTCGGGTCTGCTGTTGCGCTCGTCGTCGCCCCGGACGGCGGCGGTGCTGACGCTGCTGACGAGGCGGCGCGACTCGGTGCGACGAAGGTGCTCCTCGCGGAGGATGCGCGCGTCGGAGCCGAGCTCACCGGTCCCGCCGTCGACGCGCTCGCCGCGGCGACCGCGCAGCACTCGCCCGACGTGATCCTCGTGTCGCACTCGATCGAGGGGCGCGAAGTCGCGGCCCGCTTCGCGGCGCGCACACGCTCCGCCCTGATCATCGACGCGGTCGGCGCATCGCGCGACGACGAGGGTGTCATCGCGCACCATTCCGCATACGGCGGCGCGTACACGGTCACGAGCGCGGCCACGTTCGGCGCACCGGTGATCACGGTGCGCGACGGCGCGATCGATGCCCGCGCCAACGCGGCCGATCCCGTGGTCGAGAAGCTCGAGATCCCCGCCTCCTCGGTGCCGTCGGCGCAGGTCACCGGCTCCGAGCCGGTCGTGGCCGACTCGGAGCGCCCGGCGCTGGCGGGGGCGGCGAAGGTCGTCTCCGGCGGTCGCGGGCTCGGATCCGAGGAGAACTTCGCACTCGTCGAATCGCTCGCCGATGCGCTCGGCGCGGCCGTCGGCGCATCGCGCGCCGCGGTCGACGCGGGATACGTGCCGTACGCGCACCAGGTGGGCCAGACGGGCGTCTCGGTGTCGCCGCAGCTGTACGTCGCCCTCGGCATCTCCGGCGCGATTCAGCACCGAGCGGGCATGCAGACGGCCAAGACCATCGTCGCCGTCAACAAGGACGCCGACGCGCCGATCTTCGACATCGCCGACTTCGGTCTCGTGGGCGACCTCTTCGAGATCGTCCCGAAACTCGTTGAGGCGATCGACGCGCGAAAGAAGTAGACGATGTCGGTGGTGACGATGCGGCGCGGGCTCCCGCGCGTGGCGGGCGGGGCGCCGTGGCCGCCGGCCGATGCGGCACCGCCCGCTCCGGAAGTGATGGAAGCGGCGCCCGCTCCGGCTGCTGCTGTGTCCGAGGCGGCCGCGGCTCCTGCAGCGCCATCCGGGCCTGCGGCGGCCGCTCCCGCAGTGCCGCTGAGCGCCGGCACCGCTGCAGGGGCGGGGCTGCGGCGCGGACTTCCCCGGGTCGTCGGGGGCGATCCATGGCCGCCCGAGGGCGTGGCGCCCGTCGCCCCCGCGCCCGTACCCCGCCCCCAGGAGACCCCGCGGGTCCCCGAGCCCGTCGCGTCGCAGGAGGTCGCCTCAGAGCCACCGGTCGAGACCGCCGCTGCCGCGCCTTCGGCGGCGGCTGCCGCCGGCGAGGCCGTTCCTGTGCGGCGCGGGCTTCCGCGCGCGGCGGGCGGGGATCCGTGGCCCCCCGACGGTTTCGTCGCGGTCCGCGACACAGAGCCCAGTCTGCTCGAGGCATCTGCCGTGGTTCCGGCGGTGCCCGAGATCGCGCCGCCGGTGGATCGTGACTCCGCGGACGCCGTGCCCGTCGTGCGCGCACCGCGCCCGGTGCTCTCGCCGATCGCCCGGGCAGTGCGCGACCACGCCGGTGCGCCGGGATCTCCGGCCGAGCCGCAGCCGCGTCCCTGGTACAAGCCGCACTGGCACCAGGCCATCGCGGGCCTGATCGGTGCGGCGGGCGTGCTGCTCCTCGCCGTGATCGGCGTCTTCACCGTGCGCGGGCTGCTCTCCACGAGCGTCATGCAGGACTTCCTCGTGAGGTATCCGGGCGAGTACCACCTGCCCGAGGCGACGGACGAGGGCTTCCCCGCGTGGGCGCGGTGGAGCCACTTCCTCAACATGTTCTTCATCGTGCTGATCATTCGCAGCGGCCTGCAGGTGCGGCACCAGAAGAAGCCGCCCGCGTACTGGGCGTCGAAGCGAGGATCGAAGATCTCGATCAATCTGTGGCTGCATCAGTCGCTCGACATCCTCTGGATCCTGAACGGCGTCGTGTTCGTCGTGCTGCTGTTCGCGACCGGGCACTGGGCGCGGATCGTGCCGACGAGCTGGGAGGTGTTCCCGAACGCGCTGTCGGCAGCGCTGCAGTACGTGTCGCTGGATTGGCCGACCGAGAACGGATGGATCAACTACAACTCGCTGCAGCAGCTGGCCTACTTCTCGGTGGTGTTCCTCGCGGCGCCGCTCGCCGTGATCACCGGTGTGCGGATGTCGGGCGTCTGGCCGAAGAACGCCAAGGCCCTGTCGAAGGCGTATCCGATCGAGCTCGCGCGTGCGATCCACTTCCCGACGATGCTGTTCTTCGTCGTCTTCGTGATCTTCCACGTGGGCCTCGTGTTCGCCACGGGTGCGCTGCGCAACCTCAATCACATGTATGCCGGTCAGGACGTGGTCAACTGGGCCGGTTTCGGCATCTTCGCCCTGTCGATCGCCGCGGTCGTCGCCGCGTGGATCGCGGCGAGACCCCTGGTGCTCGCCCCGATCGCGAGTCTGTTCGGCCGCGTCAGCGAGCGCTGACCGGATCCGATGGGTCGCCAGAAAATGGTGCCTCACCGCACGCGGAGGCAGCATTTTCTGGCGACCCTGTGCTCGAGCAATGTGTACATTAATGGGTTGTTCTCGTCAAAAGGTGCCCGTCGGTGCGGATTGTGTATACAATAATTGTATGGTCACCGTCGAGCAGCAGGCTTCTGTGAAGGCAAGCGATCGCGCGTATGCGACGCTGCTCGACGAGATCCAGTCGGGCGCGCTGCCGGCCGGTGCGGTCGTCGCGGAGGCCGAGCAGGCTGCTCGGCTCGGCGTGAGCCGCACGCCCATGCGCGAGGCACTCCGCCGCCTCGCCGCCGACGGCCTGATCGTGCAGCAGTCACCGCGCGTCACGGTCGTCGCGGGCATCGACAAGGCCGACATCCGCGCCCTGTTCGAGATCCGCCGCGCCCTCGAGGAGTCCGCCGCTCGGCTCGCTGCCGAACGCGGCGACGCGGCCGTGTTCCGCGATATCGCCGACCAGCTCGCGGGCGTGCACCTCGAGAGGGATTCGGACCGAGACCGCTACTACGAACTCATCGGTCGACTCGATGGCGCGATCGACGAGGCCATCGCCAACGACTACATCGCCTCCGCTCTGCGCACGGCGCGCGCCCACCTGGTGCGCGTCCGTCGCCTGGCGCGCGACCGTCCCGAGCGGCTCGCGGCATCCGTCGCAGAGCACCGCACGATCGCTCAGGCGATCGCCGACCGCGACGGTTCCCTCGCCTCCCACGCGACGCACGTGCACCTGCACAACGCGCTCGCGAGCATTCTGCAGAACCCCGATATCGAAGGATGACCATGACCGTCTTGCACCCCGTACGCACCTACCGCAGCGACGAGAACCTGCCCCGCGACGAGCAGCTCGCCTGGAAGATCGCCCAGGTCGCCGTCGATCCGGTCGAGGTCGAAGACGCCGTGACCGAGATGGTCATCAACCGCGTGATCGACAACGCCTCGGTCGCCGCCGCCTCCCTCACGCGCGGCCCCATCTGCTCGGCCCGCGCGCAGGCGCTCGACCACCCCGTCTCGCGCGGCGGCGACGGTGCAACGATCTTCGGCCTGCCGCTCGATGTGCGCACGAGCCCCGAGTGGGCCGCGTGGGCGAACGGCGTCGCCGTGCGCGAGCTCGACTACCACGACACGTTCCTCGCCGCCGAGTACTCGCACCCCGGCGACAACATCCCGCCGATCCTCGCAGTCGCACAGCACCTCGGCTGCGATGGGCGCGCCCTCGTGCGCGGCATCGCGACCGGCTACGAGATCCAGATGGACCTCGTGCGCGCGATCAGCCTGCACAAGCACAAGATCGACCACGTCGCCCACCTCGGCCCGTCTGCCGCCGCCGGCATCGGCACCATGCTCGGCCTCGACGCCGAGGTGATCTTCCAGGCCGTCAGCCAGGCGCTGCACACGACGACCGCCACGCGTCAGTCGCGCAAGGGCGAGATCTCCACGTGGAAGGCACACGCCCCCGCCTTCGCGGGCAAGATGGCCGTCGAGGCGGTCGACCGTGCGATGCGCGGCCAGACCTCGCCGTCGCCCATCTACGAAGGCGAAGACGGCGTCATCGCCTGGCTGCTCGACGGACCCGAGGGCCGCTACGAGGTGCCGCTTCCCGCACCGGGTGAGCCCAAGCGCGCGATCCTCGATTCGTACACGAAGGAGCACTCGGCCGAGTACCAGGCTCAGGCGTGGATCGACCTTGCGCGCGCCCTCGGCACCGAGCGCCCCGAGCTGCGCGACCCGGCGAACATCGCCAGCATCGTGCTGCACACCTCGCACCACACGCACGTGGTGATCGGATCCGGATCCGGCGACCCGCAGAAGTACGACCCCACGGCCTCACGCGAGACGCTCGACCACTCGATTCCGTACATCTTCACCGTTGCGCTGCAGGACGGCGGCTGGCACCACGTCGACTCCTACGCTCCCGAACGCGCGGGCCGCACCGACACGGTCGAGCTGTGGCACAAGGTCACGACGGCGCTCGACGAGGAGTGGACGCGCCGCTACCACTCGGAGGATCCGGACGAGAAGGCGTTCGGCGGCCGCGCCGAGATCACGCTGACCGACGGATCCGTCGTCACGGCCGAGATCGCCGTCGCCGACGCGCACCCGCTCGGCGCTCGCCCGTTCGTGCGGGCGAACTACGAGGCGAAGTTCCGCCTGCTGGCCGAGCCGGTGCTCTCGTCCGAGGAGATCGAGCGCTTCCTGAGCCTCGCCGCGCGTCTGCCCGAGCTGACGCCCGCCGAGGTGCGCGAGCTCTCGATCATCGCGAACCCCGGCGTCATCGACGCGGCGCCGGCTCCGAAGGGACTGTTCTGATGCTGAACGCCCAGACCCCGCCGCATGTGAAGCGTCAGCGGTTCCGGGAGAAGCTGGAATCCGGCGAGCTGCTGCGCTTCCCCGGCGCCTTCAATCCGCTCTCCGCCAGGCTGATCGAGCGCAAGGGCTTCGAGGGCGTGTACATCTCGGGAGCCGTGCTGTCGGCCGATCTCGGTCTGCCCGACGTCGGCCTCACGACGCTGACCGAGGTCGCGGATCGCGCGGCTCAGATCGCGCGCACGACCGAGCTGCCGGCGATCGTCGATGCCGACACCGGCTTCGGCGAGACGATGAACGTCGCGCGCACGATCCAGATCCTCGAGGATGCCGGCCTCGCCGGCTGCCACATCGAAGACCAGGTCAACCCGAAGCGCTGCGGTCACCTCGACGGCAAGGAGGTCGTCGACGAGGAGACGGCCCTGAAGCGCATCCGCGCCGCGCGCGACGCACGCCGCGACCCGAACTTCCTCATCATGGCGCGCACCGACATCCGCGCCGTCGAAGGGCTGGACGCGGCGATCGATCGCATCGGCAAGCTCGTCGATGCGGGAGCCGACGCGATCTTCCCCGAGGCGATGAAGAACCTCGACGAGTTCCGCGCGGTTGTGGAAGCCACAGACGTTCCCGTGCTCGCGAACATGACCGAGTTCGGCAAGAGCGATCTGTTCACCGTCGACCAACTGCGCGAGGTCGGGGTGAGAATGGTGATCTGGCCGGTGTCGCTGCTGCGCATGGCGATGGGTGCGGCAGAGCGTGCGCTCGACACGCTCATCGACGACGGCAGCCTCACGGGCCAGCTCGACAGCATGCAGCACCGCGCCGATCTCTACGACCTGATCGACTACGAGTCGTACAACCAGTTCGACTCGGGCATCTTCAACTTCCAGATCACGAAGGAGTGAGACCATGACCGAGGACATCCGAAAGGGACTCGCAGGCGTGACGGCCGACTACACGGCCGTCAGCAAGGTGAACCCCGAGACCAACAGCCTGCTCTACCGCGGATACCCCGTGCAGGAGCTCGCCCAGACGCAGCCGTTCGAGGCGGTCGCCTACCTGCTCTGGAACGGCGAGCTGCCGACCGACGAGCAGCTTGCCGACCTGCGCGAGACAGAGCGCACGCACCGCGCACTCGCGCCCGAGGTAAAGGCCGTGATCGACGGGCTTCCGCTCGAGGCCCACCCGATGGATGAGCTGCGCACCGCGCTCAGCGCGATCGGCGCGAGCGACACGGCCGGATCCGCGTCGGTGCTCGATTCCACGGGCACGCCCGAGGAGAACCTCGAGCGCAGCATCCGACTGTTCGCGGCGCTGCCCGCGATCGTCGCGTACGGCCAGCGCCGTCGCCGGGGCCAGGCGAGCATCGAACCGCGCAGCGATCTCGACTACTCGGCGAACTTCCTCTGGATGACGTTCGGCGAGGAGGCGCACCCCGCCGTCGTCGACGCCTTCAACCGGTCGATGATCCTGTACGCCGAGCACTCCTTCAACGCCTCGACGTTCACGGCGCGCGTGATCACCTCGACGATGAGCGACCTGTACTCGGCCGTCGTCGGCGCGGTCGGTGCGCTGAAGGGCCCGCTCCACGGCGGCGCGAACGAGGCCGTGCTGCACATCTTCAACGAGATCGGATCCGCCGAGAACGTTGCCCCGTGGCTCGACAAGGCGCTCGCGGAGAAGCGGAAGATCATGGGCTTCGGGCACCGGGTCTACAAGCGCGGCGACTCGCGCGTGCCGACGATGAAGGCCGCGCTCGACACACTCGTCGAGCACTACGACCGCCCTGATGTCGAGGCGCTCTACGACGCGCTCGAGAGCGAGTTCGTGAACCGCAAGGGCATCTACCCGAACCTCGACTACCCGTCGGGGCCGGCGTACAACCTGATCGGCTTCGACACCGTGACGTTCACCCCGCTGTTCGTGGCGTCACGCGTGACGGGCTGGACGGCGCACATCCTCGAACAGCAGGCATCCAATGCGCTGATCCGCCCGCTGTCGGCGTACAACGGCCCTGACGAGCGTCACATCGACGACTACGTCCCGACGGAAGCCGAGCTCGAGGCGGCGAACCGCGAGGAAGAGTCGGCGTGACCGAGAGGGTCGCGATCGTCGCGGGGGCCCGCACGCCGATCGGCACATTCGGCGGGGCCTTCGCGGGCACCGACGCGCATCTGCTCGGTGCGGCCGCCGTTCGCGGCGCGCTCGAGCGGTCGGGCGTCGACGGATCCGCCGTCGGCGAGGTCGTCATGGGCTGCGTCGGACAGTACGGACCCGACGTGTACAACGCGCGTCGGGTTGCGCTCGAAGCGGGCCTCGCGACCCGGGTTCCGGCGCTGACGGTGAACCGCCTGTGCGGATCGGGCCTGCAGGCGATCTGGTCGGGCGCGCAGGAGCTGTTGTGGGGAGGCGTCGACGTCGTCGTCGCGGGCGGCGACGAGAGCATGTCGCGCACGCCGTTCCTCGATTACTCCTCGCGCGGCAACGCACGGCTGGGGCACCGCCAGGTGCTCGACGGAACCGTCGCGATCCTGACGGACCCGTTCAGCGGCCAGCACATGGGCATCACCGCCGAGAACGTGGCGGCGAAGTACGACGTCTCCCGCGCGGATCAGGACGCGTTCGCGCTCGAGTCGCAGCGCCGCGCGGCGAAGGACGCGGCGCAGGTAGCGTTCGCCGAGGAGATCGTTGCGGTCACGACGGCGGGCCGTAAGCCCGTCGAGGTGACGCGGGACGAGCACCCGCGGCCCGAGACGACACTCGACGCGCTGGCCGGGCTGCGCCCGGTGTTCCAGAAGGACGGCACGGTCACAGCCGGCAACGCGTCGGGCGTGAACGATGGCGCGGCCGCCACCGTGCTGATGCGCGAGAGCGACGTGCGCGAGCAGGGCCTCGACGCCCTCGCGACCATCGAGGCCGTGGCCACGGCGGCGCTGGATCCCGAGTACATGGGATACGCGCCCACGCTCGCACTTGCGAAGCTGTGGGAGCAGACGGGTCTGTCGCCCGACGACGTCGACGTGATCGAGCTGAACGAGGCGTTCGCCGCTCAGGCGCTCGCCGTGATGCGAGACGCGAAGCTGGATCCGGCGAAGGTCAATCCGTACGGCGGCGCGATCGCGCTCGGCCACCCCGTCGGCGCGACCGGTGCGATCCTCACGGTGCGCGCGGCGCTCGACCTGAAGCGGCGGGGCCTCCAGTACGCCGTGGTCACGATGTGCATCGGCGGCGGGCAGGCGCTCGCAGCGCTTCTGAAGCGCTGGTAGCGGCGCATTCGCCGGCGCGCTCCTTCCTCGGCCATCGAGGAAGGAGCGCGCTTCGCTTTACATCGGCGCGCGTGCTCGGCCGGCGGCCGAAACCTAACGGATCCGCAACGCCCGAAAAGCAATGTTGTGAACCATGACCATGATTACTACGATTGGCGTAATCAGATCAAGGAGGATCTCATGGCTACTACTCGATTCCGCGCTCCGTTCGCTGTCATCAGCGTTGCGGCGGCCGGTGTGCTTCTCGCCAGCTGCTCCGTGGGCGGCGGTGCCGACGTGGCAGGCGGCGGAGAACCGGCCGAGGTCGACGGCCCGCTCGCCGAGATGTACGAAGCCGCGAAGGAGGAGGGCGTCGTCGTCTGGTACACGTCGTTCATCCCCGACAACATCGAGCAGATCGAGCCGGCCTTCGAAGAGCAGTTCCCGGGCGTCGACCTGCAGGTCCTGCGTCTCGGCGGCACCGAGGGGCCGATCCGGTTCTCCTCCGAGGTCAAATCGGGCGCATCGAGCGCCGATGTGCTGACGACGAGCGAGATCGACTTCGGTGATGAGGCGAAGGAGAACGGCTGGACCGACGACCTCAGCACGTTCGACCTGCCGACGCTCGCCGACTACCCGGAGGACTTCGTGCGGGGGCCGCTCGCGGTCACGCAGGTCGCACCGATCCGCGTCACGTACAACACCGAGCTCGTCGAAACGCCGCCGACGTCGTGGGAGGACCTGCTCGACCCCGAGTACGCCGACCAGCTGATGCTCGTCGACCCGAGCGCGATCCTGCCGTGGATGGGGCAGTACTACGTGCTGAAGGAGGAATTCGGGATCGAGTACCTCGAGCAGCTCGCCGATAACGGCTATCGCCTCGTCGACAGCGCGGTGCCTGCCTCGCAGTCGCTCTCCGCGGGCGAGGGCAAAGGGGTCTTCCCGAGCCTCGACTCGGTGGCCAACCCGCTCATCGCCGAGGGGGCGCCGGTCGAGAACGCGGTGCTCGCACCGTACACCGGCGTCGAGAACTCGTCGATGATCTCCTCGAGCGCAGACCACCCGGAGGCCGCGCGGCTGTTCACGTCGTGGCTGCTGAGTCCGGAGGGCCAGTCGGCCGTCAACAGCGGATTCGCGGCCTCGCCCCTCGACGACGTGCCCGACACCGAGACCGTCGATGAAGGCTACGTGCCGCTCGACGCGGAAGCCGTCGCGGGGGCGCGCGACGAAATCCTCGGCGCTCTGGGGATGCAGTGAGCGCAGGAGGAGCGCCACGAGGCGCGGACCAGAAGACAGCCACCGTGGTCGCGGGCGACGCTCTCGCACCCGTGCTGCAGATCGACGAGCTCTACAAGCACTTCCAGCTGCCGGGGGAGAAGAAGGTCACCGCCGTCGACGGGATCGACCTGACGCTGAGTCGGGGCGAGTTCCTCGTGCTGCTGGGGCCGTCGGGCTGCGGCAAGACCACGCTCCTGCGCTGCGTCGCCGGGTTGGACTCGCCCGATTCGGGTCGGATCCGCATCGGCGGCCGCGACGTCTATGACAGCACGCGCGCGATCAGCCAGCCGCCCGAGAAGCGGCACATCTCGATGATCTTCCAGACGTACGCCCTGTGGCCGCACATGACGGCGGCCCAGAACGTGGCGTACCCGCTGATCTCCCGCGGGGTGCCGCGCAAACTCGTCAAGGAGCGCGTGGACCGCGTGCTGGAGCAGGTGGAGGTGACGTCGCAGGCGAAGCGCTACCCGAACCAGATGTCGGGCGGTCAGCAGCAGCGCGTCGCACTGGCGCGGGCGCTCGTCTCGGAGAGCGACCTGATCCTCTTCGACGAGCCGCTGTCGAACATCGACGCGAAGGTGCGCGAGCAGCTCCGCGAGGAGATGCTCGAAATGCAGCGCACGCTCGGCTTCACCGCGCTGTACGTCACGCACGACCAGTCTGAGGCGATGCACCTCGCCCACCGCATCGCGGTGCTCGATTCGGGAAAGGTCGCCCAGCTCGACACCGGCCGCACGATCTACACCAGGCCGGCCAACCGGTACGTGGCACGGTTCATCGGTCGCATGAACGAGACCAAGGGAGCCGTCACATCCATCGCCGACGGCGCGGCAGACGTCACCACGCCGCTCGGCGCGGGACGCGCGGTGTTCACGAGCGACGAGGTGCCCGTGGGTGATGACGCGGTCGTGGCATGGCGTCCCGAGAACGCGCAGGTCATCCCTCACGACGACCCCGCTCCCGAGCGTGCGGCGCTCGTCGTCGACGGCGTGGTCACGGCGCGCGTGTTCGTCGGCATGCACGTCGAGCTGCTGGTGCACGCGCACGACGAGACCCTGCTCGCGATCGCGCCGCCCGACTCGTTCATCCGCGAGGGCGACCAGGTGCGGCTCGTCATCAGCGAGGGATCCCTCATCGCCGTTCCGCAGCCCGAGGCGAGGTGAGGTGATGGCTGTCGTCTCTGACGCCCGCGCGAAGCCGTCGGCCGGGCACCGGGCCGCGTCGTGGGTTCGCGGGCTGTCTCCGTTCGGGGTGTTCGCGGGCCTCGTCACGATCGGCATCGTGGCGCTCGTGGGCTTTCCGCTGCTGTCGACCCTGTGGAACGTCTTCTTCGTCGACGGCGCGCTCGATCTGAGCCCGTTCGTCGATGTGTGGTCGCTGCCGGGCATCGGATCCGTGCTGCTGAACACCGCCATCGTGCTGGTGATCGCGCTGCCGATCTCGCTCGCGGTCGCGACCGTGTTCGCGTGGCTCATGGAGCGCACGGACGCGCGCATCGGCTGGGCGTCGACGATCCTGCCGCTGATCCCGCTGATGGTGCCCTCGCTGGCGGGTACGGTCGGCTGGATCGCGCTCACGTCGGGACGTGCGGGGCTGCTGAATGTGTGGCTGCGCGATCTGCTGGGCCTCGTCGGGATCGACCTGGCGGAGGGGCCCTTCCAGATCTACTCGTGGGGCGGCATGGTCTTCCTCTACGTGCTGTACGTCGTGCCGTTCGGATACCTCTCGATCAGTTCGTCGCTGCAGAACCTCGATCCCTCGCTCGAAGAGGCCGCGCGCGTGAACGGATCCGGCATCCTGCGCACGTTCTTCACGGTGACGATCCCCGCCATCAAGCCGGCGCTCGTCGGTGCGTTCAACATCCAGCTCATCATCGGCTTCGCGATGTTCTCGATTCCGGCCACAGTCGGCGTCTCCGCGGAGATCGAGGTGCTGGCGCTGCGCATCTACCGCCTGCTGACGTTCTCATATCCGCCCGACACGGGATCGGCCGTCGTGCTGTCGATCCTGATGCTCGTCGTCGTCGCGATCGCGGGCTGGTGGCAGCTGAAGGTCAACCGCACCAAGCGCTACGGCACGATCGGCGGCCGCATCGGCCGAGGCGCACAGGTGCGGCTCGGCAAGTGGCGCTGGTTCGCGATGTTCTGCGTACTGTTCTACATCGCCGCCACGTCGATCCTGCCGTTCCTCGGTCTCGTGTTCCTGTCGGTGCAGGGGTTCTGGTCGAGCACGATCGACTTCTCGCGGTACAGCTTCGACAACTACGTCGCCGTGATCAGCACGCCTGACATCCAGGCGTCTCTGATGAACTCGGTGCTGTTCGGCATCCAGGGCGGTCTCGTCGCCATGGTCATCGGTCTGATCGTGGCGATGTATCTCGCGCGCAATACGGGCGTCGCCGCGAAGGTCGTCGATTTCATCTCGCGGATTCCGGCGACCCTGCCGCACCTCGTGGTCGCGGTCGCGTTCATCGCGGCGTTCGCCGGTCCGCCGTTCAACCTCGCCGGCACGTCGGCGATCCTGATAGGCGCGTACATCGTGATGTACCTGCCGCAGGCGGTGATCTCGTCGAACTCGGCGATGGCGCAGGTCGGAAACGACATGGTCGAGGCGTCGCTCGTCTCGGGTGCGGGGCAGGGGCGCACCTTCCTCAAGGTGATCCTGCCGCTCGTCTGGCCGGGCTTCATCTCGGGCTTCGTGATCTGCTTCGTCGTCATGGCGGGCGAGCTCACCGGATCCGCGCTGCTCGCGGGCGTGCAGACGCCCGTGATCGGCTTCACGATGATCAAGATGTGGCTCGACGGATCGACCACGCTGCTCGCCGCGCTGTCGGTGATCGTGAGCGTCGTCTTCAGCGTCGTGACGCTCGCGTCGCTGCTGCTGGCGAAGCCGCGCCGCCGCCGCGGGTGAGGCGCGTCTTGATCTCAAGGGCCCAGGTCCAGCATCGGCCTGGGCCTGGGCCTGGGCCCTTGAGGCCGACGGCAGGATCCCGACGGACCCGGGCACGGGCTGGCCAGAGCGCTCTTGACCGGTGATCTGCAGCCCGGTCGTCTGAATGATCTCGCACGCGACTCCTCGTAGAAATCAAGCGACCGAGTACCGTTCTCTGCTTGGCGGACTAGAATTGAAGAAGGCGAACGGAGTGAATGTGACTGTCACGGAAATGCGTGCACTGCGTGTCGAAGCGGCGATCCATAGCGCCGAGATCGAGGGGCTGAATGTGACCTCAGACACGCGCACTGACGCCGACTCGTACATCGCGGGTGCCATTGACTCGCACGAGCTGGTCGATCGGGTACGCGCCAGGTATGGACTCTCCTGACGTCGTCGATCCCTATCTAATCCCGGGAACAAACGTTCTCCGGAACCGCCTCGGGCTCACGTCAGCTACAGAGCTTTCGGCCGCCGAAGCAGACCTGTCTTTTGCGAGAGTCCTGCAGCTGCTCGAGACCCCGGTTCCCGTGACGAACGATCTCAACGAACTCCGGAAGATTCACTTTTGCTTGTTTCAAGACGTGTACGAGTGGGCGGGTGATCTGCGAACTATCGATGTCCGCAAGAACGTACCCGGCGCAGAGTTCTTTCTGCCTGTTGGATTCATCGAGAGCGCGGCCGCGATCTGCTTCAGCGAACTCGCCGACGAAGGGTTCCTCACCGGCCTCGCGCGCGAGAACTTTGTGCAACGACTCGCCTACCATTACGAGAAGATCAACTACATCCATGCGTTCCGCGAAGGCAACGGTCGCACCCAGCGCATCTTCTGGAATCGACTAGCGCTACAAGCAGGATGGGAGCTGGACTGGCGGCCTGTTCACGGCGAAGAGAATCACGCTGCGGCCCGAGCCGGATCAGATCAGCAAGATCTCTGTCCTTTGATCAGCATGTTCGACAAGATCGTGACTGAGGCGCAAGACGTTGAATTAGGTTCATGGAGATCGCAGGAGATCCAGCGATTGTCGATCTCACCGACCGAGCAGACCTGATCTCTGGCCTTCGCCGTGAGGGTGTCTCCGGGGGCGGGGTGTCAGGTCGGACCACGCCGTGCTTCCTCAGATCTCTGTGTACTTGTGCTGCGGCGAAGCAACCCCTTCGGAAAATTCGCTCTCTCGACGTAGCGTCGCCAGCACCGGGGAAAGCCTCCGGGAAGGAGGAAGAGACGTGACTGTTGCACATCAGATGCTCGCCACTCACCCGAAAGCAGGACCCGGCCCGGCGCACGACGCACTCGTGCGCTGTATCGAGGCGTGCGGTGAGTGTGCCCAAGCGTGCACCGCCTGCGGGGACGCGTGCCTCGGCGAGGACATGGTCGCCGAACTGGTCGGGTGCGTCCGTAGGAACGCCGACTGCGCAGACATCTGCGCAGCCACGGGTGCGGTTCTCTCGCGGCAGACTGAGCCTGACACGGCGACCGTTCGCGCCCTGCTCGAAGCGTGCCGCACGGCCTGCGCGTCCTGCGGGGATGAATGCGAGCAGCACGCCGACACGCACGGACACTGTCGCGTCTGCGCCGAATCCTGCCGCCGCTGCGAGCAGGCCTGTGCGTACCTGCTCGCCACGCTGTAGCCCCGTCGGCGCACGACGCCCGTTCCCGTTCTCGCAGCAGAGAGCCGGCAGCCGAGCTGACGCGGAAGCACAAGACGCGCGGTGCGTTGCGCAGCTCGAACATGCGGGAGACGCACCCGGTCTCAGCAGAAGAGGCCTCATGCACGCGACGTGTCCGTGAGGCCTCTTCTTGTGTGCGTCACACCTGGGCGAGGAACGCCTTCGTGCCGTCGAGGGCGCGCTGGGCCGCTTCCTCCGGCGGGAGGGCGCGGAGCTCGTCGTTCAGGACCTCGACGCCGATGGGGGCGTTCACGCCCGTCTCCTTCAGGACGGCGAACAAGCCGGCGAGGTCGAACTCGCCCTCGCCCGCGATGCGGCGCCTTCGGAACGTCGCGTCGAGCTCGTCGCCGACATCGCCCAGAGGGCCGTCGCTCAGCTGGATGACCGAGATGCGGCCCGCGGGCACCTTGCGCAGTTGGTCGAAGGTCGACCCGCCGCGGAAGAAGTGCCACGTGTCCATGACGACGGATCCGTTGGGTTCGCCCGCCTTCTCAACGATCTCCCACGCCTGCTCGATCGTGTGCACGTCGGTCCAGGGGAGGAACTCGAGGGCGACCTTGAGCTTGTACTCGGCCGCGCGGCGGCACACCCCGGCGAACCGCTCGGCGACGGCATCCACCCCGTCGTCGAGCGGCCCCGAGATCGTCATCATGTGACGCCCGCCGTAGTACCGCTTGAGGCGATGCAGGGCGCGTTCGTGTTCGATCGAGTCGGCGTTCTCGCCGTTCGGCAGCCACCAGTCGGAGAGGAAGCCGAGTTCGAACACCTCGAGCCCGTGCGCGCGGATGTCGCTCTGGATCTCGGCGAAGGTGTACCCGTCAGCGACCGCGCGCTGCGCGTGGCCCGGGCGGAACCCGAAGCCGTCGTAGCCGGCGCGGGCCGCGATCTCGATGCGCTCGCGCATCGGGACCTTGTCGACCGTGCTCGCGCACAGGAAGATCTCGTGAGACATCAGTACGACCGGGGGAGTCCGAGCACCTTCTCGCCCAGGAAGGCGAGGATGAGCTCGTTGCTGATCGGGGCGATGCGCTCGACGCGCACCTCGCGCCAGTAGCGCTCGACGTGGTACTCCTTCGTGTACCCGTACCCGCCGTGCACCTGGATCGCGCGGTCCGCCGCCTCGAAGGCCCACTCGCTCGCGAGGTACTTCGCCTCGTTCGCCTCCTTCGCACACGATTCGCCCGCGTCGTACAGCGTCGCGGCCCTCTTGATGAGGAGCTCCACGGCGTCGAGTTTCGCGAGCGAGTCGGCGAGGGGGAACTGCACGCCCTGGTTCATGCCGATCGGGCGGCCGAACACCTCGCGCTGCTTCGTGTACTCGACGGCCTTCGCGAGCGACGCGCGCCCGATGCCGAGGCAGAGCGCGGCCACGATGATCCGCTCGGCGTTGAGCCCGGAGAGCAGGTACTTGAAGCCCTTGCCGACCTCTCCCACGACGTCTTCGTCGGGCACGAACAGGTCGTCGATGACGAGCTCGTTGGTGGCGATCGCGTTACGGCCGAGCTTCGGAATCGGGTTGATCTGCACGTGGTCGTGGTCGACCTCCGCGAAGAACAGGGTCATGCCGTCGGTGGCTTTCGCAACCTGATCACGCGGCGTCGTGCGCGTGATCAGCAACATGCGGTCGGCCTCCTTGGCCCGCGAGATGAAGACCTTGCGACCGTTGATGCGATAGCCGCCTTCGACCTTCTCAGCTGTGGTCGTGATCGCCGTGGTCTCCGTGCCCGCGTCGGGTTCGGTCACTGCGAAGCACACCTGCAGGTTGCCGGCGATCGCCTCGGGGAGGAAGCGCTGGCGCTGCTCGTCGGTGCCGTGCTTCAGCACGGGTTCGAGGCCGAACAGCGCCACCTGGACGGTGGTCGCCGCGTTCAGCGCGCCGCCCGACCCGGCCACCTCCTGCATGAAGATCGACGCGGCCTGCACTCCCGCGCCGCCGCCGCCGTACTCCTCCGGCGTCGTGATTCCGAGCCAGCCCTCTTCTGCCATGGCCTTGTAGAACTCCCACGGGAAGGAGTGCGTCTCGTCTTTCTCCGACCAGTACTCGTCCGGGAACTTCTGGCAGATGCTGCGCACCGCCTGGCGGATCTCGTTCTCGTCTTCTCTCGAGAGCTCTTCCATGAACTCCTCCTCACTGTCGCAAATCTATGTATATGATATCCATCAAATCGAATTTGGCGACAGTCATCTGTGTCAACGTAGGAGTTGACAGGGAAGGGATGAAACATGCGTCCGTACCGCTCCATGCTGTTCGTGCCGGGGCACCGCACGTCGTGGGTCGACAAGGCCGTCGCCTCCGGGGCCGACTCGATCACCCTCGATCTCGAAGACTCGGTCCCCGAAGAGCTGAAGGCCGACGCGCGCGCGCAGGTGCGTGAGTCGATCCACCGCCTGCACCGCGAGAACGTCAACGTCGGCGTGCTCGTGCGCGTCAACGGTCTGCCGACCGGCCAGACCGGTTTCGACCTCGAGGCCGTCGTCGGCCCGGGAGTGGACGCGATCTTCGCCCCGAAGATCGAGACCGCTCTCGACGTGAAGAGGTTCGAGACGCTCATCGACTACTTCGAGGCCCGCAACGGAGGCGCCGACATCAAGCTCGTCGTGCCCATGGAGACGGCGAAGGCCGTGACGAACGTCGAGGAGATCGCGGCGGCGAGCCCGCGCGTGGCCTGCATTCTCGGTTCCACGGCCGAGCACGCCGACGTGGCCCGCGAGATCGGCTTCGAATGGACCGACGAGGGCCTCGAGACGCTCGCCATCCGCACGCGCGTCCAGCTCGCCGCACGAGCCGCTGATCATCACGTCCATCCCATGACGGGGCTCTGGGAGCGCATCAAGGATCTCGATGGCCTGCGCGAGTTCGCGATCCGCGGGCGCCAGATCGGGTTCCAGGGTCAGATCGCGATTCACCCGAGCCACGTGCCCGTCATCAACGAGGTGTTCGGCCCCGACCCCGAGCGCCGCCGGTTCTTCGAAGGAATGATCGCGGCGTACGAGAAGGCCGCGGAAGGCGGCGCGGGCGCCGTCGTCTACGAAGGCGGCCACATCGACCGCGCCCATGTCGACAAGGCGCGCGAATGGCTGAAGCACGCTGATGAGATCGAAAGCATGAACGCGCGCTGACGCGCGTTCGACGAGAGATAGGGAGACGCAATGAAGGGTCTGTACTTCGAGGAGATGGAGCCGGGCGAGGTGATCAAGCATCCGCTCACCCGCACCGTCACCGAGGCTGACAACGTGTTCTTCACGTCACTGACCATGAACGTCGCGCCGATTCATCTCGACGTCGAGTACGCCAAGACGCTGCCGTACGGCAAGCCGCTCATGAACAGCCTGTTCACGATGGGCCTCATCGGCGGCATGACGGTGCCGGATCTCGTGTTCCAGACGTCGCTCGGCAACCTCGGCTACGACGAGGTGAAGTTCCCGAACCCCGTATTCGCCGGCGACACCCTGCGCGCCGAGACGACGATCCTCGATAAGCGGCTCTCCAAGTCCGATCCCACACGCGGCATCGTGTGGTTCGAGCACCGCGGCATCAACCAGCGCGACGAGCTCGTGCTCGTCTGCAAGCGCACCGGCATGTCGATGTGCAAACCGGAAGGGGAGTGAACCGCCGGGGCGCCTCCTCGGGTCTCGTCTTCGCAGCGCTGAGCGCGGGAATCGTCAGCGCACTCGGCATCCTGCTGGTCCCGAGCATCGCGCTCGCCTACGACGTCTCGGTGTCGGGGGCGCAGTGGATGCTCACGGTGAGTCTGCTCGCCGGCGTGATCGCCACTCCCGTGATGGGGAGGTTGAGCGACGGTCGGCGCAAACGAACCGTTCTCGTCGCGTCGATCGCGATCATCGGCGTCGGCTCGGTCGTGTGCGCGATCGCACCCGACTTCACGATCTTCCTCGCGGGCCGCGTGCTGCAGGGGCTCTCCTACGGGATCTATCCCGTCGCAGCATCGGTCGCTCGCCGCGAGCTCCAGGGCCCCACGGTGCGCACGACGATCTCGGGTCTCGCGGTGTCCGGCGCCGTCGGCACCGGGCTCGGCTACCCGATCTCGGGTGCGCTGGCTGCGATCGGATCCTTCCGCTCCGCGTACGTGTTCGGTGCCGTGTTCATGGCGGCGGCCGTCGTCGTCGTGCTGCGGGTGGTGCGCAGGGATCCGGCGCGCGGTGAGACGCCCGCCTCGCCGTTCGACGCGTGGGGCGCGCTGCTGCTCGGCAGCGGTCTCGCGCCGCTCCTGTTCTGGATCGCGGAGGGGCCGCGCATCGGATGGGCCTCGCCCCTCGCGATCGGTCTCGTCGCAGCGTCGCTGATGCTGCTCGCAGGGTGGGTGTGGCGGGCGCTCGCCGCGGCGCACCCCCTCGTCGACGTGCGCTCGCTCGTGATCGGCGATGTGATGATCGCCAACTTCTTCGCGCTCGCCTTCGGCGTGACGCTCTACGTCGTCTGCTCCGGATCCGGCATCGTGGGCCAGGCGCCGACCAGCGCGGGGTACGGGTACGGCTGGAGCGTCGCGATAGCGGGGTTCGTGATGGTGCCGCTCACCGTCGGAACCTCTGCCGCGAACCGCGTGGCGGGGCGCTTCGCGACCGAGCGCGCGATCCTGTGGGTGCTGCCCATCGCGGCGGGCATCGAGGTCGTCGCGAGCGCCGTGCTCGTGCTCTTCGCCGACAGCGTCGTCGGCTTCTACACAGGCATGCTGCTCGCCGGCGCGGGCCTCGGGGCGGCGCAGGCGGCCATGCCCCTCATGATCGGACGTCGCGTGCCCGCGTCGGACTTCGGCAGCGCCGTGAGCTTCAACCAGGTCGTGCGCACGGCGGGCGGGGCCGTCGGCAGTGCGGTGTCCGGTTCCGTGATCCTCGCGACGGCGAACGGCACTGGATTCCCGAGCCGCGCGGGGATCGAGTTCAATTTCGCCGTTCCCGGAGTCATCTCGCTCGTTGCCGGCGTCATGGTGCTCGCCGTGGCGATCTGGCGCCGGTGACCGCCTTGCTGTCGTGACGCGGAATCGATAGGTTCGATTGATAGTCATGAATTCGGCATCGTTGCCGAAGCGCTGAAGGAGACCCGCCGCGATGACCGCACGCCCAAGGCTCGACCTCGCGTCGCTGCTCGCCCCGACCTCGATCGCCGTCATCGGCGCATCCGCCGACGAGGGGCGCCACAACGGTCGCCCGATCGCGAACCTCGAGCGCACCGGATACAGCGGCCGCATCTACCCCGTCACGCCGCGCGAGGGCGACGTGCGCGGGCACCGCAGCTACCGCACGATCGCTGACGTGCCGGAGCGGGTGGACCTCGCCTACGTGCTCGTGCGCGCGGATCTCGTCGAGACGATCGCGAGGGAGTGCGCCGCGGCCGGCGTGCGCAACCTCGTCGTGAACTCCTCGGGGTTCGCCGAGGAGGGGAACGAGGGCCGCGCTGCGCAAGACCGCATCCGCGAGGTCGCCCGGCGCGCCGGAATGCGCGTCATCGGGCCGAACTGCATCGGGCTGCTCTCGGTTCCCGACAATGTGGTCTCGGTCACGACGCTCAACATCACGACCGAGTACACGCCGGGCGATGTGTCGATCGTGAGCCAGTCGGGCGGGATGGGGACGAACATCTTCAACCGCGCGCAGGGCGAAGGAGTCGGTGTGCGCGCGATGCTCAGCCTCGGCAATGAGGCCGACGTCGATATCGCCGACGCCGTCGAGGCCTTCGCGGACGACCCGCTGACCTCGACGATCCTGCTCTACGTCGAGCAGCTGCGCGACATCGCGAGCTTCCGCGCGGCGGTCGAGCGTGCGCGGGCCGCCGGAAAAGTCATCGTGTGCGCGAAGGCCGGGCGCACCGACGCCGGATCCCGCAGTGCACAGAGCCACACGGGCGCCATGGCGGGCTCGTACCGCGTCTTCCGCGAACTCGTCTCGAGCATGGGTGTGACGATCGCATCGTCGCTCAATGAGCTCGTCGACATCGCGAAGCTGCGCCAGAAGGTCGGCGAGCTCGCCGGCTCGCGTGTGCTGGTCGTGTCGCCGTCGGGCGGCGAATGCGGTTATGTCAGTGACCTCGTGGAGGAGGCCGGGCTCGAGATGCCCGAGATCTCCGGCGCGCTCTCGACTCGGCTGCGGGAGGTGATGCGCTTCGGCCAGCCGTCGAATCCGCTCGACCTCACGGGGCAGGTGATCGGCGACGACGAGCTGCTCGGTCGCGTGTTCGACGCGATCTCGGCGTCGGCCGAGTATGACGTCGTGATCGTGGCACTGCCGACCTGGGGGGAGTTCGACTCGAAGCGGCTCATGCCCGCGATCATCGGGGCGGCCGAGACGAGCGCCGTGCCGATGGTCGTGACGGCGTGGGCGAGCCGCGGGCTGACCGAGTGGCGCGATGAGCTGCTGCGCGCGCAGCCCTTCGCGACGTTCGACGATGCGGGCCGTGCCGTGGACGCGCTGGCCGCGATGGCGCACGCCGCATCGCCCGATCGTCGTCGTGCGCCGGAGCCCGTGCACGTCGAGTGGGACCCGTCGGCGGCGCGGGACGAGGTGTCCGCCAAGGCGTGGCTGTCGCGAAACGGCGTGGCGGTGAGTCACGAGCTCGTCACGGGCAGCGGCGGCGCGGCGAGCTGGACCTTCGGGTTCCCGGTCGTCGTCAAGGGCGTCGCTCCGGGGGTCGCCCACAAGTCGGAGCTCGGGCTCGTGAAGACGCAGGTGCGCGACGAGGCAGAGCTCGCCGACGCGCTCTCGGCCGTCTCGGCGAGCGCCGCACAGCACGACGTCGCGCTCGACGGCCACCTGATCGCCCGGCAGTACGCGGGTGTCGAGCTCATCGTCGGCGTCGTCGACGATGAGTCGTTCGGCAAGACGCTCATGATCGGAGCCGGGGGCGTACTCGCGGAGCTGCTCGACGACACGGCCTTCGTCGCCTGCCCGACGACGCCGAACGCGGTCGAGCGCGCGCTGGGACAGTTGCGCATCGGCCGGCTGCTCAGCGGTTTCCGCGGTCAGCAGGCGGATCTTCCCGCGCTCGTGGAGCTGCTCGTGCGCGTGTCCGAGATCGCCGCGGGGTGCGACGAGCTGTCGGAGCTCGACCTCAACCCCGTGATCGTCGGAGCTCCTGGCGAGGGCGCGATCGTCGTTGACGCGCTCGTGCGCTCCCGCGAGGGGTGAGCCGACGGGCCCGAGGCATTGTCTTGGAGAGAATTCATGCATATCATTCGTCTGGACTAGGGGGCAAAGGAGTCACCATGAGCACAACAGCGATTCATCCTGCACGCCGATTCGGCAAGATTGCGGCGATCGGCCTCGTGACCGTCGGCGCCCTCGCGCTCGCGGGCTGCGACGGATCCCCCGCGGGCGGCGGAGGAGGAGCGGACGGGGAAGGAACATCGACCGTGCGCATCGGCATCACGCCGAGCGTGAACAACGCGACCATGAACCTCGCCGTCGATGCCGGTCTCGGCGACGACCACGGCTACACGCTCGAGCGCACAACGGTAGGCGGCGCGGGCAGCACCAACCAGGTTTCGGCGCTGCTCGCCGGCGACCTCGACGTCGCCGTGGGCGGCACGAACACGATCATCGACGCGATCGCCCAGGGGGCGGAGCTGCAGATCATCGCCGGCATGGCGCCGCTGCTGTTCAGCCTGACGCTGAGCGATGACGCGGCCGAGGCCTCCGGCGTCGACTCCGACGCGCCCGTGGAGGAGCGCGTCGCGGCGCTGAAGGGGCTGAAGATCGCGGCGTCGCCCTCGGGCTCGACGGGCAACATCGTGCTCCGCACGATCCTCGAGACCTATGGGCTCGATCCCGACGAGGACGTCACCCTCGTGCCGCTCAACGACCTCGGCGCCGTTCCCACCGGGCTCATGCAGGGCACCTTCGATGCATCCTTCGCGGCCGCTGGAACCGGCGAGGTCGCCGTCGCGTCCGGCGACGCCGTCACGTGGCTTTCGCTCCCACAGGGCGACATCCCTGCGTTCGAGCCCTACGTCGGCATCGTCGCCTACGCGGGCACCGACTACATCGAGAACAACTCCGACGCGATCGACGCGACGTTCGCCGCGCTGAACGACGCGCAGGCGATGACCGTCGACGACCCGGAGCAGGCGGGAGCGCTGCTGAAGGAGTCGATCTTCTCCGAGATGGACGACGCCGTCTTCGACGAGACGTGGGCGCAGGTGGAGGGCTCGTACATCGAGGGCAGCCTGTTCACCGAGGAGAACTGGCAGACGATCGTCGACCTGTTCGACGAGACGAGCGACAACGACTACGCGTCGATGACGTACGACGACATCGTCGCCGATATCGCGAAGGGGTGACGGCCATGGCGCGCTCAGCAGTGCAGGACGTCGGGGAGGCGCATGGCGCGATCTTCGAGGTGCGCGATCTCTCCGTGGGGTTCGGCGACGGAGACGACGTGCTCGCGGGCGTCGACATGTCGATCGGCGAAGGGGAGTTCCTGACGCTCCTGGGGCCGTCGGGATGCGGCAAGACGACGATCATGAACCTTGCGGCGGGCCTGCTGCAGCCGAGGTCGGGCCGCGTGATGTTCGCCGGGAAGGAGATCCGAGGCGTCAACACGAGCGTCGGCTACATGACGCAGGACGACACGCTGCTGCCCTGGCAGTCCGTGCGCAAGAACGTCGGGCTCCCGCTGAAACTGCGTGGAGCCTCGAAGAGCGAGATCGCCGAGAAGGTCGACTACTACCTTGCGCTGCTCGATCTCGCCGGCGCCGGCGAGAAGTTGCCCGGCCAGCTCTCGGGCGGCATGCGTCGCCGGGCGCTGCTCGCGCGCAGCATGATCTACGAGCCGAGGCTGCTGCTCATGGACGAGCCGTTCGCGGCGCTCGACGCGCAGCTGCGTCACCAGATGCACATCGAGCTGCGCCGCACGATCGCACAGCTCGGGCAGACCGTGCTGTTCATCACGCACGACATCTCTGAGGCCGCGAAGCTCAGCGACCGCGTGCTGATCATCGGCGGCGGGCCTCCGGGCGGCATCGTGACGGAGTATCCGATTCCGTTCGGCGCCGATCGCGACCTCGACACCCTGCGATACACCGACGAATACTCGGCCGTCGAACGAGAGCTCGACTCGGCTCTGCACGGCGCACGCTCGGCGCGCGCCTCACGAGGGGAGAACCGATGACGGACGCCGCACTCACCACCACCGAATCGATCAACATGACGCAGACGCGCGCCCTGCGGATCCGTCGCTCGCGCAACAAGCGGCGCGCGCTCGTCGTCAGCATCCAGGTGGCGATCGTCGTGGTCGGGCTCGTCGTCTGGGAGGCCGTCTCGGGGCGGCTCGTGCCCGAGCTGCTCATCAGCAGGCCCAGCAAGGTCCTGCCGCTGTTCTGGGAGTGGATCGTCGACGGCACGCTGCTCGTCAACGCGGCCGGCACCTTCCGCTCGGCGCTGCTCGGCCTGCTGCTCGGAGGCGTGCTCGGCATGGTCGTCGGCGCGATCCTCGGCCAGGCCAAGCTGCTCGCCGAGATCTTCGAACCGTTCATCACCGCCCTGTACACGATGCCGAAGCACGCGCTCATTCCGCTGTTCATCATGTGGGTGGGCATCGGATCCGCGCTCGGCATCGTCACCAGTGCCGTCATCGTGTTCTTCCTCGTGTTCTTCAACACGTTCTTCGGCATCAAAGACGTGCGTCAGGAGCTCGTGAACTCGGTGCGGATCATGGGCGGATCCGCGTGGGAGGTCATGTGGCGCGTGCGCCTTCCGTCGGCCCTCATCTGGGTCGTCGCGGCGCTCAAGCTCGCCGTGCCGCAGTCGGTCGTCGGCGTGGTCGTCGCTGAGATGCTCGCGGGCGACAGCGGACTCGGATACCTCGTCTCGCACAACGCCGGCCTGTTCAACAGCGCGGGCACGTTCTCGGCGCTGCTCGCCCTGCTGATCGCGGGATACCTCATCGACCGACTCATGACGTGGGCGACGAAGAAACCGCTCGAATGGAAGAACTCCGGAGGAATCGCATGACGCTCAGATTCGGCCTCGCCCTGCAGAACGACTTCCCGCCGGGTACGGACGTTCCCTCGCGCGTGGCGCAGATGCGCGAGCAGGCGCGGGAGGCTTCGGGCAGCGGCATCGAATCGCTGTGGGTGCTGCAGCACTATCTGGGGTCCATGCCGACGCTGCAGCCGTTGCACGCGCTGTCTGCGATCGCCGAGGACTCGGGCGAGCTCGGCCTGGGCACGAACATGTTCATCCTGCCCCTGCGCCACCCGGTGGGGATCGCCGAAGAGTTCTCGACGCTCGACAACATCTCGGGCGGTCGCGCGCTCGCAGGCCTCGGCATGGGGTACCGCGAGAACGAGTTCGAATCGTTCGGCGTGCCGATGAGCGAGCGGATCGGCCGGTTCACCGAGTCGATCGACATCATGCGCGCGCTGTGGGCGGGCGAATCGGTCACGTACGAAGGCACGCACTTCACGATCCGCGACCAGAAGCTCAGCCTGCCGCCCGTGCAGCCGGGTGGTCCCCCGGTCTTCATCGGCGCCGGCGCCCATAAGAAGGGCATCGAGCGCGCGGCCCGCCTCGGCGACGCGTGGATCGTGCCGCCGCACGTGACGGGCGAGCGCATGGAGCGGGCGATCCGGCTGTATCGGTCAGCACGCGAGGAGCTCGGGCGCGGCACGGACGACCGGTTCATGGTGCGCCGAGAGCTCGTGCTCGATGCGGATCCCGAGCGCGCGCTCGCCGAGGGCACGGCCGTCAGGTCGCGCCTCACGGCGGAGTACGGCAAGTACAACGCGCCCGATGGCACGGCGGATTACGCGCAGCTCGCCGACAAGGCCGCCGCCGAGGAGAAGGCGCGCGAGGCGTACATCTTCACCGACCCGGAAGGGGCCGTGCGCCAGCTGCGTGCGCTCGAACAGCAGGGGGTCACTGACGTGGTGCTGCGTATGCAGTGGTTCGACCTGCCTCACGAGCGCATGCTCGAAACGCTCCGGCTGTTCCGCGACGAGGTGCTTCCCCGATTGCGGGAGCCCCGGTGATGAGCACCGAGGCGTTGTTCCGCGAGCTCAGAATCGGGGCGCGCACCCTGCGGTCGCGGGTGGTGATGCCGCCCCATTCGTCGGCGATCGGCAATCTCTGGGGCACCGACGACGAAGCGAAGACCGCGATCGCGTACCTGCGTCGCCGTGCGAAGGGCGGGCTCGCGTGGGCGGCCATGCCCGGCCGCGTCAGCAACATCGTGCCGGCCGGGTTCGAGCCCCAGGGGCTGAGCGCCGTCATCACCACGCCGTACCGCTACGACAACTACGTCGAGCGCACGCGGATGTTCGTCGACGCGATGCACGAGGAGGGCGCGCTCGCGGCGACGCAGCTGACGATGAACGGCGGCTACCCGCACGCGCCCTCGGCGCGCTTCGGGCAGAAGCTCAACGCGCTCGCGCCTCACGCGCTGTCGGAGCGCGAGATCGACCTGTTCGTCGACGAGTACGCGTTCTCGGCCGGACAGGCGTTCCGAGCCGGAATCGACGTGCTCGAACTGCACATGAACCACGAGGACCTCACGATGCAGTTCGCGTCGGCGAAGGTGAATGGGCGCACCGATGCGTACGGCGGATCTCTTGAGAATCGTCTGCGGTTTCCCCTGAGGATCCTTCGCGCCGCGCGCGAGGAGGTCGGCCCGGACCGCGTGCTCGGTGTGAGGTTCACGGGCGAGGATGCGATGTTCTTCTCGCGCGAGGAGGGCGTCGAGATCGCGGCGGCGATCGAAGAGACGGGACTCATCGATTACGTGCACATCGTGCACGGCAACACGTGGGGCAACCCGAGCTATATCCAACCGCACTTCTACGCGATCGGCGCGTGGTCGGGCGTCGCGCGCTCGTATCGTGAGGCCCTTCGCGTTCCGGTGATCTACACGGGCCTCGTCGCGTCTCCTGAGCGTGCGGCGCAGATCATCGAGGCGGGCGACGCCGATGCCGTGGGCATGGCGCGCGCGCATGTCGCGGATCCGGACGTGCTGGCGAGGGCGCGCGACGGGCGGGACTCCGCGATCCGCCCGTGCGTGGGGGTGAACGACTGCATCAATCGGCGGTACACCGACGGGCTGCCGTTCGGGTGCGGCGTCAATCCGCATGCGGCCGACGAGCGCGACGGGGAATGGCCTGCGGGACGCACCGGTCCCGCGTCGGCCACCGTGGTCGGCGGCGGCCCCGGCGGCATGGAGATCGCCGCACTGCTCGCGGAGGCCGGCACGCGCGTCGTGCTCTATGAGGCGCGCGATGCGCTCGGCGGACAGCTCGCGGTCGCCTCCCGTGCGCCCTCGTGGGACCGATACCGCGGCTACCTCGACTGGCAGAGCGCCCGGCTGGAGCGGCTCGGTGTCGAGCTGCGCCTCGGCGTCGCGTTCACCGACGCGGACCTCGACGCGCTGCCGGACGGCGCGCACGTGGTGTTCGCGACCGGATCCGCCGAGCGGCGCCCGGAGATCCCCGGCTCCGATCTGCCGCACGTTCTCACCGCTGGCGAGACGCTCGCCGACGCAGCGCACCTTCCCGGCAGCGTCGTCGTGGTCGCTCATGAGGACCACCTTCAGCCGTTCGCGGTGGCCGAGCACCTCGCGCAGACCGGTTCGGACGTGACGATGCTGTACCAGTCGCCCGGGCCCGGCCAGCTGCTCGGGCGGTACTCGATCGGAGCGGTTCTCGGGCGCATGGACCAGCTCGGCGTGCGCATCGAGATCATGACCGAGGCGACGGGCGTCGCGGAGGGGGCGGTCGACGTGCGCAACATCTTTTCGAACCGGGAGCGGACGATCGACGGTGTCGACCATGTCGTGCTCGCCTGCGGCGGCGTCTCGCGCGCGGATCTGTTCGAGAAGGCGCAGAAGGAACGGCGCGTGCGCGCACACCTCGTCGGCGACGCCTATGCGCAGCGTCGGCTGGTCAACGCGACGCGGATGGCGCTCGCTGTGGCGAAGGAGATCTGCGAGGCCTGATACGAGTCGGGG
>Ga0308157_10002744_pt1 | contig 27623 bp, 26 predicted proteins | sample PhyBR1_FD_201035 | JGI IMG/M metagenome (GOLD analysis project Ga0308157, IMG submission 201035) | Phyllosphere microbial communities from UC Gill Tract Community Farm, Albany, California, United States - DLSLB.R1 | ecosystem: Host-associated > Plants > Phyllosphere > Unclassified | place: USA...
AAGAAAGGGGCTTACGCAGGATATCTTCAATCTGAAGAAGTAAAAAAAGCATTGCAGACCAATATTGTCGCTAATGTTTCCAGAGGATATTATAATCTATTGATGCTGGATGCACAATTGGATATTGCCAGACAAAATCTTCGTTTGAATGATAGTACAACGAATATTATCAAATTAAAATACGATGCGGGTCAGGTAACCACTTTGGCGATTCAACAATCGGAAGCACAGAAATTAAACTCAGCACAATTGATTCCGTTATTGGAACAAAATATTGCGATTCAGGAAAATGCCTTGAGTGTTTTAACTGGTTCTTTCCCAAACTCAAAAGAAAGATCTATTCAATTAAGTGCAATTGAAGTAAAACACAATACGGCAATCGGAATTCCGTCTGCCTTAGTAAGCAGAAGACCTGATGTAAAAAGTGCCGAATTGGCTCTTAAAGCGGCTAATGCAAATGTCGGTATCACGAAAGCGGATTTATACCCAGCTCTCAGAATTACGGCTCAAGGCGGCTTAAACTCTTTCGAAACCAGCAATTGGTTCAACATTCCAGCTTCATTGTTTGGAACTGTTGCAGGTGGGTTGACTCAACCTCTTTTAAATAACAAAAGAGTGAGAACGCAATATAATATCGCTGTCGCGGAAAGAGAAAAAGCGGTTTTAAGTTTTAGACAAGCTGTTTTGGTTGCCGTAAGTGAAGTTTCGGATGCTTTGGTGAAAGTAGAGAAATTACAACAGCAGGAAACTTTCTTAAAAGAAAAAGTAAAAACATTGCAGCAAGCGATTAAAAATGCCAACCTATTGTTCAAAAATGGTATGGCAGAATATCTTGAAGTTTTAACGGCGCAGGCGAATTTATTGCAAAGCGAATTGGAACTTGCTGATATCAAAAGACAACAACTTACAGCCAATACAGATTTGTACCGTGCTCTAGGCGGTGGCTGGAAATAATACCTGTTACATTTACCCGTTAATTATTTATTTTTTGAGATGAAAACGCTGTGAGACCTTTGGGTTTCACGGCGTTTTTTGTTTTTTAAATTTGCTGCGAAGGCGCTAGGACGCAAAGTTTTTTTTTAAAAGTTTCTAGTAGTCGCAATGCTTTCGGGATTGAAGATTAAATGGGTTTTTATCCTATTTTGTGTCCATTTAAGTACAGTTGACGGACATGAAAAGTAATCGCTAGAAACGACAGATCTTCTCTGGAAGCTCTAAACAGCAATTAAATCGTCTTGCCTAATTTCGTGCGATTTCTCTTTCTCAAAAAACAATAAATCTTAACTTATTTTCTTACTTTTGAACAAGAAAACTTAGCATTTTAGCGCCTTCATGGCAAAAACTATTAATTAAACAAATTTAAACTAATGAAGAAAATAGCATTTTTTGCGCTTTTGGCTTTACTATTTACAAATTGCAAACAAAACAATTCAGAGCAAGAATTAGAATCAGCTAAAACTCCAGCCGATACTATTACCAAAGAAAAAATAAAAGAAGAGACTCCAGTAGCAGACGAAGATTGTAAGGATATAGAAGTTGAAATGGGTTCTGGAAGAGAATGCATTATCAAAAATACAGATATTAATCAGGTTTATCTAAATATCATAAAAAACAAAGAAGTAGATGAATCAGAATACTATTTAACCACTCTTCCAACAGAAAAAAAATCTGTTGAAGTAAATAAAGATGGATTAATGTCTATTGATTATGAGATCACTAAAGACAAAGTAGCCATTTCGATGAACTATGCAGGTGGCGTAACCGAAGTAACGCTAGAAAAAATAGATAATACAATTAAAAGAAGTATTTATCATTATGCTGATTAATGCAAATAATATTCTCTTAAGAAACCGCTATAAAGCTTTTTGTTTTTTAGCGGTTTTTTATTTTGCCACGAAGGCACTAAGGCTCCACGTTTCTGTTTTCTGCAGATTTCAAAGATTTAGCAGATTTATTTTCTCTCATTTATGTCTTTCTGAGCGAAGCCGAAGGATCGTAAGTTAAATCCATACAGTGTGTTTAACGGCGGAACTTCCTATGTGATTTCTCATTTCTCAAATGACAAATTGAACTTATTTCTTTATTTTTGAAAAAGAAAACTTTGTGTCCTAGCGCCTTCGTGGCAACCCTAAAAAAATGACTTTCAATAAAGAAACATACCTCAACAATCTAAAACAAACCATCGAAAGTTACTACCCGCTTTCCGATCAGTCTTGGAAACAGATTGAAAGTACCACACATTTTCAAACGCTTAAAAAAGGAGAAACGTTATTGCAAAATGGAGAAATTGCTAAAAATCTTCATTTCGTTGCGAAAGGTGTTTTAAGAGCTTTTATAACAGATCAGCAGGGGAATTTCTATAATAAAAATCTTTTTCTTGAAAATTATTTTGCGGGTTCTAAAGTTTCGTTGATGCTTCAAACTCCCTCTAATTTTACTATTGAATCTTTAGAAGATTCTATTGTAATCAATATCAACTATAAAAAATATATGGAGCTGATCTACCAAAACGACGATCTCAAAAACTTTTATATTGCCCATTTGGAGAAAAACTGGATTATCGAAAAGGAACAAAGAGAAGTAGCCTTAGTAATGCAAAATGCTACCGAAAGATATATTAATCTTTTGGAGAAACATCCAAGTATCGCAGATCGAGTTCCGTTGTTGCATATCGCCTCTCATTTGGGAATTACGCCAACACAGTTAAGCCGAATCAGAAAAAGTCTGGAAAAAGATTTGTAAATCAACATATGTAAAGGTTTTTCAGGAAAGCTCGTTTTATCTTTGCTTTAGATTTAATTCGATATCCCAAAAAAATGAAAAATACAGATCTCATCAAAGACAATATTGACAATCTTACCGCACTTTGGAAAACTGTTGCCACTCCACTCCTTTCCTATCATAAAATTGATCCATTCCAATTCAGTCAAATAAAAAATTCAGGCTGGCCAAATAGATTATGGTTTAGAGAAGATATTACAGAAAAAACCTTTCCGCAGATTATGGAAATCATGGATAAAAACCCAAGTTTGGTTATTCCATACTGGGATATTTTTGGCAGCAATTCAAAATCATTTTTTGAAAAAAACGGATTTAATATCCGCATTCAGCTTGTAGCAATGGCTTTAAAATTAGGTAAAAAATTGCCGCTTCAAAGCAACCTTACTTTCAAAAGAGTTTTAAATGAAGAAGATGCCAAAACCTGGTCAGATATTTATCCGCTATCTTTTAGTTATATCATTAGCAAAGAAACACTGGTTCATAATTATGAAAATGTCAAATTTTATTTGGTTCATTTTGAAGGAAAAGCGATTGGAACGCTTACGCTTTTTCAAACTGGAGATATAATGGGAATTCACGGCGTTGGTGTTATTCCAGAAATGCGTAAAAGAGGTTTTGCAGAAGAAATCATGAAATTCGCCATCAACGAAGCCATAGATGCTGATTGTAAATATGCCCAATTGCAAGCTTCTGCCCTAGGAAAAGGCATTTACACCAGATTAGGTTTTGAGGATTTGTTTACGATCACGAATTATCAATTGGCGTAAATTCCAAATCATGTCGATAAACCTTTGTCAAATTTTGAAACTTTGACAAAGGTTTTTTTAATTCTATTCAATATTCTACATTCTAAAATCTAAAATCTACATTCTAAAATCATCATCTTGTCCCAAATGCCCCCAAAATAGTCATAAATAGGTATTTCATGAAAAAATAAGAATAGTACATTTGTAATACATTAACTAATAACTATTTAAAACAAATACCCAATGAAGACAACAAAAATTATTTTTTGGACTACTACTATTTTAATCTTTTTATTCGAAGGCGTTATGCCTGCTTTAACATCTCAAACTGAATTGGCTAAGGAAGGAATCAGACATCTAGGATATCCAGAATATTTTGGAAATGCATTAGTTGTATTTAAAATTCTTGGAGTTTTAGCTTTAATCATTCCACAAGTTCCGGGACGAATAAAAGAATGGGCTTATGCAGGATTTGCTTTCGATTTTATTTTTGCTTCGATAAGCCATTTTGCAGTAGACGGAATAGATTTTCAAGGATTCTTCCCTCTAATCGTTTTTGCTATTTTAATTGTATCCTATGTAACATATCACAGAATACATCGTTATAAAAACATAGCACTCTAACAACCAAAACTTTATGATTGAAGTTTTTAAAACAAATGTTCAAGAAGCTACTCAATGTTCGATCCTCATTGAGAAGCTTCTTGAGCATTATCCAGACAGCTCGATCAACTTCGATTTAGAAGATTGCGACAAAATCCTTCGTATTCATGCACCCCATTTTTCGAATACAAAAATTATCGATATTTTAAATTCGCACGGCTATTTCTGCGAAGCGCTTCCTTAAAAAATTAACACTTCTCAAATACTTGATTTATAGTATTTTAATATTTTTTATTGTATATTTGAAGGAGTACCAGATTCCCTAATTCTATAAATTTAATTTCACAGATAATGTACTGAGGTTTTTTAATAAACCAATCGGTAAACATAAACTGTTGAATTTTCTATTTCTAAAATTAAAAAAAATGAAGAGCGCTATTCAAAATACCATACTGGAAACCTACACTAAATTGCACGATTTAGTTTCCTCTTTTTCAAAAGAAGAAATCAATATTGTTCCGTTTGAAGGGAGCTGGACTGCTGGTCAAACCACACAGCATATTATTCTGGCCTGCTCTGGTCTTACTATGCTTTTTGCAGGAAAAACAGAAAAAACAACTAGAGAACCCGATGAAAATGTAAAAGCTCTAGACGCTATATTTTTAGACTTCGCTACCAAATACCAATCACCCAAAAATATAAAGCCCCCTGATATCGAATATGAAAAAAGCACTCTGTTAGCTTCTATCAAAAAAATACAAAATGATTTGTTTGAAGCGGCAGAAACATACGATTTAACGCTTACTTGCCGAGATGCTAAAGTACCGGGATTTGAACATTTCACCATTTATGAATGGATTCATTTTGCTATTGTACATACGCAGAGACATACACATCAGTTAAAATCGATTTACGAATACATTAAAAAACAATAGAGCAGTATTTAACTCAAAATTATTTTTATGAGATCAAAAGTTAGAACCATTGTTTCATCTGGTTTAGTTGCAGGGACATTAGACATTACTGCCGCTATTTTGATTTATGCAGGAATATTACATAAAACAACAGCAGAAAAAATTTTACAATCTATTGCAAGTGGTATTTTTAAAAAAGAAGCCTACACAGCAGGAACAGAAATGACTTTTGTGGGCTTGGGGCTTCATTTCTTAATTGCTTTTATTTTTGCTTGGTTTTATTTTAAGATTTTCCCTTATATCCCGTTTTTTAAAATAAATACTTTACTATCGGGAGTCTCTTACGGTTTTTTTATTTGGGTAATTATGAATCTAGTGGTTCTGCCAATTGTATTTCCTGTTTTGCCTGAGAAGAATTTAGATTTTCCGCTTTTGCTTTCTATTCTTATTGTAATTTGCTGTGTCGGAATTCCGATTGCTTTTATAACGAGAAAATATTACGCGAAATGGTACTGAAGTAAAGTTGTAAAAGAACAAAGGTTCAGAGTTACAAAGGCTAAACTTTGAACCTTTGTAGCTCTGAACCTTTGAACCTTTAAAATTAAACTTTTCTTCTTCCTGTAATTAATGAAATGATAAACAGGACTAAAAAAATGAAGAATAAAATTTTCGCAATGCTTGCGGCTCCGGCAGCAATACCACCAAAACCAAAAATTCCAGCTATAATAGCAAGAATTATAAATATAACTGTCCAACGTAACATAGTATTGATTTTTTAAGTTCTTAATATGACTGTTTTATAAGCCCTTTTGTTTATTTCAAAGTTCTTTTATTCCTACAAATCTTATTAACTCTATACGCTTAATTGTTATCCCTATAAAATTAAACTAAAGCCAGAGTACACAGCACTTTCACTATTATTTGCAAGCCTTACACAATTACCATGTTTATGCTTTTGAGTTAATTTTTTGATCGATTGGATTAATTGTCGCTTTTATACTAAAGTAATTTTAGATAAAATTTTTAAACATAATAATGGAAGCTAAAAAACATGGTGTCATTTTAGAAAAAACAGATCGAACTTTTGAAGAATTGGGTGTTTTAAATCCTGCAATTTATCAAGACGGAAATACTGTTCACATGTTTTACAGAGCTGCAAAAAGAGGGAACTTTTCTACCATTGGTTATTGCCGTTTTGAAGGGCCAACCACTTTAGTAGAAAGAAATACACAGCCGATTTTTGTACCAGAGTATATTTATGAAATTCATGGTGTAGAAGATCCGAGGATTACCAAAATTGACGATAGGTTTTACATGACTTATGTCACTTATGACGGAATTAACGCCTGTGCTGCATTGGCAGTTTCAAAAGATTTAAAAGTTTTTAAAAAGAAAGGAATTATAACGCCAAAATTCATGCTTCACGAATTTACAAATTTGATTCGTAAGCATTTACAGAATCCAAGTATCGCTAAGATTTTGGCTTTTAATACCGAAAGAAATTATCCGCTGACAGAAACTATTAAAGAGAATCTGTTTGTTTGGGATAAAAATGTAGTTCTTTTTCCGAAAAAATTCAATGGAAAATTTGTTGCCTTGCATCGCATATTTCCATCTATTCAAATTTTTTCGTTTGAAAAGAAATCAGAATTAACAGAAGATTTTTGGAAAAATTATTTAAAAAATCTTCCAGATTATATTGTAATGGAACCTAAATATGATCACGAAACAAGTCATATCGGTCCAGGAGCCCCGCCAATAGAAACAGCAGATGGCTGGCTTTTAATATATCATGCTGCCGAAAGAAGAGAAAAAGGATTGGTTTATCACGCCGCCGCTGTTTTACTGGATTTAGAAGATCCTTCAAAAGTTATAGCGCGACTGCCAAAACCCATTATTACTCCTTCTGAATATTATGAAAGACATGGTTATGTCAATTATGTGGTTTTCCCGACAGGAACAGCCATTTTTGACGACCAACTATATATTTACTATGGCGCTGCCGATGATAAGATTGCGGTAGCCTCCTTGAACCTGAACGAGTTATTAACCGAGCTAAAAAAGAATCCTCATGAAAACAATATCAAATAAATCAAAAATAGTTTTTTTATCTACTTTTCCGCCAACGCAATGCGGCATAGCAACTTACACGCAAGATACCATAAAAGGAATTACAGATGTTTACGGTAAATCTATAAAATGTGAAATATGCGAACTGGTTAATGAACCAAAGGAGCATCCGACACAGGCATATACCTTAAACACAAAAAATAAAGCAGAATATGCTCAAATAGCAGAAGAAATCAATAAGGATGAAGCTGTGAAATTAGTTCATATTCAGCATGAATTTGGTTTGTTTTCAGGAAATTACGGAGATGATCTTTTAGACTTTTTAAATGTTATTAAAGCCCCTGTTACTTATACTTTTCACAGTGTTATTCCGAATCCGAATGACGAATTGAGAACATTCGTAAGGCTATTATTGAGTTACAGCAATTCGGCTTTTGTAATGACTAATAAATCTAAAGAAATTCTAATTAACGACTATGCTATTAATGAAGAAATAATTACTTGCGTGCCCCACGGAACCCACATTGTAATATATGAAACTCCAGAAAAGGCAAAAGAAAAATTAAATATTCAGGACAGATTAGTTTTATCAACTTTCGGACTTTTGGGCGAAGGTAAAAATATAGAAACAGGCTTACAAGCTTTACCAAAAATCATCGAAAAAGCGCCAAATGCTTTATATCTGATTATCGGAAAAACACACCCCAATTTAATAAAAGACGGTGTCGATGCTTACAGAGACAAATTAGAAGGTTTAGTGACAGAATTGAATCTTCAGGATAATGTTCGTTTTATCAATGAATATTTAGATACCGATCAACTTTTAGAATATCTCCAAGCAACAGATATTTATATGTTTACATCTAAAGACCCGAATCAGGCGGTAAGCGGCACATTTGCCTATGCAATGAGCTGCGCATGTCCGATTGTGGCTTCTAAAATTCCACATACCAAAGAAGTATTAACTCCAGATTCTGGTATTTTAGTTGATATTGGAAATGTCGATCAATTTGCTGAGGCTGCAATTAAATTGATTGGAGATGAGAATTTGAGACACGAAATGGGCATCAATTCTTTTACAAAAATGCGTGCCTCTTCTTGGGAAAATGCTGCAATAACCCATATGAATACATATAAAAACCTGATTAAAAATCCGTCAGAAATAAAATACAGCTATCCTCCTATTCAGTTAAAACATATCAAAAAACTAACTACCGAATTAGGAATTATTCAGTTCAGTAAGATTTCTATTCCAGATTTAGATTCAGGATATACTTTAGATGATAATGCCAGAGCTTTAATTGCGTTCTGTATGCATTACAAACAAACACAGGATAAAGACGATTTAGCTTATATTTTAATTTATTTGGACTTCATTCAACGCTGTCAGAAACCAAAAGGAGATTTTATCAATTATGTCGATCAGGAAAACCGCGAACATATTGAGCAAAATGCCGAAGTAAATTTAGAAGATTCAAATGCAAGAGCTATTTGGGCGCTGGGAACCGTGGTTTCAATGTCAGATATTCTTCCTGAAGCTATTACCAAAAAAGCAACAAAATGTTTATTGAATTCTTTAAAATGGGCCGAAAATATTCAGTCGCCGCGTTCTATTGGTTTTGCAACAAAAGGTTTGTATCTGTACCATTCTACAGTTCCTAATTTATACGTTGCAGCAATCATCAATAAATTGAATGCTAAACTTTTGGCAAACTACGAAGACACCGCAACAGAAGATTGGCAATGGTTTGAAAATTATCTGACTTACGGAAACGGAACTCTTCCAGAATCGATGCTGTATGCTTATTTAATCACCAATAAACCGGTGTATAAAAAAGTGGCACTGGATTCATTAGATTTCTTGATTTCTAAAACATTTATCGATGGAAACTTTAAAGCCATTTCAAATCAAAGCTGGCATCATAAAGGTTCAGAGCCCGATCAATACGGTGAACAGCCAATTGATGTTACTTACACAATTCAAACTTTAAATGCATTTTACAATGCGTTCAAAATACCAGAATACAAAAAGAAAATGAAAGCGGCATTTAACTGGTTTTTAGGCAAAAATCATTTAAATCAGATTATGTATAATCCTGTTAGCGGCGGCGGTTATGACGGACTTGAGAAACACAATGTAAACTTAAACCAAGGTGCAGAATCGACCGTTTGTTACTTAACCGCAAGATTATTGATGGAAAAACTAGCCATGTCACAATCGCGTGTTATTCCTTTGCAAAAATCTCGAAGCGGCATTGCTATAAATTTATAAGAAAAAATATTGAAGCTAACCAAATACTTCACTTTTTAAACCCTGAAAATCCCTTTCTGAATGAAAGGGATTTTTTGTTTGCGAACACTAACGTCAAACTGTTTTAATTATTGTGAGCTTATGAAAATTATATAAGGCTGATGAAAAGTTGTGTAATATATTTTAACAAGTATTGGGCTAACTTTCCTATATAATTTAATGATTTGAAAAAACTGTTAAATAATTGATTTTCATTTCACATCATTCACCTTAAAACCAAAACATTTTGATCCTTGCTATTAAAAATACATTCGCCGAAATTGGAGAGACCACCTTATTCGCCAAAAGGTTTTTTAAGGAGGTTTTTATTCCGCCTTATGAGACCAAGGAGTTTCTAAAACAATGTTATGTTATAGGATATAAATCTCTGCCATTGGTTACAATTACCGGTTTTATAATGGGATTGGTACTTACACTGCAATCGCGTCCGACCTTGGTAAAATTTGGTGCAGAATCTTGGCTTCCTGGAATGGTGGCGCTTTCGCTGATAAGAGAAATTGCACCCGTAATTACTGCATTAATTTGTGCCGGAAAAATTTCATCTGGAATTGGAGCCGAATTAGGATCAATGAAAGTGACCGAGCAGATTGATGCTATGGAAGTTTCAGCCGTCAATCCGTATAACTATCTGGTTGTAACAAGAGTGTTAGCTTGTACTTTGATGGTTCCGCTTTTGGTATTTTTTGCCGATGCTGTCGGAATCATTGGCGGTTATGTAGGCATTAACATTCATGGCGATGTCAACTTCTATAGATTTTTAACCCAGATCATTCAATCCTTAGAATTCTTAGATCTCTTTCCAGCCACTCTTAAAACTTTCTTTTTTGGATTTTTTATCGGAATGATTGGCTGTTATAAAGGTTTCAATGCTTCTAATGGAACTGAGAGTGTGGGTCAGGCTGCCAATTCTGCTGTTGTAACAGCATCGTTGAGCATTTTTATTATAGATATGGTTGCTGTTCAAATAACCGATTTATTCTTTTAAAATGATGAAGGAAAAACTACATAAAGAACCCAAAACAAAAGAGAAAGATCAAACTCCGATTATCGAGATTAAAGATCTTCATAAAACTTTTGGAAAAGATAATGCTGTTTTAAAAGGCGTAACTCTCACTTTGAATAAAGGCGAAGATTTAGTGGTTTTAGGACGTTCAGGCTCTGGAAAATCAGTCACAATAAAATGTATCGTTGGATTGATTGAACCAGACAAAGGCGAAATTAAAGTTTTTGATGAAAACGTTCTTAATATTTCAAAAAGCGAGCTGAATGAAATTAGAGTCAGAATCGGATTCTTGTTCCAAAGTGGAGCACTTTACGATTCGATGTCCGTTAGAGAAAATCTCGCTTTTACATTGACCAAACACAAACGCGATTTAAGCCGAGAAGAAGTGGATAATGAAGTAATGGAAGCATTAGAAAGTGTTGGTTTAGCCGACGCTATAGACAAAATGCCTTCTGAACTTTCTGGTGGTATGAAAAAAAGAATTGGTCTGGCACGAACGCTAATCTTAAAACCAGAAATTATTTTGTACGACGAACCCACAACGGGTTTGGACACGATAACTTCAAGAGAAATCAGCGAATTGATCTTGGATATTAAACACAAACAAAAAACTTCTTCAATCATTATTACTCACGATATGGCCTGTGCAAAAATGACAGCCGATCGAATTGTAGTTTTAAAAGACGGTGTAATTCATGCCGAAGGAACATACGAAGAATTAGAAAAAGACGAAGACGAATGGGTGCGCTCATTTTTTGAATAAAGCAAAATAAATAATAGAAATCATGGAAAAGGAATCTGGATACACTTGGAAATTAGGAATGTTTGTAACGATTGGTTTACTGCTTTTTATTATGGCTGTCTATTTTATCGGAAAACAGCAAAATCTTTTTGGTTCAACCTTTCATATTAGTTCTCAGTTTAAAACTGTAAGCGGTTTAGAAGTTGGAAATAATGTTCGCTTTTCTGGGATTAATGTTGGAACAGTAGAACAAATTCAGTTAAAAAATGACTCAACTGTGAGAGTTGTTTTAGTAATGAAAGAAGAAGTTCGAAAATTCATTAAAACTGACGCTACGGCCAGTATTGGTTCAGACGGTTTAATGGGCGATAAAGTTTTAACCATTTCTCCAGGCGCTAAATCTCAAAAAGAGATTGAAGACAACGGGCAGATTGCTTCTGTTGATGGAATTGAAATGCACGATATTATGAAAAGCGTGAAGAAAAGTGTGGATAATATCGGCGTGATTTCAGACGAAATAGCCATTTTTAGCCACAGTATGAACAATGGAAACGGTGCTTTGGCAAGATTGGTTAAAGACGATAAAATGGCCAACAGCGTTTCGAATACGCTTTCTAATCTAGAAACAGGTACAAAAGGTTTCAGTGAAAATATGGAAGCGGCAAAAAGCAATTTCCTTTTTAGAGGCTACTTCAAGAAAAAAGAAAAAGAGAAAAAAGAGAAGCAGGAAGAAAAGAAAGAGAAGCAAGAAGAAAGAAAAGAGAAACAAGAGGAAAAGAAAGAAGAAGCTAAAAAAGAGAAAGAAGACAAAGCTGCTAAAGAAAAGGAACAAAAAGAGAAAGAAGAAAAGCAAAAGCAGGAAGAGGCTAAAAAAGCAGAAGCAGAGAAAAAATAAAAAGATAATAAATCTCATATTTTAAATTACTCCGGCTGTTCACTATCTCTCAAATCTAAATTCCAATTCTCATTTTATGTTCTCCTGAGATCCCGACGCTTCGGGAGACTCAGGAGGACAAGCTTAAAAAAACAAAATCCAGCATTTCACAATTTACATTTTACAATTAAAACTATATGCCCAGTTCAATCAAACATACCGCCTTAAAAGTCTTAAAAATTACTGGAATTACGATTGCGGTAATTTTGTTTTTGCTATTTATTATTCCACTGCTTTTTCCTGGAAAAATTGCTTCGGAAGTGAAGAAAATTGCGAACGAGCGTTTGGATACTAAATTGGAATTTACAAAATCTAAACTTTCCTTTTTCACACACTTTCCATCATTGACTGTTTCGCTAGACGATTTGTCTTTAACCGGCTCTAAACCTTTCAGCAATGATACTTTATTAAGAGCCGATCAGGTTGCATTTGGAATTGATATCAAAAGGCTGCTTTTTGATAACGAAGTTAAAATCAATAAACTGTATGTTTCCGATGCTTTAATAAATGTAATGGTCAACACAAAAGGTCAGGCCAATTATAACATTTATGTGGCACCCGAAGATCGAAACAAAAAAGAAGATCCGAATGCTCCAGAAGAAGGAACAGCAATTAGATTGGAACGCATCGATTTACAAAACTGCCATGTAAAATATAATGACCGTTCGGCAAAGATTCTAGTAGATGCAAAAGGATTTAATTATATTGGAAAAGGAAATTTGAGTGAAGATATTTTTGACTTGGCAACCGATGCAAAAATTGATGAACTAGATTTCTATTATGACCGAACTAGTTACTTAAGAAAGAAAAAAGTCAGTGCCGATTTAATTACCCGAATCAATACACACGCACTTTCCTTTATTCTGCAGAAAAATGAACTTCACATCAATAAACTGCCTTTAAAGTTTACTGGTCTTTTTACCATTTTAAGAGATGGTTATAAAATCAATATTAAAGCGGCTTCAGAAAATACAACGGTAAAAGATTTATTGTCTGTAATGCCTCCAGAATATTTAACGTGGCTGGAAAGAACAGAGATTTTAGGACGTAGTGACTTACTACTTACTTTTAAAGGAGACTATAATGTTCAGAAAAAACAAAAACCAAACTTGGCTTTCAATTTAAAAATTAATGAAGGTTCGGTAAATTATAAAAATGCGCCCGTTCCGTTAACCGATTTTCAAATGGATTTAAATGCCATGCTTCCGTCTCTAGATACCGAACAATTGCTGGTTAATTTGAGAACCTTGAAATTTAAGGTGGGCGAAAAAGATTATTTTAATGCTTATCTGCACAGCAAAGGTTTAAGCGAAATGTCGATTAATGCAAGCGTGAAGGGCGCTTTAGACCTTGCTGTTGTTGATGCTGCTTTAGGATTGGAAAATATGGATTTGAAAGGAATTTTGAAAACCGATATTCAGGCTCGAGGAGTTTTTAGCACCACTAAAAAATTATTTCCTAAAACGATCGGCGGCATTTCTTTGAGAAACGGATGGCTTAAAACAAAATATTACCCAAATCCTATTACCAATATCACTTTTATAGCCAATATGCTAAATAAAGCGGGAACCTATCAGGATTTAATCGTTGCAGTAGCACCTTTTTCTTTTGTTTTTGAAGGAAATCCGGTTTATGTCAATGCCACTTTATCCGATTTTAGCGATTTAGCTTATAATGCCAAAATTAAAGGAGAACTGAATGTAGGCAGAATCTATCAGGTTTTCTCGCAAAAAGGTTTGGATTTAACGGGTTACGCCAAAGCAGATCTTTCTTTAAAAGGAAAACAAAGCTACGCTACAACTGGCCAATATGATAAATTGGATAACAGAGGAACATTGCTACTGAAAAACATAAAGGCGACTTCAGAATTGTTTCCAAAAGCTTTCTATATCAAACAAGGGAATTTCCGTTTTCAGAATGAAAAAATGTGGTTTGAAAAATTCAATGCTTCGTACGGAAAATCCGATTTTGACATCAACGGTTATCTGCTCAATACGATCAATTATTTCTTAGAATCAAAAGGGACTTTGAGCGGCAATTTCAACTTAAAATCAAAACTAATTAATGTTGATGAATTTATGGCGCTCGAAGAAGGCGAAAATAAAGATCGAAACCTAGAAGTAGAATATGCTAAAGAAGATCATCCGAAAATGAGCGGCGTGGTCATTATTCCAGAAAACCTGAATGTCACTTTAAATGCAAATGCTGACAAAATAGAATACAATAATTTGATATTTAACAAACTGAATGGAAAAATAGGCGTAAAAAAAGAAGGATTTTACTTAGAAAATATTACCTTTAATATCATTGACTGTATTCTAGGGATTAATGCACTGTATAAACACGAGTCTCCGACCTCTGCCCATTTTGATGCTCATTTTACAGCAAAAGACTTTGATGTTCAGAGAGCTTATAAAGAAATCCCGATGTTTCATGATATGGTTACCGCAGCTGAAAAAGCGCACGGAATAATCTCTGTTGACTATAACGTAAAAGGAGATTTGAACGGAAATATGGGGCCAATTTATGAATCTCTACAAGGCGGAGGAACCATTAATTTACGTGATGTTCAAATTAAGGGACTGAAACTTTTTGATGGGATTAGTTCTAAAACAGGACAAAATGGTTTGAATAATCCTGACATGAAAGGAATTGAAATCAAATCGACTATAGATAAGAATCTTATAAACATTGAGCCATTTACCTTCAGTGTAGCCAGTTTTAGGCCAACTATTAAAGGAACTACAAGCTTTGACGGACTTCTGGATTTAAGAATGCGTTTAGGTCTTCCGCTTTTCGGAATTATAGGTTTTCCGATTGTTATTACCGGAACACATGACGCACCAAAAATTAAAATATTCAGTAAAACAGGACAAGAAATTAATCCGGCTGTCTATGATGAAAAGAAAAATAAAGTAATTCGAAAAGAAAAAGTTAGCAAATCCAAAACAAAATAGCAATGAATTCACAATCTCAACATAAAAGCAGTTCATTCGAGAAATTTGCTTCAAAAGTTTCTAAAGCCGCTGGAAGTACACCAGCTTTTATTGGAGCTCTTTTTCTTGTTATTGGCTGGGCTATTTCAGGGCCAATTTTCGATTATTCTGAAACTTGGCAATTGGTAATCAATACAGGCACAACGATCATCACTTTTTTAATGGTTTTCTTGATTCAAAAAGCACAAAATAAAGATTCGCTTGCCATTCAGTTAAAATTAAACGAGCTAGTGGCATCCAATGATTTATCGAGTAATAGTCTTGTTGATATCGAAAACATGACCGAAGAAGAGATGATGATTATTCAGAAATATTACCATCATTTAAGCCAATTGGCAAAAAAAGACAAAACGATTAGAACATCGCATTCTATTGCTGAAGCAGAAGAAGTGCATAGTCGTAAAAAAGAAAAAAAAAGCAAACCAGATAATACTAAAAAGACTACCAAAAACACCTCTAAAAAAATAACCAAAAAATGAAATTGAGCTCTACTGAAACGTATTGGCCATTAAAAAATGCCATAAAACAAAGTTATCCTTCAATAGATTCTGATATCCACACCGACATTTTGATTATTGGTGGTGGCATAACAGGAGCTTTAACAGCTTATAAATTATTAAATGAAGGGAAAAAAATTGTTCTTGTAGACCGCAGGGATGTCTGCGGCGGAAGCACTTCTGGCAGTACAGCCTTATTACAGTACGAAATTGATGTTCCGTTGCATCAGCTCATAAAACTTCGTGGCGCTAAATGTGCCATAGACAGCTATCAAAATGGAAAAAAAGCTATTTTCGATCTTCGAAATATAATTGATACTGTGGGATGCAATTGTGGTTTTGAGTTTAAAAAAAGCGTCTATTTTACTACTCTAAAAAAAGATGTTCCTTTTTTAAAAAATGAATTTAAAGCTAGAAAACAGCATGGTTTCGAAATCAGCTGGTTAAGCAGGTCAGAATTGCAAAAAATGGGATTGAATGCAATTGCTGGCGTAGAATCTAAAACCGCTGCTGTTATGGATCCGTTTAAACTGGCAACCGATCTTTTATTTCATTGCCATGAAAAAGGAATGCAGATTTTTGATAGAACCAATATCGCTTCTATTCAGCATCAAAAAGGCAAAATTATTGCAACCACTGACTCTAAATTTTCTATCACAGCAGATCATATTATACATTGCACAGGTTACGAAAGCACAGAAACGCTAAAAGAAAAAGTGGTCGATTTAAAAAGTACCTATGTTATCACTTCTGAAAGTCAGTCAGATCTTCCAGAGAATTTTAAAAACACCATTTTTTGGGATACAGCATCTCCTTATCATTATATTAGAACTACAGATGACAATCGCATCATAATGGGCGGCGGAGATGAAGATTTTAAGGACGCAGCGAAACGAGATAAATTGCTTCCTAAAAAAGAAACGTATCTTTTAAAACAATTCTTTAAAAGATTTCCTGATTTAAATTTTAAAATTGATTATTCCTGGGCAGGCACTTTCGGAGAAACCAAAGACGGTCTTCCTTATTTCGGAAAACCTAATCCGAGAAAAAACGAACATTACATTTTGGGTTTCGGAGGTAACGGAATCACCTTTAGCGTCATTGGAATGAATTCGATCTTGGATTCCCTTAATAATAAAAAAAATATAGATTTAGATTATTATCGATTTGGAAGGTAATTTTTAGGTGCAAAGGTTCAAAGGAACATAGTTACAAAGGTTTCAACTTTGCAAATTAAAAAACTTTGTGCCTTTGAACCTCTGAACCTCTGAACCTTTCTTAAAGCACCAACTCCATCTGAATATTACACCTTTTATAGGGTGTTTCTAAACCGAAAACTTTTTCAAAACCTAATTTGTAATACAGGTTTATTGCAGGTTTTAAAATGGTGTTGCTTTCTAGATAAATCTTCTTTGCTCCGAGCTCTTTTGCTTTTTCTGTGATAGCTTTACCTAAAAGCCAACCTATGTTTTTTCCTTGTGCTTTTGGAGAAACAGCCATTTTTGCCATCTCAAAATCATATTCAGCATTATTCATTTTAATTAAAGCGCAGACTCCCACGGGTTCGTTTTCATACAAAGCCACGAGAATTTTTCCTCCTTTTTTCAGAATGTAATCTTCAGGATTATCGAGCGCTTTATAATCGGCTTCTTCCATTTCGAAATAAGTTGAAATCCATTCTACATTCAACGCCCTAAAAGCTTCCTGATATTCTGCTTTATAGTCCACAATTTTTACGTCTTTGCTTTCTCTCTTTTTCTTTTGTTCGCTAACTCTCTTAATTAAAGATTTTTGCTCTAGCAAAAACTCCCATTCGTCCAAAGCGGCCCACAGATTATGTTTGCTTTCAGCAATTATTCCTTCAATAGCAACATCAATATCTTCCAGCTGCTGTTTGATTTTCTTCGAAATCAAAATTCCTTTTTCAGTAAGAATGACATTATTCTTTCTTTTATCCTCTGTTTTTGCGCTTTCTTCAATCAACCCAGCACCAATCATTTCCTGAATAATTTTGCTTACAGATGGCTGAGAATGTCCAATTTCATTAGCAATTTCAGTAATCGTAATTTCGCGTTCTTCTGCTAAGGTATAAAACACCGGAAACCATTTCGGTACAAATTCAACCCCATACAATTCATATATTTTCGCAGCATCATCCGTAACAACAGCAGTCATTAACCGTAAACGACTACCTAGAGCCGCTTTTCCAACTTTATCAAAAAAATCCATAACAAATAATTAATTATATAACCAGTTATGCAAATGTATAAAAAAATCTTTTTGCTAAAGATTTTTTAGGTTCAAAGTTTCAAAGGTGCAGAGTTTCAAAGGTGCAAAGTTTTTTCAAAAAAAAAGACTAAGATTTATAAATCTTAGTCTTTGTATATATATTGCTTAATAGCTAACTACATTACTTTGCAAAAAACTTTGCACCTTTGAAACTCTGAACCTTTGCACCTTCACTAAGCCGTTATAGCCAACGAATTCAAATTAAATTTATATTCTTTTGGGCTGCAGTTGAATTTTTGCTTGAATATTTTAGAGAAATAACTTCTGCTGGTAAAACCAATACAGTATACAATTTCTGAAATATTTAGGTCGGATGTTCTAATTAGAATTTCGGCTTTTAGAACACGCATGTGTGTGATGTAATCGTTTACTGTACGATTATGAATCATTTTGAAACCTTCCTGAAGTTTATTTGGAGACAAACCAGATCTTTTACTCAAGGCCTTAATAGAAAATGCCTCTTCTGGACTTGTTTTTATAAACTCTGATAGTTCTTTTATTTCTTCCATTTCTCTCAACGTTAATCCGTTTGATTCATTTGCAAAAGCGTGCAAATCATCTGAATGCTGTTGAATTTCCATTGCCAAAATAATCCTCATGATTCCTTCTTTCAGCAAATTTCTCACAATTCCTTTTTGTGTAATGGAATTAAGCTGTTCTATTTTTTCTGCGATCTGCAAATTATAGGAACCAATGTAAAAGAAATCAGTTACTTGATTATTTTCAAAAAAAGTATCTTTTACCTGCTGATTTAAAGAATGAGTTTGATTAGTAGCATCAATCTGAGTGCCAACAATAATTAATGTAAGTTTTGTCTTTTTACCTTTTTCAAAAAAGAGAACATTATCCTGGTTTTGTTTAGAGGTTACAATTGCGGTCTGAAACGTTTTTAATTTTCGTTCCTCACCATTTAATCCAAAACTATGCGAAAGGTTTCCTTTAGAACAATAAGCAAAATAAATAGGAGACGATTTTACATTTAAAAAATCCAATCTCACATCTGCAGAAAATGTCATATCAAACTGAACGTAGGAGATATTATCATTAAAGGAAGCGCCAATAATAGAACCTTCTGCAAAACTGTTTTCTACTTCGAGTGCATATTCGTCTAAATCAAAATTCACTTTTCCGCCAAAACTAGTCTGAAGTTCATCAAATATATTTTGAGTTTTTTCTGTATTTATAGTAACTATTTTCATGGTTTGCCGGATTTAAAATTATAATTTGCCAAACAGATTATTTTCTAGAAATCTGAAAGTCAAAGTTCGTTTAAAGACAAACCAAAAATGTTATATAATTTTTCGGTTTTGTTTTATAATTCCTTATAAATGTTTATTTTAACATATCTATTTTTTCCAGCATGAAAAGTTTTTCCTTTGCCCCTATTAGTTCTCCAAATTCTAAAATTCTCATTTTAGGCACAATGCCTGGAACAAAATCTTTAGAGCTAAATCAGTATTATGGTCATAATCAGAATAACTTTTGGAAGTTTATGTTTCCTATTCTAGGCGAAGAGTTTTCTAATGATTACGAAATGCGAAAAAACTTATTAATCAAAAATAATATTGCCCTTTGGGATGTCTTACAATTTTGCGATCGAGTTGGAAGTTTGGACAGTGCCATAAAAAATGAAATAGCAAATGACTTTGAAGATTTCTTGGCAACACATCCTCAAATAGAAAGCATTCTTTTTAACGGACAAAAAGCAGCCGCATTTTTTAAAAAATATGTTCACTTAACAAAAGAATACAAAACATTCACACTTCCATCTACAAGTCCGGCCAATGCTGGCAAGACTTTTCAGGATAAATTACACGAATGGAACATCATTAAAGACCTATTATAAAGATCTGCATTTTATATAATTAAAATGCAAATATTGAAATCATGTAACTTTTTCTGTTTAAAGTATAACAAAAAGCATCCACTCTCAATGTAATTTTACATCAAAGAAAAATAAGCCATAGTGAAAGATTTAATGAACGAAATGGAAAGGCTTTCTTCTTATTAAAATTGACAAAGCAAACTGTAAAAAGTTTAGTCTATAAAGAGAACATTGGTTATGTTAGTTTATTTTTGGGAAAAAGCTACTCTATAGAAATATAGAGTAGTTTTGTTTTTATAGGCTACCATTTAAAGACAAAAACATGAAAATTCAGACATATTATAATCATATACGGTTTTATACTCCGCATCATTTTATATATTATCCCGTTTTAATTTTATTCTTGGCTGCCAGTATTTATTTAGGTATTACGACAGAAGATCATTTAATATGGGCATTTATTAGCGTAGCTTTTGTATTTCTTTTTGCCCTCGCTTATATGCTGCGTCAACATTATGCTTTGACACTGCAAAACAGAATTGTGCGCTTAGAAATGCGCTACCGCTATTTCACCCTGACAGGCAAAAGATTTGAAGAATTTGAATACAAACTTACAGACGATCAGATTTTTGCTTTACGCTTTGCACCAGATGACGAATTGGTTCCTCTTGTTGAAGATACTTTAAAAAACAGCTTAACAGGCGATGCAATCAAAAAAGCAATTGTACATTGGAAAGCAGATTATCATAGAGTTTAACAATAACAATGTCAAAAATCAATAGCAATTACAATAGCAAAGTTCAATAATAATATCAATTTTTAATTTTTAAAATTAATTATTGCTTTTTAACATTGCCATTGATTTTTTGCCATTGACATTGATTTTTGCCATTGACATTGATTTTTTAAATTGTTATTGAACTTTCTTTCTATTAAAAATAAGATAAAACAGAAACAATACTGCGCCAACCGCAACAATTACAGCAAAATAGATTGCAGCGATATTGGGGTGCAAGAAATTAGGCTCGTAAAATAATTTATCTAGTGTTTTAAATTTTTCTCCTAAAGCTTTTCTATCAAAATTATTTCTAATTCCATTAAGCGGTTCATCTTGATTTTCTCTATAGTGATATACATCTTGAGTCAGTAACTTCGGAATCAGATTTGTTTCTATATTGTATTTTCTCAAAAGCGTATCTAATCTTTGAAAAGTATACGTTAACGAATCTTTCTTAGCATTGTATAGCAATTTATAGCGATCTACAGCCGCTTTATATTTTTGCTTATTTACAGAATCTCCTTTTACAGGATTAAATAGAGACTTATTTTCTAAGAAAATACAAATATCTTTATCATGTTCTGGATGCACAGCAACACTCTTAAAAATAATTTCTGTACTATCTCCCACAATTCTTTTTGAGATGACTCTTTTGTGCAATTCCTCTTTATCAAAACCAATAATATCAAAAATACTATCCGCTTTACTTTTCGTTTTATCAAAAGTACTCGTTAAAGCTTTTATGGTGTCAATGCTATAATAATTGGTTTCTATAATCGGAAATTCGCCAGGTACAATTGTATCGTCTTCCTTAATTACGGGATAAGGTTTTGGGTATAAAATATTTTCATAATTAAAAAGTTTCTCAGAACTATAGGAAGTATATCCGTATAAAAATGGATTTAAGACATTGATTAGTTTTTTGTCATTATTAAAATCATTTTCAGACAATTCTGATTTCAGTTTAGCATTCATTCCGAAACTATAGCTAATAAAAAACGAAAACGTCAGAAATGAAATAAAAACCAGACAACCCGCAATTTTAAGCAGATTCCCACCTTTATAGCCTTCTCTAGAATGATTTCGAATTAAAAAAATCAAAAAGAAAAGCAAAAACAAACCACTTACAAAAAAGTGCGAAATCGAAACATCATCGTAAAATTTGAATCGGTAAAACTCGGTGTAGATGTTAATATCCTTTAGCCCTTTAAAAGTAAAATAACCGTATAAAAAGTACGCTAGATGAATTAAGGCTAATACAATAACTGATTTTATGAAATAACGTTTTAGATTTTTGGTCATTTTTAAAAGGTGCTAAGGTTCTGAGATGTTAAGATACTAATGTTCTAATATACTTAAAATTTATTTTGCCTTTCATAAAAATATATTTATAAAATTAAAAAGTAAAATAATCTGGGCGTGCCACCATTATAAAAAAAGGGCAAATAATAGCAACGCTTATTCGCCCTTTTTTTATAATGCTGTCGGGCTGTCCATGCTGCTTCGGCAGCTTATTCCCATCCCTCACGCAGTCACGATTACAAAACAAGTTTCCGAAACATTTAGTCATTTATAAACCCAAACGACAATGAATTTCTGCCCATCTTTGGTTAGATGCACTGCAGTGCATCTCTACAGTATAACTGAATTTGATTTCGCCGAAAAAAACCTTATAACCTTAGTATCTTAGTATCTTAGTATCTTAGAATCTAAGAACCTTAGCCCCTTTTATTTCGAAATATCAAACCCTTCCTTCACTATTTCGCTTTCCACTTTATCAATCAGTTTATTCGTTTTACCAGTAAGCCTTTCTTTTTTCCAATCGCCTTTTGCGTATATAATAACAGTGATTAAAGCCGTTACAACGGAAGCAATTGGGAAAGCCCACCAGATTCCAATTTTACCTAAAGAAGTATTATGTGACAAAATAAAAGCCAGAGGAAACTGTATTACCCATTGCGAAACCAAAGTCAGAATCATAGGAAGTTTAGTATTTCCAACAGCTCGAAAAACACCTGTTAAACAAAGCTGCAGACCGAGAAATCCCCAAGAGAGGCAAGTAATTCGCAATAACTCCGTTCCGCCTTCGATAACCGCTTGATCATTTGGAACAAAAAATGCGATTAGATACGGTGCAAAAATAAAAGCAATAATTCCGAGACCCGCCAATAATCCGAAACCAAGATAGGCTCCTAGTTTTGAAATTTCGGCTGCACGATCAATATTTCCAGCTCCAATATTTTGCCCGACAAGAGTTGCAATCGCCATCGATAAACCCAAAGCTGGAATTAAAATGAGCTGAATCAAATTGGAACCCGCACCATAAGAAGCAACCGTCAAGGTACCAAAACGAACAATCAAAAATGTAATTGCCATCATTCCCAACGCACGCATTGACTGCTCGATTGAAGATGGAAATCCAATTTCAAAAGCTCTTTTGATATGTTTATAATCAGGCTTAAAATCGGCAATGCGAAGATGAATTCCATGTTTACCTCTAAACAAAATTGCAAATCCGATGATAATGGCCAGAAGCTGTGTGAATAAAGTTGCCAAAGCCGCACCTTTAACCCCTAAAGCTGGAATAAATTTCCATCCGTAAATAAACAGCGGATCTAGGGCAAAATTCAAGATAACAGTTCCTAAAACAATATAAACTGGAAGCGTTACACGCCCAACTCCACGCATAATCGATTGGAAAATCATAAATCCGAAGCTAAAAACCAGTCCCACAAATGCTACACGCATAAAGCCTAACGCATCAACATAAACTGCAGGCTCTACCTTTAGCAGATATAAAAAGTACGGACTTAAAATATAACCTATAATAGACAAGAAAACCGAAACAATAATAACCATCGACAAAGTCTGTGCCGCCACGTGATTGACCATTTTCTGATTTCCTGCTCCAAAATATTGTGCAATTAAAATAGAACCAGCAATAGCCAGTCCAGTTCCTAAAGCAATGGTTAAAAATATTACAGGTGTGCTTATCGAGACCGCGGCAACGGCATCTCCGCCCAAACGCCCAACCCAAAAAGCATCTACCAACTGATATGCGGCTTGTAAAAGATTAGCAATCATAATTGGAACTGCTAATTTTAATAATGAAGAAAGGATTGGCCCTTCTAATAATTCATTTTTTTTCATTTTTTCAAAATAATTATTCAAAAATCAGTTGACATATCAACTTTTAAAGTTCAAAAAAAATTAAAGAGTTTCTAGCTTGTCTGCATAAGATCGTACTGCATTCAACGCTTCAATTCTTTCGTTTGGAGAAAAAACAGACATTACTTCTTCTTCTGCCCTTTTCATCAGCGAGCGAATGCTTTTTGCTAACGAAATTCCTTCATCTGTAAGACTTACAATATTTTTACGTTTGTCTATTTTATCTTTTACCACCTCAACAAGATTCTTTTTTTCAAGTGCTGATATACTTCTTAAAATAGACGATTTGTCACGCATTGTTTTATCTGACAATTCTCTTTGCGAAAGACTTTTGTGATGCAAAATCATCAGCAATGGCAACTGTTCTAGCTGTAATGTGATTCCGGATTCGTTCATTAAAGCATTTGTACGTCTGAAAATTGCACGTTTGATACGATGAATCTGAAAGAAGAAGCTATCTGATATTTCTTCTTTCCAAAAATTTGAAAAACTTTCTTTATCGGCATGTTTTTTTTCCATGATGCAAAATTACAAAAAAGATTGACATGTCAACTATTTTTAAAACAAATCCTTATTTTACTGATATACAATTCATTCCTTAAAATAATTCGGTTAAAAAAAGAAAATTGAACGATTATTTTTACTAACTTTAAATGTTAAATATTGCCTAATAAAAACTTAAAAATTACTCTGATGAAACAATTATTTATTTTTTTGGTAATGATGCTCCTTTGGATTCCGTTAAACGCTCAAACTGTTGCTGAAGCCAGTAAAGAGGAAAGCTTAACAACTTTTAAAACTGAAAAAGACGATTTTCAAGATACTACTGTAGATGATCTGCCTTGGCATAATAGACGCTTTAAAGTTTCTGCCGGCGGTTTTTTTCCTGTAAATAATACTGTAGTTCAAGTTGAAGGCAACAATGGAAATGTAGGAACTGAAATTGATCTTGAGAGTGATTTAGGATTTTCTAAATCAACCGTATCATTTTTAGGAACATTTGACTGGCGTATATCCAAAAGATCCCGATTAGGTTTTGAATATTTTGTACTAGACAGAACTGCAACAAAAACGCTGCAAAGAGATATTAATTTCGGAGACCATACTTACCCTTTGGACGGAAGAGTTCAAGGTACTTTTAATGTACAGATTGCTAGAATTGCTTATGGCTACGCTATTTTATCTAAACCTAAATATCAAGCAGGTCTATTAGTTGGGGCGCATGTTCTATTCGCAGATTTAGGCCTACGATTAGATGCCAATACACAAAGTGTAGAATATCATGATACTTTTGATTTTACTGCGCCACTGCCCGATGTTGGAATTTGGGGCGAATTTGTTCTTGGAAAACGCTGGGGATTATATGCCAATGTAAATTATCTTGCAGTAAAAATTGATGAAACTGATGGCCGAATAATAAGCTACAATTTATCGGTTTTATATAATGTGGTCCAAAACTTCAGTCTTACTGCTGGTTACACTGGTTTGAATTTTAGAATAGATACGGTTCAAGACCGATTAAACGGTTTCTTAAAATGGGGATATAACGGGCCAACAATTACAGCAGTGTATACTTTTGGAAAGCACGTTAAAGTTACTAAATAAAGCTTCTGAGTTTTTTTACCGCAAAGAGCGCAAAGGATTACACAAAGTTCGCAAAGTTTTTATACAAAGCTTTGCGAATTTTATGTTTTTACAAAACCTCACAAAAAGGCCTTTGCGAAAAAAACTTTGCGTTCTTTGCGGTAAAATTATGCTCAACGTTTCTCAAACCTGAAACCTGAAACCTGAAACTTGAAACTTGAAACTTGAAACTTGAAACTTGAAACTTGAAACAAAAAAACAAACCCGATAACTCTCCAGCTATCGGGTTTATTACCAAACTTAAACTTACTTAACTTAACTCAAAATAAAACTTAACTAATTTATTTTTCGATTGGAGTGAACTTTACCGCTGTTCCTCCTCCAGCTGCCAATTTGATATTTAAAACGGTTTTGTTGTTTACTTTTTGTTTAGAGATTGTAACTGGATACGGATTGGTTTTATAATTTGCTCCAGGTCCGTCTGCATAGATTTCTGCTTCATATTCTTTGTTTTTATCTAAAAATGAAAGCGCTACTTTTAGGTCTCTCGCATCTCTATTGGTAATCGAGCCTAAATACCAGTTTTTTTCGTCCCAATCTTTACGGGCAATTGTTGCATATTCTCCAATTTTAGAATCTAAAACTTTAGTATCCGACCAAGTGCAAGGCACGTCTTTTACGAATTGAAATTCTGGTTTTCCTTCATAGTTTTCAGGTAAATCAGAAGCCATTTGCAACGGACTGAAAATAATCACGTACAATGCCAATTGATTTGCCAAAGTGGTCTGTACCTTTGCTCCAGATGGTGTTTTGTAATCAAAATTGAAAGTCCCTGGAGTGTAATCAAACGGTCCAGAAAGCATTCTGGTAAAAGGCAAAGTCGTTAAATGCTCTGGCGTATTTCCTCCATCTACAGACCATGCATTGTATTCCTGTCCTCTTCCGCCTTCTTGCGACATAAAGTTCGGATACGTACGCTGTAAACCCGTTCCTTTCATTGGTTCGTGGTTATCGATCATGATATGATATTTCGCAGCAGTTTCGATTACTTTTCTGTAATGACGTGCACCGTACTGGCTGTCATGCCATTCTTTTTTATCCAAATATTTGTTTACGTAACCTGTTTTAACCGAATTCACTCCCATTTTTTGATACAGTTTGAAAGCCTCTTCCAACTGGTTCTCATAATTTTTGGTTGCACCTGCTGTTTCATGATGTCCAATTAGACGAACATTTTTTACAGCCGCATATTTGGTAATTTCTTCCAAATTAAAGTCTGGATATGCTTTTACAAAACTAAAGGCAGAACCATCGGCAGTCCAATCGCCGTCCCAACCTTCATTCCATCCTTCTACCAAAACTCCGTCAAAACCATTTTTCGCAGCAAAATCAATATATTCTTTTGTGTTTTTGGTTGTTGCACCGTGTTTTGGACCTTGTCCCCAAGTGTATTTTTCCAAATGCATGCCCCACCAAATTCCAATATATTTAGAAGGAGTGATCCAAGATAAATCTTCAATTTTTGAAGGCTCATTTAAATTCAGCATAATGGTTGAAGTTGCTACTTGTCCAGGATTTTTTCCAACCACAATAGTTCTCCAAGGTGTTTTAAAAGGTGTTTCTGCATATACTTTTACACCATCTGCCCACGGCACCAAATCACTTTTGTATTGTTTGTCTGTTGTTTTCAGAAGCGTCATTGAGGCAAAATCTGTTAAATTGGCTTCGTGAATCGCTACATACAATTTGTCTTTGGTTTCAAAGGTTGCAGGAGTATTGATAGTATCTGTTTTACTCATTAACGTTTTACGGTATTCACTTTCGTAATAACTATTTTCACGATGAACAGGAATCCACCAAACTTCGTTATTATCTTTAAAAGTAAATTGTGTTACTTCATTAGAGATTTTTACTTTTCCTAAATGAGGCTGTTTCGGAAACTCATAACGAAATCCTACTCCATCATCAAAAACTCTAAAGATAATATCAACCAAACGTTCCTCGCCTTTTGCTTCTTTTAAGTGAACAATCAGTTCATTATGATGATCTCTAACTTTTTTAAATTCGCCCCAAGGCTGTTCCCAAGTTTCATCTGCCGATTTTTCTTCAGTCGAAACAACTTCAAAACCATCCGTCATTTTAGCTAAACCTTGAAATTCAAATCCCATAAGAGATGGCTCAATAACCGATTTTCCGTTAGAAGAAAAACTATATTGAGGCTGTCCAGAAGGCGTTAATTCAAAAGTTAATTCAGAGATTTTTTCAGGAGAACTGATTTTATACGTTTTTTTAGTACTGCAAGCCATAACGAGCATTGTGGCAAAAGCTATTAGACAGTATCTATATTTTCTGTTTTTCATTATTTAAATTGTATTAATTACA
>Ga0308157_10002745_pt1 | contig 27596 bp, 23 predicted proteins | sample PhyBR1_FD_201035 | JGI IMG/M metagenome (GOLD analysis project Ga0308157, IMG submission 201035) | Phyllosphere microbial communities from UC Gill Tract Community Farm, Albany, California, United States - DLSLB.R1 | ecosystem: Host-associated > Plants > Phyllosphere > Unclassified | place: USA...
GAAACAGCGGATGGACACGTGCCAGAGCGGCCGAATGGACTTCACTGCTAATGAAGGGTCGGGCTAAAACTCGACCGGGGGTTCAAATCCCCCCGTGTCCGCCACAAAACCCCTACTCAGGTAGGGGTTTTTGTTTTCCCGGGCACCTTACGACGGTTCCTGACGGGGCTACAGGCCCGGCCTGAAGCCTATAGCTATCTAAAACAAGCATGGCGCCTCTCAGCTTATTGCTGAGAGGCGCCATGCTTGTATTACCGGCGGTAGTCGCCGCGTGCGTAGTTAGTCTTCGCGCTTCACGAAGGTCTGTAGCATGTTGTGCACAATGTCTTCGGGCAATGAGGTATGACGAACGATAATTTCGGACATACGGTCTAGATCCGTATCGGCAATCGCTTCAAACAATGCTTCGCGGTCTGCTTCAGGTAGTTCAGCGGCGTCAAAGTGCACTGGACCGTCCGGGCCCTGTCCTTCAAATTTGAAATCAGCAACATTACCGTTGGCACCGGCGCCAGACATCGGCGAGGTAGCGATCATGCGCTCCAAGTCCTCGACTGGCAGGCCAGTGTAACCATGCAGAATCTTGGCGGCTTCCTCAAAGTTCGAATCACGCAGCATGGAGAACAACTGATCATATTCATTGGGCGGAAGTTGCTCGCTGGAAAATTCTCGGCTTTCCCCATCAAGTTCAAATGCCATCTTGAAGTGAGTAGCGCTTGGCTCGTTCTCAGAGCCGAACTGTTCACTCCACTCACGGGGGACAACCCACGTGTCAGCGTCCGCGCCAAGGGTGGATTCCAGCTCTTTGCTGCTGGCAGCTTCTTGATCTTCGCGTTCTACCTGAGCCTCTAGTTTGTCGCTCAAGGCCTGGATCTCGGCCTCATCCGACGGTAGTTCCTTGGCAGGAGCAACTTGCGGGTACTTATCAAGGCTGCGAACAGCGATCACGCAGTTCTTCACCGATTCACCGGTGGCCGCGCGGTAATCCTGCACGGCTCCCATGACGTCACCCTTCGCAAGGTGGCGGTAGACAGAGTTACGGGCAGAATCATCTAGCTTCTCGTTAGCTGCTTGAGCTACTTCACGAGAAATTGCTTGTTCAACCTGCGCGGTATTTTTCTTGCGTAATGCCTGCAGACCGAAGTAGCCCAGGGCAATCACTGCGATGATGACGACGAGCCAAATGATAATGTCCATACCTCCAGACTACTTCTTTTAACTGTGCAATTACCCGGCTACGCCCAAAGTGAAAGGCAAGACACCCGGTGCACCTGCGATTCTTAATGCCCGTCCGGCCATCGCTACGGACCAGCGAGAGTCCACCAGATCATCAACCAACAGAACAGGGCCTGGCGCACCAGAAATTAGTTGTTCCAACGCGGCGGGAAGTTCAAAGGCGTCAGCAACCGCAGCCACACGGAAAGCAGAGTTTCCACCAGAGCCGTTTTGGGGACCTGCACCCCGATATTCGAGCTGGCCAAGATACCGCAGACGACCTACTTCTGCCAGCGACTGAGCCAACGATGTGATCAGCCGTGGCCGCTTGTTCGAAGGCATGGCAACAACGCCGACGGGACGTTCTTCCCAGTTCCACTCAGCCAGCACCTTAATGCACGCATCAAGCATGGCCTTGTCTATTGGGTTATCTGTCGGATCAGCAAAGAGCTGTCGTAATCTATTGCCCCAGCCCAGATCCGTCAGCCTCGCCAGCGCGCGTCCGTTGGAGACCTGTTCATCAACCGGAATCTTTCCCTTCAGACTGTAGCCAAGACGGTCCAGTCCCGAGGGGTAGAGCTTGCGCGGTTCAATGGGGATCCCGACCCGTCCCAGAGCGGCTTGAGCACTGTCCTTTGAGTCTTCAGGAATATGGTCATCAAACCAAACACCAGCACAGTTATCACAGCGCCCGCACGGTACCGAACGCGGATCGTCTAAGGCTTCGGTCAAGAATTGCATGCGACAGCCACGAGTATTTTCGTACGTGACCATCAAAGTTTGTTCGTGCACACGGCTTTGTGCCACACGCTTGTATCGGTCGGCGTCGTAGCTCCACGGCATGTCGGTACGCATCCATCCGCCGGCGACGCGTTCCACTGCACCGTCCACGGCCAGCACCTTGAGTAAAAGTTCCAATGGCGAGCGACGCAGATTCACCGCACTTTCCAGTGCCGGTACGCTCATTGCTCCATCGGTTCCGGCCAGCGCGTCCAGAACTTGGGTTGCACGTACCTGGTCTGGCATGGAACTTGTGGCGAAGTACTCCCAGATTTCTGAATCATCAGGTCCAGGAAGCAACAAGACATCCGCGTTTACGCTGCCACGACCAGCACGGCCGACCTGCTGGTAGTAGGCCACCGGCGAGCTTGGCGCACCAACATGCAAGACGAATCCCAGATCTGGCTTGTCAAAGCCCATACCCAAGGCACTGGTAGCGATCAGGGCTTTAACCTCATTGTTTTTGAGCGCTTGTTCTAGCCGTTCACGCTCTTCAAGATCAGTGCGACCGGTATATGCGGCAACTTCATGGCCCGCATCACGCAACAGCCGTGCAATATCTTCTGCCGCCGAAACGGTCAGGGTATAAATAATTCCTGATCCTGTGAAGTCATTAATGTGACTGAGCAGCCAGGCCAACTGCATCCGTGGAGATGGCAGTCTGAGTACCCCAAGACGCAGTGAATCACGAGCCAAAGTTCCGCGCAGGGTAAAGACTTGCTCGGTACCGCCGGCCAATTGCTCTGCCACATCTTGAACAACCCTGCTGTTGGCCGTTGCGGTGGTAGCAAGTACCGGAAGGCCTTTGGGCAGTCGAGCGATTAAATCCCGAATACGGCGATAATCAGGACGGAAATCATGGCCCCAGTCTGAGATGCAGTGTGCTTCGTCAATAACCAGTAGGCCCAGGCGTTGCATCAACATCGGCAGTTGTTGTTCGCGGAATGAAGGATTGTTCAGACGCTCCGGAGATACCAGCAGTACGTCCAGTTCATTGCGTTGCAGCTTTTCAAGAATTTCCCGCCATTCCAGGACGTTGGCGGAATTGATAGCTGCAGCCCTCACTCCTGCGCGCTCGGCGGCTGCTACTTGATCTCGCATCAGAGCCAGCAGCGGAGAAACAATCAAGGTCGGCCCATAGCCCTGTTCGCGCAAGAGCAGCGAAGCGATGAAGTACACCGCTGACTTTCCCCAACCGGTACGTTGGACAACCAAAGCACGACGACGTTGAGCCACCAAAGCTTCAATTGCTTCATACTGACCGTCGTGGAATTCTGCTTCCGGATTCTGTACTAGCGCCCGCAGTTTCTGCAAGGCCAGAGTTTTCAGATCCACTTTCATTGAGCCATCCATAACTTCAGTATTTCAGCTTCCTCCCCTGATTTAGCTTCGAGGCATGGCCAATTGTGTATGAAGAACGTTGTGTAAGGCACCGCAAACCCGATTTAGCTGAAGTGTTAGGCATTTCCCATCCACAATCAGGCAATTCTCGATGATTTGAATCAGTCAAACCGGTAGGCTGAAAGGCGTGAGTGAAGAAATTGATCTTAATCAGAGTTTTAAGGCCTACGACGTTCGCGGCGTAGTGGGCGAAAGCCTGAACGCCGAAGCGATCGAAGCGATCGGCGCGGCCTTTGTTGATGTCTTATCCCTGTCTGGCAAAGACGTATTGGTTGGTGGCGATATGCGTCCATCCTCCGAGGAATTTGCCCAGGCATTTGCCCGCGGCGCCACCTACCGTGGCGCAAACGTCATCATGCTCGGATTAATCTCCACCGACGAGCTCTACTTTGCTTCGGGCAAACTTGATGCTGCCGGCGTCGTATTTACCGCCAGCCACAACCCGGCCAAGTACAACGGCATCAAGATGTCCACTGCCGGTGCGCGTCCAATTTCCTCGGCTACCGGCCTCTTTGACATCCGAGATCTGGCTCAGCAATACCTGAACGAAGGTCTGCCGGTTTCTGGAGATACCCCGCAGGGCAGCATCTCAGAACGCGACGTACTCGCTGACTATGCAGCCTACCTGCGCGAACTGGTTGACATCTCATCCATTCGCCCGCTGAAAATCGTGGTTGATGCAGGCAACGGCATGGGTGGCATGACCACGCCAGCAGTGCTGGGCGACACCGTGCTGTCGGCGTTGCCGTTGGAAATTGTGCCGCTCTACTTTGAACTCGATGGCACCTTCCCCAATCACCCAGCCAACCCGCTGGAACCAGAAAACCTCAAGGACCTACAGGCATCTGTGCTCGCACACGGCGCAGATATGGGTCTGGCCTTCGACGGTGACGCGGACCGCTGTTTTGTCATCGACGAACGGGGCTTACCGCTCTCCCCTTCAGCTATCACCGCTTTGGTAGCCGTGCGAGAAATTGCGCGTGTGCAGGCCACGGGGGAAGAGAACCCAGTGATCATCCACAACTTGATTACTTCCAAGGCTGTTCCTGAATTTGTCACCAAATCCGGCGGCACCCCAGTGATGACCCGCGTGGGTCACTCCTTCATCAAGGCAGAAATGGCTAACAAGGGCGCCGTCTTTGGTGGGGAGCACTCAGCGCACTACTACTTCCGTGATTTCTACAATGCCGACACCGGTATGCTGGCAGCCATGCACGTTCTAGCGGCCTTGGGCGAGCAGGAGCTTGCTCTCTCCGAACTAGGCGCCGAGTACGAGCCGTATGTTGCCACCGGTGAGATTAACTCCGAGGTGGCAGACAAGGCAGGAGCTACCGCTCGGGTTCTGGCTCACTTTGACGGGGAACCTGTAGATGTGATGACTATGGATGGCACCACTATTTCGGCCAAGGATGGCAGTTGGTGGATTAACCTTCGCCCATCGAACACCGAGCCCTTCCTTCGTTTTAACGGTGAAGGCCGCACCGCAGAAATCATTGAGCCCCTGCGCGATACCGTCCTGGCTATCGTGCGATCAGAAAACCTCACCAACTAGCAAGGGGAAGTCATGAATCTTGAATCATTAGATGAGGGCGTCAAAGACGCGCTAAATAAGGTCTTGGGCACCGCGCTAGGCGTGGCTCGCGAGCAACTCGAAGAGCAGGGAGTGTTCCTTCCCTTTGCGATCGCCCTGGAACCAAAGGACGACGACAGCGAACCAGAGTTGCGCCTGATCGCTGTGCCACCAACGGATGATCCTGAAGATCCAGATGCTGACATCGATACCGAAGCCATGGCCGCGGAGTTGGTTCAGGTCCTAAACCAGCAGGGCACCCACTTTGATGCCATTGCCATCGCTTCCGATGTTCTGCTTCAGGAAAACGATCGCGACGCAATCCATGTGGTCGCCGAGCACCGCGTAGGCGCTGCCTTGGCTATCGTGCAGCCATACACCATGCCTGCGGAACCAGGTGGCGAATGGGTCTTCGACGAGCCAGCAGCAGAATCTGCAGAGGCCATCTGGGCCAACGCGCTCTAGAACCTGCTTGGTCATTTTGGGGTCAGCATAGTCACTATGCTGACCCCAAAATGTTTTCCCCGCGTAAAGTACTAAGCATGAAACTCAGTGCCTTCACCGACGTATGTCTGCGAACCATCATGGTTCTGGCAACACCAGGCACCGGGCAGCTGACCAGCCGAGAGATCGCCGATTCCGTTGGAATCCCCTATAACCATGTCGCAAAGGCCGTACTCGAATTGCGCACGCTGGGAATTTTGCAGGTCACTCGCGGTCGCAACGGTGGCGCGACTTTGGCCGACAATGCGTTACATACCTCGCTCGGCGGGCTGTTGCGCAAACTGGACAAGCGCACCGATATTGTGGACTGCTCCGAACATGACGCACAAACAGCATGCCCACTGTCGGGCAACTGCCGTTTGCGAACCGTCTTCCGCCAAGCCCGTGAAGCTTTCTACGCTTCATTGGATCCTTTAACCATCCAAGACATCTGCCCCGAATCATCCGCGTCACCAATCAAGGGACTTCCATTCCCGACCGTGCGCGATTTTTCCTAGCTTTCCCTCACCGCTGAAGTGATTTCGCTTGCTCTTCGCGGGTGAGACTCAGGTAAATTTGCAATCCTGTTCTACGAGGCGTAGAAATGAATCATAAATCTTGCATTTCATATGCGAGTTATTTCTACTCCCTAGGAGACCCAATGCTGTCCCCCAAATCACTGCCTGTCATTGAAGCCACTTTGCCAATCATCGCAGAGCGCATCTCAAGCATTACCCCCAATTTCTACAATCGCCTGTTCGCCGCCCACCCGGAACTACTCGACGGAATCTTCTCTCGCTCAAATCAGAAGAACGGCACACAGCAGCAAGCCCTAGCCGGGTCAATCGCAGTTTTTGCCACTTACCTGGTCAAGCACCCTGGCGTGGCTCCCGAAACAATGCTCGCCCGAGTAGCCCACAAGCACACGTCTCTTGGCGTCGCCGAGGAACAGTACCCCATCGTTTACAAGCACCTGTTTGCTGCAATTGCCGAAGACCTAGGTGACGCACTAACCCCGGAGATCGCTGATGCTTGGACTGAGGTCTACTGGCTAATGGCCCACGCGCTAATCAAGATCGAGAAAGGTCTATACGCCCAACAGGCTAATGCCGAAATCTACACACCCTGGAAGCTCATCGAACGCACTGAAACCGGCGTCGATTCGGTAATTCTCAGTTTTGAACCAGCCGATAGCACCCCGGTCACGGTAGCCAAACCGGGCCAGTTCATTTCGGTCCGCATGCCGATGACTGACGGACTGCGCCAGGTTCGCCAGTACACTCTGAGCAACGATGTCGAGCATGCTCGCCGTCGCACCATCACCGTGAAGTTGGATGCCAGCGGCGAATTCTCTCCGGTAATCTACAACGGTCTGGAGATCGGCGGAATAGTTGAACTTTCGAATCCGTATGGCGATCTGGTCATCGACGACGATGGATCGCCTCTGGTGATCGCCACGGCGGGTATTGGCTGCACTCCTAGCGCCGCCGCATTGCAGACCTTGGCCGCGCATGGCTCGACCCGCAAGATCACCGTGTTGCACGCAGACCAGGAAATCAACACATGGCCATTGCGCGAACAGATGCTTGAATCCATCGGCAAGCTGCCAGACGCCACCATCAGCACCTGGTTCGAACGCGGCGAATTGCCCGACGGGCTGAACGCCCGATCCGGCTACATGAACCTCACCGAGGCGCTGAGCGCGAATTCTCAGGTATATCTTTGCGGCCCCTTGCCATTCATGAACGCCGTACGCAATCAGGCACTAGAAGCCGGGGTCCCAGCCGAACACATCCACTATGAAGTCTTCGGTCCCGATGTTTGGCTCGCTGCCTGACATCAGGGGGTAAGGCGAGGCTGCAGGTGGATTCATAAAGAATGCGCCTGCAGCACTTTTTGCCACTATTTATTAGGGGATGGCAGAACGTCCCCGTAATCGCCCTACTGGGGACTACTTCTTCTTAAAATCGAATTTCGCAGTGAACTTACCAGGTTTCTGTGGTGGCGCTTTTTCAGCATCGCTCACCGATTCACCGGCAACTTGGCTCTGATCTTTCGGAGCTTCAGCTTCCCGATCCACTGAGGTGGGTTTGACCCCGCGTGCTGGTTTCACAGCCTGTGGGTCGGTAAGGATCTGGTGCAGCCCACCATCGGTGATCCAACGGCGAAGCACCGCGTTAAAGAGTAACGGATTCTCAATATTCCACTGATGATGCATTCCCGGCACGACTCTGGTGATCGTTTGCGGAAGATTTTCCCTAAGCGAGGCAAACGACTTCTGCACCAGCTTCGGCTCCTTGGAACCCACAAGTGCCAAAACTGGCCCCTGGTAGGCAGATAGGTTTTTGGGCAACCCGCCGGGGTCCAAATCGTTCATGATGGCCCGCATATTTTCTGCCTTGAGTTTGACCCCGTGTTCAGCGAACAATTCACGTTCGTCATCAACCATGCCATAGGCACCCGCCTGAAAACGCCAGTACCATTCACTGCCGATCAGTTTGAGCTGCATGCGATGGAAAGTACGTGCAGTCGTACTGGCACCGGTCACCGGGGTACCGGTGATGAACACCGAATCTACGAGCTCTGGATGCCGGGCTGCTACATGCAACGCGATAACCCCGCCAAGGGAAATCCCTACAAGGTGCACCCCACCCTCGGATACTTCGTCTGCGATCAAGGCAGCGACATCATCCGCTGCAGATTCCAAGCCGTCCCAGGTCTCCTCGGAACGGGCACCAAAGGCAGGCAGATGCAAGGTGAGGATATTAAAGTCGCCGAAAGCCAAGACTTGCGGGTCCCAGCTCCAGTTACCCACGTTGCCTCCGTGCAGGAAAACGATGGTTTGCGGTTGGCGCTGGTCCGCACCGTTGCGCCCTGGGTGGACTTCAGGGTAGTCGGTAGCATCGCGTACCGAATTCTGAGTGGGCTTCGCTGCAGAGTCTTTGGCAGAGGTCATGGCAAGTACTCCAATACCGCATCGAGCCATTCCAGCTGTGTGGCTTGTTGTCGGATTGCATTATCGAGGGTTGCGGCCATCAAGAAGCTTCGCCGGTCAGCGGCGGCACGCATGTCGATTCCCTCGCGCTGGGACAGGTAGTCATCAAGAATGATTTGGGTCGCCTCACGACGTTTCATCAGCAGCTGTTCGATGTCTTCACGCTCCAACTCTGCCGCGAAGAAAACCTGACCCATAAATGGATCACGTTCTGGCGATTCGACAGGGCCTGCCGAGAGCCACTGAGTGAGTACTTCACGTCCGGCTTCGGTGATGTGGTGTTCTTGACGGTCCGGGTAATTGCTTTGAGGCACGGTGCGCACCGTGGCATACCCCTTATCCACTAACTGTGCCAAGGTGCGATAAATCTGCGCCTTATCTGCGTTCCAGAAGTGGTTAATAGAGGAGTCAAAGTGCTTTTTGAGCTCGTAGCCAGTCATCGGCGACAAGCACAACAGCCCAAGAATCAAACGTGCCAAAACCATAGAGTTATCTTTTCACAGTTAGTTGATTTTGCACCCAATTTTGCACGGTGTTCGAAAACTGTGCCCGGATTGTGACAATTGCTCGACCCGCCCGCCTACCCGTAAAACTACGAGGCTCCTCGCCGCTGGTTATTCCAGCGGCAAGGAGCCTCGTAGGTCTCGTTCTAGCTCAACGCTTAGGCGCTCAGACGCTCTTTCAGACCGTCAAGCTCTGCTCGCAGTGAAGCTGGAAGGGCATCGCCGAAGTTGGCGTACCACTCTTCGATGCCTTCAACCTCGGTAGCCCACTCTTCCTTGTCGACTGCCACGGCTTCTTCAACTTGCGCGGCAGTGAAGCCTTCCAAGCCGGTCAGGTCCAACGATTCACCAGTCGGAACGTTACCGATGATGGTTTCCTTGGCGTCAGCGGTGCCTTCGATACGTTCGATGGCCCACTTCAGTACACGCGAGTTGTCGCCGAAGCCTGGCCATGCGAAGCCGCCCTCGGAGTTGCGACGGAACCAATTCACCAGGAAGATCTTTGGCATCTGCTCTGGATTGAGCTTGTCCGAGATGTTGTCCCAATGCTTCAGGTAGTCCCCTGCGTTGTAACCGATGAATGGCAACATCGCCATTGGGTCACGACGAATCACACCGGTTGCACCTGCGGCGGCTGCGGTAGTTTCCGAGGAGAGAGTCGAGCCCATGAAGATACCGTTGGTCCAGCTGCGCGCTTCGGTCACCAATGGGATGGTGGTCTTGCGTCGACCACCAAACAGGATGGCGTCAATCTTCACACCGTTAGGCGAGTAGTAATCTTCGGAAAGCATGTCGACCTGAGAGATCGGCGTGCAGAAGCGCGAGTTAGGATGCGCCGCTGGACGTCCGGACTCCGGAGTCCAGTCGTTGCCCAACCAGTCGGTCAGGTGTGCCGGAGTTTCCTCGGTCATCCCTTCCCACCACACGCCACCTTCGTCGGTCAGCGCAACGTTGGTAAAGATGTTGTTGCCCTTGGCGATGGCACGCATGGCGTTAGGGTTTGTGGACCAGCCGGTACCTGGCGCAACGCCGAACAGACCGTATTCAGGGTTAACTCCGCGTAGCTCCCCTTCCTTGCCAATGCGCATCCAGTTGATGTCATCGCCCAGGGTTTCTGCCTTCCAACCGTCAATGGTTGGATCAAGCAACGCTAGGTTGGTCTTACCGCAGGCCGATGGGAAGGCGGCGGCAATGTGGTACGCCTTGTTCTGTGGGCTGGTCAGCTTCAGAATCAACATGTGTTCTGCAAGCCAGCCTTCATCACGCGCCATGGCCGAGGCGATACGAAGCGAGTAGCACTTCTTACCTAGCAGTGCGTTGCCACCGTAGCCCGAACCGTAGGACATGATGGAACGTTCCTCTGGGAAGTGAACGATCCACTTGTTCTCGTTGCATGGCCATGCAACATCTTCCTGGCCTGGCTGAAGTGGCGCACCAACCGAGTGCAACGCAGGAACGAAGAACGCATTTTCTGCTTCCATCTTGCGCAGTACTTCAGTACCGATCTTCGCCATGATGCGCATGGAAGTCACGACGTAAGCAGAGTCGGTAATTTCAACGCCGTAGGCAGGATTTTCTGCGTCAAGCGGACCCATGACGAAAGGAATGACGTACATGGTGCGTCCACGCATCGAGCCATCAAACAGGCCGTTGAGCATGGACTTCATCTTTTCTGGGTCTTCCCAGTTGTTGGTGAAGCCAGCGTCTTCCTTCTTTTTGGAGCAAATGAAGGTACGCTCTTCGACTCGCGCTACGTCTTTTGGATCTGAGAAGCCAGCGTACGAGTTAGGGAAGTTTGGATCGGTCAGCTTGACCAGAGTTCCTGCTTCAACAAGTTCCGCGCTCAGTCGTTCTGCTTCTTGAGCTGAACCGTCTACCCAATAAACACGATCCGGCTTCGTCAGGGCGGCCACTTCTTCGACCCAGCTTGCCAACCCCTTGTGCGAAGTCGCTGCGTCGATTACGGTCTGATCCGAGCTCGTGCTCATTATTTGTTCCCTCCATTGGGCTCAACTAGCAATAAATCAAGGCTAGGGTGAACGCTCTGGAGTAAGCGTGTGATCGAGACCTCACGAGCGCGGGCTAATCAAACGTCAAAGTTGATAAACCCCGGATTTTCAGGGAATAACACTTCAACAATTACTGAAATATGTGATGAAGGTCACGTAGACCGGTACCCTTTTGATCGCTTCATATAACCGTATGTTCACCTAAGCGCGGTAGCTTTGCCCGCCGATTTGTACATGCCCAAAACGACCTGTATAGTAATTCGAGGTTCGTGAGAACGAATCAACAATAGAATATGCGCCCATAGCTCAGCTGGATAGAGCGTCTGTCTACGGAACAGAAGGTCAGGGGTTCGAATCCCTTTGGGCGCACAAATTGAAAATTCCCACTCAATCGAGTGGGAATTTTTTTCGTTTCCCAGGAGAAACTACTAAGGAGAAGCCAATGAGCGCACTGTTCATAGATTCATGCACGACCTTACGCCTCCTTCAGGTCAGTGATGCCGAACAGCTCGCCGAGGGCTACGCGCGCAATCGCGAACACTTGCGCCCATGGGAACCCGAGCGTGATGAAGCTTTTTTCACAAAGGCCTGGCAAGCGGAAAATATTTCACAAGTGCTCGCAGCCCACGAGCACTCACTGGCATACCCTTACGGACTGTTCCGGGATGAACAACTGATTGGTCGCTTCAACATCGTTTCCGTTGTTCGCGGGTCCTTTCAAAGTGCCAGCCTAGGTTACTGGGTTGACCATCAGTTCACCGGGCAGGCATTAGCCTCGCGCTCCATCGCAGCACTGCGCACGGAAGCGGCTACGAACATCGGACTGCACCGCTTGGAGGCAAGTACCCTTGTGCATAATCACGCCTCGCAAAAAGTATTGCTCAAGAACGGATTTAGTCAGATTGGAATGGCGCCAAACTACCTCAAAATTGCGGGCCGGTGGCAAGATCACAATCTCTACCAAACAATCCTTCACGGCTAACCTCCACCCCGAACTGCGCTCGATAACAGCAGGTCGACCAGACATCTTGTGAATCACGGCACTTTTGCACTGTTTGGTTTTTTCTCTGCTCAATTCTCGTGTAGAGTTATTCAAGTCGTCACGACGACAACAATAAAATATGCGCCCATAGCTCAGCTGGATAGAGCGTCTGTCTACGGAACAGAAGGTCAGGGGTTCGAATCCCTTTGGGCGCACAAATTGAAAATTCCCACTCAATCGAGTGGGAATTTTTTTGTTTCTTTCCAACTTCTGCCACGGGCTCTGCGAGACCAGATTTTCTGAGACTAATGCGAATCTCTAAGCACCAGTTCAGTGTCCATGATGCTCCACTGTGGAACTTGCTGGCCCTGAATCCGTTTGATCAGCAACTCTGCCATGGCCTCCCCCTGCTGTTGGGGGTACTGAGCAATGGTAGTTAACGGTGGGTTAGAACTACGCGCAAATGAATCGTCATCCACCGAAGTCACCAAGATATCTTTCGGCACGTTAATGCCCGCTTCTTTCAGAGCTTGCAAGGCTCCGAAACCCATCTGCGCACTGGCCGTAAACAATCCATCAATCGCCACCTGACGCTTGAGTAGCTGATCCATGATGTGGTGACCGCTGGCCGGAGTATAGTCGCCAATTTCGATTGCCAATGGTTCCAACCCCGCCGCTTGGGCGGCCTGCTTGAATCCCACGAAGCGGTCCAGACCCGCACCCATATCCTGCGGCCCGGCGATCGTGGCAAGATTTCTCCTACCCTGAGCGATGATTACCTCGGTTGCTCGCCTCGCGGCAGCATTATTATCGATATCAACTACGTAGATCTCGTTCTGATCTGCGCTCATGGTTCGTCCGCCATAGACCATAGGCAAGGTGGAAGCTAGGTCGGCACAAGTTTGATTCGTGCGAGTAGGGGGGGTACTTCACTGTTTTTGTGAGCGCTCCCACAAGACGCCTTCAGTAACTCTCCACGAAGCGATTCTCCTGTCAACCTTCAATTTAATCTCAGAACGGTCAGGCGACCTCCTTTACGAGGTTCACCTGACCGTTCCTATTGAGAAAAATCTGATGCTAAGAGCTAGCCCTTCTTGGTCAATTCCAGCCCTACCAATACCGGATCATGATCCGAGGAGCGATACTGATTTGCACTGAACAGGTCCGTGACGTTGTAGTTGTGGCGGCTGTACTCGTAGCCCACAGATTCGGTAGCGTTGATATTCCAGATGTCTTGACCGGTCACCTTCGGAGTCAATTCAGGCGAGGTCAAGATGTGATCAAGGGAGCCACTGAGACCGTCATAAACGTAGCTCTGCGAGTCGGCACCTGCACCAATATCAGTGAACCCGGCTTCCTTCAAAACCCGAATAGGATCCTCCGCCGAGTAGGAATTGAAGTCACCGGCCAGCAGTACCTTCTTGGTATTGCGTGAAGCCTTCAGTTCCTGCGTGAACTTCACCAAGGCCTTGGCCTGCTCTACTCGGTCGGCGTTCCAGGCACCTTGTCCATCGCCGGAGTCGACGTTGCCGGAGCCATCCTGGGGTCCTGAGCCCTTGGACTTGAAGTGATTGGCTACCACCACGAAGCGGGTCTTCTGATTGCCGCCCACCTTCTGGAACGCTTGGCCCAGCGGATCGCGCGCATTATCAAAGGCTGGATCCTGCAAGATCACCGACTCATTAATCGGCTTCACCGCCTGAGAACGATAGATGATCGCCGTACGAATCACGTCTTCGTCGCCCGGAACCGTCTTTGGGCTCGGAACAAACCTCCACACTTTCGCGCCGGCCGCAGCGTTCAATTCATCCACGAGGTGAGCCAGGGAAGCATCGCGGTCCTCTCCAAAGCGTGCCGAGTTCTCAATTTCCTCCAGAACTACGACATCTGCGGTGAACTTGCTTAAAGCCGAGACAATCTTTGATTGCTGTCGAGTGAAGTTTTCAGCGTCAGCCGCTCCGCGAGCATCGCATCCCGAACGAACCGTCAGCGGGTTGCCGTCGCGATCACGATAATAGGTGCACCCTTCAAGCTGATCACCGGTGGTGGTGAAGTAGTTGAGCACGTTGAAACTACCAACGCTCACGTTGCCACCAACCGACTCGGGCGCCTGGGTGCTGATCTGTTCAAAGTTCAATGCAATATCGGCATCTTCGGCACCGATCACCTGACCCTGAGGCTGCAAACGCCACAAATCATAGCGATAGTCCAAAATCATTGGACCGGTAAAGGTGGCCTTGGCTCCAACCGTAACTCGTTGCTTGGCATCAATGTAGGGCAGAGCTACGGAGGTGTTCTTGGCGGTACTGAAGTTCAAGGTCGCACCATCATCAACCACAATGGCACGTTCTTCATTTTCTGCTGCCAGGGCTTTGACTTGGGCGCTATTGGGCGCAAATACATCGGTAGGCTGTCGAAGCAGTTTTTCGCCAGGCAAAATGCTACTTGTGCCCTGAGCCAAGCTCAGCTCACCGTACTGGTTCAGCGAGTAGTTATCCGAAACAGTGAAGTCCCCTTGGGGCTCAACGAGCATGGACTCGATCTGTTCGCGCGCTTCGTCTCCGCTGGGCAATGACACCGCCAATGGCTTAACACTCTCGGCTGGCTCATCCAGATGCGTGACTTCTTCGGCCTTGATTTGAGTCAGCCCGTAATATTCGCTGACATTGCCTGAGACTTGTACGTAGTCACCGACCTGCACCGAGCTGACGTCATCGGGGGCGTAAATGAAGATAGCTGGGCTACCTTCGGTTGGTACTTGACCTCCAGTACCGGGAGTCTGCACGTAGAATCCGCGGATCCCGCCATCGGCGTAGGCACCGGTGACGACACCGCGCACCGTTGCCTGAGCACCGACCATCGGCGAGCTGGCACCGGTACCCTGCACTTGTTCGATGGGGACGATCTCGCCTGTGTCCGCTTGGACTACCGAGGCACACGAAAGTGCTACGGCACCACCCAGAAGGGCGGCGGCAATGCGAGTAGTTGACCTCTTGCTCATATTTTCCTTTGGGTGATGATGATCGTTTGATCTTGAGGTAATCAAAGTACGGTGAACTACTCGTAAACTTTGGCCCGCTTTCATGCGAGCACCCCAAGAACCATCCAAAAGCATCAAGCGGTTTACGTCTAGGGGTGATTAAAAGAATATTGTCACTAATTGAACTGACCGGTCAGTTCAATTAGTCTGGTTTTGTGCTTATCGCAGATTCTGTCACCGTCAACGGCCGCCACGAAGAACTAGTGCCGCCCACCTCCTTATCCGTGGGCCGCGGAGATGTCCTCTTGGTTGTTGCCGACCCGCAGATTTCTCGCACCGCCCTGGCCCTTGCCTTGAGCGGGCGGATGCAGCCCAGTACCGGAACGGTTGCTTGGGGCCATACGGACTCCCTGAAGTTCCTGCGTCACCATAGCGCTCTACTGGACTCCCCCGAGGTCAACGAGCCCGAAGCTCATATGAAGGTCCGAGACCTTGTCGGCGAAGATCTTGCGCTCATTCCCGGCCCTATTTGGCGCAAGCCACGAGCCAAGAAGTGGATGGAAGAACACGGATTCACCGATGTAGCCACCCACTGGGCCGATGCCATCGACCCAGCGCGCCTCCTTCACTTGCAGCTGTCACTCGCAGCGGAAAACCCCAAGCTGGAACTACTCGTTCTAGACTCCCCGGATCGTCACGATATGCACGATGAGCAGTGGATGGATCTACTCGCCGACTTTGCTTCCTCACCTCGCGAATTCGCCGTCGTGGCCATCGTGAGCAATGTTCCTTACGACTGGGATGGTCCGGTGAGCTACCTCGGGTCAATGACACAAGATCCCGTTCTGGCCACAATCCCTGAAATCGAGCCCTTGCTTGACGAAGAAATCGACGAAGACACCACCGAAGAAGCTAACGAAGAATTTGTGCAAGAAGAACTGGATCTGGATCTGCCAGAACCAGAACTTCCAGAAGAAGATTTGCCAGAAGAAGAACACCCGGTTGTGTTGGCAGAAGACGAAAACGCCGCTGAGGGCAGCGAAGCGAAGGAAAACTAATGACGACGTTGCAACTGGCGCTCTCCGAACTCAAGCGCATGACCCGCGGCACCCTGCCGAAACTAGCGATCATCGCACTGACCTGTGTCCCCCTGCTTTACGGCGCCCTCTACCTGTACGCCAACTGGAACCCACAAGGTAACTTGGACCAGGTCACCGCAGCGGTGGTGAACCTCGACGATGGAGCCCAAAAGGACGGCAAGTTCACTCGCATTGGCGATGACGTAGTCGATAATCTTGAAGAAGACGGCACGTTCAGCTGGGCGCATCTGGACTCACGTGAAGAAGCCCAAGATGCGGTAGCCAGCGGCAAATACGCCTTCGCGCTAGTTCTCCCCGACGACTTCTCAGCGGCTCTGGTCTCCCCCGGCGACTTCAAAGACGCAGACCAAGCAGATCTTGAACTCCTGACCAACGACGCCAACAACTTCATGGTTTCTAACTTCGCCCGCACCTTAGCCGGCGAGGTACGCACCTCGGTCGCCGAAGAAGTCGGCACCGAAACTGCCTCGGCGATGATCGCCGGTTTTGTGGACATCCACGACTCCATGGGTGAGGCCGCCGATGGCGCAGAAAAGCTCTACGACGGAACCATGAGTCTGGGCGACGGCGTGGTGACCTTGGCCGACGGCACCACCAAATTGGTGGATGGCAGCAGCGAACTGAGCGACGGCAGCGTCAAACTCAAGTCCGGCACCGCGCAGCTTTCCTCCGGGCTGCAAGAACTTTTGACCGGTCAGAAGAAGCTGAGCAACGGCACCAGCGAGCTAGCCGATGGCACCAGCAAACTTGCCACCGGCGCGGACAAGCTTAGCTCTGGCCTTAACACCATGGAATCTAAAACCGCGACCCTGCCCAGCTCGGTGAACAAGCTCAACGACGGTGCGCAGAGCGCTGAAAGTGCTGCTCAAAAGTTGGCCACTGGCTCACGTCAGGTAGCCGACGGTAACAAGCAGCTGGCCACCACCGCCGATGACGCCATCTCGGTAATCAACCAATTGCAAACCGACGCACAGAAGAAGCTGGACAAGGCTAAGACCGATACCCAGTCACAGATCGATCAGCTGGTGGCCGACGGGGTCTTGACCAAGGAACAAGCCGAAACCATTGAGACGACCGTAACCCAAAGCATCGAGGATTCCTCCGTGCCCGATGCACTGGATTCCAAGGTCACCGAGGTCAATTCCAACCTGAGCACCATGCAGGATAAGTTGCATACCCTTTCCGATGGCTCCGAACAGGTGGCTGACGGTAATCAACAGTTGGCTACCGGATTGGGCACCCTTGCCGACGGCACCAAAAAGCTGAACGCCGCGGTACCAAGCCTGGTCGATGGCATCTCCAGCGCAGCTGACGGATCGGCCACATTGGCCAGCGGCGCACACAGCGCCAACGACGGAGCTCAGAAATTGGCAGACGGTCAAGTCTCCGCACTGAACGGCACAGCTAAGGCCGCAGACGGCGCTAAAACTTTGGATTCGGGCGCAGCGTCCTTGGTCGATGGCACCGACCAACTCCACAGCGGCCTGGTGAAACTTTCCGACGGCGTAGGCGATCTCTCCGATGGCGCCACCAAGCTCGAGGATGGTTCCGGCGACCTGGCCCACGGGCTCGATGACGGTGTCAAACAGGTCCCTAATCCCGATAAGAAGACCAGCGACAAGCTTGCCGATGTCATCGGTGCCCCTGTGGCCCTAGATAACGTCAAGCAGGCCGAGGCACAGTCCTACGGTGCCGGTTTGGCTCCGTTCTTCATGACCCTGGCAACCTACATGGGCGTTTTGGTGCTCACCCAGGTGATGCGCCCGATCACCAAGCGCGCATTGCTCTCCAACGGAAGCAACTGGAAGATCTCGATCGGCGGCTGGCTGCCCTTCGCGGCCATCGCAGTGGTACAGACCAGCCTGCTCTACGCGGCCGTGCATTTCGGGCTGGGCCTGAACACTGCCCACCCATGGATGGCGTGGCTCTTGATGGTGCTCGCGGCTCTGTGTTTCAGCGCCCTGATCCAAGGGTTCTTCGCCTTGCTGGGCACCGCAGGTAAGTTCTTGGTTCTGGTCCTGATGGTGCTGCAGCTGATCACCGCGGGTGGCACCTTCCCATGGCAGACCCTGCCCGAGCCGTTGCAATTCCTGCACCAGATCTTGCCTATGGGCAACGTCGTGCTCGGCCTGCGGCACCTGGTTTACGGCGCCGACCTTAGCGTCATGTCCACCATCATCGGTTCCTTGATCGGCTACACCGTCCTTGGCCTGCTGCTGAGTATGCTCGCGGTGCGCAAGAATAAAACCTGGAGTCTGAAAACTCTGCAACCGGAGTTGAAAGATTGAGTGCCTCACCAGACACCCGCCAACGTGTGCGCGCCACCAGCTCTAAGGAACGGCTTTTCGAGGCCGCGATGAAGCTGCTGGCCACGCGCTCACCCGAAGCGGTATCGGTCGATGAAATTGCCTCCGCCGCGGGGGTTTCCAAGGGCACCGTGTACTACAACTACGGTTCCAAGGACGAGCTGGTCAGCCAGATCCTAGATTTCGGTGCGCAGAAGTTGTTGCGCGAGCTCACCAAGGTCGCGACCGGGCCGGCGCCCTACCTAGTGCTGAAGTCTATGCTCGAATTCGCCATGGACTTTGTGGCCAGCTACCCAGCCTTCGTGCAACTGTGGATGCAAGAACAGCTGGGAGCCGACACCAGCAGCGTATTTACCACCATGCCCTTGCACTCCCAGGTCACCAACTTGATCATCGACGTTTTGGACCGCCTGGTGGAAATCCCAGAGTCCGAAAAGCTGCCGGTGGCTACCACTATTTTTGGTGCAGCCCTCTTTAACGCGCGCATGAGCTCGGCCCGCGAAGATGGTTTAGAGCGCGATCAGATGGTGCGTGCGGTGATGCTCATTGTTGATGGTTTGCTGGCGACCCGACCGGCTGCCACGAACTAGTCGGCTCAATTCCAGGTAGGTCGCCCGCGTAGATCACTACCCCCGGATAGTTGTTAATACGCCGCACCACCTGCTCGTACCCCTGTGCGGGTAACCGAGTCAGCAGCTCATCGAGTACCAGCACTGTCGGTTCGCGTAACAACGCGCGCGTCACCAGCAGCGCCGCCTGCTGGCTGCGCCCCAACGGCTCGCCGCCCCGGCGCAGCTTTGTCTGTTCGCGATCAGGCAACTGCTCCAAGTCCAGACCGCAATCCACCGCCAAGTCCAACGCCCGTGGCAAAGATGCCCCCGGATGACGATAGCGTAATGCCCGGGCCAGGGTGCCCCGTTCGGGAACCATCGATTCCAAAGCTGATCCAATCAGCTTTCGGCGATCCCTTGCTGGCAAATCTTCGCTACGTCCTTCGGCGATCCACACACCAGCCAGCCGATCTTCATATTGATCCAAGCTGCCGGTGGCAATGCCCTGAACTACTTCGGTCCGTTGCGCTTGCGTACCCTGAACCTGAATACGCTCGCCTGGCTGAGCACGTAATACCGGGAACTGCTCCCCGCCATCGGCAGGAAGCTGAATCCGCACCGCTGATCCATGCCCCAAAAGCTCTTTGGCATCTCTACTGCTAAGCGATTCTCGATCGGCTTCTGACCACTTTCGCTGCTGTTGCCACAAAGGGGCGATAATTCGGCGCCCGGCCCTGTAGTTTTGTCGGTACTCCACCGCCTTGCCCCACTCGCCCAAGCTTCCGGAACAAATCCCCATCAGGGTCAGTGCCGTAGCCACCGCTGGGTGTCCAAGCCCCGCTAACGAAGCAGTACCCACCATCAAGGCAGTCCCAAATAGCGGCAAGGCGAGCGCTGATCCGCGTAGCGCGCCAGCATAGCGGGCACGCTGAACAGAAGCCTGAATAACTTTCAGCGACGAATCCTGCACCCGATTGACTTCACGATCGATGCCACCTGAGGCACTAATTGCCGTGCGAGCGGCCACGGTGTCAGAAATCCGCGCCGCCAAGTAGCCACGATTTTTTCGCAGTGCCCGGGCGCTATTAAAGGTTCCTGGAGCCAAGATCAGCAAGATTCCCGCTTCCAGCACAATGATCAGCACCAGGCTTCCAGCCAGTAGCGGGTGCAGCATCCATAACCCGACCCCGCTGACCACCAGCAGGGGCAGACCCGCCACCAATGGCACCAGTCCTTGCACAATCCAATTGCGGATTGAGGACAAGTCATTGGTAGAACGTGCGATGGTGATACCTGCCGAAGGACCTCGTGAGCTGCGTAAGGCATGAGACATCAGCCCACGACGCAATTGCGCCACATAATGTTGCCCCAGTTTTTCTGCCACTACACGCTCGAGATACTTGGAGCCAAAAAACCCGAGGATCAGTGCCACTACCAGCCACAGCACCCCGAGCGAGAAGCCCGAAGATAACCGCCCGATCAGCCAACCGATGGAGATGGAGAACAATCCGGCGAGGATTCCCACACCGAGCAACCCGGCCAGCAGCTTACGTCGCCCGGGTGCGATCAGCCTGGGAAGTGACGGTTCAGCGGACGAAGCAGACAATGGTGTTCCTATCGTGTGGGCAACAGGCTGGCGGCAATCTGCGGCTGGCATAGATCGTAGGTATTGATCACGGTGGTGGACAGTTGCCTTTGGGCTTCCTGAGCAGCCAGCGGCGAAGCAGTCAATACACCCGAAACAGCGGCAAGATCCAGACCCGCATCAAGCAAGATGCGCTCGCCCGCCTGTGCCCCCAGCGCGTCCTGCGAGCTAAACAGGACTCGGTCCACATGCTGCGAGAAAATTGGATCCGTCAACAGTCGCGAAGTTTCGCCTTGGAATAGGCCGTCAGCGATTTCGATCACCACAGCGTCGGCACCGGTAGCGCTCTGCTCGCGAATCATCGCAACCAACAACAAACGAACCGTCTCGTAATCCAGGCGATAGGTTGTGGGGAATCCAAAGTCGGTGAAATCGCAGACACTGAAGGCACCGGCATCGGTGAACAGGTTTGGGTCATTGCCTGCACCGGTTCCGGTGGCTTTGCCGGCGGCGACATTCATCCCGGCATTGACCAGACCATTGACCAGGCAGCCCAAAGTGGTCGATTTGCCCGAGTTCATCGAGCTACCTAGCACTGCGATCACGGGCGGACGAACTGTGTCGTTGTGTGTTGCTCGCGCCGAAATCTGTTCGATGTCTAGCGGCGCGAAGTCTGCAAGATTGACTACCTTGCCCCCGCGGGTCAGCAGACCGACCGGTTGCAGTTGTGTGGCCATGTGGATCGACGCGTGCTGTTCAATGACCTCGCTGGCCACACCGCCACCGGCCACCAACTGGCATGGGCCAAGATCTTCGGGAACGTGAGCCAAGAACTGATCAGGGGCGTAGCGATGCCCGTAGGCAACCATAATTTCTTGCCCGACAAACATCAGCTGGCGACGTGAAACCGGGGACTGTAATGCCCTGTGCTTGCCCAGCTCGGTCACTGTGGCGATAACAACGTCGCCGGCTTGGGGTACCAGGTCAGCGCGGCGCACGATCTGGAAGTCTTGAGGGTTGCGGGTGAGCTCAGCACCGACAAATCGAGTGGTGTAAGCAGCGCGAATTGTGCGTGCGCGTCGCACGTCCACATCTTGCTGCTCGTCTGTGACTACTTCGGAACCTCGAACTGGAAGCGATTGAGCGATGACGGCCATGGAACCATTTCCTCTACTAAGCACAATCCGGATCACACGTTGTGCTCCGGCGTTGGCGGTTGCGCCAACAGATCTCAGTGAAGCCAGTCTTGATTAATGAACGATTAATTACAGCTGGTGTTGTTCTGAGTTTCTGATGAGGAAGAACTCATCAACATCTCATAAACGCAGATCAACGGAGTAATGTTCAGTCCCTTGTCAGCCCGAAAATAGTGCATGAGACTTCTCTCATGCAGGCCGTGGCGCGATGAAGTGCGTAACCTTTGCATCTCGGGAATCCAAATGCGAGTACGGTTGTGTGGTCTCAAGCACCGTGGTGCCTAAGGTTGGATAGTCCATAGCCAGCTCGTACACCGATTCCTCGTCTGAATCGATCGATGCTAAGCGCATCGCCAGCTCTTGAAGCACGGGCTGGTGGCCGATCACTAGCAGGGTACTGACGGTGTCGGGCACCTCGTTGATGATGGAGCATAGTTGTGAGACGCCCGCGCCATAGATGCGCGAGTCCACATAGGGTGTTGGCCCCTTTTCACCCAGTTCTGAGAGAACCCAGGCGCAGGTCGAACGGGCTCGCAATGCGTCCGAACACAAGATGTAGTCCGGAATCAGATCGTTCTCAACAAGCCATGTTCCGGCCGATGGTGCCTCGCGGTGCCCCCGCGAAGCCAGTGGCCGCTCATGATCGCTCACGCCCAGGGGGAAGTCGGCTTTGGCGTGACGCATCAGGATGAGCTTTCGCGATTGCATGGTGTTCATCTTCCCAGCTTAAGACAGTAATGGCGGGCAAACCGAATGTGGTTCGCCCGCCATCGCTGGTGGTCTCTTTTGAAATGCTCTCTTTAGATGGAGTATTCAGGCGCTGCCCAAACAACTACCTCTGGGTGCTCGTAGAAGCGGTAGCCCTGGCCGCGTACGGTGCGTACCGTGTTGGCCAAGCGGCCCAACTTGGAACGCAGACGACGAATGTGAACGTCGATGGTGCGTTCGTTAGGCACCTCTTCGGCATTACGCCACAGGTTTTCTAGCAGTTCGTCTCGGCCCACGGTGCGGGTTCCGTTTTCAACTAGGAAGTTCAGTAGCTCGAATTCCTTGAAAGTCAGGTTCAAGGTCTCGCCGTCTAGGTATACTTCGCGACGCGACAAGTCGATCAGCACACCCGATGGGCGTGGGGTGCTCGGGCGAGCTTCAGCGCGCGGACGACGCGAAACGGTTGGATCACCTAATGCCTGGCGAACAACGTCGATTGGTTCACCCTGTGCGCTGGTTGGTGCCAGTGCAACTGCTGCGTGAGTCTGTGCCTGAGGAGACAGGGTGGCTAGGAAAGCGCGAACCTGGGTAGCCAGCTTGCCCAGCGAAGTTCCCTGCGCCTGAGCTGCCGTTTCGTCGAGTCCAACGTAGAGGACAAAACCGCGAGCGGAGGTATCTGCGGTGGCCGCACCAGTGGCCTGCACTGCAGTGGCGGTCGGCTGATGGGAAGTTTCGCGAGTTTCTGGGGTGTTGGAAACGGCTCGCAGTGGGCGATATCCCGCTGGTGCATAGTCACCAGCGGCCTGACGCTGTGCTGCAGCTGCGCGGTTCTGCGCATTGCGAATTGAAACGTGGACGTATCCGGATCCAGCCGACATAATATTTTCCTCTTATTGGTGCGAAGGCCAAGTGGTCTGGCGCTCGTGCTTCGGGTTTTGCTTGCGCTGTTCATGGCCTTCGTCCACGTTCAGCAGTTGGGTTTCCCGTCAGCGACAATCCAAATTTTCATCCTTCATGCCACCGACGCCGAGCATTCGATAACAAGTTGCATCGGCAAACCACGACTGTCCGTCGGGATGCGTTTTGCTGTTCTGCGCCGTACTCACACATCTAGTTTCCCCGTAACATTGTCAACTTGCAAGTAACAAACTAGAGCAATGTCCACATTGTGAGACAAATACGCCCAAAGGTGATGTACACCACTTTAGGCATTTCTGGGTTATCTAAGCGCTTAACTACTCATTATGTTCAAGCATTTCTCTTGAATAGAACATACTGACTAGCCCATACAAGAGGGTGAATATTCATTCATGGCAACACGCTGTCCACACTTCAATCATTCGTCGATCGTTCCCCTTGACCAAATTAAGTACTTCCGGTTAGCAGAAATCCTGCATAAACTCGACATACAGTCATAGCTGACGCACAGTAAAAACATATTCTCGCCCCAAGGCAATAGGAGACGCTGTTAAACATGAATGATTCTCGGTTTTCACCTTCTCAGCTCCCCCGTCTCACCCACCCGGATGGCACGCCCATCAAAGTCCTCGTCGTCGACGACGAACCATCGTTGGCCGAACTAGTCTCCATGGGCACTCGTATGCTCGGCTGGGAAGCCACGATGGCGCACGACGGCCCAGAGGCTGTCGCTACGGCCCGCTCCCTGGCACCAGATGTATTGGTCTTGGACTGGATGTTGCCAGGTTTTGACGGTCCAGAAGTTCTACGCAAGGTCCGTACCCATTTCCCCGAAATTCCGGTCCTGTTCCTCACCGCTAAGGACGCCGTCGAAGATCGCATCGAAGGCCTGGGCGCTGGAGCCGATGACTACGTCGCCAAACCATTTAGCCTCGAAGAGGTATTGATCCGCCTGCACCGTCTGGTCGAGCGCTCCGGTGCCGCCGCTGCAGATACCGCGGAATTGGTGGTTGGCGACCTCATCTTGAATATGGACTCCCATGATGTCTCCCGCGCGGGACGCGAAATTTCCTTGACCGCCACCGAGTTTGATCTGCTCAGCTACCTAATGAGCAACGCACGACGAGTCGTTTCCAAATCTCAGATCCTCGATAACGTCTGGCACTATGACTTTGACGGTCAGGCCAACATCGTCGAGCTGTACATTTCCTACCTGCGCAAGAAGATCGACGTTGACGCAGAGCCAATGATCCACACCGTACGTGGCGTGGGCTACGTACTGAAGCCGGCGGCATGAGTCGTTTCACCCCGAGCACCAAAGTCAGTTCGCCGCATTCTCTGCAGCGCAAGCTGCTACTGATTCTGCTCACCTCACTCACAGCCGTTTCCGTGTTGCTCGGTGTGCTTTACAACGCCGGCATGCGCCAAACGTTGATGGACCAGCTCAACAGCCAACTACGGCTAACCACCGAGCGCGCACTAAACTACTCACAGGGCGCGCCGGCAGTGAATTCGCGACTTGACGCTCCCGGACAATCCGCAGGAACATTGACTGCTCGCTTTGTTGACAAGTACGTTTTCAACGGTGGAGTGCTCGACGAACGCACCGGTGAGCTGCAACAGCTCAGTCAAGAAGATGCGATCCCAATGGTTGATCTGGAACTCAGCGACCTGCATGGGGACGGAAAATTCCACCCCATCAGGGCCCATTTGACCGTTGGCGATTATTATCTGGTCGCGGTCAAGGATTCAGGGTCCAATGGAATCCTGATTGTAGGTCTACCGCTACACAGCACCGATCTGGCCCTACGGGGCATGGCCTGGCTGACCTTATTCATCGCATTGATCCTAATTGCCGGAGCTGGTTTGGCCGGATCCTGGCTGATATCGCGTTCACTGGCCTCGCTCAAGCGCGTTGCGTCCGTCGCCGAATCGGTGGCCGCCGAAGATCTCGACTCCGGTAAAGTTGCTCTGACTCAGCGCGTGCCACAGGAAGATGCGGTGCCAGGGACCGAGGTCGGCAACGTTGGCAACGCACTGAACGCCATGATCAGCAACGTCTCTACGGCCCTAACCGCTCGCGAAAAGTCTCAGGCGCAGATGCGACAGTTTGTGGCCGATGCTTCCCACGAGTTGCGCACCCCGTTGTCCTCGATTCGCGGCTACACCGAATTGCTCTCTGCCACCGAGCATTTCTCCCCGGACGGTCAGCGCTCGGTTGACCGAGTGCTGCAACAAAGTAGCCGCATGGGATCCCTTGTGGAGAATCTGTTGCTGTTGGCACGTTTAGACGAAGAAACTTCGTTCAAGCGCAACAACTTAGATTTGGGTGTGCTCACTGCGGACATCACCGAGGACTTTAAGCTCACCGCCAGCGACCATCAGTGGGAATTTGAATGTTTGGCTGAGCAGACCACGGTCTTCGCCGATTCTGCGTCCCTGCGTCGGGTGATCACCAACCTGCTGGCCAACGCGCGCAAGCACACCTCGGCGGGCAATACCGTGACGGTGACCGTCGATCAGGACGATGAAACTGATGAAGCAATCCTCGAAGTGCGCGACACCGGTGAAGGCATCGCCGCCGAGTTCCTGCCCAAGGTATTCGAACGTTTCACTCGTGCGGACACCGCACGCTCCGGTTCAGATGGAACTACTGGCCTCGGCTTGCCGATTGCCAAGAGCATCGTGGAAGCCCACGGCGGCAGTATTTCGGTAACCTCAGAACCGGGCAATACCGTATTTGAAGTTCGCCTGCCGTTAGCGGACGATGATCTCGAAGACAAAAAAGACAGCGACGAAACAACGCAGGCCACGGTCTAACGACCGTGGCCTGCGGGCTACTGCTGAGATTTCACTACTGCTGAAAAGTAATTAAGCAATAGGTGGGGTGACGCCGTACAGGCGATCGCCGGCATCTCCCAGACCTGGGATGATGTACGACTTTTCGTTCAGCTTCTCATCCAGCGAAGCAAGCACGATGTGCACGCGATCGTCGCCGCCGTGGATTTCTTCCAGACGAGCAACGCCCTCGGGGGCAGCGATCAAGCAGATGCAGGTGACAGATTCGGCTCCACGATCGAAGATGAACTTGATCGCTTCAGCCAAGGTTCCACCGGTGGCAAGCATTGGGTCAAGAACGAATACCTGACGGCCGGTCAGATCGTTAGGCACGCGATCGGCGTAGGTGATGATGTCAAGGGTTTCTTCGTTGCGAGCCATGCCCAGGAAGCCGACCTCTGCGGTCGGAACCAGTCGGGTCATGCCTTCGAGCATGCCCAGTCCTGCGCGCAGGATGGGAACTACCAGCGGGGTCGGCTTGGCGATGGCGGTACCGATGGTGGTGGCGACCGGGGTCTGAACTTCAACGCTTTCGGTGTTCACCTCACGAGTCGCCTCGTAGGCCAGCAGGGTGACCAGTTCGTCAGTGAGCTGACGGAAGATCGAAGACGGGGTGTTCTTATCTCGAAGAACCGAAACCTTGTGTGCCACCAATGGGTGGTCGACTACCTGTACGCGCATAAATAGAAATCTATCAGCACCACTATCGCTGAATCGATAGAAATCCCCGATTTTCCGCACTTAAACGAGAATGATGTGCCCAAAGAAACAGGAAACGGGCACCAGCACGTAAAGTGAAAGCACTATGGTGCACGAATACGATGCTTGGATGGACCTCGCGCTAGCCGAGGCACGCGCGGCGCTAGCCACCGATGATGTGCCGATCGGTGCCGTCATCTTCTCCCCTTCAGGGGAGGTTCTGGCAACCGGGCGCAATGAACGCGAAGCTATTAAGGACCCGACCGCCCATGCTGAAGTGGTCGCGATTCGCAACGCGGTGCGCGCTCTGGAAGCCCGTGGCAAAGACGATGGCTGGCGACTTTCTGACTGCACCTTGGTGGTCACCCTCGAACCCTGCGCGATGTGCGCCGGTGCGATCGTGCTATCCCGAATTCCCAAACTTGTCTTTGGCGCTTGGGATGAAAAGGCTGGAGCTTGCGGTTCAGTATTCGACATTGTGCGAGAGCCACGCCTGAACCATTGGGTCGAGGTCTATTCGAGGGTCAAAGAGCAGGAATGCGCTGAACTCTTACGCACGTTCTTCCGCTCCAAACGTACCTAGTCACGTTCGTTGGTGTGTTTCGAGCCACTTAGCGCCGAATATCGGGTACTCGTTTTTGTATTCACCTTTAGTTCGGTATAGAGTTATCAGGTCTGGTGACGTGTCCGAGCGGCCGAAGGTGCAACACTCGAAATGTTGTGTACGGTAACCCCGTACCGTGGGTTCAAATCCCACCGTCACCGCCAATGAAAACCCCG
>Ga0308157_10002747_pt1 | contig 27566 bp, 27 predicted proteins | sample PhyBR1_FD_201035 | JGI IMG/M metagenome (GOLD analysis project Ga0308157, IMG submission 201035) | Phyllosphere microbial communities from UC Gill Tract Community Farm, Albany, California, United States - DLSLB.R1 | ecosystem: Host-associated > Plants > Phyllosphere > Unclassified | place: USA...
CACGATGCCGCCGGCTATGCCGCCCAGCACCAGCGCGGCCACGCCGATGGTGCCGTACACCAGCCCGAACTCGGACGTGGTGAGGCCCAATCCGCCTTCGGAACGGGGATCGAGCAGGAATGGCGCCGCCATTTTCAGCAGTTGCGCCTCGCCGAGCCGGTACAGCAGCAGGAAGCCGATGATGGAAACGATGCCCTTCTTTTGAAAGAAGCTGCGGAAGGTCTCGATAAAATCGGCCCACAAGGCGCCGCGCTTGGCGGTACTGTGGTCCGATGCCGGGCGCGGCAGCACGACATGGTGGTACGCGCACAGCGCCATGAAAATCGCCGCCGTCACGCCGAACACCACCGACCAGGCGTAAGCGGGATCCTGGCTCGACTTGATCAGTTCGCCAGCCAGGTACACCAGCCCGCCCTGCCCGGCAATCATCGCCAGTTTATAAAACGCGCTGCGCACGCCCACGAATGCAGCCTGCTGGTGCTGCGATGGCAAGCCCAGCATGTAATAACCGTCCGACGCGATATCGTGCGTGGCCGAAGCAAACGCCATCAGCCACAGCACGGCCAGGCTCAGGGCAAAAAATTGCGGCAGGTGCAGGGTGAAGGCGACGGCCGCCAGCGCCGCACTTGACACCAGCTGCATCAGCACGGTCCAGTGGCGCTTGGTGCCGAACAAATCGACGATGGGCGACCACAGCGGCTTGATCACCCACGGCAGGTACAGCCACGACGTATAAAACGCCAGGTCGTCGTTGGAGACGCCCAGGTTCTTGTACATCACGGTAGACAGCAACATCACGGCCACGTAGGGAATGGCCTGGCTGAAGGAGATACTGGGCACCCAAGCCCACGGACTGCGTTGTTGCGTCATAAGGAATCAGCTGGCGCGGCGCATCTCGGCCACGAAATCGTAGTGATCGCTATGGCAATAGGAATGGGTCAGCTCCATCGCCTCGCCCGACTCGAGGTAGGCAATGCGGGTGATGTACAGCAGCGCCTGCCCTTCGCGGGCGCCGAGCTGCTTGGCCAGCTCGGCCGATGCATTCATGGCGCGGATGTGCTGCAGGGCGCGCACCGGCGACTGGCCGATGCTGTCGAGGTACTGGTACAAGGAATTGCCCACCAGGTTGGGATCGTTGAGCACGGTTTGCGGCAGCACGCTGACCTCGTAGGCCATCACGATATCGTCGGCCAGGCGCAAGCGTTCCAGCCGCGCCACCTTGGAATACGGCGACAGGCCCAGGCTCAGCTGCTCCTCGGGCGACGGCGTGACGATGGCGCGCTGCAACCAGCGCGAGCGCGGCACGTGGCCCCGCTGCTGCAACTGTTCGGAAAAACTGGTCAGGTTGGACAGCGGCTGCTCGATGCGCGGCGCAATATAATTGCCCGAGCCGCGGCGACGCACGACCAGGCCCTGCTCGACCAGCTGGTCGATGGCCTTGCGCGCCGTCACCCGCGACACGTTGAGCAACTCCGACAGCGTGCGCTCGGACGGCAGCGCCTGGTCCACCTGGTAGCGGCCGTTATGCACGTCATCGCTCAATTTGCGGGCAATTTGCATATACAACGGCGAACTGTCGTTGGCGTCCACCTTGAATTCAAAACTGCTCTGGCTCATACAATTCTCCTCACCCCGCTAGTGTAATGGCGGATATGGCAATCGTGTACCGGGACACACACTATATTTCTTCATCTAGCGTAACTTCACGCCGGACGCAAGCGGGCCATTTGGCGGATAATGCTCGCTTGTCAGACCTGCCCACCCAGACGCCATGTCCAAGAAGTCTCCCGCGCCCGCCGGCTGTCCTTGCGGCGGCCCCGCACTTGCCACTTGCTGCGGTCCTTATATAGCCGGCACCGCCATCGCGCCCACGGCCGAAGCCCTGATGCGTTCGCGCTATACCGCCTATGGCCAGCGCAACGAACCATACCTGCTGGCCACCTGGCATGCCAGCACCCGCCCGGCCGAGCCGCTATTTGGCGCCCAGGAAAAATTGCAGTGGCTGGGACTTGAGGTAAAATCTGCTTTACGTTTACGTCAACGTAAAGCAGCGGATACCGATCCGAATCGCGACACGGTGGAATTCGTGGCGCGGTTCAAAGTAGGTGGCCGGGCCGAGCGCCTGCACGAGGTAAGCAACTTCGTGCGCGAACCCGATGCGGCTGATGGCGCCCTGCGCTGGTTTTACGTTGACGGACACTTTCCGCAATAAACCGACACGACGCGTACGAGACCACGCGCAAAGGAAAACCATGCCGCAGATCGATACCAAGCTCAATTCCCGCAGCGACGACTTCAAAACCAACACCGCCGCCATGCAGGCTGTGGTGGACGACCTGCGCGCCAAGGTGGCCGCCATCGCCCAGGGCGGCGGCGCCGCTGCCAGCGCCAAGCACGTCGCCCGCGGCAAACTGCTGCCGCGCGACCGCGTGCAAATGCTGCTCGATCCGGGCACGCCATTCCTCGAACTGTCGCAAATGGCCGCCTACGGCATGTACCAGGACGCGGGCGGCGTCGATGCGGCGCCGGCCGCCGGCATCATTACCGGCATCGGCCGCGTGGCCGGCCAGGAGTGCGTGATCGTCTGTAACGACGCCACCGTCAAGGGCGGCACGTATTACCCGATGACGGTGAAAAAACACCTGCGCGCGCAGGAAATCGCCGATCAAAACAACCTGCCGTGCATCTACCTGGTGGATTCGGGCGGCGCCAACCTGCCCAACCAGGACGACGTGTTCCCCGACCGCGACCATTTCGGCCGCATCTTTTACAACCAGGCCAACCTGTCGGCCAACGGCATTCCGCAAATTGCCGTGGTGATGGGATCGTGCACCGCCGGCGGCGCGTACGTGCCGGCCATGAGCGACGAATCGATCATCGTCAAGGAACAGGGCACGATTTTCCTCGGCGGCCCGCCGCTGGTGAAAGCGGCCACCGGCGAAGTGGTCACGGCCGAAGACCTGGGCGGCGGCGACGTCCACACCCGCCTGTCCGGCGTGGCCGACCACCTGGCGCAAAACGACCTGCACGCGCTGTCGCTGGCGCGCACCATCGTCTCCAACCTCAATCGCGTCAAACCGCAGCAGGGCGCGCAGCGGCCGGTGGTGGAACCGAAGTACCCGGCCGAAGAACTGTATGGCGTCATTCCCGTGGACACCCGCAAGCCGTTCGACGTGCGCGAGGTCATCGCCCGCATCGTCGACGGCAGCGAGTTCGATGAATTCAAGGCGCGCTTTGGCGCCACGCTGGTGTGCGGCTTTGCCCACATCTTCGGCATGAAGGTGGGCATCGTCGCCAACAACGGCATCCTGTTCTCGGAGTCCGCCGTGAAAGGCGCGCACTTCATCGAACTGTGCGCGCAGCGCAAGATTCCGCTGGTGTTCCTGCAAAATATCACCGGCTTCATGGTCGGCCGCAAATACGAAAACGAGGGCATCGCCCGCCACGGCGCCAAGATGGTCACCGCCGTGGCCACGGCCGCCGTGCCCAAGTTCACCGTCATCATCGGCGGCAGCTTCGGCGCCGGCAACTACGGCATGTGCGGCCGCGCGTTCTCGCCGCGCTTCCTGTGGATGTGGCCCAATGCGCGCATCTCCGTCATGGGCGGCGACCAGGCGGCCAGCGTGCTGGCCACCGTCAAGCGCGACGGCATCGAGGGCAAGGGCGGCACCTGGTCGGCTGAGGAAGAAGCGGCATTCAAGCAGCCAATCCGCGAACAGTACGAAGTGCAGGGCCACCCGTACTACGCCACCGCGCGCCTGTGGGACGACGGCGTGATCGATCCGGCCGACACCCGCACGGTGCTGGGGCTGGGGTTGTCGGCGGCGCTCAACGCGCCGATTGAGGACACGAAGTTCGGCGTGTTCCGCATGTAAGGAGAAGCTCATGACTTACACGACCCTGCTGCTGCAACAAGACGGCCGCACTGCCACCGTCACTCTGAACCGCCCCGACGTGCGCAATGCGTTCAACGAGGAGACCATCGCGGAACTGACGCAGGCGTTCCGCGCACTCGGCGCCGACCACAGCGTGCGCGCCATCGTGCTCGCTGCGAACGGCCCGGCATTTTGCGCTGGCGCCGACTTGAACTGGATGAAGAAAATGGCGGCGTACACACCCGCCGAAAACCACGCGGACGCGCTGCAACTGGCCACCATGCTGCGCACCATCTATGCATGCCCGCAACCGGTGGTAGCCAAGGTGCAGGGCGACTGCTACGCGGGCGGCATGGGGTTGGTGGCCGCGTGCGACATCGTGGTGGCCGTGAACGAAGCGCATTTCTGTTTGAGCGAAGTAAAGCTCGGATTGATCCCGGCGACCATCGCGCCGTACGTGATCAAGGCCATGGGCGAGCAGGCGGCGCGCCGGTATTTTTTGACGGCGGAACGGTTCACGGCTGCCACCGCGCGGCACCTCGGCTTTGCCCACGAAGTGGTGGCCGGCGATGCGCTGGACTTCAAGGTGGCCGAGATTGTGAAAGCGCTGGTAAACAACAGCCCCGCCGCCGTGCGCCAGGCAAAAACGCTGGTGCGCGAGGTGGCGGGCAAGGAAGTGAACGACGCGCTGCTGGAGGATACGGCAGCGCGGATTGCGCTTATCCGGTCTTCGGACCAAGGCCGTGAAGGTGTGGCGTCGTTTTTAGAGAAGCGCAAACCTGACTGGTTAAAAAGTTAGCCTTAATTCCGTCATTCCCGCGAAAGCGGGAATCCATAGAACCGTTGAATAACGTTCAATTCGTCATATGCGGCATGCTTCTAGCGTTCTATGGATTCCCGCCTACGCGGGAATGACGACTTTGCGGCTAGTGGAATTAAATGTATTGGAGCAGTTTTGGAATTGAATAATCAAAGCGAATGGGTCACCCGCAGCCTGCGCAGCGTATGGCATCCGTGTACCCAGATGCAGCACCACGAAACCGTGCCGCTGATTCCCGTCAAGCGCGGCAAGGGCGCGTGGTTGTACGACCATGAAGGCCGCCGCTACCTCGACGCCATCAGCTCGTGGTGGGTCAACCTGTTCGGCCACGCCAACCCGCGCATCAACGCGGCATTGAAAGACCAGCTCGATACGCTGGAACACGCGATGCTGGCCGGCTTTACCCACGAGCCGGTGATCGAACTGTCGGAAAAACTGTCGGCCCTGACCGGCGGCGTATTGGGACACAGCTTTTACGCCAGCGACGGCGCGTCCGCCGTGGAAATCGCGCTCAAAATGAGCTTCCACTCGTGGCGTAACCACGGCAAAACCGCCAAGCAGGAATTCGTGTGCCTGAAAGGCAGCTACCACGGCGAGACCATTGGCGCGCTGGCCGTCACCGACGTCGCGCTGTTCAAGGATGCGTACGGCCCGCTGCTGCGCGCCTCGCAAACCGTGATGTCGCCCGACGCGCGCCAGGCGCAGGACGGCGAATCCGCACAAGATGTGGCGCGCCGCGCCGCCGCTGACGTCGAACGCCTGTTCCAGCAAAAGGCGGACCAGATCGCCGCCATCATCATCGAACCGCTGGTGCAATGCGCCACCGGCATGGCGATGCACGACCCGCTGTACCTGCAACTGGTGCGCGCGCTGTGCGACCAATATTCCGTGCACCTGATCCTCGACGAAATCGCCGTCGGCTGCGGCCGTACCGGCACCTTTTTTGCTTGCGAACAGGCCGGCATCTGGCCCGACTTCGTGTGCCTGTCCAAGGGCATCAGCGGCGGCTACCTGCCGCTGTCGCTGGTGATGACACGCGACGCTATCTACCAGGCGTTTTACAGCAACGACGTCACCCGCGGCTTCCTGCACTCGCACTCGTACACCGGCAATCCGCTGGCGTGCCGGGCCGCGCTGGCCACGCTGCAGATCTTCGAGGAAGACGACGTACTGAACGCCAACCGCATCAAGTCGGCCCAGCTCACTGCCGCCCTGCAACCGCTGGCCCAGCACGCGCAAGTGCGCAACTTCCGCAACCGCGGCATGATCTGGGCCTTCGACGCCATCGGCGCCACGCCCGATTTTTCGCGCCGCTTCTTTGCCACCGCCGTCGAGCACGAGCTGCTGATGCGCCCCATCGGTTCCACCGTGTACCTGATGCCACCGTACATCCTCGACGACGAGGAAATTGCCGGCCTGGCCGCCAACACGCTGGCGGTGTTCGACAAAGTGATGGCGGGCTGACATGCAGCTACTTACTCAACTCGCGCAGCAACTGCAAGCGCTCGAAGACCGCAGCCTGGTACGCAAGCGCCGCACGGTGGACTCGCCATGCGGCCCCCGCGTGACGGTCGACGGCCGCGAACTGCTGGCCTTTTGCAGCAACGATTATCTCGGCCTGGCCAATCACCCGCTGCTGGTAGAGGCCCTGCGCGAAGGCGCGGCATTGTACGGCGCCGGCAGCGGCGCGTCGCACCTGATCAGCGGCCATGCGCGCCCGCACGCGCTGCTGGAAGACCGGCTGGCCGACTTCGTGGGCGCACACCTGGAACAGCCGCGCGCGCTCACCTTCTGCACCGGCTACATGGCCAACCTGGCCATCATCAGCGGCATGACGGCGGGCGACCGCGATGCCGAGATTTTTTCCGAGTCCCTTAATCACGCGTCGCTGATCGACGGCGCCCGCCTGTCGCGCGCGCGGGTGCAGGTGTATCCGCACGCGGACCTCGACGCGCTGGCAGTCATGCTCAAGGCCAGCAACGCCGCCACCAAGCTGGTGGTCACCGACAGCGTGTTCAGCATGGACGGCGACCTGGCGCCGCTGCCGGCATTGTTGGCGCTGTGCGAGCAGCACAACGCCTGGCTGGTGGTGGACGACGCCCACGGCTTCGGCACGCTGGGTGCGCGCGGCCATGGCGCCCTCGAACATTTCGACCTGCGCTCGCCGTACCTGGTGTACATGGGCACCCTGGGCAAGGCGGCCGGTGTCGGTGGCGCGTTCGTCGCCGCCCACGACACGGTGATCGAAACGCTGGTGCAAAAAGCGCGTCCCTACATCTTTACCACCGCTGCGCCGCCGGCCATGGCGCATGCGCTGCTGGCAAGCCTGGACCTGATCGAAGGCGACGAAGGCGCCCAGCGCCGCGCCCACCTGCAGGCATTGGTGGCACAATTGGACGATGCCCGAACCGGCCTGCAATTGCAACGTTGGCAACGCATGCCGTCGGCCACCGCGATCCAACCGATCCTGATCGGCGATAATGCCGAAACCATGCGCGCCGGCGCCGCCCTGTACGAGCAGGGACTGTGGGTAGGCACCATACGCCCGCCCACCGTGGCCCCTGGCACCGCGCGCTTGCGCGTGACCCTGTCCGCAGGCCATAGCAGCACGGAAGTGGCGCAATTGAGCGCCGCCATCAATGCACTGGAAAAGGAATGACATGAACCTCGACGCCCCCCTGATCGTCGATACCCCCGCAGCGGACACCGAAGTGGCCGGCCAGATTGACCTCCCGGCCACCAGCGACGCCGAGACCGATGCAGCCAACGCCCAGACAGCAGCATCCGCCGCCGTGGCAGCTGCCGCCCTGCCGCCGCGCTTTAACTGCTTCGTCACCGGCACCGACACCGAAATCGGCAAAACCCTGATTTCGTCGGCCATGCTGCACGCGCTGGTGCAGGCTGGTGTGCGCGCCTGCGGCATGAAACCGGTGGCTGCCGGCACCGAGCTGCGCGACGGTGTATGGCACAACGACGACTGCGACCAGCTGGCCGCCGCCGGCAACGTCAACCTGTTGCCGTCGATTACCACGCCGTTCCTGCTGCGCGAACCGGCGGCGCCGCACATCGCCGCCGCCCTCGAAGGCGTGGAGATTTCGCCGGTGCCGATCCTGGCCGCGTACGTGGAAATCAACGCCGCGTCCGACGCCGTGGTGGTGGAAGGCGTGGGCGGCTTCCGCGTGCCGCTCAACGAAGAATTCGACACCGCCGACCTGGCCGAGCAACTGGATCTGCCGGTGGTGCTGGTCGTCGGCCTGCGTTTGGGCTGCATCAGCCACGCGCTGCTCACGGTGGAAGCGATTGCCGCGCGCGGCCTCACGCTGGCCGGCTGGGTGGCCAACGAAACCCAGGCTGACATGGCCTTTGCCGACGACAACGTGGCGGCGCTGGCCCAGCGCATCGCCGCACCGCTGCTGGGCCGCGTACCGCGCCTCGAGCAACCGACTGCGCAGGAAGCTGCCGCCCATATTGACTTTACCCTGCTGCCCGACTGGCCGGCACAGAAAAACACCTGAACCAATACTCGTTACAAGAAGGAAAACCGATGTCCACGAATACCCTGCAAGAACCGAAAGTCGTCGCCATGCACCGCCCGACGGCCGCCATCACCCTGCCACCGGCCGCCACCTGGCCGATCGAGGACGTGCTGGCGCTGTTCGAACTGCCGTTCAATGACCTGATGTTCAAGGCCCAGCAAACCCACCGCATCAACTTCCCCGACGGCGACGTCGAACTGGCCACCCTGCTGTCGATCAAGACCGGCGGCTGCGAAGAAGACTGCGGCTACTGCCCGCAGGCCGCGCGCTACGACACCGGCGTTGAAGCCAAGAAGATCCTCGACATCGACACCGTGCTGGCAGCAGCGCAGCAGGCCAAGGACAACGGCGCCACCCGCTTCTGCATGGGCGCCGCCTGGCGCAGCCCGAAAGAGCGCGACATGGACAAGGTCGAAGAGATGGTGCGCGAAGTAAAAGCACTGGGCCTGGAAACCTGCGCCACGCTGGGCATGCTGGAAGAAAAACAGGCGCAGCGCCTGAAGGATGCCGGCCTCGATTACTACAACCACAACCTCGATACCGCGCCGGAGTTCTACGACAACGTGATCTCCACCCGCGAATACCAGGACCGCCTGGACACGCTGGGCCACGTGCGCGAAGCGGGCTTGAAAGTTTGCTGCGGCGGCATCGTGGGCATGGGCGAAACGCGCCTGCAGCGCGCGGGCCTGATCGCCCAGCTGGCCAACCTCAATCCGTACCCGGAATCGGTGCCGGTCAACCACCTGGTGCAGGTGGAAGGCACGCCTTTGTTCGGTATCGATCCGCTCGACCCGTTCGAATTCGTGCGCACCATTGCTGTCGCCCGCATCACCATGCCGAAAGCGCGCGTGCGTCTGTCGGCAGGCCGCCGCCAGATGGGCGAAGCCGTGCAGGCCATGTGCTTCCTGGCTGGCGCCAATTCAATCTTCTACGGCGACAAGCTGCTCACCACCGACAACCCGGAAGCGAACGACGACCGCGAACTGCTGGCAAAACTGGGCCTGAAAACCCGTGGCGCCGTGCTGGAATCGGCGCCGAAGGAGAAGTGCGGCTGCTGATCACCGATGTAAAAAAGCCGGCGCCTGCATGACCAAGGCAGCGCCGGGGTTCGACCTCCATAAAAAAACTTCCAGCCACGAGCTGCAAAGAGAGAGACGATGTTTACCAAAATTCTGATCGCCAACCGGGGTGAAATCGCCTGCCGCGTCGCCGCAACCGCGCGCCGCCTGGGCATCAAGACCGTCGCCGTGTATTCGGACGCCGACGCCAACGCCAAGCACGTCGCCATCTGCGACGAAGCAGTCCTGATCGGCCCAGCGCCAGCCAAGGAAAGCTACCTGTGCGGCGACAAGATCATCGCTGCCGCACTGGCTTGCGGCGCACAGGCGATCCATCCCGGTTACGGCTTCCTGTCCGAGAACGCCGACTTTGCCGACGCCTGCGTGCAAGCGGGGCTGGTATTCATTGGTCCGCCAGCTTCCGCCATGCGCGCCATGGGCTCCAAGTCGGCCGCCAAAACGCTGATGGAGCAGGCCGACGTGCCGCTGGTGCCCGGCTACCACGGCGACCAGCAGGACGCCGACTTCCTGCACGCGCAGGCGGACCGCATCGGCTATCCGGTACTGCTCAAGGCTTCGGCCGGCGGTGGCGGCAAAGGCATGCGCGTGGTGGACAGCTCGGCGCAGTTCAAGGATGCGCTGGCGTCGTGCAAGCGCGAAGCGATCAGCTCTTTCGGCGACGACCAGGTGCTGGCGGAAAAATACCTGCAACGCCCGCGCCACATCGAAATCCAGGTGTTTGCCGACACCTTCGGCAACTGCATCTATTTATTCGAGCGCGATTGCTCGGTGCAGCGCCGCCACCAAAAGGTACTGGAAGAAGCGCCGGCGCCGGGCATGCCGCAGGAGCGCCGCGCCGCCATGGGCGAAGCAGCGGTGGCTGCCGCCCGCGCGGTCGGTTACGTGGGCGCCGGCACGGTGGAATTCATCGCCAACCAGGACGGCTCGTTCTATTTCATGGAAATGAACACCCGCCTGCAGGTGGAGCACCCGGTCACCGAAATGATCACCGGCACCGACTTGGTGGAATGGCAGTTGCGCGTGGCAGCCGGCGAACCGCTGCCCAAAACGCAAGCCGAACTGACCATCCACGGCCACGCCATCGAAGCGCGCATCTACGCCGAAAACCCCGACAAGGGTTTCCTGCCGTCGATCGGCACCCTGCGCCACCTGGGCACCCCGGCTGCCGTGGCGTTCGAACTTGGCGGCGATACCAAGGCGCCGGCCGCCGTGCGTATCGATTCCGGTGTGCGCGCCGGCGATGCCATCTCGCCGTTCTACGACCCCATGATCGCCAAGTTGATCGTGTGGGGCGCCAACCGCCAGCAGGCACTGGCCCGCATGGCGCAGGCGCTGTCGCAATACCAGGTGGTGGGCCTTACCACCAACGTGGCGTTCCTCAAGCGGCTGGTGCAAAGCGAGGCGTTCGCCACCGCCGACCTGGATACGGGCCTGATCGAGCGCCATCACGACACCCTGTTCGCCGCCGCACCGGCAGCACCCGATGCAGCGCTGGCGCTGGCCTGCGCCGCGCTGATGGCGTCGGAGCAGGCCAGCGCCAGCGAGGCAGCCAATCCTGCCGATCCGTGGAGCCGCGCCACCGGCTGGCGCCTGAACCAGCCATACCTGCGCGCGCTGTCATTCAGTAATGAATTCGACTACATCGCGCACCTGAGCTACCGCGCCGACGGCTGGCTGTTCAGCACCGGCGACGCTACCGCCGTACCACCGGACTTGCCCCGGGAGCTGCGCCTCGCCGCGCAGCACGGCGACGACTACACGATCCGCCTCGGCGAACAGACCATCCACGGCGTGGTGCGGCGCGACGGCGACGTGCTGCACGTGTTTACCGGCGGCGGCCACCACCAGCTGACGTACAACGATCCGATGGCCCACGCGGGCGAGGCGGAAATCGACGCCGGCCGCCTCACCGCGCCGATGCCGGGCAAGGTGGTGGCGGTGCTGGCACGCAGCGGCCAGCAGGTCAAACAGGGCGAGGCGCTGGTGATCATGGAAGCGATGAAGATGGAGCACACCATCGCTGCGCCGCACGACGGCGTGATCGACGAAATCCTGTACGCTGTCGGCGACCAGGTAGCCGATGGCGCACCGCTGCTGGCGTTCAAGACCTAAGGGGAACATCATGCGTATTCTGCTGCACCGTGCCGACGGCAAGACCGAACCGTGGATCAAGGATTTTTCGCGCTACCTGCCCGAGGCGGAATTCGAGATCTGGCATGCCGGCGAAAAAAGCCAGCCGTGCGACTACGCGGTGGTGTGGTCGCCGCCCGAGGCCATGCTGGCCGAACTGGCGCAGGTAAAAGCCATCTTCAATACCGGCGCGGGCGTGGATGCTTTGCTGCGCTTTGGCGACGCGATTCCGCGCGAGATACCCATCATCCGCCTCGGCGACGCCGGCATGGGGCTGCAGATGGCGGAATACATCACCCACGCGGTGCTGCGCTACTTCCGCCGCTTCGACGACTACGAACGCCAGGCGCGCGCCGGCATCTGGGCCGCGCTGCCGCCGTACAACCGCGAAGACTTCGCCATCGGCGTGCTGGGCCTGGGTGCATTGGGCACGCGCGTGGTGGAAGCACTGGCGCCGTTCGGTTTTCCGCTGCGCGGCTGGAGCCGCACCGAAAAGCGCATCGACGGCGTGCAGTGCTACCACGGCGCCGACGGGCTCGACACCTTCCTGCGCGGCAGCCGGGTACTGATCTGCATGCTGCCGCTCACGCCCGACACCACCAACCTGATCGACCGCACCAACATGGGCAAGCTGCCGGCCGGTGCGTACATCATCAACGTGGCGCGCGGCGCCCACCTGGCCGAACCGGAGCTGCTGGCGCTGATCAAATCGGGCCACATCGCCGCCGCCACGCTCGACGTGTTCCGCAACGAGCCGCTGCCGGCGCAGCACCCGTTCTGGCAGGAGCCGCGCATTACCATCACGCCGCACATTTCTGCGCTCACGCTGCGGCGCGAAAGCGTGCAGCAGATTGCCGATAAAATCCGCAAGCTGGAAAGCGGACAACCGGTCGCCGACATCGTCGACCGCAACCTGGGATACTGACATGAGCACATTACCTCGACAGGTCAAGATCGTCGAAGTGGGACCGCGCGACGGCCTGCAAAACGAAAAGGAAAGCGTTCCGGCGGACGTCAAGACGGAGCTGGTGAACCGCCTGTCGCGCGCAGGCTTCCGCAATATCGAGGCGGCGGCATTCGTGTCGCCCAAGTGGGTGCCGCAAATGGCCACCAGCGCCGACGTCATGGCCGCCATCGACCGCCGGCCCGGCACCATCTATTCGGCACTGACGCCCAATCTGCAGGGCTTCGAAGCGGCGCTGGCCGCGCGCGCCGACGAGGTGGTGATCTTCGGTTCGGCGTCCGAGGCATTCTCGCAAAAGAACATCAATTGCTCGATCGCCGAATCGATCGCCCGTTTCGAGTCCGTGGCGCAGGCGGCCAAACAACACGGCCTGCGCCTGCGCGGCAGCATCAGCTGCGCGTTCGGCTGCCCTTACCAGGGAGAGGTGTCGCCCGCATCGGTGGCCGACGTGGTGCGCCGCATGCGCGACCTTGGCTGCGATGAAATCGACATTGCCGACACCATCGGCGTGGCCACGCCGCGCCACACGCAAACGGTGATGGAACACGCCGCGCGCGAATTTTCCATCGCTGCGCTGGCCGGCCACTTCCACGACACGTACGGCCAGGCGCTGGCCAATATCTATGCCAGCCTGGAAGTGGGCATCTCGATCTACCACTCGTCGGTGGCGGGACTGGGCGGCTGCCCGTACGCCAAGGGCGCCACCGGCAACATCGCCACCGAGGATGTGCTGTATTTGATGCAGGGACTCGGGATCGACACCGGCATCGATCTCGAGCAGGTGGCCGATGCGGGACAGTTCATCTCGCAATTTTTGGGCCGCAAGAGCGCCAGCCGCGCCGGCAATGCGCTGGCGGCAAAGCGCGCCGGCTAAAAAGCTGCCGCAGCGCCGTCGTCCCCGCGCAGGCGGGGACCCAATTGCTACGCATGCTGGCGGCGCATGCAAAATCATCCGCCCAATGGAAAAATCCCGCCTGACGTTGCCGTCAGGCGGGATTTTAAATTTTGGTCGGAGTACAAGGATTCGAACCTTGGACCCCCTGGTCCCAAACCAGGTGCGCTACCGGGCTGCGCTACACTCCGAAGAAGCAAGATAATACAAGTTGCGACCCACTCCGTCAAGGGCGTCACAAAAAATTATGTCATTTCCTCGCGCAACGCAGTGAAACTTACATAAAATGCATGAAGCAAAACCACGGGACCGGCAATGAGCGACAGTTTATCGATGCAAGGCATGCAGCGCCCGGGCCTGCTGCCCGGGATATTGGTCTCGCTGGCGCTGCACGCGGCGCTGCTGTTCGGCTATCGCCTGAGCACTCCCGCGCCACCGCCCGGGCTCGCGCCCAACCGCACCATGACGGTATGGCTGCGCCCGTTCGCGCCGCCGGCCCGGCAGGCAATAGCCGAGCCCGCCAAACTGGAACCCGCCACACCAGCCACGCCACGCCCGCTGCGCCAACGCACCGCCCTGGCGCGCAGCACCGCGCCGGCCAGCGCGCCAGCGCCCGCAAAGCCACAGACAGAAACCGCCGCCGCCATCACGCCAGCGGCCGAACCATACGATCCGCTGCGCGCCGAGGCGGCGACCAACTTCGACATGGAAGCGGCGCGCAAGGCAGCGCGCCGGGTGGCCACCGAAAAAGACACGCTGCGCGCCGACTCGCTGGCCAAGCGGCTCGAAGACCATCCGCTGTACCCGGAAGACAAGGAAACCCAGTTGCAGAAAGGCGTGGCCCGCGCCCAGCGCGCAGATTGCCGCACGTCGGCGGCCGGCGCCGGCATCCTGGCGCCGCTGGTGTGGCTGCTCGATAAAAAGGACAGCGGCTGCAAGTGGTAGCCGCCGGCGTGTGCACGCTGTAAACGCGGTCAGTCTTCCTGCTTGAGCGTCAACGCCAGGTCGTACAGCGCATTTTTTTTCTTGCCCGTGATTTGCGCAGCCAGCCCGGCCGCCTGCTTGAGCGGCAGCTCGGCCAGCAGCACTTTGAGGATGCGTTCGGCTTCGGCATCGTGTTCGCCATCGGCCGGCGCGGCGCCGGCCAGCAGCACCACGAACTCGCCTTTTTCACGGTGCGGATCCGCCTTGATCCACGCCTGCGCCTCGGACAGCCGGCAGCGGTGGATTTCCTCGAACATCTTGGTCAGCTCGCGCGCAAACACCACTTCGCGCTCCGGTTCGAACACGGCGGCAAGCGCCGTGGCGCAGTCGAGGATGCGGTGCGGCGCTTCGTAAAACACCATGGTGGCGGTAACGGTGCGCAGCGTGGCCAGGAAATTCTCGCGCTGCTTCGCCTTGGCCGGCAAAAAGCCGACGAAATAAAACTGGTCGTTGACCAGGCCGCTGGCCGACAGCGCCGTCACCGCTGCCGACGCGCCCGGCAGCGGCAGCACGCGCAGGCCGGCCGCGCGCACGGCGTCGACGATGCGCGCGCCGGGATCGGACACGGCCGGCGTGCCGGCGTCGGACACCAGCGCAATCCGTTCGCCCGCTTGCAGGCGCGCGATCAGGGTCTCGGCCACTTCGCGTTCGTTGTGCTGGTGCGCGGCGATCAGCGGCCGGTGCAGGCCGAAGCGCGTCATCAGCTGCGCGGTGTTGCGGGTATCCTCGCAGGCCACCGCATCGACCAGGCTCAAAACGTGCAGCGCCCGCAAACTAATGTCGGTGACGTTACCGATGGGGGTCGCCACGACGTACAAGGTTGCGCTAGGATAGGTCTGGTGCGCTGTTTCTCCCAAGACAGGAAGGGCGGCAATGGCGCTGGTAGTATTTTCAGACATATCGTGGTCAGTGGTCAGTTATCAGGGGGTAGTATGAAAAAGATGAGGTTGTCGCGCGGGTCTCACATGCCGCGATGGTGCGCGGCTGTCGTTGCCGTCGCAGCGGTTGCATTGATGAGCGGGTGCGGCTCGTCCGTTCCTATCATTATAAGCCCGCCGCCGGCACCGGTTCCCGTGCCGCTGCCACCGCCGCCGCCGGAACCGCCGCCACCGGCCGCGGAAACCTTTGCCATCAGCGTGCCCGGCGCCGCCGCCCTGCCCACGCGCGCCCCCGGTACCGAGCGCCTGCGCGCCGACAACGCCGCTGGTACCGGCCTGGCCGATGGCAAGCCATCGACCGCGCCAGTGCGCATGGGGTTGATCTTGCCGTTGCGCTCGGAAACCCTGGGCGCCGCCGCCGAGGCGCTGCGCGCCGGCTTCATGGCCGGCTGGGAACGCGACCCCGACAACATCACCGTCACCGTGGTGGAAACCGGCGACGTCGCCCAGGATATCCTGGCCAGCTATGCCCAGACGCTGGAAAGCGCGGACATCATCGTCGGCCCGCTGGCACGCTCGGCGGTTACGGCGGTGGCAGCAAGCCCGCTGGTGAGCAAGCCCACCATCGCCCTCAACCACCCGGAAGGGTATGGCACGCCCACTGCCATCCCATTGCCGCAGCAAATGCTGGCAATGGGCCTGTCGATCGAGGAAGAAGCACGGCAAGTGGCGCAGTGGGCCGCCGCCGAACACCCGGGCGCCAGCGCGCTGATCCTCACCACCAGCACGCCGTGGCAGCGCCGCATCGCCGCCGCGTTTGCCGCGCACTGGCAGCAGCTGGGCCAACCGGTGCAACTGGTGGAACTGAATGCCCCGAACAGCTACCTGAGCGACCCGGACCTGGTGCAGCTGCGCGCGCGCCTGCAGCAAGAGCCGCCCGGCCTGCTGTTCTCGGCCATGGGACCCGACCAGACCCGGCAGCTGCGCGGCGCACTGGTGAGCGGCTTGCTGCATGAATCGAACGAGGCGCCGATCAGCACTGCCGAAGGTTTGCCGGTGGACCCGTTGACACCGCCAGCACCGACGGGATTTGCCGCGCTGCCACTGTACGGCACGTCGGCGCTGAACGCCGGTGGCGGCATGAATTCCCCCACCAACGAACTGGACGGCGTACGCCTGCTCGACCTGCCATGGCAGGTGCAGCGCGACCATCCGGCGGTGATGGTGTATCCGCACCCGGTGCAGGCCGGCACGGCCGACATGGAGCGCCTGTACGCGCTGGGCATCGACGCCTACCGCGTGGCGCGCGAAATTAGCCAACTAAGCAGCCAACCAAGCAGCCAACCAAGCAGCCGCCAGCCGGGCGGCCGCTTCCATCTCGATGGCGTCACCGGTCGGCTGACGGTCGAGTTCGGCCAGGGCCCGGCCCGCTTCGAGCGGATCGAGCAGCCGGCCGTGTTCAAGGGCGGCACGCCGCAAGCCGTGCAACAATAGGCACGCCATGGCGCCGCCGCGCGCGCCGAGCGGACGGCGCACCGCACAACAGCAACTGGGCCAGCACGGTGAAGACCGGGCGCTGGCCTACCTGGTCGCGCAGGGCCTGGTGCTCATCGAACGCAATTTTCGCTGCAAGGCTGGCGAGATCGACCTGATCATGCGCCACGGCGCCCACCTGGTATTCGTAGAAGTGCGGCGGCGGGCGTCGAGCAGCTTTGGCGGCGCCGCTGCCAGCGTTACCGGCGCCAAGCAGCAGCGGCTGGTGCTTGCGGCCCAGTATTACCTGCTGCGCTACCGGCAACCACCGCCCTGCCGCTTCGACCTGGTGGCGCTCGATGGTGAAACATTGTCTTGGATGCAAAATATCATTACGGCCTAAGCTCGATTTAAGTCGAGATGTAAGCATTTTTAACAGCACTTGTCCGGGCCCCTGTGGGACTGCACTATAATCAGCACACTATGAATAATCAACGCATCCTGGCGCACTTCCACGAAAGTGCCGAACTGAAAATCCAATCCGCCACCGTGCTGGCGCCCCATATCGCGCAAGCCATCGACATGATGTTTGCGGCATTGTCTAACGGCAATAAGATCCTGGTATGCGGCAATGGCGGTTCGGCCGCCGACGCCCAGCACTTCGCTGCCGAGCTGGTGGGCCGGTTCGAACGCGAGCGCTTCCCGCTGCCCGCGATTTCCCTGACCACCGACACGTCGATCCTGACGGCGGTGGCCAACGACTACAGCTACCGCGAAATCTTTTCCAAGCAGGTGCAGGCATTCGGCCAGGCCGGCGACATCCTGCTGGCGTTTTCCACGTCCGGCAATTCGGGCAACGTGGTCGCTGCCATCGAAGCGGCGCTCGAGCGCGAAATGCGCGTCGTGGCGCTCACCGGCAAGGGCGGCGGCGACATCGGCAAGATGCTCACCGATGCCGACGTCCATATCTGCGTCCCTGCCTCGCGTACCGCCCGCATCCAGGAAGTCCACCTGGTCTGCATCCACAGCATTTGCGACGGCATCGATGTCGCCCTATTCGGAGGAGATGTGAATGAGTAATTCCCGCACCATCTGGACCACGCTCAAGCGGCCGCTGGCCGTCAGCGTGCTGTGCCTGGCCACCGCTGCCACCCTGTCGGGTTGCGTGGCGCTGGTCGCCGGCGGCGCCATCACCGGCACCCTGGCCGCTTCCGACCGCCGCACGTTCGGCGCGCAAACCGAGGATACGTCGATCCAGTTAAAAGGCGGGAACAAGCTGCGCAACGTGCTGGGCAAGGATGCGCACATCAACCTCAACAGTTTTAACCGGCGCGTGCTGCTGACCGGCGAAGTGCCGGACGAAGCGGCCAAAGCCACGGCCGAACGGGAACTGGCCGCTGTCGAAGGCGTGCTGTCGGTCATCAACGAACTGGAAGTCGCCGGCCCCGCCAGCTACACCTCGCGCTCGAACGATACCCTGATCACCGGCAAGGTCAAAGCCAGCCTGGTGGACGCCAAGGATATCTCGGCCAACTCGTACCAGGTGGTCACCGAACGCGGCGTGGTATTCCTGCAGGGCCGCGTTACCCAGCGCGAAGGCCAGATCGGCGCCGACATCGCCCGTGGCGTGTCCGGCGTGACCAAGGTCGTCAAGGTGTTCGAGTACATCTCGGAAGATGAGTGGAAGTCTTACCAGCCGACGCAAAACACCACGTCGAAACCGGCGCAGTAATGCCATGACAGCCACCTCCGCTGCCCCTGTCGCCCCGGCTTCGCGCGCCTGGGTCAAGCCGGTGATCGCCGCCGTGGCCCTGGCCGTGATCGGCGCGGTGGCGTACGTCACGCTCAACAAGCGCCCGGTGGCGCCGGGCGTCACGTTCGTCACCATCAAGGGCGAAAAGATCACGCCTGAAAGCCTGCAAGGCAAGGTGGTGATGGTCAATTTCTGGGCTACCTCGTGCACCACCTGCGTGGCCGAAATGCCGCAGATGGTCGAGACCTACAACAAGTTCAAGGACGACGGCCTGGAATTCGTGGCCGTGGCCATGAGCTACGACCCGCCCAACTACGTGGTCAACTACGCCGACACCCGCAAGCTGCCATTCAAGGTGGCGCTCGACACCGACGGTTCGGCCGCCAAGGCCTATGGCGATGTCTCCATGACGCCCACTACCTTCGTCATCGACAAGGATGGCAAGATCCTCAAGCGCTACCTGGGCCAGCCCGACTTCCCGGCGCTGCACAAGCTGCTGGCCACGTCGCTCAAGGGCTAGGCGGCGGTGCCGTCTCCCGTCCCTTCCTCCACCGACCACGCACTGTGGCATGACAAGCTGACGCTGTTGCTGGAATCGACCGGCGACGGCATGTTCGGCATCGATCTGGCCGGCTGCTGCACCTTCATCAACCGCGCCGGCGCCCAGCTGCTCGGCTACGGCGCCGACCAGCTTCTCGGCCGCAATATGCACGAGATGATCCACCACTCGCACGCCGACGGCGCGCACTACCCCGAAGAACACTGCCCGATCTTTCTCGCCTTTCGTACCGGCCACCCGTGCCGCATCGACCAGGAAGTATTCTGGCGCGCCGACGGCAGCCGCTTCGCCGCCGAATACTCGTCGCACCCGGTCGTGGACCAGGGCGTGGTGCGCGGCGCCGTCATTACCTTCAGCGACATTTCGCAGCGGCGCCAGACCGAGGATGCGCTGCACCAGGCGCGCCAGGAACTGGAACTGCGCGTGGTGGAGCGCACGGCACAACTCTCGCAGGCGCTGGCCCAGGTGCGCCAGCTGTCGGCGCACATGGACGCCGTGCGCGAGGAAGAACGCCAGCGCATCGCCCGCGAAATCCACGATGAACTGGGCAGCCTGCTCGTCGCATTGAAATTCGACGTCAACTGGATTGCGCGCCGCGTGACCGAGCTGCCGCCGGTGGCGGACAAGTGCAAGTCGATGAACCGCCTGATCGAAACGGCGGTGGTGGACGTGGGCCGCATCATCACCGACCTGCGCCCCAGCATCCTCGACCACCAGGGCCTGGTCGCCGCACTCGAATGGCAGTTGCAGGAGTTTGCCGAAGTGACGGAAATCGCCTGCGACGCCGACATCGAGGCCGAGGCCGACGCCCCGGCGCCGCCCGCGCAACTGGCTACTGCCGTGTTCCGCATCTTCCAGGAGATGCTCAACAACGTGGCGCGCCACTCGGGCGCCAGCGCGGTGCGCATCCGCATCCGCCTGCTGCGCGATGCGCTGCACATGGAGGTGCAAGATAACGGCGTGGGCCTGGCGCCGGCAGCGCTCGACAACCATGGTTCGTACGGCGTGATGGGCATGCGCGAACGCGCGCTGCACTTCGGCGGCACCTTCGATATCGGCCCGGGCACGAATGGCGGCGCTTGCGTGCGCCTGACCATGCCACTGCCTGCAACTGGAGAGACGCCATGATCCGCGTGCTGCTGTGCGACGACCACCGCGTGGTGCGCGAAGGACTCAAACAGATCCTGGCCGACGCCGGTGACATCGAAGTGGCCGGTGAATGCGCCGATGGCGCAGAAGCGCTGCGCCAGGCGGGCATTCTGGCCATCGACATGGTGCTGCTGGATATCGCACTGCCGGTGCAGGACGGCCTCGAGGTGCTGCGCCTGCTCAAGCAGCGTGCGCCACGGCTGCCGGTGCTGATGCTGTCCACGTACCCGGAAAAACAGTACGCGCTGCGCTGCTACCGCCTGGGCGCCTCCGCCTACCTGAATAAAAGCGCTGACACCGACCTGCTGCTGCTGGCCATCCGCAAGGTGGCCGCCGGCGGCATGTACGTCAGTCCCGCCATGGCCGAAGCGCTGGCCGCCGACGTGGGCCGCCACGCGCCCAAGCTGGCGCACGAAACGCTGTCGCAGCGCGAGTACCAGGTGTTCGAAGCGATCGCCGGCGGCATGAGCGTGGGCGACATCGCCCGCCGCCTGGAAATCAGCCCGAACACCGTGAGCACCTACCGCGCCCGCATCCTGGAAAAGACCGGCGCCCACAACGACGTGGGCATTGCACTGTACGCGGTGCAGCACAAGCTGATCGAGCTCTAAGCTTTATCGCGCCAGCTTGTAGTGCCAGCCCTACAAAGCGTCATCGAATCACGACAGCGCACCACACGCTGGCCTGGCGCTTGCATCGAACACGGACCACCCCACTCAAGGAGTAGTCCATGTCCATCTTCCGACCCTACGACGCCGACCGGCCCGACCTGGCTTGCGGCTGCGGGCGCCATGCCAGCGCGGCCGAACATGCCGCCGCAGCGGGCGCAGTTGCCACCCCGGATGTCGAGCAGCTCAGCAATGACGTCATCGAGGAAGCGCTGCTGCGCGCCATGTTCCCCAAAGCGGATGCTCGCCGCAACTTCCTGCGCGCCGTCGGCGCCAACACGGCGCGCGCGGCAATTGCCAGCGTGCTCCCTTTGGGTGCGCTGCAGGCGATGGCGCAGGAACGCAATGGTGCAAACGGCGCACTGGAAAAGAAAGATCTGAAGATCGGCTTCATCGCGATCACGTGCGCGGCGCCGCTGATCATGGCCGACCCGCTGGGCTTTTATCGCAAGCAGGGTTTGAACGTCACGCTGAACAAAACCGCCGGCTGGGCGCTGATCCGTGACAAGGTGGTGAACAAGGAGCACGACGCGTCGCACTTCCTGTCGCCGATGCCGCTGGCGATGACCATGGGCCTGGGCGCCAATCCGCTGCCGATGCGGGTGGCCACCATTCAGAACATCAACGGCCAGGCCATCACCTTGCACGTCAAGCACAAGGACAAGCGCGACCCGCGCCAGTGGAAGGGTTTCAAACTGGCGATCCCGTTCGAGTACTCGATGCACAACTTCCTGCTGCGGTACTACCTGGCCGAGCATGGGCTGGACCCGGACCGCGACGTGCAGCTGCGCGTGACGCCGCCGCCGGAAATGGTGGCCAACCTGCGCGCCGGGAATATCGACGGCTTCCTCGGGCCGGACCCGTTCAACCAGCGCGCCGTGTACGATGAAGTGGGCTTCATCCACATCCTGTCGAAAGACATCTGGGACGGCCACCCGTGCTGCGCGTTCGGCGCCAGCGACGAATTCGTGCGCCAGAATCCGAACACGTTTGCCGCCCTGTTCCGGTCCGTGCTCACCGCCGCCGCCATGGCGCGCGACCCGGCCAACCGCGCACTGGTGGCCAAGGTGATTTCCCCCGCCGCGTACCTGAACCAGCCCGAGACCGTGGTCCAGCAGGTATTGAGCGGGAAGTTCGCCGATGGCCTGGGCAAGGTGCAGAACGTGCCGAACCGCGCCGACTTCGATCCCGTGCCATGGCAGTCGATGGGCGTATGGATCCTGACGCAAATGAAGCGCTGGGGCTACATCAAGGGCGATGTCGACTACAAGGGGCTGACCGAAAAAGTGTTCCTGCTCACCGACGCCAAGAAACACATGAAGGAGCTGGGCATGCCGGTGCCGCAGGGCGCGAACAAGCCGATCACGGTGATGGGCAAGGTGTTCGACGTGGCAAAACCCGATGCCTATGCCGACAGCTTTGCCATCAAGCGGAGCGCCCGATGAAGTACAGCCTCTCGCTGCGGGCAGCGCTGCTGTCGCTGTTGTTGTTGGCGGTGCTGGTGCTGGGCTGGCACCTGGCCACGCTGCCTGCCGGCGGCGCTGCAACCGCAGCTCCGGTCGATGCCGAGTATGCGGCACTGATGGGCCAGAGTGCGGCCGCGCCGAAGACCGGCGGCTTCCCCACGCCGGCGCAGTTCGGCGCGGCGGCGATCCAGCACCTGTCGCACCCGTTCTACGACAACGGCCCCAATGACAAGGGCATCGGCATCCAGCTCGCCTATTCGCTGGGGCGCGTGGGGCTGGGCTTTTTGCTCGCTGCCGTGGTGGCGATACCGCTGGGTTTTGTACTGGGCATGTCGCCGCTGGTGCAGCGCGCGCTCAATCCGTTCGTGCAGCTGTTAAAACCGATTTCGCCGCTGGCGTGGATGCCGCTGGCGCTGTACACGATTAAGGATTCTTCGCTGTCCGGCATCTTCGTGATTTTCATTTGCGCGCTGTGGCCCATGCTGATGAACACCGCGTTCGGCGTGGCGTCGGTGCGGCGCGACTGGCGCAACGTGGCGCGCACGCTGGAGGTAGGTCCGCTGCGCACGGCCGCACTGGTGATCCTGCCGGCCGCCGCCCCCACCATCCTCACCGGCATGCGCATCTCGATGGGCATCGCCTGGCTGGTGATCGTCGCGGCTGAAATGCTCGTCGGCGGCACCGGCATCGGTTACTTCGTCTGGAATGAATGGAACAACCTGTCGCTCACCAGCGTGCTGTTCGCCATCGTGGTGATTGGTCTGGTGGGCATGCTGCTCGATCTGCTGCTGGCGCGGCTGCAAGCGCTGGTCAGCTATGTTGAATAAGGACTCCGCATGACCACTCCCTTTTTGCGCGTGACCGGCCTGGCCAAGCGCTACGTGCCGGCGGCGCCGCCCGTGTTCGAGAACGTCTCGTTCGATATCGAACAGGGCGAATTCGTCTGCATCATCGGCCACTCGGGCTGCGGCAAGTCCACCATCCTGAACGTGCTGGCGGGGCTGGAAACGGCCACCGACGGCCACGTGTTCATGAATAACCGCGAAGTCAGCGGACCCAGTCTGGAACGGGGCGTGGTGTTCCAGAGTCACGCGCTGATGCCGTGGCTGACGGTGCTCGGTAACGTGGCGTTTGCGGTGAAGTCGCGCTTTGGCGACTGGGACCGCGAGCGTGTAAACGCCCATGCGCGGCGCTTCATCGCCATGGTGGGTCTGGCCGGCGCCGAACACAAAAAACCGAGCGAACTGTCGGGCGGCATGAAGCAGCGCGTGGGCATCGCCCGCGCCTTTTCCATCGAACCGAAAATGCTGCTGCTCGATGAACCGTTCGGCGCGCTCGATGCCCTCACGCGCGGCGTGATCCAGGACGAGCTGCTGAAAATCTGCGCGGATACGCGCCAAACCGTGTTCATGATCACCCACGACGTGGACGAAGCGATACTGCTGGCCGACCGCATCATGCTGATGTCCACCGGACCGCAGGCGCGCATTGCCGAGGTGGTGGTCAACCCGCTGCCCAAGTCGCGCACGCGCGGCGGCATGCACCACGAGCCGGACTTTTACCCCTTGCGCAATCACCTGGTGGATTTTCTGGTCCACCGCTCTTCAACTCTCAACTAAAGGAACCGTCATGGACCGCAATCACGTTACGCAAAAAATCATCTCCGCCAAGGTGCGCAAGCAACTGCGCTGGAGCGACATCGCCACCGAAATCGGCCAGAGCAAGGAGTGGACCACGGCCGCCATGCTGGGCCAGATGACGTTGAATCGCGCGCAGGCCGACACCGCGCAGCGCCTGTTCGAGCTCACCGACGAGGAAGCGGCGTGGCTGCAGATCGTGCCCTATAAGGGTTCGCTGCCAGGCGCGGTGCCGACCGATCCGCTGATCTACCGCTGGTACGAAATCGTCAGCGTGTACGGCACCACGATCAAGGAATTGATCCACGAAGAATTCGGCGACGGCATCATGAGCGCCATCGATTTTTCGATGGACATCCAGCGCGAGCAAGATCCCAAGGGCGACCGCGTGCAGGTGGTCCTGAGCGGCAAATTCCTGCCCTACAAATCGTATTGATCAGAACCCGGTCTGCACCGACAGGTACAGGCCGCGCTGGGTTTTCGGATTGAAGACGGTGATCTTGCCCAGGTTGGCGTAAGCCGCCGTTACCGACACGTGCTTGGTGGGGAACCAGGCCAAGAAGGCATCGTAGTACGCCTTCTCGGGATCGACGCCGAGGTTGTGCGGCTTGCGCCGGTACTCGGCGCCCACCGCCAGGTGGCGGTTGACCAGGTACGCGGCAGATACCTCGGGCATGATCTTGCGGCTGTCGCCCTGGTCGCCGCCAAAGCCGAGCAGGCCCATTTGATTGGCCTGCGTGGCGCGCAGCGTGAGGTTGAGCAGCAGGCTTTGTTCGAGCAGGATCTTGGTGGCGGCCACGTAGTAGTCGTAGCCCTTGTCCTCCTTGGCGCCCAGCTGGGTGACATTGGTCACGCCCAGCGCGCCGAGGCCCTTGATGCCCTTATTATCCTTGTACATGGCGCCCACCGCGATCTGCGGCAGCCAGCTGTCCTGTTCATACACGGCGTCGCCCACCAGCTTGACCTTCACGCCCAGGATGTCCTGTTTGATGTTGAGATTATCGAGCGGCGCCAGGCTGCCTTTGAAGGTCTGGCTGGCCACCGACAGCTCCACGCGGTCGGCCAGGCCGATCGCCACGCCGTACGTATCGAGCTTGTAGTCCTGCGTGCTCACGTACGTGTAGTGGGCATTGGCGCCCCAGCTGTCGCGGGTGCCGTAGCCGGTGATCAGCGCCCACGGCACGATGCCGCCGCCGCCGGCGCCTTCCACCTGGCTCACGCCGCCGGTGGCCAGCAGCTTGCCCATGTCCGGCGCGGCCTGCGACTGGGCGGTGGCATTGATGGTGGCAAGCGCCAACAGGATGGACAGGGCGAGCGCGGGCTTGGATGTCGAATGGTTCACGGTACGGCTCCTGGCGGCGGTGTTATTTGGTGACAATGGCGCGCTGCATCGGCGCCAGCTTGGCCACCAGCTTGTTGGCGACGCTGTTCGGCACGTTGTGGCGCTCCATGGCGATCTGCAGGTCTTCGGTCAGCGCGTTGAACATGGCGTTGGTGATCTTCAGATCCTGGTGCACGGTGGTCATGTCGCGCACGGTGCCCACGCCGTCCATGGTCTTGTCGCGGTATTTGCCCGTGTACTTGCAGGGGCCGCCAGCGAACTCGCAGAACTGCTCCTGCAAGCGCACATTGAGTTGCTCCATGTCGAAGTCGGCAAAGTTGTCCTTGATGCGCGGATCGGCCAGCACCAGCGGGATGAAGGTATCGACGATTTTCTTGATGCCCTCTTTGCCGCCCAGGCCCTGGTAGACGGAATCGTCGGTGTACGGGGTTTGTGCAACCGCCAGCGATGACGCCAGCAGCAGGCCGGTCGCCACGGCGACCATGCGGGAAAAGATGCTCATGTCGGTTCCTTTACTGGGGAATGTTCCCAACCGACAATTTAGCAGCTTATGTCGGTGACTCGCCCGTTTGTTTGCTTGGAATCAACACTTTCGGATTGCCAGTTGTGGCGTGGTATCCACGCGCGCTGACCGCGCATTATGCCCAGCGGATAGCAGCCTTGCCTTGGGCGACCAGGTAATCGTTGGTGCGCGAAAACGGCTTGCTGCCGAAAAAACCTTTATGCGCCGAGAACGGTGAAGGATGCGGCGAGGTCAGCACCAGGTGCTTGCCGGTATCGATCAAAGTGCGCTTGGCAATCGCATAACTGCCCCACAGGACGAAGACCAGGCCGTCGCGCTGTTCAGACAGGCGGGCGATGGCGCTATCGGTAAAGGTTTCCCAGCCGTGGTTGGCATGCGAACCGGCCTGGCGCGCGCGCACCGTCAGCACACTGTTGAGCAGAAAGACGCCCTGCCCGGCCCAGTCGGTCAGATCGGTCTGCTGCCGTTGAACGCCGAGGTCGTCATGCAATTCCTGGAAGATGTTTTGCAGGCTGGGCTGCGGGCGATTCCCGTCCGGTACCGAGAAGCAAAATCCCATGGCAGCGCCCGGCGTGTGATACGGGTCTTGGCCCAGGATGACCACCTTGACGTCATCGAACGGCGTCAGATCAAACGCCCGGAAAATGTTTTTACCAGCCGGGCAGCAAGGCCCGGCGGCATACTCTGCTTTGACAAACGCGGTGAGCGACTGCCAGTACGGCTGCTCGAACTGCTGTTGCAGCTGCGCTTTCCATGACGTCTCGATGCGAACGGTCATTACCGCTCCTGTTTAAATGATTTCAATAAGTGGTGAATAGCTGGACAACGTCCTGTCGGCAGATAGCAGTTTCAACGATTCACACTCGGCTTGAGCTACCAGCATGCGATCAAACGGATCGCAGTGGATATGGGAGCTGCATTCCCTTAATTGCGTGGGCATGTGAATCATCAGTGGCTATGGCTGGCTCGCCTCGCTGCGACAGCCTGCGACTTCCGTCCAACCACCTGTGGACGAACAATAAAGTTTGACACAACTTGCAGTTTTTCTTGAAACCATTGAACGGCAGCTTTCGCCCCAGGCTGTGTGAAAACTCCAAATCTCAAAGTATTCGTGGGTAGGGTTACCATTCCCAACACCGAGAAAACGGCGTAGCGCGCGTTTTGAGACGCCGTTTTTTGAAGGTTCCGAATTTTTCTGCGTTTTCACACAGCTTCGCCCCATAGCAGACGGAACCGTCATTCATAACACGTCGCACGTATGCGGCCCGAAGGGGTCCTGTTGTCGTTGTCAGATGGGGTTATCTTCTTAGGCGCCGGTTCGGATCTCCGTTCTGCAGCGCTTAGTCGTGGCCGTAGAACGACTGGCTGTTGGTGCCAAGCCGACCCATCCAAAAAGTCAACTGGTCAACGTTCACGTCTCGAACGGCACAATCGACATCGAGCTGCGCGCTGCCCGGCGAGGGCATGCCGGAGCGTAGCGCGTCGACGATGGCGAAGTCTGCGCGAAGCGTGAGGCGCCAGCTCTGGCCATGCTGCCTGAGCGTCACGCCGGGGATTGCATTGGCGGCCCAGCGATAGGCGCCCTTGCTCACCCACGCGGCAGCGCCCTCCGAGTAGTAACTGCGTCCGACTCGCAACGTGAGCGGGCCGGGACGAGGTGTCTGCGGCAAGTCGATCTCCAAGGTCGCCTTCTGGAACAACTGTGCGTCTGGAGCCCCATGACGTTCTTGATCGATACGTATCACCAACACGCTGCGCTTGCCGCGCACGATTTGGTGGCCCATGTTCGCGCGGCCAAACTTACCCTCCTGCGTCAGCGTGCGGCTCGCGATCATAGC
>Ga0308157_10002748_pt1 | contig 27565 bp, 11 predicted proteins | sample PhyBR1_FD_201035 | JGI IMG/M metagenome (GOLD analysis project Ga0308157, IMG submission 201035) | Phyllosphere microbial communities from UC Gill Tract Community Farm, Albany, California, United States - DLSLB.R1 | ecosystem: Host-associated > Plants > Phyllosphere > Unclassified | place: USA...
CTTCGGCCTCTTATTGCGAATGAAAATTACAAAATGGAGGCCGTAGCTTATGAAGAAAGTATTATTTATTCAATTCCAATAGATATTTTCAGACCATACGCTTTACAAAATAGAGAAGTTGGTAATTTTTTAATTCAGAGTTTTGCATCAAACACCAGTACTCCTTATTCTGAAAGCTACAGAGGAAAACTGTATGGAGAGACTCTGGCAGGTGAACTTTTAGACAATAATTCCAAAATATTAGACATTCAACCGGTAAAATATTCTAAAAAAATTGTCACCTGTTCATCTGCAACCACGGCCAAAGAAATTGCTAAAATCATGACAGAACAGAATGTAGGGGCTGTACTTGTCGTTGAAGATAAACTTCCAATTGGCATTATTACCGATAAAGATTTACGTGATAAAATTGTTACCGGTGAACATCCTATTACATCGTCGGCATCGGTTATTATGACAAGTCCAGTTATCACCTATCCCAAAAAACTGACTACCACGCAAGCACAAATGGCGATGATGAAAAGCAACATCAGCCATATTTGCCTAACCAAAGACGGCACTCCAAACACCAAAGCTGTTGGTATTCTTTCCAAGCATGATGTGATGGTTTCATTAGGAAATAACCCCGCTGTTTTGATTAAAGCTGTAAAAAGAGCCAAAAAATACAAAGACATAAAACCGATACGAGCCAGTATCATGCAATTATTACAAGGGTATCTGGATCAGAATATTCCAATGACTTTAACATCAAAAATTATTACGGAGTTAAATGATGTTTGTATTCAACAAGTGATAAAGATTGCGTTGAAAAAAATGGTCACTCCTCCACCAGTAAAATTTGCCTGGTTAGCAATGGGAAGTCAAGGGCGAAGTGAGCAATTATTACAAACAGACCAGGACAACGCATTGGTTTATGAAGATGTTGCCGAAGAATCAAAAGAGAAAACTAAAAAATATTTCTTGGACCTAGCAACGCATGTCAACAAAGGGCTTTTCGAAATTGGATACGATTATTGTCCTGCCGAAATGATGGCATCTAATCCAAAATGGTGTTTAAGCCTAGAAGAATGGAAAAAATTAGTGCATCACTGGATTACGAATACCGGTAAAGATGAAGTGTTATTGTCTTTTATATTCTTTGATTACAGTCTTTCGTATGGTGACAGCGAACTAGCGAATAAGCTTTCGGATTTCATTTTAGATGATATCAAAGCAAATCCTGTTTTTTATATACATTTAGTGAGTGGCGCTTTGCAAAGTCCGTCACCTACAGGATTTTTTAGACAATTTCTACTTGAACAAGATGGCGCTAATAAAGATTTTTTTGATATAAAAAACAGAGCATTAATGCCACTGAGTGACGCTGCCAGAGTATTGATTTTATCACATTCTGTAAAATCAATAAGCAACACTCCCGAACGTTTTGAAAAATTAGCCGAACTAGAACCTCAAAACAGAGAATTGTATTTAGCTTGTGCCTATTCGTATAAAGCGCTCTTGAAATTCAGAACCAAACAAGGGCTTTTGCACCATGATTCTGGACAATATATCGCTTTGGAACACCTTACCAAATTAGAAAAAATAAAACTTAAAAGCACCTTCAAAACTATCAAAGAGTTACAAGCAATCATCTCTATTCGTTTTAATCCATCAAATATATTGTAATGGCGCAGTTTTTCGAAAAATGGACTACATGGTTGCTGGATTTTTTCAATATTTCTAAAAAACCAATTGATGAAGCACTTTTACATACTATAGAAAGTACTCGTTTTGTCGTTTTAGATACCGAAACTACAGGTTTTGATTATGAAAATGATCGCATACTTTGCATTGGTGCTGTCGTTTTGAAAGATAGTGTCATTAAAATTTCCGAGAGTTTTGAAATGTATATTCATCAGGAACATTTTGATAAAAACAGTGTTCAAATTCACGGTATTTTAAAAGATTTGGTTCTCGACAAACCTTCAGAATTAGAAGTAATGAAACAGTTTCTGGATTTCTTAGGAGATTCCATTATAATTGCTCATCATACAATATTTGACATTACAATGATCAATCGTGCTTTAGAACGAAATAATCTTCCAGCTTTAACAAATAAAACATTAGACACAGCATTTCTTTATAAAAAGACATTGATTAAATCAAACATATTAGAATATAAAGATCATTACTCTCTCGATGACCTCGCCGATAAATTTGACATCTCCAAAAAGGATCGTCATACAGCTATGGGCGATGCTTATATCACCGCAATAGCTTTTCTAAAAATTGTAAAAAAATTAAAGGACAAAAAAAGAAAAGGAGAATTTCTTTTAAAAGATTTGTTTTATTATTAAAGGAAAGTTGTTTTCAAAAAGTTGTTTTTATCCCAAAAAAAACTATTCTACGTCGCATTTTTTAATCACAGAAAATCTATTTTTTTTTTGTGAAAATCGGTTTGTTTTTCACAAAACAGAATAATCACGTTACTTTACAATAATAAAAAGCTATTATTTTTATTGTATCAAAAAAAAAATAGTTAATTAATTGAGTATATCAAAATAAAAACTATTTTTGCGTAATCGATTACATAATCAAAATACAAACCTAACCAAAAGATAAAACAAAATCCAATGAATAACCCAACCATTGGCAAATACAGATGGACAATTTGCAGTCTAGTCTTTTTTGCGACAACAGTAAACTATTTAGATCGAAATGTAATTAGTTATCTAAGGCCATTTTTAGCAGAAGCCTTTCACTGGACTCCAGAACAAGAAGTTATAGATTATTCCAATATAGAGTTAGCTTTCAAAATTGCCTATGCAATGGGAATGCTCATAGCTGGAGGCATTATTGATAAATTAGGGACAAAAATCGGTTATGCAATAGCAACCGGACTTTGGAGCATTGCAGCTATTGGTCACGCTTTTGCTACGGGAACAGGTGGCTTTTTAATTGCACGTGTGTTTTTAGGAATTACCGAAGCTGGAAATTTCCCTGCAGCAATAAAAGCGACAGCCGAATGGTTTCCACAAAAAGAACGCGCTTTAGCCACCGGTATTTTTAATTCGGGAAGTAACATTGGAGCCATCATAGTTCCGCTATCAGTACCTTTTATCGCAGAAAATTATGGCTGGCAATGGGCATTTATTGCAACGGGTATTATTGGTTTTATATGGCTATTTTTATGGTTTATATATTACGAAGTCCCTCAAAAACAAAAACGATTATCTCAAGCTGAATTAGAATATATCACGGCAGATAAAACAGAAATAATTGAACCTGAAAATCAAGAGAAAGTTTCTTGGATAAAACTACTTTCTTTTCGTCAAACATGGGCATTTGCCATTGGAAAATTACTAACCGATCCCATTTGGTGGTTTTACTTATTTTGGTTACCGGATTTCTTAATGAAACAATACAAGCTTACATCTACTGAAATTATTTGGCCTTGCGCACTTGTTTATGTCATCGGAAGTGTTGGAAGTATTGGAGGTGGTTGGCTACCATTAAAATTAATTGAAAAAAACTGGCCAGCTTATAAAGCCCGTAAAACGAGCATGCTGATTTATGCATTTGCTGTTTTACCTGTATTATTTTCTCAATATTTAGGCGCCATCAACATGTGGTGGGCTGTTCTGGTGATAGGTTTTGCTGTATCCGCACATCAAGCATGGAGCGCAAATATTTTCACAACTGTATCAGACATGTTTCCGAAAAACGCAACTGCCTCAGTAACAGGTATCGGAGGAATGTTTGGAGCTCTTGGGGGAATTTTATTAACTTTACTTGTGCAAAAAAATATGTTTGTTTACTATACGAAACTTGGCAAAATAGAAACTGGTTATTTTATCATGTTTTGCATTTGCGGAGCTTCCTATTTATCAGCTTGGCTTATAATGCATATTTTGGTACCAAAAATGAAAAAAGTAGAATTATAATTCAGCTATTGAAAATTGCGGCAAATTAACCGTCTATTTTTAATAAAACGCAAAAAAACAACATTATATATTGCTCAATTAAAAAAAAAATTTACTTTTGTGTAATCGATTACATTAAATCATTTATCATGACAAAATATAGTTCTAGATACGCCTCTAGCCCACAAGCCGTAAAACAGTATGACACTAAACAATTAAGAGAAGAGTTCTTAATTGACAATTTAATGGAAGAAGGTGAAATAACACTAACCTACTCTCATTATGACAGATACATTGCAGGTTCTGCTGTACCTGTAACTCCTTTAACTCTTGAAACAATCGATCCTCTTAAATCTGGATATTTCTTGGAAAGAAGAGAAATGGGTATCATCAACGTTGGTGGCAATGGTACAGTTAGTGTAGAAGGAACAGTTTATGAATTAGGATTTAAAGATGCGCTGTACATTGGAAGCGGAAATAAAGAAGTTATTTTCTCAAGTAATGATGCAAAAAATCCAGCTAAATTCTATTTGAATTCAGCTCCTGCACATACTAACTTCCCTACCAAAAAAGTTAGCCTTGCTGAAGCCAATAAATTACAATTAGGAACAATGGAAACTGCAAACCATCGTACCGTAAACCAAATGATTATTGGTGGAATTGTAACTACATGCCAATTGCAAATGGGTATGACAGAATTAAAACCAGGAAGTGTTTGGAATACTATGCCAGCTCACGTTCATGACCGTAGAATGGAAGTTTACTTTTATTTGGACATTCCAGAAAATCAAGCAGTTTGCCACTTTATGGGAGAAACACAAGAAACAAGACATATCTGGATGAACAATCATCAGGCTGTTATTTCTCCGCCATGGTCAATTCACTCAGGCGCCGGAACAAGCAATTACACTTTTATCTGGGGAATGGCTGGTGAAAACTTAGACTATGGAGATATGGATGTTTGCAAAATAACGGACTTAAGATAATTAATTAACTATTAAATAAAAAAATTTATGTCAATCAATCTTTTTGATTTAACTGGAAAAGTAGCACTTGTAACAGGAGCAGTTCACGGTCTTGGAATGTCAATGGCTAAAGGTCTTGGTCATGCTGGGGCTAAAATTGTAATAAATGATCGTAATTCACAAGAAACAGTAGATAATGCAATTGCTGAATATGAATCAGTAGGAATTGAAGCTTACGGATACATATTTGATGTAACAGACGAAGCCGCTGTAAATGAAAACATAAAAAGAATTGAAGCTGAAGTTGGTCCTATCGATATTTTGATCAACAATGCTGGAATCATCAAAAGAACTCCTATTGTTGAAATGGAAGTTAAAGATTTTGCTGAAGTTATCAATGTAGATTTAATTAGCCCTTTTATAGTTTCTAAAGCAGTTGCTAAAGGAATGATCAGCCGTGGAAATGGTGGAAAAATTATCAACATTTGTTCTATGATGAGTGAATTAGGTAGAGATTCTGTAAGTGCTTACGCTGCTGCCAAAGGTGGTTTGAAAATGTTAACTAAAAACATGGCAACAGAGTGGGCTAAATTCAATATTCAAACGAATGGAATTGGACCTGGATATTTTGCTACCAGCCAAACTGCTCCAATTAGAGTTGACGGACATCCATTTAATGAATTTATTATCAGCAGAACTCCGGCAAATCGTTGGGGAGATCCAGATGATTTACAAGGTGCTGCAATCTTCTTATCTTCAAAAGCTAGTGATTTTGTAAACGGTCATATTCTTTATGTTGATGGTGGAATTCTTGCTACTATTGGAAAACCTTCAAATGAATAATAATTTTTAAGAAGTTTATAATGAGTACAAGTTTCATCCACGATAATTTTTTATTAGAAAATAAATACGCAGAAGAATTATACCATAATTATTCTAAAAATCAACCTATAATTGATTATCACAATCACTTAAATCCTCAGTTTATTGCTGAAGATAAAATTTTTGACAATATCACTCAAGTTTGGATCAACGGAGATCACTACAAATGGCGTGCAATGCGTACTTTAGGAATCAACGAACAATTCATCACTGGGAATGGTTCTGATAAAGATAAATTCTTAAACTGGGCGAAAACTGTTCCATATACAATGCGTAATCCTTTGTACCACTGGACACATTTAGAATTAGCACGCTATTTTGACATTACTGAGTTATTAAACGAAAAATCTGCCGAAAGCATTTATGAACAAGCTTCTGCTAAAGTAAATTCTGCAGAGTATAGTACAAGAAATTTACTTAGAAAAGTAAATGCTGAATTGGTTTGTACTACAGAAGATCCAATTGATACATTGGAATTTCACCAAAAATTAGCAGCAAGCGATTATAAAACTAAAGTAAGTACCGCATTCAGACCTGACAAAGCGATCTTGATTTCGAATGACGGTTACAATGAATACATTGATAAATTAGGAGAAGTTGCTGGTGTAACTATCAATACATTCTCTGATTTATGTTCAGCTTTAAAAAACAGAATTGAATTTTTTAACAAAAACGGATCTAAACTTTCAGATCACGGTTTAGACGAAATTTATTTCGAAAACTATACAGAAAGTGAAGTAAATGCAATTTTCAAAAAGAAAAGAGAAAATGCTGCATTGACTAATGAAGAAGCTTTGAAGTTCCAAAGTGCAGTTTTAGTATTCTTATCTGAAACTTACCACGAATTTGGATGGGTACAACAATTTCACTTAGGAGCATTGAGAAACAACAATGCCCGTATGCACCGAATTTTAGGACCAGATACAGGATGGGATTCTATTGGAGATTATCCACAGGCTCAAAAATTATCTGCTTTCTTAAACGCTTTGGACAGTAAAGATAAATTGACTAAAACAATCATTTACAACTTGAACCCTGCTGACAACGAAGTTATGGCTACCATGATTGGTAACTTCAATGATGGAAGTGTTAGAGGAAAAGTTCAATTTGGTTCAGGATGGTGGTTCTTAGATCAAAAAGACGGAATGACTAAACAATTGAATGCGCTTTCTAACATGGGACTTATCAGCTGTTTCGTTGGAATGCTGACCGATTCAAGAAGCTTCTTATCATTCCCAAGACATGAGTATTTCAGACGTATTCTTTGTAATCTTTTAGGAGACGAAATCAAAAGAGGTGAACTTCCAAATGATATGGAATGGATCGGTAAAATGGTTTCTGACATCAGCTACAATAATGCCAAAGAATATTTCAATTTTTAATCTATAAATATTCTAAAGAATAAAATCAAATAAGCGACTTAATTATAGACTGAAATTTCTACTTTGAGTCGCTTATTAATTATAAAATATACAGTTCCATAACTGTAAATAACAAAAGGGAGAAGATGAAAAATTTAAATAGAGAAAATTTAGGATTACAAAAAAAACAACCTATCAAAGTAGTTCAATTTGGTGAAGGTAATTTTTTAAGAGCTTTCGTTGATTATGCTTTTCAAAGGCTAAACAATGAAGTTGATTTCAATGGTGGAATCGCAGTCGTTCAGCCATTAAAAGATGGTATGGTAAACATGATTAATGATCAGGACGGTCTTTACACATTGTTTATGAACGGAATCAAAAAAGGTGAAAAAGTACAGGATATTCAATTAATCAATAATATCGTAAAAGCTTTAAATCCATATACTGATTTTACAGCTTATTTAGCTTTGGCAAAAGAAGAAGAACTTCAATTTATTGTTTCAAATACTACTGAAGCAGGAATTGAATTCATCGATACAGACACGCCAGATATGCAACCACCAGCTGCATTCCCAGCAAAATTGACTGTTTTATTACATGAAAGATTCAAACATTTTAATGGAGATGCTTCTAAAGGATTGACAATTATTCCATGTGAATTGATTGATTACAACTCAGAGACTTTAAAAAAATATATTTTACAATATTGTGATTTGTGGAAATTAGAGGATGCATTCAAAACCTGGTTATCCGATGCTTGTACGTATCACAGTACTTTGGTTGACAGAATTGTTCCTGGATATCCAAGAGCTGAAATTGAAGAATACAACAACAAATTAGATTATAAAGACAATTTAATTGTTGCTGCAGAGCCATTCTTCCTTTGGGCTATTGAAGGTGGAGAAGATTTAAAACAAAAACTTCCTTTCCACAAAACGGATTTGAATGTGAAAATCGTTGATGATATTCGTCCTTTCAAAATGATCAAAGTTCGTATTTTGAACGGTGCGCATACAGCAATGGTTCCGCTTTCACTTTTATACGGTAACAAATTAGTAATGGAAACCGTTAACGGAGACTTTACTGGAAAATTTGTAAACAATGTAATTGACGAAATCAGTGGTACTCTTGATATGGATAAAAACGAAATCCACGCCTATACTGAAGAAGTAATGGACCGATTCAAAAATCCGTTTATCAAACATGCGCTTGCTGATATTGCATTAAATTCTATCTCAAAATTCAAAGTAAGAGTTCTGCCTAGTTTATTAGGACATTATAATGCAACTAAAAAACTTCCAACTAGTTTGACTTTTGCTTTAGCTTGTTTAATCCAATTCTACAAAGGAACCTGGAATAACGAAACGTTGCCAGTAAAAGATACACCAGAATTAGTTGAGGCATTCAAAAACGCTTGGCAATTAGGTTCTTTGGATTTAGTAGCAGCTAAAGTATTAGCTAACACTGAATTCTGGGGTGAAGATTTGACTAAAATCGAAGGTTTGTCTGAAGCTATTGTAGTAGCTTTAAATGAAATTGAAAAAAATGGAATTGAGCAAGGTTACGAGAACTTCAGCAAACAAAACTAATTAGGAACTCCTAAAACTATTATCATGCAAAAAAAATTAATAAAAGTAAACGCAGCTGATAACGTAATTGTCGCTTTGACCGATTTGGTACAAAACGAACAAATTGCATTTGAGGGAACTACCGTTATACCAACAACTGATGTTAAAGCAAAACATAAAATTGCAGAGAAAGATTTTGCAATTGGTGATGATATTATAATGTATGGCGTTTTGGTTGGAAAAGCTGTAAAACCTGTACAAAAAGGAGAAGTAATTACTACCGAAAATGTAAAACATCAAAGCGAAAAAGTTTTTGGTAAAAACGGAAATTTAGGCTGGACTCCACCAAATGTAGATCGTTGGAAAGACAAAACTTTCAACGGATATCACCGTGCAGATGGACAAGTTGGTACCAAAAACGTTTGGTTATTTTTTCCATTAGTATTTTGTGAAAACAAAAATATTGAAAAACTGAAAGATATTTTCGAAAACGAATTATTACCAAAAAAAGAGGTTTCATATAAAAATTTGTTGCGCTCTTTAATTGAAGAAAAAAGCGTTGATGAAGTTGCTGAAAAAAACAGAAATGAAAACCTTTTAGATAATATCGAAGTAAAATTCATCAACCATCAAGGTGGTTGTGGGGGAATTCGACAAGATTCGGAATTGTTGGCAAAGCTGCTTGCAGGATATGTAAACAACCCGAATGTTGCAGGTGCAACTATTTTAAGTTTGGGTTGCCAAAACTTGCAAATAGATATTTTTCAAAAAGCATTGAAAGAAATGAGTCCTAATAGTGATAAAGAAATTTTGATCTATGAGCAACAACAAATTGGAACTACTGATCAAATGTTTCAAATGGTGATTAAAGATTCTTACGAAGCCATTAAAAGAGCCAACAAAATTGTACGTAAACCAGCTCCTCTTTCAAAACTAAGTATTGGTTTGGAATGCGGTGGATCTGATGGATTTTCAGGAATTTCTGCTAATCCGGCATTAGGAGTTGTTTCCGATATTTTTGCAGCTTTGGGAGGAAAAACCATTTTGGCAGAGTTCCCAGAATTATGTGGTGTTGAGCAAGAATTGATGAACCGATGTGTGGACGAAGAAAAAGCAGATAAGTTTTTAACGTTGATGAAAGCTTTTGAAAAATCAGTTGTAGATGCTGGTTCTGGGTTTGATATGAATCCTTCTCCAGGAAATATTAAAGACGGATTAATTACCGACGCCATGAAATCTGCCGGCGCATCCAAAAAAGGTGGGACTGCACCTATTGTAGATGTTTTAGATTACGGCGAATATATTTCACAACCAGGTTTAAATCTTCTAAATACACCTGGAAATGACGCCGAATGTACTACAGGATTGGTTGGAGCTGGAGCAACAGTTGTTTTATTTACTACAGGTTTAGGGAATCCAATGGGTAATCCAATTGCACCTGTTGTCAAAATTTCTTCGAACACAGCATTAATTAATAGAATGTCGGATATTATCGATGTAAATGCTGGAACCGTGATTACTGGTGAAAAAACCATTACCGAAGTTGGAGCAGAAATCGTGGATTATATTATCGAATTGGCGAGCGGAAACGTAGAAACAAAAGCAGATCAATTGAAACAAGATGTATTTATTCCTTGGAAAAGAGGAGTGTCATTATAAAATTTTATTAAACAAGGTTTTTAGATTATTTTGTTTAAAAAAAGCTGTTAGATTCATTTCTAGCAGCTTTTTGATTTTTATTTATTGAGTGGGCGTGGTAGAGATGCACTGCAGTGCATCTCTACGGTGCATCTCTACACCTGCGCCACGACCAATAACTGCTGCTCGTTAGGATGATTTAAAAAGTTTCCTGCTGCCACAAACATATCATTGTTCTGTAATTTCCATCCGTTGATATCGACATTCATTTGAACTATGTTTTGTATTTCTACACCAGCTGTTTCATCAAGATTCGCCACCCACAGTGCATTTCCATTTTTAAAGAGTAAATCCGACTTTTGATCCTTATCCATTTTTGCTACAAATTCGCCAGCAAGATCTCCCATAATTAAATTTTTTGCAGGAAGATTTATACCAATAAATACTCCTTTATCCAATGCTAAAACTGCTAGCAATTTGTTATTATCATGTACAATTATCTCTTGACTTTTCTTTCCAAGATAATTACCTGGTGAGCTAAATATATTTTTGTTGTCCACCACATACCCATTTATATCAGAACCATTAACCTGCATCGCAATGGAAGTCACTATACCATCAACCCATTTCAATATTCCAATTCCCCATGGGCTGCTTATGAACAATTCATCGACACCATCTCCATCAAAATCACCAAAGCATTGTATCGTATTATCTCCGCGATTGAATAACCACTGACCATAGCGAATCCCTGTTCTCAAAGTGAAAGTCTGATCTGGATTTTTAAGAGAAACCAGGTGCATGTCAACACTATTTTCAAACACAATATTAGTTTCGGTTTCATTAAACAATTTCGAAATTCCAACGAAATGATCGCTTGTGTTTACTTTCCAACTGGCATGAAGTTCATCATTTTTTAAAATTTTTGTTGCTGACAAATTGCCATCTTTAAATCGTAAGGTTGCAATACCCTGCTTGCTAATCAATAATAATTCGTTTTGCTCGCCATTGAATTTTGCAATTTTATAACCCCAGTCGCGACCGCCATTATTTATATCATCATAAATCCAATCACCCATAGCGGTATTCACTTCTGCACTAAAAATAATTCTCAAGGTATTATCAATATATTTTACAATAGCTAATCCCGAAGGATTGGTCAAAATTATTTCATCAATTCCGTCATTGTCGATATCACCTGTGCATTGCACCGTATTGGTATTTTTATCAACCAACCAACCATCAATATTGGTATTATCCGGTATCGCAAAATCTGCGACAAGCGAACCTCTTAACGAAAGTAAACCCAAACTATTATTTATTTCACTGGTACAGCAAACAAAAGGAACTTCTGTCAAAGGCGAAGTACGTAAAATACGATATCGCCCAAGATTATCTGACAACGGGCTAGTAATAGGGTTAGGCTGGATTTTATCATACACTTCTTTAGCCCATTTTTTTTCTGGAAGATCAATTCCGTATCCATTTTTCATTTGGTCGACCAGCTCATCATAATTGTTTTCTGAATTCACTAAGACACCATTCTTAATGATTCTGCGAGTTGACGATTGGACACTACTTACAGCGTCTCCATGGACCGTTTCTGTTGTCTCTGCAAAATCCAGTTTATTGATTTGCTCTTTTATATTAGTGATTTGGCCAAATATCTCTACTCCTACTACACTCAATGGCGTATCAGATGGCAAGCCATATAAATCCAGAACCTGTTCAATCTGTTGATTGTTCCAAACACCATGAGCATGACGAATCATCCTTTGTTTTTCCAATTGAAAAGCTGCGCTAGTATCCCGAACTAATTCTGATAGATTATAAGGTTCAAGAGGCAGACCGTCTTTATAATCGGCTATTCTCTGATTTTCTATCTGTCTTATTTCTTCAAAAATAATTCGAAGTAATAATTCGCCATCTGCTATTACATTTTCAGGCTTCAGTTCTAATTCGGTTAACAATATATTGCGGTTGTCTTTACCATCTGCCTGCGTTACTTGTGCATAAAGAACTGCCCAGATTGCTGTTCTTGGCGGATTACTGGTAACGTCTTGTCCATTAAAAACGGCTTGTGCATACGGAGCGGAAATAGCTATTTCTTTTTCGGTTCTGTTAAGCAAACATTTAAGTGTAGGAGCTGGAAATTGTAATCCGGCAACACGCAAAGGTGTTCCATATCTTGCCTGAGCCAGACTCCAAATTCTATCGGAATGACCAAATCTGAATTCCTGAGTAAAGAACCCAAACAATTCCGGACTATCAGGATGCAAACCTTTTCGCAACGGCAATAAATAAAAATGTCGATCAACATCTTTAGACTTAATCATACGCTGCATTGCATGAAGTCCGCTGTGCTCAACACCTGAAAAAGGCGTAACTACTTTCACAAATTCAGGTTCGATATTTAAAGGAAGATCCTGTTCCAGTTTCAACAGCGAAGGATTATTGTTGCTTAGTAGCTGATCTGGAGCATAAGCGAGAAACCTTGTGAATAATTCATCATTTGGATCCTCGGGCGCTTTATCAAACTCTAACCATAAATAACGATCACGGACTTCGGAACTTGAATAAGGCGTATTTCGAATATAAGGTGAAAGCGCAATTCCGGCGCCAATTAGCTTCGGTGATTGGTGAGGATTTATAGTGACTGGCAATTGTAAAACCTTAGTTTCAAAAGGATCGTCAACAGTAGGTGAATGCCCATCTCTAAACTTGGCAATAATTTTATATTGCACTTCGCTGATATCTGGAAAACTGCCGTTTATTGGTGTGCCATCAACAACATCTATAAAAATAATTTTTGCATACTCACGGTGTATTGTCCCATCATCACCAGATTGGATTGCCTGGAAAGAAGCTGTTTTTTTAAATTCAAGATCGCCTACTTTTGCCCATTTCTTTTCTGCAATAGTTTCGACATCGGCACCAAATCTTAGCTTACGTTGAATATCAAAACTTACCACATCCAGACTGTCCCAACTCCAATCGCGGTTAAGAGTTAATGTAGTACAAACTAGCCAATGATTTTGTAATTCATTTTTATTGGCAAAAGTCAAACTGCTGTTATCTGGAGCCATATTGTGACGAATGCGTGAACTACACCAAAATTGGATGCGTTCGCCATTAGCCGCAGTTAGCGATTTATCTTTGGCTTCTACATTGAGTTGCTGTGCCAAACGTTGTACGATATCTGGAAGTTTTTTAGCATTGGTACCATTGAAATTGCCTTTAAACTGCACATCTGATTTAACCTCAACTGGATCGGGCTGAAGGTAAATTCCTTGCAACACCTGTGGATCATTAGTACCTGTGAAAAGTTTTTGCTCGTTCGACGATTCCTTACGGACAGTGAGCAATTTTGGTTTACCGAGATCTGACTCCAATGAAAAACCTTTGGCATCTGTGCCCCAATAATTTTCTTGTGTTAATCCCTGAGCCCTTAAGGTTATTCTAATATTTCTGGCAGTTGGCAAAACAATTTCACCGCTTGTAGCTGTAATGAAAGCATTGTCGGCGCCTTTAGAAAATGGTGCTAATTTATTGGTAAAATCAAGCACCGGATCATCAACGAATCTAACGGCTACATCGATGGTTTCATCAGGATTTGATTCATCCCAATTATTAAAATTCCGATGCGTGTTATAGATCGTAATAAAGTTTTGTTTACCGTCATCACTTGCAAGATTATCCAGCTGCAACGTTTCTACTTCTACTTTTATATGAATGCTTACTACATCAGGATCTGCAATACCGAAAGCTCGACCTCCTTTTGTGGAATCAGCGGCTTGTTCAGCAAGTACGGCTTTCTGTGCGTCAATCAAACGCTGCACAGGATCGGTATATTTGCCGGTATGCAAAACACCGGGATAATTCATGATAGGCCTTGCTAAAATAATTTTACCCCCCGTAAAATTATGATCATCCGTATTATCCTTTATAATTTCTTTTTCATTTATTATCCTTACAGTATCTGGTGCGACGAAACGTTTAAAATTCACATGCGCCCAACTACTTTCTGATAACAGGTTAAGTGACTTTTCTTTTACAGAAGGCCCGCCACCGCTTATGTCGGAAAGCCGCACCCTGAACTGATAACTTTTTCCATAAATTAGCTTGGTAAGATTTTTAGCAGGCAGGTACGCATTTGAATTCTTGACAGGATGCTTAACATCATCATCATTTTTATAAATACGGGATGCATCGTCATCAGGAATAACAATTGATCCGTTGCTCCAGTTTGCAAAATACATTGGTAACCAATAATTAGCTTCCGAATTCGTATTAATTTTTGAAGGATAAACTTGGTAAGGCAATTCACCGTTATAACTACCCAGATTAATATCGTTTTCTAGTAGCATATCCCCTTTACTGCTTACCAAATTCAGGCTTTCCCAAGGATTGATTTCTTCATCATCCTCATCTCCGCCAGTGATTAATCGGACATCAATATTATATCCCATTACACAAAGTGGCGAATCGGTTCTCTCCGTTTTTCCTTCTTCATTGGACATTTGTCGTAGATACCAAATCAAAATCTGTTCATCTTCCCAACCAAGCCTTACGCCAAGATCTTTTTGTGGCAACAAACCATCGGCTGATTCCTGCAATAAATTCTGGCTAGGCGGCTGCATAGCATGAACGATAGTAGCAAAACCATGATTGTATCGTCCCGCTTCAATATATATTTCATCAAAATTTCTTTCTGCTGAAATATCACCAGGATTTTCTACAGGAAAAGTTACTGCTGTAAAAAGTGTTCGTTTTTCGTTACTTTTCAGAGGAGGGATTTTAGCTGCATATCTTTTTATAAACGGAGAATTTGGCGGAGGGACAACTTTAAAAGAATCTAACAATTCTAAATTATAATCGCTTTCCGTTTCATCTTTTATATCAATATACAACCAGCCACCTTTTTCAAAATCACCTGCTGATAATTGAACCGAAGTTTTATATAAAAGTCCAGAAGCCAAAGCCAGAGCAGGCTGACGCAATAAATGCGCATATACTTTTCCCCAGCTTACTTTGTGATCAATTGGTTTTTTGACGGTTGGAGTTTGATCGCGCATGGCACAATGGTAACTGTCATCGGTAACTGCATTTCTAATTCGCGGACTGGTAAAATTGAATGAATCCCGATAAGTCAATGGCAGATATTTTCTAACAGCTATGTTTCTTTCCAATGGCTCTGGTGCAACATGATCGGTGCTACCTGGTTTACCACTGCTTCGATTTTCATCTATGTCAAAATATTTGGGTGTGCCATCTCCTTTTTTAGCGTCTTTTAAGGTGCGATAGATAGCTTCCATTTTCGTAGAATATTCTAAAGAGATAAGCTCACGTGAGATTTCTGTGAGAGGATTTACTCCCGGAATATCACTGGGTTTATTAACAACTTTTACAACAAAACGAGGTTTAGCCTGTGCAAAGGGTTTAGCTCCTGCTAAGTTGTAAATTGTATCGACATTTTCCAATGGGCTGAAGTTGCGCGGAATAAAAAGTATATTTAATTGCAGCAGGCCAGTGTCGTCAATACTTTGTGGCAGCGCTATCAGGGTGAATTTTGATTGATCGAAAGACATAATTTCTTGATTTTGGATTAAATAATTTTGATTTAAGCTATCTGTCTGCTTTCGCTCCAGCTTTCGCTAAAGTGTATATTGATCACTAAAAATATAGATACATCAATAGCGAAACTAACTTCAACTTCGCAATTGGTAGGTGTTTCAGGTCCCAGTTTTATTACGGTACCATGGGCTTCAATCATAATGCAGATACATACTATACCTCCAAGCAATTCTGCTTGTCCCTTGTAGATCATAAATGCCGTAATAGCAATTTTTCCATTTGAATTTATGGACATCTCCACACCTATCATAAAGGTTACTGACACCGTGGCCACAACTGGCAATCCTACAGCAATTTGTGCACCAAAACCAAAATGCAATATCACCTCTACATTAGGACTTGTATCCGCTTTTAACTTTATTCCAGCCTCTCCTGTAGCATAAATACTTCCTGCTCCAACGCTAAAACACATAACCATTAAGCGCCCACGGAAAGCAAAGAAGGCACCAGCTGTAGGTAACAATTGATTGAGATCGGTAGTGACTTTTAGAGCTGCATTCACATAGAAACCTATTTGAAGGCTACATTCCAGCTTTAACGGAGTCTGAGGAGAATCATAAAGCGGTCCGGGTGGGAAACGAACAAGCGGAATTTCTTTGGTAGCCTCCATTTTGTACTCCCATATATCACCAGAATTGCTCATTGCAACCTTAAGTCCTTTTTTAAGAGCACCTGCATAATCGCCAGTACTTAGCTTAGCCAGAAGTTCCAAAATCTCGATAACAGGCTGTACTTCATCACTGAATTCTATTTCGGGCGTTGGTAGGGTAAATCCGTTATCAATATCATTACCGCCTAGGTCTAAATCTTTTCCCTTTTGTGCATTAAAGTTTCCCTTAACTGTCATCAATTCTTTCATTGGTCCCACAGAAACGACGATAGCTAAATTATTGAGCTTGCCTTTCCAATTGTCAATATCTGTTAAAGAGTTTACATCAAAATCATATTTACTTGAGTATTTTTCACCTTTAGCCTTACTGCTTGATTTGTAACGAATAGCAATTACCAACTTATCTTCAAGATTTACCAGCTTGTAATCGACATCGGGAATGTCAAATTTTAAGATTTTATCAACACCATCCTCAAAGGTTTTCTTTGCCAGTTTATATCCTTGTTCAATGAATTTATCTCCCTCTTTTTTAAGATTTAAATCCATTATTTCATATACATCTTTACCAAGATCCTTCCAACCTGTATTCACAAATGCTTCGACAGATGCAAAGCCATCGGGTGCTCCTTTTAACAATGAAACAGCTTCTCCAAATATTGTTGCTGCATCGCCAATATTAGGAAAGATACCATTACTGTTGAGCAGTTTGAACGAGTCAGCTAATAATGGAGGCGTTTTGCTCAGCAGTTTTGAAGTGCCAGTTTTGAACGAAGGAGTAAGAAACAAAACCTTTTGGCTACCGAGATTTTGCAGAAAACCATAATTGTTTGCAGCGGGATCGGTAACAATTAAATTTGCAGGGTCGGCGATGCGATGCAAAGCATCAGGATTAATATCTTTGAGCGGGTTGTATGGATCAGCGCTAAAAAGTTCGCCTGCAATGGCTGGCTTATCAAACTTAGGACGTAAACCTTCTTTAATTATTGGCACACTAAATTGTGCTGGAAGCGGCGTTACATTCCCATTGCCAATTTTATGTTGCACCAAGCTCCAGCTTCCGTCTTTAGGGAGGAAAGCACTACCTCTCGAACTCGCTACAAAAATGGAATTTCCTCCACCATCTACAGAAGGAGATACATCAAAACGATTTAGTTTTATATGCTGATCAGTACCTGCAATTTTTACTATGCAATTAATAGGGCCGCCAATACTGCCTCCTTCAGATTTTAAAAGTTCTGTAAAAGCCACCGTACTAATGGGACTTCCAGTCGGCTGTAACTGTAAATATCCAAGGACACCAGATGATGATACCAATACCATTCCTTCCGACTTTTGTTCTTTACCACCTTCAAAAACATTCTCGATTAAAATATCGGCATCATAAGTGATAGCCTGCAATTCATTTCCAGATTCTTTAAAAGTTGGTTTATCAACTTCTTTGATATTTCGGATATTAAAAACTCCCTTCACGACACCTGGATGAATATCAAATGGACTTGGCGTTCTTAATCTGGTTTTATCATCTAAATAGGAAAAGTCATAAAGGCCAGGGCTTTGGGATTTCCAACCACTATCTACCCTTGCGACATAGCCATTGCTCATACGAAATATAGTGATAGTCCGCACCATTTTAGAACCAAATGGATATTCTTTACTGACTACCTGAACCAATTCGTGACTTGTACGTCCTGTGTAAACATTAAATTCTGCCTTGCTTACTTGTGCATAAACGGCTTCGTCATTAGCCCATTTACTGGCCATACTGGTACCATAACCACTTATTCCTATTCCTGTTACGGGAACTCCCGGACGATTTTCAAGTTTACTTTCAGATCCACCCTCGGGCGTGTAACCTCCGTTTAGGAATTCGTTATTAAATATTTTTGTTGGTGATTCTCCTAAAGTACTTTTAGCTGAATATCCAACTTGATCGTAAAGATTAGCAATTTGAATAGTATATCCTTCAAAAAGGCCTTGCCCATTGTCGTTATCAAAACTAGAACCGGCAACCAATTCTAACTGAACACCACCCACAATAGCGTTTTCAAATTCGGGCAGCACATTATTAATTGAAGGTTTTATTTTTTGATTCTCATTATTTTGATTAAGAATAGCAAATGCCAACATACCAAAAGGCAGGTTAAACAAAGCATATGTTTTACCATCTTTGTTATTTTCAAAAGTCTCTACTAAATGTTTTGAAAGCGGAATTGGTGCAAGTGTTACCCGTTTTTCACTTAGGTTACCCATTATTGTTGGCAAACCATCGTTAGGAAAATAATTGAAACCAGGCTGAGGATCTCCAGGCTTAGCAGGTACATCTGTAGGTAATGGAATAGTTAACAATGGTTCCCATGCAATACCTGGCATAGTGAAAGCCTGAGCGTGTTTACCAACTGCAGTGACAGAAACTCCATCAATTTTTAGAGGAAAATCAGTATCATTTACTATTGGTTCTCCATTGTTTGCCAATTGTTGGATGTAAGGGCGCATATGGCTAAATGCAACCCCCAACTGATTGGCATTTGAACTCACATCTAATAATGCAAAGTCTGAAAATACTGGATTTATATCTTCACGTCGAATAGTTCTATCACCTAATACCACCTCATTGTGAGTGACAAAATCATCCTTAAAAAGATCTCCATTTACCTTTTTACGATCTGATTGCTCGGGTGTAAAAAGTAAGCGTTTTGCATTTATTTCCTGAGGATTTGGAGCAACAAAGGGTAGCCTAAAATTATTTACAATTTTACTTTTGTTATAATCAACCAACTCAAAAGATGTGTCTAATAATTTTGCTTCATTCGACCATTTTACGGTTGCAATAACCCACATCCAAACTTCAGTTCCTGTAACGTTGTTGACCGCTAGCTCATGTCTGCTTGAAGTTCTTAATTGTCTTTTTATAATTCCAAGATTGGCTACATAGGGATCTGGTAAGGTCGGTAAGTAAGCATAAAGGCCAAAATAAATCTCCAGATTTCCTTCTGTTAATGAAGTAAAATCGTCGCTCACTTTTGCCTGTAATAGTACCGAAGCCGGCAAAGTTGTGGTTAATAATGCATTGCTTAGAGCCAAAGCCATTTTTTTTGGCGTAGGCAACGGATTATTAGTACTTGGTTTTTTATCAATCAGTAATTCATAATCAGCCAAATAAATAGTTGTTTCTGTTTCACTGGCAATGAAAGTAAGAACTCCTTTTTCAGTCCGCAAAGCAACGGCTTCACCCTGGATATTTAATGGTCTGTCTGCATTGACTGAAAAGCCAGCAAAACTATCGAGTGTTTCTGTTCCTTGTATCAGTGTATTAAAAATAAATGGTACATCTTTTAAAAACTTTGTATTAACATCAGTAGCAAACTTTTCCTCTTCTTGCCATAATGAAAAATTATGTGATTTTCCACTTCCGTTGCTAGTCGAATCAGTCATGTTTATTCGGCCTGGCTCGATTAAAAACTGTGGGCTTTTTAAATAAATCTCCTGATTATCTGTATTTTTAATATTAGCAGCAAGTCCTTCGCCACATTCTATTAATAAAGCTCCATTTCCATCTGCTTCCAATGGCTGTAACAATTGTATTTCGGCTAATGGTAATGCCCACCACAAAGTGTTGATTGGCGCTTGTCCATTGATATCGATGAGTGGTGATTGGGTTTCTGAAATAGTAAGCAGCGGATCTTCTGCTAAATTAAGAGAAAAGCCAATCCGCTTTTGCTGTTCAAAATATTTAATATTAGGGGCGGTGTTAACAGGTGCTGATAATTTATTTCCAAATATTGTTGTATTAACACTACCTACTTTTGATACACCATTATTATTAAACGAAAACTCTGCAGGTAACTGTATGCCGGCATCAAGCGCATCTTTCCCATATTGGCTAGTTGTAACGTTAGTAGGTAATTCTTTTTGAACCAGCTTAAGGTCGCACGTGAATGTCGCTCCTGGACTAAGAGTAATACCAGTTTGACTAGTGGTAAAATCTCCCACAATCTGTAAGGTTCCAGAAGATATTTTGAGTCCTGCATAAAGCTCGGCTGACACAAACTGGTGCAATGATTTTGCCTGAATCCAAACAGATGTTGGTATTAACTCATAAGTTGCCACTTTCGGAATGATAATCAACCCTGCACGGTTCTTTACCTTTATTTTAAAGTATAAAATAGGATTAGGATTACCTTGCATAAATAAAGCAACGGAACGCTGAGTACGAATAAAATCAATAAAGAATGGCGGCTGTCGATTAATTGAAATAGGACCTATTGAATTTGCTGCGGTCCCTGGCAGGAATTGGTTGAAACCACCTTTTAGTTGTGAACTTCGAACTGGACTCGTACGGGCGAAAACATGAACGTTTTCATTTTCAGATGGCAGCGACACTTCTTTAGGTTGCCTTTGTTCAATTGCTGATGTATCAATAATATCTCCAATGTTGTTTATATCAACGTGACTGATATTCTCAACGCCGATATGACGAAAAGTTTCCTGCAAAGATTTAATTGCAGGTTGTCCCTGTTTTTCTTTTTTAATAAGCCCGGCGAGTATTTCAACTAGAGGATGGGTGTTTTCTGCTGCCATTATAGAAATTTTTAAATTATTTTTTTTGGTAGTAAGAGATTGCTTGAATCTAAAGACAATATTGGAGAGAGAGAATTTTATAAATACTGCGACACCTAATTATTTTATAGCTTAGAAATTAAGCTTTCTATAATAATGGAGAAGAATTTCCTGTTTACTGTGTAGTCCTGGGGAGGTAAAACTATTTCTTTTCTATGTTACTTATTTGTTAAGTATATTTACAACAATCTGTATATTAGTAACATACAAACTATAATTAATTACATTTAAAAGGAATGATATAAAGGTAGTATTAAAAAAAATTAATTTGATTAGGTATTTTCACGGTAATTTTTTACGGTAATTTACGGATATTATTAAACGATAAAAATCGAAAAAGGGTGTAAAAACTATTGTTTTTACACCCTTTAATATTATGATGATCTAATCTATTTTACTTTCTCCAACGTGGGTCGCCAGCGTCTTTGATTCCGGCAAACGATGGATCTTTTATATTAAAATCACCATTTGCAGCGTCTTTCCATAAATCATTTGCTGTTTTCGAATAAGTAAAGTTTGGAAAATTTGGTATAGGCGTAGTACTAGTAGCTGTATATTTAAAATCTGAAGTTGCATAAGAGTTAGTCACTATAAAAGTTGTACCTGTTAACCCTGTAATACCTTTAATTAAATAATCAGTTCCTCCAGCAGTATCATAACCGTGCCCAATAATAGTATTTTTAATTGTAATACCATTAGTTACATTAGTATTTCCAGCGGTTCCAGACCAGTTGAATATGGCTCTGGTTTTTTCTGGTACATCATTTATAGTACAATCTTCAACCAAAACACTTGAAGAATTGGTTTTACTTGTTAAGAAAAGATTTGTTTTATAAATAGTAGAACTTTTAATTACTGCATCATTAAATTTCCATGTAGCAGAATCCATATTTAATACACCATAACTACCAATGTTGTTTATTATACAATTGTTTACCACAAAACTATTAATTGTTCCAACCAAAGTACCTTGTGCACGTACAACTCCTCTAAATTGGTTTATTTTACAATTATTAAATTTAATTTCTCCAATAGTGGCTGTAGCATTGATGTTGAACACATAATTACCACTAGTTCCTGTAGGACTACCAATTCCTGTTAACGTTAAACCATCAAAAACAATAGATGAAATAGTGCTCCCTGTAGCTACAACAAATTCTTTAGCGAAGTAAATAGTTGCTCCGGCAGGATTAAAACTATATCCACTTTGTATGGTTATGGATTTATTAAAGCTATAATTAGATGCCCCATCAGCTCCATTATAAGTAGAACCTCCATTCAAAAGGATTATACTTCCATCTGCAGTCTGAGGATCTTTTAATGTTTTTACTAAAATATCAGGATCGCCTACAACTCCTCTTAAATCTATAACATTAGAACCAGAAACCAAAGGAGATTTAGTTTTATATTTTTCCCATCCTCTGATGGTTTCCCCGCTAAAAATTGCCAATTGGTATTCGGTATCGGGAAGTAATCCACCAATTATCTTTTCTCCAGCTGCTTGTTCGCTTGAACTAACAGCGTGAGTAGCCAAAGGTGTTTTTAATTCTTCATCAGTAATTGCAAATACTTTTACGTCTGTTATAGGCGCTCCTGTCCCTAGTCCAGTTGCCCAATGTACTTTTGCTGCGATATCGATAACATCATTCGCAGCTGGTGCTTGCATTATTGAAGGGAATTTTTCTGTAATTACACTTCCTAAATCAGAAATTTTACTGTTAAATTCGGGAGTAGCTGCTATAGCTGTCGAACGAACCTGATATTCTGTATTCCATAATAAATCTGGAATAATTACTTTATTTTCGGTTGTTTCAATTGTTTTTAATACAGTAGCAAATTTATCTCGACTGATTTCTACTTTATATGAAACAGCCTCTTTCATTTTTGCCATGTCAACAATTATGCTATTTTTTTCAGAAGATAAATCACTATTCAAAACCGGTCTAAACAGTCTTGTTTCAGGAAATACCTCTTGTCCTTCACTGCATGAAAAGAAAAGCATTACACCCAAAATTAACAAAAGAACTCTACTAAATTTTATATTTTTCATATTGTATTTTTTTGAGTTTAAAAATTAAAATTATAACCTTTATTATCCAAAACTCCTTTACTATTAGTAATACCTACACTCGGAATTGGCATAATATATCTCACTGGATATTTATAATTAGCCCAATCTCTATCAATCCATTCCTGGTAACCAGTGGTAGTAGAAGAAGTGTTCAAATCAGCTAACCATTTAACTCTTGTCCAAGGTGCTCCTGGATCAACTAATATTTTATTATCAGTATTCAAAATAACCAAATTTCCATTGGCATCATTTCTTACATAGATATAATCCGGTAAAGTTCCTGTTCCAGCTTTTGCATCATCAGCCATTTTCTTTAAACCATCGACAGTAGCTTTAACCTTTTTATCATATAAGTTCCATCTGATTAATTCGTATTTACGAATCATTTCTCCACCAAATTCCCAAGCTCTTTCATCTACAATTGCATTAAAGAAAGATTCTTTACTAGCAGATACTGTGTTCACATAAGCATCAACTTTGGTACTCCAATCATCTTCTATAAAAGCTCTTTGTCTTACTCTTGTCAATGCTGCTTTTGCTGCAGCTGTTGGTCCGTTAAGTTCGTTTTCTGCCTCAGCATACATTAATAAAATATCAGCATATCTCATCATTGTCCAGTTGATACCAGTTCCTTTACTAGTGGAGGCTCCTGGTGCTGGATTAAGATACTCTCTACTCCATTTGCCTTGAGCAATATTAGAAACACTAACAACTTGCTTAACAAAATTTTTGTCGATTGAATACAATCCGCAAGTTACCTCTCTCCTTTTATCTTTAGTATCAAAAGAATAATAATAAGTTGGTGGAATCGCCATATAGTTATTTCCTGAACCATAAGGGTGTGTACCGCCAACAACTGTAATACCAATATTCCAACCCACGTCACCTTCTCCTATTGCAAAAGGAACTTCAAATAACATGTCACTATTAGTTGGAACTTGGAATGTAGATTCATTCAAGAAAACTTGTCTGTAATCTTTTGGTAATTCTCTGTCCTTTAACGCAATTAATTTTTCTGTGTATTTTCTAGCGATTTCATAATAATCCAAGTAATCACTTTTTCTTTCCATTGTCATATCTGGTTTCAAAAAGTATCCACCTCTTTGCAATGCTAGCCTTGCAATCATTCCCAAGGTATATTCTCTGTTTACCTGCTCTACTCCATAAGGCAATTCATCTGCCCATTTCATATCTTTTTCCGCAGTAATCAAATCTTGAATTACACTTGAAAGAATTACATTTCTGTCTTCTCTTGGTAAATTAAATTCAACACCAGCTTTAGGAGCTTCAATCATGAATGGAACATCTCCAAAATGAAAAGTCAACATACTGTACCAATAAGCTCTCAAAGTATAAGCTTCTCCCAGAAACTGCTTCATGTTTCCGCTTATAAGAGGATCTGGAGAATTTAAAGCTTCGCTTTTTGAAATGCCATCAATAACGAAATTAGCATCTCTAATTGCTTTATAAGCTACTTCCCAAACAATTTTCAAATCTCCATTATTTTCTAATGGTTCTAGTCTCCAAATTTGATAACGGTCACTACTACTAGTACCACCTTGGTGCTCAATATCAGTGTTTCCAGTCATATTATTAGATAATCTTGATCTAAAAGCATCTTGGCTAAAATGTGCATATATAGCATTGGTAGCTTTTCTAGCATCATCAACATTTGAAAACACATATTCCGAATCAAAAGTCGATAACGAATCTGGTTCCATAAAATCCGAGCAGCTATTCATCAAGAATACCAGGCATATAATTAATATGGTTTTTATATTTTTCATAATAAACTATTTATATATTATTAAGATTAAAAAGTAGCGTTTAAGCCAAAAGTGAACCCCATTGTTTTTGGATAAGAAGAATAATCCAATCCAGGTATTAGCGCAGAATATCCATCCGAAGTTGATGAATTCACTTCAGGATCAAATCCTGAATATTTTGTCCACAACCACAGGTTTGAACCCGTAACATAAAATCTTAAATTAGAAAGTGGAGCCTTTTTCATGTCTTTTAATGGAAGTGTGTATCCAATAGTAACGTTATTTAATCTCAAATAAGATCCATCTTCAATAGCCCAATCACTAATAACAGCAGTCGCCTGACCGAAGGAATTATTACCACTCCAAACTGTTTTGTTCTTATTCATTTCAGCCAATTGATTCAAATCAGTTACAACACCTCCGGCAACACCTGTGTAAGAACCATCTGTATCAATATATGTATATCTATTTGATGAATTCATAGAATTTAGCATATTTCCGTAAGTGGTGCGATACAATTGGTTATAATCAATTTTACCAGAATTATAAACATCATTTCCATAAGACCAGTTGAAAAAGGCAGAGAAATCAAATGCCTTGTATGTAGCACTTAGACCAAAACCTCCTTGAGCAGTTGCATTAGCATCACCGATAACTTGTCTGTCTTTGCTATCAATAATACCATCATTATTTAAATCTTTCAATTTCATATAACCTGGTTTGACATTCGCTACACCTAAAGTTCCTTTGTTATCTGGCACACCACTTTTTAAAACGTATTTATTGGTAGTTGCATCATAACTTTCAAAATCATTTGTAGAATACATACCGTCATTTACATAACCATACATTAAACCTACTGATTTACCTACTTTTAGATAATAATCATCTCTATCTTTCAAATCGGTGCTAGCCCAGTTTGATTGCATAAAACGCTCTGTAGTTCCATCTAACTCATCAATTCTGGATTTGTTTGTACCAACGTTAAAATTAAGTGACAAACTAAAATCCTTTTTATCAATCAAATAAGCGTTAAGCGATAGCTCGGCACCTTGATTGGAAGTTGAACCCATGTTATTCCATTGGTTATTAAAACCAGATACTGGAGAAATTGCTGATGCTATCAATAAATCTTCAGTTGTGTTTTTATAGAAATCTAAAGTTCCTGATAATTTAGAATTAAAGAATTTAAAATCTAGACCAATATTTCTCTCTATTGTAGTTTCCCATTTCAAATCAGGATTATATAAAGTACTTCCTGCAACGTTGTAATAAGTGTTGTAATTATTATTACCAAAACCTGGACCATTATCAGTTCCAGCCTGAAAGATTAAATTAGTAGAGTTTACAGGAATTCTGTCATTACCTGTTTCTCCAAAACTAAGTCTTAATTTAAGTTCATTTACATACTTAGATTCTTTTAAAAATGGCTCGCTTGAAATTTTCCAACCAAATGCAAATGCTGGAAATATACCGATTCTATTTTCTTTTGAAAATTTACTTGAAGCATCTTCACGAACTGTAGCAGTAAATAAATATTTATCTTTAAAAGAGTAATTTACTTTACCAAAAAAAGAATATCTGTTTTCATCTGTTTTTTCAAAAGTATTATATTCTACAATATTCCCTAATTGCATAGATGCAAACAATTCTTCAGGAGTAATTGATGCTCTAAAATCTTCTGCACGAACATGAGATGATTTTCCACCTAGAGAATACATCTCCTGACCAAGTAAGATTCCTAATTGGTGTTCACCAATATTTTTAAAATCATAATTCAAAGTATTTGTCCATCTGTAAGAGTCCGTTTTATAATCGTCTTTTTCTCCTAATGGCAAACTACTTCCCTCTTGTTGAGAAACAGAAGTTTTTGGCCCATAAAATCTTAGTTTTTCACCATAAATTTTATTTGATGAATAAACTGTTTTTGCAGTTAAATTGCTCAAAATACTCCAAGTCAATCCTGCATCCATAACATAATTATTTTCAGTGTTCTTTCTCCAATCTTGTTCGATAAGTTCAGAAGGTTTTATCAAACTTAATAAGAAGTCCTGATATTCATCACTAGAATCTGGATTTGAAGTATCAATATCAAGTTCATCTGCAATACCATTCGTAGGTCTAGCTGTTATAATGTTTTTGATTCTTAATTGAGAACTTCCTGAAGTTCCTCCACCATTTACCTCTCTATCACTTATTCTAGTTCCAATATCTAGTCTCAGTTTTTTAGAAATATCATGACTCAATTTAAAGTTAATCGAATTTCTTTTTAAACCTGAACCCTCTAAAAGTCCTTCATCTTTATTAGAAGTTAAACTAAGTGAATATTTTGTTGATTCACTACCACCAGTAATACTTAAATTATTGAAAAAAGAAACACTTCCATTCCCAAAAACATCTTGCTGATAGTCATTTGCAGGCTTAAACTGATATAATTCTAAATCGTCATATTTGCCAAAATATTTTTCAAAACTTTTGACAGTTGCACCAGCATTTGTTCCATCTTTTAGTCTAGCAGTCTCATATTGCATCATAACAAATTCATATGGAG
>Ga0308157_10002749_pt1 | contig 27548 bp, 25 predicted proteins | sample PhyBR1_FD_201035 | JGI IMG/M metagenome (GOLD analysis project Ga0308157, IMG submission 201035) | Phyllosphere microbial communities from UC Gill Tract Community Farm, Albany, California, United States - DLSLB.R1 | ecosystem: Host-associated > Plants > Phyllosphere > Unclassified | place: USA...
GAATTATTATCAAAAACTTTCGAAAGACAGATTGGTGTTGATGTAAGTTTCCACCAAAATGCTGGTGCTTCCATCATTCAACAATTGGCTTTTGCACTGGCAAAATCTAAAGAATTAGTAGAAAAATTCGGTTCGGAGATTCTTGAAAAATTGGTTTTTCGATTTGCAATAGGTTCCAATTATTTTTTCGAAATTACTAAAATCAGAGCTTTCAAATATCTGTTCAATCAGTTGTCTAAGGAATTTGAAAAAGACTTAATACCCTATATTTTTGCAGAAACCTCGTTTAGAAATAAGGCTGAAAATGATTCAGATAATAATCTGATTCGTTCCACTTTGGAATTAGCTTCAGCGATGATTGGAGGCGCAGATGCGGTTTTTTCTAATGATTATAAAATAGAAAATCAAACAGAACTTTCAAAAGAAATTTCTTTCAAACAACAGATTATTTTAGCTTACGAAAGCATCATTAATGTTTTTGAAGATGCGACTTCCGGAAGTTATTTCGTAGAAGATATTACACAACAATTCGCTAAGAAATCTTGGAAATTATTCCTTGAAATCGAGGAAAAAGGTGGTTATCTTGAACTTTTGAAATCAGGCGAAATTCAGAAAATGATTTTCGAGCAAGCCGTGAAAGAACAAAGTTGGGTTGAGGAAGGAAAAATTAAAATTATCGGTGTCAATCTTTATCCAAAATTAGAAAAGAAAAAATCTGTTGAAGAACTTTATAATTCTAATGAAATAAAAGCTGTTCGTTTGGCTGAGATGTTTGAATAATTTCAAGATTTAAAATTCCATTATTCTCAATTTTAGTAAAATGTAGTTCATAATTCGGAACTCTTAACTAATTCACTATCTTTGCAAAAATTTTAGAAAATGAGCGGAGACGGAAATCAATCAGGTAGAAATAGAAAACCAAGAACTTCTGGAGGCAGTAGACCTTCAGGAAACTCCCGTAGCTCCAGCGATAGCAGAGGAAATTCTGGAAGTGGAAAATCTTTTGGAAATTCTCGTGGACCTAAAACTACTAGAGGCGGAGACCGTTTCGACAGTAGAGATAAATACGAAAATGGCGATAGAAAATTTGGTCCTAAAAAACCTTTCAACAGGGCTGAAAAAGATGAGGACAAAACAAAATCGTTCATCCAAAAAAGAAGATTCGAGAAAATAAGCAAAGAAGTTTTCAAAGATACCATCCGACTTAATAAATATATTGCTAATTCGGGGATTTGCAGTAGGAGAGAAGCTGATGAATTGATTACGCAAGGTCTTGTAGAAGTGAACGGAAAAGTGGTAACTGAAATGGGTTACCAAGTTCAGAAAACTGACAGAGTTGTTTTTGACGGGCAAAATATTACACCTGAAAAACCGGTTTACGTTCTTTTGAATAAGCCAAAAGGTTATATCTCTACAACCAAAGACGATAAAGCGAGAAAAACTGTTATGGATTTGACAGCGAATGCTTCACCTTACAGAATTTTTCCTGTTGGAAGATTGGACAGACAAACGACTGGTGTTATCCTTTTGACAAATGATGGTCATATGACGAAAAAGTTGACGCATCCATCATTCAATATGAGAAAAATCTATCACGTGACGCTGGACAGAAAATTAACCAATGATGATATGAAATTGATTGGTGAAGGAATCCGTCTGGAAGAAGGTGTTGCAGAAATCGACAGTATTTCTTTCATCGAAGGAAAACCAAAAAATGAAATTGGAATCGAACTTCATATCGGATGGAATAGAGTAGTTCGCAGGATTTTCCAAAAACTGGGCTACGAAGTAGAAGCGCTTGACAGAGTAATGTTTGCAGGATTGACTAAGAAAAATATCAAGCGAGGTCACTGGAGAATCCTAACGGAACAGGAAGTGAACAACCTTAAAATGTTATAAATTAAAAGACTGAAATTTTTCAGTCTTTTTTTATATTTATATATGAATACAATTTATGTTTTCAGTGGTTTAGGTGTTGATAAAAGAGTTTATGATAATATAGATTTTGGAACTTTGGATGTGGAATTTATTGACTGGATTCAACCTCTCGAAAATGAAAATTTAGAAAATTATGCTTTTCGGATTTCTAAGAAAGTAACTCACGAAAACCCAATTCTCATCGGTCTGTCTTTTGGCGGAATGTTATCTGTCGAGATTTCAAAAATCATTAAAGTCAAAAAAATAATTCTAATAGCTTCTGTAAAAAATAAATTTGAACTTCCTTTTGCTTTTAAACTCTCAGGAAAATTAAAGCTGAATCAATTGCTCCCGAATTCAATTTTAAAACATCATAATTTCATTCTTAATTGGCTATTCGGAATTGAATCGAATGAAGAAAAACAATTACTAAAAAGCATTCTTCAAGATACAGATTCAAAATTTTTAAAGTGGGCAATTAATGAAATTGTAAATTGGAAGAATCAAATCTACCCTGAAAATTGTATTCATATTCACGGAAGTCAAGACAGAATTATTCCTATTAAAAATGTAAAAGCTGACTTTGTTATTGAAAATGGCGGACATTTTATGACAGTAAATAAAGCTAAGGAGATTGAAAAGCTTATTTTTTATTCAATAACTTCATTATAATAAAGAATCACACCATCCTTATCTGAACTGATGATCGTGATTTCTTTATTTTTCGCATTATCATTGTTGAAAAAAGTGATCTTGGAATTAGAAATTTTAGGGTTCCAGTAAAGAACTTGTCGCCAATCTGTTTTTACTCCTGTAAATTGATTCACAGAGTAATCTGATTTAGAATTATCATAAGCCCTAATCTCAATAGTATTATTAAGTTTTGAAACTCTTGATACAGGAGTCTTCAAATTGGCTGTGCGAGTATAAACTAAAATGCAATCCCCAATCAATATACTGCCTCTAATCACTTTTACCATCGCAACATCACTAACATTGACAAAACCGATACCACGGGCACCAACCTCGATCTCATCCAAAAATATCCCTGCTTCAACACCTCTAATTATTGGCATATAATTTCCTGGTTCTACCATCACCATCTGAAGACCTGCAACACGTCCTTTCAGCCATTCTAAAATATTGAGAGAAGAAGATGTATCTTGATTGTCATTGACAAAATCAAAAATTGTTGCGTTCATACTAGAGAATATTCCAGAGGTCAGTTCGTTATTTAACTTTCTGACAGCATCACTTTTTTTCTTTATGATTTTTACCTCTTCAATCATCGTTTCATCTTGTAAAATCTTTTCATTGTTTTGCACATTCGCAAAAGCTTTTTTTATCAAATTTGGTAAACTATAATTTTCATCTATTTCCTTCAGCACATATCCAGTTTGAGGAAAATTGAGTTGTGAAATATTTGTCTCAATAATTGGTTTTAATTTTAAAGTCAGATTATTTTGTTGTTTCTCATTAGAATTAAGAAAGTAATTTACAAAATAAGAATCTTCAAAATTCAAATTATTAATGAACAATTCACCATTTTGATCTGTTGTAAATTGTGATAATAGTGGTTCGCCATCATTATTTTTGAAAACCAAATTTACATCAGTTTTTACAAGTGGTCTGCTGTTGAGCGCGAGTCTTGCTCGGTATGAGATAAATTCATTATCTGTCAGATTATATTTGATTAGAGGTTTTTGACTGTCCATTACTTTAGTCCAATCAAATCGTTTCCATTTTTCTGAAATTAAAAGAGCGTCCAAAGCTTCAGGATCTGCATTCTCAGAAAAATACTGAGACGGATTTTTTATTGGACTTTTAAAATCTTCTGTCAAGAAAAGACTGCTTAAAATGTTCTCTCTGGGTGAAGAGTTTAAGTCTGTCACATCTTTTATCAAAACGGTATAATTATCAAGATTTGAATTTTCTTTAATCTCAAAACTATTTAAAGTTCTAGGATTATTATTAAAATTTGAATTCTCTAAAATGATATTATTTTGATGTAGTTTATCTTGATTTACAAAAAAAAGTCTTTGCGCTACAAAATTATTTTTGTCATCAAAGAGTGAAATTTGCATAACCCCACTTTGTTCAATCTCTCTTAACGGAATAATACTTGAGACTTTAGGATTTGTAGATTTGATTTGTGCTTTATAAACCAATTGATTATTGATCGTTCCAACAATGCTGTAATTTTGAATATTGTTTTCCAGATTAACACTATTGATTGTATATTTTATTCCAGATTTTTCAGAATCAATTTTCAAATTAACACCTTTGTCAATAACTTTTGGCAAAGTAGATATCTGAGAGTTTCCTTTCCCATCGTCAACCACAACTTTATATGTTTTACCAAATTGCGGTATTATCGAAAATAATGCAACATTCTCATCCAACGATTTGAAACTTTGCATTTTTTTATCAGGAAATTCAGAATCTATTAAATAACCGTTCCAGTTTTCTGGAGATTTATCTTGAGAATATAATCTGACAGCCACTTTTGCAGGAATCTGATCTGCCAATATTCCTCCTTCTGCAAATGTTTTGATTGACCATTTTGAAGTTTCTGATAAAACTAATTTTTTCTTCGAAGTAGAATTATAAATGGGAATTGGTTTGATGAAATTCCATTCCGTGTCAAAATTTGCCATCCAATTGGTGTACGCTCGGATAAAATAAACATCTTCATTCAAAGTTTTGTCTAAGTTAAATGTTCCCGGAGCTTTACCTTCATTAATTAAAATCGCTTTTTTATCAATCAGATTTTTATTCTGATCATAGAGTTCCACATACAAAGTTCTTGAAATTGATGAGAGATTATAACCATCAAAAATGAAAGATTGGAAATTAATTTGATCACCTGCAACATATTGATCTTTATCAAAAAGGACGTAAACTTTTTCTTGTGAATAATTCTTTTCCAGGTTATCTATAGCAATGTCTAATTTGCTTTGAGCATCAATCTGAAATAATCCAAAAATGAATGATATAATAATGAAGATTTTTTGCATATAATTGACTAAGGTTATTAAGACTGATAAGATAAGCCTAAAAATATGGAATTTAATTACAAAAAAAACTTCCCAGTTCGGAAAGTCTTTTTTGCAATTATTTCACTTCATTATAATAAAGCATCTTGTCATCTTTATCAAAGCTAATGATAATGATTTCCCGGTTTTTTGCATCATCATTATTGAAGAATTTCGCTCTTGGTGCTAAGCTACCTTCTTGCGAAAGCTTAGGATTCCAATATAATGTTTCTCTAGTATCTGTTTTTATTTTCTTGTAAGCATCGCTTGTGATATCGGGTAATTCGAATTCAATTGATTTATCATAACCTCGCAGAACTGTTTTGTTAACCTTCTCAGTGGTTTTATCTTCTTCGGATAACATATTTCCTCTTTTGGTGTAGATTGCAATAGCATTTGAAACCAAACCGCCAGTTTTAATCACTTTCACCATCGCAATATTACTGACAGGCAAAGAACTAATCATACTTGCATCTGTAGGCATTTCGTCCAAAAATAAACTGGCTTGTGAACCACGAATAGATGGAATATAATTTCCCGAACTATCCATTGTAAAAGTTACACCAGCAACTCTACCTTGCAGCCATTGTAAAATATTGAAAGAAGATTGAGCATCTTTGTTATCATTTACAAAGTCAAAAATTGTGGCATCCATACTGCTGAATCTTCCGCTGGATAATTCCTTGTCCAATTCTGCTTTTTTATCAACTTTTTTGGCGGTTACTTTTACTTCTTCAATCAAAGTTTCTTCTTCATTAGTTGTTTTTAAAATCTGTTGATTTTTCTTATTTTGAAGTGCTTTTGCAATAGCGGGATTAGAAGTCTGACCAGAATTTACCAACTGATAATTGGTAGGAGGAAGATTATTTTTATAAGGAATATTAGAAACCAAAGATTGGAAGCTGATATTTAGATTATCACTTTCTGAAACTTGCTTTTTATCTTTGTTAAGGTAATAAGAAATAGTCAAAGGTTCATCAAAATAGATATTATCCAGATAAATAAATCCATTATCATCCGTCATAGCAGGAACAAAGCTCTTATCTGAATTTTCAGTTTTTAATAATAGATTGATGCTTTTATTTGGTAAGAAACGTCCATTGTTAGTTACTTTTCCTTTGAAAGAAAGATTATTTTGAGGCTTATAGGTGAATTCTGGAGTCTTCCCAGATAGAAGAGCTTCCCAATCAAAACGTTTCCATTTTTCTGAAATTAATAATGCATCAAAAGCTTCCGGATTGGCAGTTTTCCCAAAATATTGAGACGGATTGAAAATAGAAGAAGTGAAATCTCCGGTTAACCATTTTGCACTCAATAAAGTGTTTTCATTTTTATTTTCAGAAGGCTGATCTTCTCTTACCAATACCGTGTAGTTCGTATAGTCTTCATTAGGTTCGATATCAAAACTGTTGAAAGCCCTAGGTTCATTATTTAATGAAAAATTCAAAGTTGGTTCGTCCAGATTGAGTTTTTTTGGATTGACGAAAAATAATCGTTGCGCTACAGGATTTTGTTTCTCATCAAAAATTGTAATATTCAAAATTGCAGTTTCATCATTGCTAACTTTTGTTGGAATAATGCTGGAGGCTTCATTATTTGGCGTTTTAATATTCGCTCTGTAAACCATTACATTATTGATGGTTCCAACGATGGAATAACCTTGTAAACCTTGTGGCAAAGCCGTTCCTTTGATTTGATAACTGATGCCTTTTGGGTCATTGACTAATTGAAGATTGATTCCGGAATTTGCAACTGCTGGCAAAGTGATTGTTTGTTTTGTACCTTTATTATCTTCAACAACTACTTTATAATTTTTACCAAATTTTGGAGTAATCGTAAAGATTCCAACATTCTTATCTAAGCCTTTAAAAGTTGTCAATTTCTCATTTGGTTTCTCAGGATCGATAACATAACCACTCCAACTTTCTGGCGGAATACCTTCTGAGTAAAGTCTCACAGCAAATTTGGTCGAAATATTATCGATGAAAGTTCCACTCTCTGGAAAAGCATTTGCAGTCCATTTTGTATTTTTATTAAGGATCAATTTCTGCTCAGAATTCGGATTGTAAATCGGAACTTGTTTCATAAAATTAAATTCCTCAGGGAAATTTGCCATCCAGGTTGTATAAGCTCTGAAGTAGTAGACATCTTCTTTCAAAGCTTCGGTCAAAGCAAAAGAACCATCGCCTTCACCGTTTTTTAGAGCAATTGTTCTCTTATCAACCAGATTTTTGCTATGGTCATATAACTCCACGAATAGTGTAGTAGAAATGCTTGAACGACCATAACCGTTAAATACAAAAGATTTGAAATAGATATTGTCGCCTACGACATAATTGTCTTTATCCAACAAAACATAGACTTTTTCCTGCGTATAATTTTGTTCCAGATTCTGGACGGCTTTGTCTATTTTGTCCTGCGCTTTAAATTGCATCATCCCAACAACATAAAGAAAAAATATAAATGATTTTCTCATACTAAAAGCTTGTAAATATTAATTTATTAAACCTACCAAAATTACAATATTTCTTTGTGCCATTGCTCCTTTCGCTCATTTTTTAAGATACTTTATGATAGTAAAAATCAACTCCCAATGATGAGAGTTGATTTTAGTTCAAAAATTTTAATTAAAGCTTAGTCTAGATTTATACAATTTCCTGAACATCAGATACGTCACCGAAAGCACTGTAAAGGCAACAATCGCATCAATCGTTGCGGGAAAACCAAGTACTACGATTTTTGAAAAGAATGCAAAGATGATATCGAAAAACATTCCTGCAAAAACCCATTCTTTCAGTCTCAATAATCGGTTTGGAATTAATAAAACCAAGATTCCTGATAGTTTGAAAACTCCCAAAAGGTAGATGAAATGTGGTGGATATCCCAATTGTTGTGTGATTTCCCAGACGATTGGATTTTTTGTAAGCTCGAAGAAACCGCTTGCGCCAAACCATAATGACATAAAAATTGCGCCTGACCAATAGATGATTTTCGTTGTTTTTGTTTCCATTTTTTTATTGTTTTAAATTGTTATGTTGATTTTAATTATTAAAGATTAGTTTTTGCTGAACCCAGAATTTGACCCGTTTTCACATTTTGAATCAATCCGATAATTTCCCAATCATTGGCAACGAAATTTTCCGGAAGTTTGAAAGTGCTAATTCCCTCTAAATTATTTTTCAACGAAATCTGATTTTGCTGATGGACAATCTGCCAATGAATCAAATGTCTGCCTTCGTTCTCGCCACGTTTCACATTCGTTTCCGATTTTTTTTGAATCAATGTAATAAGAAGTCTGTTCTGAGAATTGCTTTCAAATGTTTTGAAGTTCACATCTATCTTTTCCTCAGAAATTTTCACAGACAAATCGATTTTAGAATTTTCAGAGTTTGATAGAGTAGTCAGGATTGCATTCTCAATGGCTTCTCGGTCAGAACCTACAAACTCATTTTTTCCATTGACAATCAATTGTGGTGTGTAAATCTGAGAGCGTAAACTTCTACTATATTCCTGTTGGCGTTTTGAGTTTTCCGCATTGCTGAATCGGTCTTTCCAACCCAAATTATTCCAATAATCTACGTGATAGGAAAGGATGAAAACTGGTTTGTCCTTGTATTGGTTTTCTATTTCGCCGATTAGTTTATCAGCCGATGGACAACTGGAACAGCCTTCTGAAGTAAAGAGTTCCAAGACAACGAAACCGTTATTTTCAGAGTTAGAATTTTGCTTTTCTTCGTTAATTTGATGGTTGTAAGTAAAAGCAGAAATTGTGAAAAACACAATAGCAAAAGCCGCAATTTTTATTACATTTTTAAGTATCATTTCTTTTAATTTGATTCAAAAGTAGATAGCTTGTCCAATCAAAAGAATACAAAAAAGGCTCAACCGGACAAATTGTAAGGTGAGCCTATAAAATAGTAAGCTGAAAATTTTTCAGAATCTTAGCGGTCTTCCAGCCAAATAAAAAAGCTGTGCGTTTTTTCTTTGTTTATGAATAGTTGTTCCGGAGTTTCAATCGTTAATTTGACCAATATTTTTCGTTGGAAATAATGTTCCATTTCTTTAATCGCCTTAAAATTAACAAGATATTGTCTGTTGACTCTGAAAAATTGTTTATCCGAGACCAAATCAGCAACTTGTCCCAGAGTTTGACTTAACTGAAACTGTTCTTTGTCAAAAGTCATCAAGTGTGTAATTTCATTATGAATGAAAAAATAAGCAATGTTTTCTGTAAGAACAGTCGTGTATTTTTGATTTTTGAAAACCAGAAAATTGCTTTTGCCATTAGATTTGGGCTGAATCATATTCTGAAGTAGAGATTCCAATTCTGGCAATTCGTTTTTTTGAAAATGTTTTTTCAGTTCTTCCACTTTTCTAAAAGCTTCGGCGATATCTTCTCGTGAAAAAGGTTTCAATATATAATCTACACCTTTGGTTTTGAAAGCGTCTAACATATATTGGTCAAAAGCAGTGCAGAAAATTACAGGACAAGTTATCTCCACTTGTTTGAAAATCTCAAAAGAAAGTCCGTCTGATAAATGGATGTCCATAAATATCAAATCAGGTTTCATCTCTTTTGACAAAACATCGATACTTGTTTCTATACTGTCATAAACACCAACTATTTTTGCATTGGGTTTAAGTTCCAATATCAGATTTTCAAGTGATTTTGCTGCACGAAATTCGTCTTCAATGATGATGATATTCATAAATGAAAGGTAGTTTTATTTGAAATGTTTTTTCGTCTGAATTGATTGTGATTTCCTTTTCCAAAAGATGTTTATAACGCAATTTTATATTATCCAAACCAACGCCTAAAGAATCTTCTGTTATCATTTTTTTCTGAATTGGATTTTCTATCAGGATTTCAATTTCGGAATTGTAAATTTTTATTTGGAGTGGTTTGCTTCTTGAAACAATATTGTGTTTGATGCAATTTTCGACTAACAATTGTAAGGTAAAAGGAGGAATCAGTGTTTTTAAAACTTCTGCGTCAATTTCGTTTGAAAATAAAATTCCATCGCCAAAACGGGCTTTTTGTAGAAAGATGTACGATTCTACGATTTTCATTTCTTCCTGCACGGTAATCAAGTCCAGTTTTCTGCTTTCTAATGTATATCTGTAAAAATCAGAAAGTTTTATAATAAAATCAACTGTTTCCGAGTCATTGGTTTCAGCCATTGATTTTAAAGTATTGAAACTATTGAACAGAAAATGAGGATTGATTTGTTGTTTCAATAATTCGAATTGTGCGCCCAGATTGTCACTTTTCACTTTTTCCAATTCCAATTGTATCTGCTGACCAGAGTAATTATTCTGAAGCAAAGTCAAAAACATATAGCAAACCAGATTGATAAGAATTCCTCTAACTTCTACCATCAACATTGTGGGACCAAAATTGATATGCGACAAAATAAGCTGCTGAATCCAAGCCAAGAAGAACATTACAACCATACCAAAAGCCAGAATATTCAGCAATCCGGAATATGAAATCTGTTGTCTTCTTTTTCCTGTATCGCGGTTGAGAAGGTAAATATTAACGTACCACATTATCACAGAAAATGCCGCTGTAATGGCCGAATTGACAACCGCTTCTTTCCAATTGAATGTATGCGAAGCCAATTGAGGAACAGATGACAGAACGCCCAAAAATATAGAACTGACCCAAATAATGGTCTGTGAGATTTTAATTTTTTGCTGCTGCATTGGAACGGCTGATTTTTGAAAGTGTTAAATTAATAACTTTTATTGGTAAATCATAAAATAGATAATCTGAGAAAGTACTTTCAATCTAATCTCAAACTATCTATTTTTTAAAATTACTATTATGGTCTTGTGACTGGTTTATAACTCATTATGTATTTTATTCGATTGTCTTTATTGATAGAATTATGCTTTGTTTTTGAATTGTCTTTCAATTGATAATTGACATTTCCATTTTTATCGCTTTCAAGAGTTTCTATACTTAACAATTCTCCAGTAATAGTTCCACCGATGTACTGCGGATTATCGTGGTATTTCCAAGTGACAAGTTTCAGAATAGAACCTTTCAACGGCAGACTTTTCTCTTCTTGTAAAGATGTCAAAGCTTCTTGATTGCCATACAATGCGGATGAAGTTCCTTTTGTTGTATTCATCGAGGTTGAAATGAATTTTAAATCGCCAGCATCAAAAACAATGCGTTGCAAATCTTTTTCATTTTCACTTGATTCACAAGCCATAAATAATGTGGCAATTGAAATTAGAATAAATATTTTTTTCATTATTTCTGAAGGGTTTTTAGTAATTTTTCTGTATTTAGTTTCATTGGAACATCGAAGAGATAACCTGTTTTTTCAGCTAATTGACGATGGCAAGCAATGCAGGATTCTCTTGCAAATGATGCCGTTTTTCCGGTTGGATGCAAGTCGTTGCCAGAAAATTTCGCAAATCCCCAACCTTCTGTATCTGTATATTTTTTAGAATCTTTCACCATAAACTGAGCATTCACAAATTCTCCCGCTCGGATTTCGTCATCAGCAAGTTTCTCCTGCTTCCATACAGATTTTACCACAACACTTCCATCTGGCCAAGGATGAAAATCTTCTGTCTCAATAGCTTTTACAGTGATGTCATTACCGTAAATAACTCTTATAGAATGGTCAAAAAGTGTACTCATACTGATGACTTTCCAATTTTTATAATCGTCTGTATATTTGATACCATTTGGGGAAATTGGTGTGTCATTGGATTTCTTAGTCTCTACACTTTTAGAAATTTCTTTTTCTACTTTCTTATTTGAACTAATACTTGATAATGAAAGCGTATATTTTCTAATAACTTCTACATCCTTTGGAGTTATTTTGGCGGAAGGATGAAGGATTGCATATTCGGGAAGAGGCATTTTTCCGCTTTGCATCATATTCAGGATAGCGTACATTTTTCCTTGATGTTCTCCAGCAGAATAATTCCATTCGGAAAAATTCAAGACTTCTTTAGCTCTTTTTACATCTTTGTTTACCGCCCAAGAGATGGGAGCAATTTTGTCGTACCAACTCAAGTTCTGTTGATTGGAATGGCAATTAAAACAGGAATTTTCCAATATAGAAATCACTTCACGAGGTGCTTCGATTGGTCTGGTTACAGATTCTCCCTTCAAAGGTTCATTGAAAAACTGAAGTCCTACAAAGATTCCCAAACTTACCAAGAATATTAGCGCAATCGGGTAGCTTTTCTTTTTAATTGTAGTCATAATCAAAATTTTATGTGTCAAAAGTAATTTGAACATCATTCTTTTGAAATGAATAAATACCCGAAGTGGACAAATTAGAAGGTAAAAGCAGAATAAAAGCTTTCGAAAAAAAAAGCCGAACATTTGATTGTCGGCATTTTGATGAACTTGATGTTGGTTTTACAGTATCATTCCCCCATCAATCAGGATTTCTGTTCCGGTCATAAAACTCGCCATATTATTGTCTGACAAGTAAACAACGGCTTTTGCGACATCTTCTGGAGTTCCCATTTTTTTCAAAGGAATTTCGTTAATTAACCATTTATTGATTCCTTTCAAAGTTTCTTCATCAAGTCCGGCTTTGGTCATAATCTCCGTTTTTGTTGGACCAGGGCTTACGATATTGACACGGATTTTCCTTGGAGCCAATTCTGCTGCAGCTGTTTTCGCGATAGAATTCAAAGCTGCTTTGCTTGCTTGATAAACAGAACTATTCGGTTTGTAAGTTGAAGCTACATTTGAAGATAGAAAAACGACGGAAGCATCCTCATTCAGTAATGGAATGAATTTGCTTAAAGTGAAATAGGCACCTCGAAAATTAATGTTCATCACATTATCAAAATTCTCAGAGTTCATATTTTCAATGGAACCTAAAGTTCCTGTAATTCCTGCATTGATAAACAAAATATCAACTTTCCCGAATTGTTTTTCAATCTCTGTTTTTAAAGTTTCAATATCTTGCAAGTTCCCTTGGTCAGCTACGAAAGGAATGGCGCCCAATTCTTCTGCTGCTTTTTCTATTGCTTCTTTTCGTCTTCCTGTGATGATGACTTTTGCGCCTTCTGCAATTAGTTCTTTTGCTGTTGCATAACCTATTCCGCTGTTTCCGCCAGTTACGATGGCTAATTTGTGATTAAATTTACTCATTGTTTTAAAATTTTTGACAAAGTTATTTCAAATTGATATACTTTTGTAACCAGTATCACAGAATATATCAATATCATTCATTATATCAATTAATTTTGCAGCTATGGAAAGAGACCAAACCGAAGAACTTAGAGCATTGCAGGACACCTTATATTTCATTGGTGGAAAATGGAGAATTCCTGTTATCAATTCACTTTGCAATGGTAACAAGCGTTTCCGCGAAATTGAAAGAAGTATTCCTGGAATCACAACCAGAATGCTTTCAAAAGAACTGAAAGATATGGAACTGAATAAACTGGTAAAACGAACTGTTTTTCCCGACACACCTGTTTTAATCGAATATGAACCAACAGGTTATTGCCGAACATTCGGGACAATTATCGGAGAAATGATTAATTGGGGAAGAGAACACAGAAGAGTGATTGTAGAAGATAAAATTTAAGAAAGTATTGAAACAAAAAAAGCTCCTTAAAAAAAAGGAGCTTTTATAATTTATTGATAAGAATTAGATTCCGTTTACAATTTCATTAAGTGTTGCAGAAGGTCTCATTGCTTTATCCGTTTTATCAAAATCAGGTCTGTAATAACCATCAATTTCCTGAGCTTTACCTTGAGAACCGATTAATTCTTCATTGATTTTGCTTTCGTTTTCTGTCAAAGCTTTTGCAACAGGCGCAAATTTAGAAGCAATATCCGCATCTTTAGTTTGGTTTGCCAAAGCTTCAGCCCAATAAGTTGCCAAATAGAAATGCGAACCTCTATTGTCGATTGTTCCTAATTTTCTTCCTGGAGATTTATCTTCTGCCAAGAATTTAGCATTAGCTTCGTCCAAAGCATCAGCCAAAATCTGAGCCTTTGGATTGTTCTGAGTCTGAGCCAAATGCTCCAAAGAAGCCTGTAATGCTAAGAATTCACCAAGAGAATCCCATCTCAAATACCCTTCTTCGATAAATTGCTCGATGTGCTTAGGAGCAGAACCTCCAGCTCCGGTTTCGAACAAACCACCGCCGTTCATCAATGGAACGATAGATAACATTTTTGCAGAAGTTCCTAATTCCAAAATAGGGAACAGGTCGGTCAAATAATCTCTTAAAACGTTTCCGGAAACAGAGATGGTATCTTTACCTTCTCTTGCTCTTTTCAGCGTTTCTGTCATTGCATCTTTCACATCCAGGATTCTGATGTCAAGTCCGGTTGTATCGTAATCTTGAAGATATTTCTCAACTTTTTTGATGATTTCTCTATCGTGCGCTCTTGCTTTATCTAACCAGAAAATGGCAGGTGTATCAGATAATCTCGCTCTGTTTACAGCTAATTTTACCCAGTCTTGGATTGGTGCATCTTTAGTCTGACACATTCTGAAGATATCAGATTTTTCTACTTTTTGCTCCAAAAGAACGTTTCCGTTTTCATCAAGAACCTTTACAGTTCCGTCAGCTTCAGCTTGGAAAGTTTTGTCGTGAGAACCATATTCTTCAGCTTTTTGAGCCATTAGACCAACGTTCGGAACAGAACCCATTGTAGTCGGGGCCAATTTTCCGTTAGCTTTCATATCATCAATTGCTGCCTGATAGAAACCTGCGTAAGAACGGTCTGGAATAATGGCAACTGTATCTTCTTCAGCACCAACTTTGTCCCACATTTTTCCTCCGTTTCTGATTAATGCAGCCATAGATGCATCAACGATGATGTCGGAAGGAACGTGGAAATTCGTGATTCCTTTGTCAGAATTTACCATTGCAACTCTAGGTCCGTTTTCAAGAACTTTATCGATGTCAGCTTTGATTTCAGCTTCTTGTGGAATTCCAGCAATTTTATCGTAAAGGTTTTGTAATCCGTTGTTTGGATTAATATCCAGAGATTTGAAAATCTCAGCATATTTAGTAAATACATCTTTGAAGAAAGTCTCAACAATCGCTCCGAAAATAATCGGGTCTGAGATTTTCATCATCGTTGCTTTCAAGTGAGCAGAAAGAAGAACGCCTCTTTGTTTTGCTTCTTCAATCGCTTCTTGAACAAAAGCTTTCAACGAATTGATATTCAAAACAGAAGAATCAATTACTTCACCAGCTTTAAGGTTTGCGAAATCTTTCAAAACTTTCTCAGAACCATCATTTCCGAAGAATACGATTTTGAATTTAGAATCATTTTCAACTGTTGTAGAAGTTTCGGTTCCATAGAAGTCTCCGCTGGTCATATGAGCCACATCTGTTTTGCTGTCAGATGCCCAAGCTCCCATTTTGTGAGGATTAGCTTTAGCATAATTTTTAACAGCTTTAGGTGCGCGTCTGTCAGAATTTCCTTCTCTAAGAACAGGATTTACGGCAGAACCTAGAACTTTAGCATATTTGGCTTTGATTGCTTTTTCTTCTTCAGTTTTTGGTTCAGCAGGATAATTTGGAACAGCGAAACCTTTAGCTTGTAATTCTGCAATTGCTTCTTCTAATTGAGGCGCAGAAGCAGAAATGTTTGGTAATTTAATAATGTTTGCTTCCGGAGTTGTAGCCAATTCTCCAAGTTCTGAAAGAGCATCTCCAATTTTTTGGTCATCTGTCAAGAATTCTGGAAAGTTAGCCAAGATTCTCCCTGAAAGTGAAATGTCTTTTGGAACGATGTTAACGTCTGCAACTGATGTAAAAGCCTTAACAATAGGCAAAAAAGAATGTGTTGCAAGCATCGGCGCTTCATCCGTAAGCGTGTAGATAATTTTTGATTTTTCTGACATTATAGTAGTTGATTTTATTTACTGTTTTTTCAAAACATACAAATTTAGTGTTTTTATAATAATTTTCTAATATCAGAAATATGATTTTTGAGTGTTTTTCTTGTTAGTTAAAATAAAAAAAGAGGCGTTTGCCTCTTTAAATTATAACTTAGTTACAGTATAGGTTCCAGTTCCATCAAAATTTATCTTAAATACAACCGAAAAGTTTTGAGAAGAAGAATTAGTACCTGGAAAACTTATATAATCTCCTCCGATATCAAAATTCCCATCACTTAGATTATCTCCTAAGCTCTCATTGTTAGGAAGAGATATTTTAAACTTATTTCCATATGTATTTGTTACTCCAAATACAAGAAAACTAAATTGATTTGTTGCTTCATCATAATAATTGAAGTATACATTAGGATTACCTGTGTTAAAATAAATAGAAGGTGTGAAATTATTAAAATTCACGCTATAGAATACATTTCCACCACTTATTCCTGTCACACTGAACCTTACCTGATAAAAACCATTTGAATTTATAAGATAGTCATTTCCATTCGGTATAATGTCAGTACCAGTGTTTGTTCCATAAATTTGTGCTCCAGAATTTTGACCAGCAGCAAATTTAATTTTACTATTTGCTGCTAAATATTTATATCCTATTTTTTCACTAGAATTTAATCTAAGCAATTCCGCATTTGTAGTATTATATGAATTATATGACCCAAGCATATATATATTTGTAGGAATTGTTGAGTTAGTTGAACCAGAACTTGTGGGTAAACTCAATGTTCCCGAATCATTTACATTTAGAGTATAGTTTGTTCCATTAGGAGAAACCAAAGTAATTCCTTGTCCAGGACCAGTCACAACAGTTTTACTAACTTGCGCATAAGGCACACTCATCAATTGGTTCACACCAACATTTGTATAATTACTTCCTCCGGCTGGGTCCATTTCAACTTTTACAAATTTTGTATTCGTTCCCCAATTGATTCCGCCGAAGTTTCCTGTAGTTGCAGTCCCTTGTCCGATATTAAGATTAACCAAACCTTTAGAATTGGTTGTTTTTGTATGAGTCTCAGTATATAAAACAGTTCCTGTTGCAGAATTATCCAGAATGCTGATTCTTAAGTTGACGTTTCCATTAGCAATTGGCGCACCAGCAGAGTTGAAAGCAATCGTCTGATAACTGAAAGCCTGAGGAACTTGAGAATAAGCGAAAGAAGCTAAAAATAAACTTAAAGCGATGTAGAGTTTTTTCATTTGGTTTTTATTTTTTTATAATTTTTATAGGTTTGATATCCGTGTTTGTGAAATAAAGAAGATAGATTCCTGTATTGAGGGAACGTAAATCTATTTTATCCGATTCGATTTTTGTTTTTAAAATGATTCTGCCGGAATTGTCGTAGATAACAGCTTCGTCAATTTTAGTTTTCGAACTTAATTGTAGATTGATAAAATCGGCAGTAGGATTGGGATAGATTTTAACTTCGTCTTTCAATATTTCATTAATACCTAAAACCTTTAGATTGGTTTGGTATAGGATCCCCAGTGTTCCGGAATTGACATCATCCGGATTAGATGGTATTACATAGATTTCTCCTACAGAATGGTTGAAAGAATTCTCAGAAACAGCACCGGAATTAATATTCCCAATGACCGACTGAGCGCTTCCTAACAAAGGAAAAACCAGTAATACACCAAAATAGAGTTTTTTCATTTGTGTATTTAATAATTTGGGCGCTAAAATAAGAATATTTGTTAATATTTATTTCGAAAAAAAATATCTAATTTTGAGTCTTACTAAAAAATAAAACAATGTCACAAATTACATTCAAAGGGAGTCCTATCAATACGGTTGGAACTTTGCCGGAAGTTGGAACTATCGCTCAGGAATTTACATTAGTTGGAGCAGATCTATCAGAAAAACATTTGGCCGATTATACTGGAAAAAAAGTATTGTTGAATATCTTCCCAAGCATCGATACGGGCGTTTGTGCTGCTTCTGCAAGACAATTCAACAAAGAAGCTGGTTCTTTGGAAAATACTGTTGTCATCAATGTTTCCAGAGATCTACCATTTGCGCTTAATAGATTTTGTGCAGCTGAAGGTCTTGACAATGTAGAAGTGTTGTCGGATTTCAGAGGGAATTTCGGAGAAGATTACGGCGTGACTTTGGATGATTCTCCATTGAGAGGATTATTGAGCAGAGCAGTTGTTGCTTTGGACGAAAAAGGAACGGTAATCTACACGGAACAAGTTCCGGAAATTGGTCAAGAACCAAATTACGAAAATGCAATCAGCGCATTGAAATAAAATTTCAATTAAAATAATTCATATTAACGGAAAATCTACTATTTTAGACTTTCCGTTTTTTATTTTATGGACGTACTAAAAAATATTTATCAGCATCCCGCATTTTCTGAAGAAGACCTCAGTCTAATCTTTAATAAACACGAGAAAATCAATTATAAAAAAGGTGACTTTTTCCTAAAAGAGAATGAAATCTCCAATGATTATTTCGTACTGGAAAGTGGCGTTGTGCGTTCGTTTGTTTATGATATCAATAATGACGATATTACCATTAATTTCTTTACAATCAATGATATTATTATAGAAGCGTCTTCAATATTCCAAAGAATTCCTTCGATAGAAAATATACAGGCGGAGACAGATTGTGTGGTTTGGAAAATCAGTTATGAGGATTTCCAGGAATTGTTCCATAGTATTCCGGCGCTTACGGAATGGGGAAGAGCTTGGATGTCTTATCAGTTATTTTATCTTAAAAACCGTTCTGTGGAAATGATAACCAAATCTGCTACAGAACGTTATCTGGACTTAATTCAAGAAAAGCCTGATGTTTTGAAATTTGCGCCTCTTAAAAATGTCGCTTCTTATCTCGGTATTACAGATACATCACTCAGCAGAATTAGAAAAGAGATCGTAAAAGGTTAATAAAAAAATCAGCAATTATTATTGCTGATTTTTTACTTTCTATCTGATTTTTAATTTTCGTTTTTCAGATTCTTTTTCTGCATTTTCTTGTAAATGACATTGGACATTATCACACTGATTTCGTATAATATAATCAGCGGAAGTGCCGCAGCCATCATACTCAAAACATCAGCAGGTGTGATAATTGCTGCCACAACCATAATCAAAACAATCGCGTGTCTTCTGTATGTTCTAAGGAATTTTGGAGTAAGAATTCCAATGGATGTTAAAATATAAACGGCAATTGGAAAAAGAAAGACAACACCCATTCCCATTGTCACCTGTAAGAATAGAGTAGTGTAGTCTGACAAGTCAAATAATTGAACGATATTATCAGAAACTTTGAACAACAATCCGAAGTTAATTGCAAAAGGCAAAATCAAAAAATAACCTGTCAAAACGCCGGTCATAAATAACATCCAAATTGCATTGATGTAAAAAATCGAATTCTTTTTCTCATTAGGCATCAAAGCTGGACTGATGAATTTCCAGATCTCCCAAACGATATAAGGAAAAGCTAAAACAACACCCGAAAAGATAGAAACTGCCATCATCACATTGAATTGCTGGAACAATTGTTTCTGTTGAACACTAAACTGTGCTGGCAAAATAAAACTGTCATTGCCTGTCAACTCTCTGGAGAAATGATTTACAATCCGAAAAGTCAAAAAATCATTTCTTGTAGGACCAAAAAAGATATGATCCATTACCCAGTTGATGTTGAATCCAACAATAATGGCTAAAATGACAATCGCTAAAATAGATCTTACAAGGTGTGATCTCAGTTCTCCAATATGTCCAAGGAAGGACATCTCCTTTTCTTCACTCATTATTTTATATTAATGATTAATTATAATTGATGATTGACTTCAAAACTCTGTAAATTAATTGATTCCTTCATCTAACAAAGTATGGATATCGATAATTCCATAGTATTTCCCATTATCTGTCACGATTAATTGACCAATATTGTATTCTTTCAAAACCTGCATAGCTTCCTTTGCTAATTGATTTTTATCGATGGATTTTGGATTTTTACTAATGATATCAGACGCTTTCACTTTAGAAATATCATCTTGATTCAGGAGCATTCTTCGGATATCACCATCAGTAATTACGCCCATAATGTTTTCGTTTTCAATAACGACAGTAATCCCGTGTTTTGAACCGCTGACAGAAATAATCACATCTCTGATTCCCGATTCTGGCGAAACCTCCGGTTTATTCTGAGAAACGAATTGTTCCACTTTTGCCGTCAGATTTTTACCGAGACTTCCACCCGGATGAAATTTAGCAAAATCGATATCTTTAAAGCCGTTAATCTCCATTAAACAAATTGCTAAAGCGTCTCCTAAAGCCATTTGAACTGTTGTAGAACTTGTTGGCGCTAATTTATTAGGGCAAGCTTCTTTTTCTACATATGTATTCAGAATGATGTCAGAAGCTTTTCCCAGTTTACTTTCGGGATTTCCGGTCATTCCGATTAAAGCAGATGAATATTCTTTTAAGAATGGTAGAAGATTCACAATCTCCGGAGAATTTCCGGAATAAGAAATACATAAAACAACATCTTGTTTCTGAATCACGCCAAGGTCGCCATGGATAGCTTCGGCTGCATGAAGGAATTGCGAAGGTGTTCCTGTTGAATTTAGCGTAGCAACAATTTTATTAGCAACGTGCGCAGATTTTCCTATTCCAACAATAATCAATTTTCCTTTGGCTTCATTAATAGTCAAAACGCTTTTTATAAAACTGTCATCCAATCGGTTTCTGAGATTGTTCAACTCACTGATTTCTATATCCAGCGCCAGATGGGCATTTGCTATTATCTCTTTTGAATCCAAAACTTTTAAAGTATTTAATTATTTTTTTTAATAATATATATTTTGTATCTTCACGCTAATATTTTAACAGAACAAAATGAAGTTTTTTAGCTTCATTTTTTTATCCCTAAAACTTAGGATATTTACCATTAATGTATAACCTTCAATAAAATGCAAATTTAGCAAACTATATTAAAGGATGGACACAAAAGACATCAACTTATCTGCTGAACTCAAAAAATATTTCGGATTTTCAAAATTCAAAGGTCAGCAAGAGCAGATTATACAAGAACTTCTCGGCGGCAAAGATATATTTGTTTTGATGCCGACTGGTGGTGGAAAATCACTTTGTTATCAGCTTCCGGCATTGATTTCTGAAGGAACAGCGATTGTAGTTTCACCATTGATTGCATTGATGAAAAATCAGGTAGATGCTGTCAACGGTTTATCTTCGGATGAAGGTGTTGCCCATGTTCTGAATTCTTCTCTTAATAAAACCCAGACCAAACAGGTGATGGATGACATCACAGCCGGTAAAACCAAATTGCTTTACGTCGCTCCGGAATCTCTCATCAAAGAAGAATATCTTGAGTTTCTAAAAGCAGTGAAAATATCTTTTGTTGCGATAGACGAGGCGCACTGTATCTCGGAATGGGGACACGATTTTCGCCCAGAATATAGAAACCTAAAAGGTATAATTGATAAGATTGCTGATGTACCTGTTATTGCTTTAACGGCTACTGCAACACCAAAAGTTCAGGATGATATTCAGAAAACTTTGGGGATGAATAATGCTTTGGTTTTCAAGGAAAGTTTTAACAGAGCTAATTTGTTTTACGAAATCCGTCCGAAAGTCAATGTAGATAAAGAAATTTTAAGATTCATCAATCAGCATAAAGGGAAATCCGGAATTGTCTATTGTCTTAGCAGAAGAAAAGTTGAAGAATTTGCTCAGCTTTTGCAAGTTAATGGAGTGAATGCTCTGCCTTATCACGCTGGATTAGATCAAAAATTAAGAGTAGCTAATCAGGATAAATTCTTGATGGAAGAAGCCGACGTGATTGTAGCAACTATTGCATTCGGGATGGGAATTGATAAGCCGGATGTTCGATTTGTAATTCATTATGATATCCCGAAATCTTTGGAAAGTTATTATCAGGAAACTGGTCGTGCAGGACGAGATGGAGGAGAAGGTCACTGTTTGGCTTTCTACGATCCAAAAGATATTGAGAAATTAGAAAAATTCTTAGCTCAAAAACCTGTTTCCGAAAGAGAGATTGGTCTTCAGCTTTTGAATGAAGTTGTTGGTTATGCAGAAACTTCGATGAGCAGAAGACAATATTTGCTTTATTACTTTGGAGAAAAATTTGATCCGGTAAAAGGTGAAGGCGCTTTGATGTGTGATAATTCACAAAATCCTCCGAAACTAAAAGATGCAGCACAGGACTTGAAAAAAGTTTTGGAGATGATCAAATCTTTGGGAGAAAAATTCCGCACAAAAGATTTGATTTCCATTATTGCAGGAAAAGAATCTGCGGTTACCAAATCTTATAAATTGGAACAGACAGAATTTTTCGGATTCGGAAAAGCTGAAAGTGATAACTATTGGAAATCTATTATAAGACAAGCAACTGTTCAGGATTTTCTTAGAAAAGATATTGAAACTTACGGTGTTTTGAAAATTTCTGAAAAAGGAAATGAATTCATCAACGGTAAAAACAAACAATCATTCTTCATAGCAGAAGACAGAGAATATGATCTTGCGCAATCTAAGTCAAAAGCAGATAGTGAACAGGTTCAAACTCAAGCTGGAGGCGGATTGGATCAATTATTATTTGGTCAGTTGAAAGAACTCCGTAAAACTGTTGCTAAAAAACACGGGATTCCACCTTATACGGTTTTTATGGATCCAAGTCTGGAAGATATGACGGTACAATATCCAATAACTGTAGAAGAAGTTGCAAAAATCTATGGTGTTGGTGAAGGAAAAGCCAGAAAGTACGGAAAAGAATTTGCTGACTTTATCAAAAAATATGTAGAGGATAATGAGATAGAAAGAACTCAGGATATGGTGATGAAACAGGTGGCCAACAAATCCAGCCACAAAGTTTTTATCATTCAAAATACCGATAAAAAGATCGATCTGGAGGATATTGCAAAGGCAAAAAATCTCTCGATGACCGAGCTTCTTTCTGAAATGGAAAGTATCATTTATCAAGGTACAAAACTGAATATCGATTATTATATTGATGAGAATTTTGATGAAGATATTGTTGAGGAGTTTATGGATTTTATGAAAAACTCAGAAAGTGACAGTATGAAAACTTTGCTTGCAGAATATGGTGATGATTTGACTGATGAAGAAGTAAGGATTCTAAGAATCAAATTTATTAGTGATGTAGCTAATTAAAATAAATAAAATGCCGGACTTGTTCCGGTATTTTTATTTATAGGATTTACCATTTCGGTTTTGTAATTTTGAGTTATGAAAAAATCAATCATTTTCATATTACCCGATTTGGAAACAGGAGGAGCAGAGCGTATTGTAACTACAATTGCCAATCATCTTCCTAGAGACAAATTTTCACCAGCGATTCTTTTATTAAGAAAAGAAGGTGCTTATCTAGACCTGTTGAAGCCAGATGTGGAAATTATTGATATCCATACACCAAGGATTAGACATTCTTTAAAACCAATTCTTCTGGAAATTAAGCGTAGGAAACCAGACATTGTGTTTTCTGGCTTTGGAGAAGTGAATGCTTATCTATCATTATTCATAAAACTTTTTCCAAAAACTAAATTCATCGCAAGAGAAACTAATGTTGTTTCTCAGCACGTTACAAGAAAAGAGATTAAATTTTTCTATAAATTCTACAATAATTATGATAAGATTATTGCTCAAAGTAATGATATGGAAGTAGATCTGATCAAGAATTTTGGGATTAAGAAAAAGAAACTATTTAAAATTAATAATCCTGTTGATGTCAACTTTATAGAAGAGAAACTAAAACAATCGGAACGTCCAACAGAATTTTCTCATCAGCATAAAAATGTTGTTGCTATTGGAAATTTATCAGCAAGAAAAGGATTTGATAACCTTCTGAAAGTATTTTCCAGACTCAAAAATCAGAATATTTTACTTCATATCCTTGGTGATGGAAAAGATAAAGAAATGCTTTTGCAGATGAAAGAAATGCTTGGGTTGGATCACGTTATTTTTCATGGAAAGAAAAGTAATCCTTATCAATATTTAAAATTTGCGGATCTGTTCATTTTATCTTCCAGATATGAAGGTTTTCCCAATGTTCTATTGGAGGCCGGAACTTGTGGTATTTATTCTTTAGCCAATAATTGTCCCGGCGGAATTGATGAGATTATTATCGATCAAGTCAACGGTGAAATCTCCAACATTGAAAACTATGATGATTTTGCTGAAAAAATAAAGCATTCTGTTCATAGGAGCGATGATAAAGATAATATCAAAGCTTCTATAAAATCTCGTTTTTCTTCAGAAATAATCCTGAAAAAATATGAAGATCTGCTTTGGAATTTATAAAAACTAAATAAACATGTTAGACGAAATTTTCAGCGAAAACGGGCAGGGAATTATCTATATGTGGTCAATCCCGATCCATGCGATTGTGATTTTAGGAGAGATGATTTACAGTCATTTCAACAGAGAAAAATTATACGAGACCAAAGACGTTTTGTCCAATGTCTATTTGGCAATTCTTAATTACGGTTTGGATTTGCTAATGAAAGGTGTTTCTATGGCTGTGATGTTTTTCTTTTACCATCATCGCCTTTTTACTTGGGAATTCAATGTTTGGTATTTTGTAGCTGTTTTTGTTTTGCAGGATTTTGCTTATTATGTTTTGCATTATGTAGATCATCATTCCAGAGCATTTTGGGCGGTTCATATTACGCATCATAGTTCGGATCATTTCAATATCACGACAGGTTTCAGAAGTCCTGTTTTACAACCGTTGTACAGATATTTGTACTTTTCGCCTTTAGCATTTTTAGGATTTAATCCTTGGCATATCATGATGGCATATTCGGTATTGCAGGTTTATGGGACTTGGGTTCATACGCAAGCCGTTAAGAATCTTGGTTTTCTGGAGTGGTTTATGGTCACGCCTTCTCATCATAGAGTTCACCACGCATGCAACATCCGATATCTTGACAGAAATATGGGAATGGCGCTGATTATTTGGGACAGAATTTTTGGAACATTTGAAAAAGAAGTTCCCGAAGTTCCCATCAAATACGGAATTTATCCTAAAATGGAAGATAAAGGTCCTGTTAATCTTGTTTTCTACGAATGGAAAAAAATAGCACGTGATCTAAAACAGCCTGACTTAAAATTTACAGATAAGTTGAAATATCTTTTCTATTCACCAGGCTGGCGACACGATGGAAAAGGAAAAACTGTTAGGGATTATCAGCGAGAAGAATTGGAAAGAAGAATAAAAAAACAAGCATCATAATTATGAGAAAATTGATTTCATACATTGCATTATTATTGATTTTAATTAATTGCAATTCATCAGTCAAATCAGGAGATTCAATTCTTAATCAAGAAATTCCTTACAAAGAAGCGAAGAATTATTTTGTAAAGAATAATATTGATGCTGCAATTGATAATCCTAAGTTTGAAACTCAGGAAGAATTTGATCAGGTTTTCGGAATGGCAACCACAATGGGAGATAAGGGAAAACCCACACCAATTGATTTTTCTAAAGAATTTGTTGTCGCACAGATCGAAGATCCTTCAAATCAAAGTATAGAATTAAAACCAGTTTCTATTCGAAAAAATAGCAATATTCTTGAAATTAAATACAAGAAAGTTGTTGGTGAAAGCCAATCATATACGACTCAAACTGCAATGATTTTGATTATTGATAGAAAATACGACGGCGATGTTAATTTCGTTGAAGTAAGATAATCATAAAAGAAATTAAATAAAAAATTCCTGAAACTTACTTCAGGAATTTTTGTTTTGCTATATCGAAAACGCGCTTGTCAATTGGTAAAGGAAAAGGATTTTCGCGTTCTAAAGGAATCCATTCTGTCTTTTCTATACAAGGATCAAGTATTAAAAGATCTTCTTCATTTAAGATTTCAGCAAGATAATAAATTGTAATCAGTTGCTCATTATCCCGGAATCTGGAAATCAGAAAGTCGTCTTGTGTGTAAAAATGGTCTTTAATTTCAATTTCAAGATTCAGTTCTTCCTGAAACTCTCTTTTAAGGCATTCCAAAGTACTTTCTCCAAACTCTAATCCGCCGCCAGGTAATTTTAGGAGGTGATCTCCGGCATATTCTTCATGAAGTGCAAGAACTTTGTTGTCTTTTATACAAAGTGCATACACCCGAATGTTAATTTTGTCTATCATATATTGTGATTTGCAGTGCCTAATTTAGGGAAATTATTTCTTCCAGGCATTGATCATTTCTCTTTTTCCGGGAGGACCTTGTTTTTTTTCAACTTCGAAACCTAATTCTATCAAAGCTCTTCTTACACTGCCTTTTGATGAATAAGTTGTTAATAAGCCTCCGGTTTTCATTTTATCAGCAACTATTTCAAATATCTCTTTTTCCCAGAGATCAGGCTGAACTCTAGCTCCGAAACAATCGAAATAAACTAGATCGATAGGAGGTAAATCCATATTTTTTATGTTGAAAAAGTCATCTTTAATTTTTTTAAGATAAAAATTGGAATCTAATTCAACTAATTTTTCCCATTCTGTTTCATGAATTTTCAGAGACAAATCTTTAACAATTTGGTTCGGAAATAATTCAGAATAAGACAATTCTGAAGCTTCATGAAAAAATATCGGATATTTTTCGACCCCAAAATAATTGATTTTATGATTTTTATCATTTCGCAAATATGCATCAAATGTTACCAAAACGTTAAGACCTGTTCCAAAACCTAACTCTAAAATATTAATTCCGTAACTATTTGTTAAATTCAGTCCGTTTTTGATAAATACATGATTGGCTTCTTGTAAAGCACCGTGTTTGGAGTGGTAAGTTTCTTCTAATCCATTGATTAATAAAGTTTTACTTCCGTCACTTGTCCTGATTAATTCTCTTTTCAAAGTATTTTTTTTCAAATTTAACATAAATTTTGATTATTAAAAAATTATTATATATTTGTAATACCTCAACAAAAAATTAAAAAATGATAATTCAAAAATCTACCAACCCAAGAATCTCAACCTTCGATCCTAATAATTTCTCATTCGGCAACACTTTCATAGATCATATGATTATTTGTGAGTATGAGAATGGAAAATGGGGGGATGTACAACTTGTTCCTTATGGTCCAATCGGTTTCACCCCAGCAATGATGGGGGTAAATTACGGACAAGCTTGTTTTGAGGGTATGAAAGCTTATAAAGATAATAACGGTCAAGTATTCCTTTTCCGTCCTGAAAAGAACTTCCAGAGGATTAACAAATCCGCAAAAAGATTGGCAATTCCTGAGATTTCCGAAGAGATCTTTATGGAAGGGTTGAAAGCTTTAGTTGATATCGATAGAGACTGGATTCCGCAAGGAGAAGGAACCTCACTTTATATAAGACCATTGTTGTTTGCAACAGAAGAGGCTCTTAAAGCTAGAATCTCTGAAAAATATATGTTTGCAATTGTAGCAACACCTGCAAAAAGTTATTACACTGCTCCGGTATCAGTTAAAATTTCTGATCATTATTCCAGAGCGGCAAGTGGAGGTGTAGGTGCTGCAAAAGCGGCTGGTAATTATGCTGCTTCTTTCTATCCAACTCAGTTGGCTATAGAAGAAGGTTATGAGCAAATCATCTGGACAGACGATTGTTCTCACGAATATTTTGAAGAAAGTGGAACAATGAACGTTTTTGTTAGAATCAACGATACTATTTATACCCCTAAAACATCGGATA
>Ga0308157_10002751_pt1 | contig 27532 bp, 21 predicted proteins | sample PhyBR1_FD_201035 | JGI IMG/M metagenome (GOLD analysis project Ga0308157, IMG submission 201035) | Phyllosphere microbial communities from UC Gill Tract Community Farm, Albany, California, United States - DLSLB.R1 | ecosystem: Host-associated > Plants > Phyllosphere > Unclassified | place: USA...
TATCAAGGCGATCAAGAACGTCACGTTCAACGAGCCTTACTTCCAGGGCCATTTCCCCGGCCGTCCCGTGATGCCCGGCGTGCTGATGCTCGAAGCATTGGCCCAGGCCGCGGGCCTGCTGGCGTTTGACGCCATGGGCAAGGTGCCGGATGAAAACAACATCTACTACTTTGTCGGCATCGATGCCGCGCGCTTCAAGCGCCCGGTCGAGCCCGGTGACCAGCTGGTGCTTGAGATCACCATTGACCGCGTGCGCGGCGGCATCTGGAAGTTCAAGGGCGTGGCCCGCGTCGGTGACGAGGTGGCCTGCGAAGCCGACCTGATGTGCACCATGCGGGCTGTGGGCTGAAGGCGTTGGGTTGGTCGTGAGCCGCATTCACTCCACCGCGCTGGTTGATCCGGCAGCCCAGCTTGACGCATCGGTGACCGTGGGTCCCTATGCGGTGATCGGTCCCGATGTGCGCATAGGCGCGGGCAGCATCGTGGGCGCGCACTGCGTCATCGAAGGCCATACAACGATTGGCGCGCAAAACCATATTTTTCAGTTTGCCTCGCTGGGCGCCCAGCCGCAGGACAAGAAGTATGCGGGCGAGCCCACGCGCCTGGTCATTGGCGATCGCAATACCATCCGCGAGTTCTGCACCTTCAACACCGGCACCGTCCAGGACCAGGGGCTGACCCAGGTCGGCAGCGACAACTGGATCATGGCCTATGTGCATATTGCGCACGACTGCGTCGTGGGCAACCACACGGTGCTGGCGAACAACGCCACGCTGGCCGGCCATGTGACGGTCGGTGACCATGCGATTCTCGGCGGCCTGACGGGTGTGCACCAGTTCACCCAGATCGGCGCGCATGTGATGGCCGGCTTTGCCAGCCATATCTCGCAGGACGTGCCGCCGTTCATGCTGGTCGACGGCAATCCGCTGGCGGTGCGCGGCTTCAACCTCGAAGGCCTGCGCCGCCGCGGTTTCTCGCCCGAGCGCCTGGCCGCGGTCAAGCAGATGCACAAGCTGCTGTACCGCCAGGGACTGACGCTGACAGCCGCCCGCCAGGCGATTGCCGAGCTGGCCGCGCAATACCCGCAAGCCGCAGCCGATATCGACGCCTTGAGCGCGTTCATTGCGCGCTCCAAGCGCGGTCTCGCGCGCTGAAGGGAAGCTATGACTGCAGCGCGTGTGGCAATGGTGGCCGGCGAGACTTCGGGCGACCTGCTGGCCGGCCTGATTCTCGACGGCCTCAAGACCCAGTGGCCGGCGCTGCAAAGCGCGGGCATTGGCGGCCCCCACATGCGCGCGCGTGGCTTCGAGGCCTGGTGGGACAGCCAGCGCCTGGCCGTGCACGGCTACAACTGGGAAGTCTTCCAGCGCCTGGCCGAGCTGCTGCGCATACGCCGCCAGCTGCGCCAGCGTCTGCTGGCCGATCCGCCCAGCGTGTTTGTCGGCGTTGACGCGCCTGACTTCAACCTGGGCCTGGAAGCCGACCTGCGCGCGCGTGGCATCAAGACCGTGCACTTCGTCTGCCCGTCGATCTGGGCCTGGCGCGCCAACCGCGTGGAGAAGATCCGCCGCGCGGCCGACCATGTGCTGTGCATTTTTCCGTTCGAGCCCGAGTTGCTGGCAGCGCACGGCATTGATGCCACCTATGTGGGTCACCCCCTGGCCAGCGTGATTGCGCTTGAGCCCGACCGTCAGGCCGCGCGCCAGCGGCTGGGCCTGGCAGCGGACGCGCTGGTGCTGGCCGTGCTGCCCGGCAGCCGGACTTCCGAAATTCGTTATATCGCGCCCGCGTTCTTCGCGGCTGCAGCCCTGGTCAGCAAGGCCTTGCCGGCGGTGGAAATCATCGTTCCGGCCGTGCCCTCGCTGATCGAGACCGTGCGCCAGGCGGCGCGCGCCGCCGGCATGGAGGCGCGCATTCGCATCCTGTCGGGTCAGTCGCACGACGCGCTGGCGGCCTGCGACTGCACGCTGATTGCCAGCGGCACGGCCACCCTCGAGGCGGCGCTGTTCAAGCGCCCGATGGTGATCGGCTACCGCATGCAGTCGCTGAGCTGGCGGCTGATGCGTCGCAAGCAGCTCCAGCCCTGGGTCGGCCTGCCCAATATCCTGTGCGGCGAGTTCGTCGTGCCGGAACTGCTGCAGGACGCCGCCACGCCCGAGGCGCTGGCGGCCGAGGTGCTGCGCTGGCTGCGCGCGCGCGATGATTCTTCTCCAACCATTGAGGCGCTAGAGCAGCGCTTCACAGCGCTGCACCATCTGCTGCGGCGCGATACCGCCCGATTGGCCGCTGATGCAATCCAGAAAGTTGTCTCTTCCACCTGAACAGGTCTGCTTGCCGTGGCATCCGCCCGGCCTGGTAGCCGGGGTGGATGAGGCGGGGCGCGGTCCTCTGGCCGGTCCCGTGGTGGCGGCCGCCGTGATTCTCGATGACCTGAACCCGATTGCGGGCCTGGCCGATTCCAAGAAGCTCACGGCTGCGCGCCGCGAAGCGCTGTTTGACGAAATCCGCGCCAAGGCGCTGTGCTGCTCGATTGCCGAAGCCAGCGTGCGGGAGATCGACGAGCTGAATATCCTGCAGGCCACGATGCTGGCCATGCGCCGCGCCGTGATGGGGCTGCGCCTCAAGCCGGTGCTGGTGCTGGTCGACGGCAACCGCATTCCGGTGCTTGACATGCATGCCGAGGCCATCGTCAAGGGTGACGCCCTGGTCAAGGCGATTTCCGCTGCCTCCATCCTGGCCAAGGTGCACCGCGACCGCTGGTGCGAGCATCTGGACGCGCAGTATCCGGCCTACGGCTTTGCCGGCCACAAGGGCTATGGCACGCCTGCCCACCTGACGGCCTTGCAGGCGCATGGCGCCTGTCCCGAGCACCGTCGTTCGTTTTCGCCGGTTGCCCAGGTGCTGGCCCCTTCCTTTTTCTGAACCGCCATGACTTCACCTGTGACCCCCATTCATTCGCGTGACAACGCCTTTGTCAAGGAGCTGCGCAAGCTCTCGCACGACAGCACGGCCTATCGCAAGCAGGGCCAGGTCTGGCTCGAAGGCGATCACCTGTGCCGCGCGGCGCTGGCGCGCGGACTGCGTCCCGCGGTGGCGGTGTTTGCCGAATCGTTCTGGCCCCAGGCGCCGGCCGAATGGGTGCAGGCTGCCGACAAGGTGGTGGTGCTGGCCGACGCGCTGTTTGCCGATGTCAGCGGCCTGGAGTCGCCGGCGCGCATGGGCTATCTGCTTGAATGGCTGCCGGGCCAGGCGCCGCAGGCGGGGCTGGCGACCGTGGTGCTGGACCGCGTGCAGGACGCGGGCAACGTCGGCTCCATCCTGCGCAGCGCCGCGGCGTTTGGCTTTGTGCAGGTGGTTGCGCTCAAGGGCACGGCCGCGCTGTGGAGCCAGAAGGTGCTGCGCGCGGGCATGGGGGCGCATTTCGGCCTGCATCTGGTGGAGTCGGTGGAAGTCGACGCGCTGGACGCGCTGCAGGTGCCGCTGATCGTCACCAGCTCGCACCAGGGCAAGCTGATCGAGCACACCGAGCTGCCCTGGCCCTGCGCCTGGGCCATGGGCCATGAAGGGCAGGGCGTGGGCGCGGGCGTCGAGGCGCGCGCGGCGCTGCAGGTGCGCATTGGCCAGCCCGGCGGCGAGGAGTCGCTGAATGTCGCGGCGGCAGCGGCGATCTGTCTGCATGCAAGTGCGCTGAGCGCTGCCGGCTAGGTGCGGCCGGCCAGGTGCGGCCGGCGAGGGGCGGCCGGCCAGGTGCGGCCGGCCAGGTGCGGCCGGCCAGGTGCGGATTCTCCAGGCGGTGCTATCTGCATGCCCATGCCGCGGGCAGAGGCCGGGTCTCGGCCCGGCAGCCGACCTACTTTCTTGTCGCGCGACAAGAAAGTAGGCAAACAAACGCGCCCCTGCTGTCTGCGACCCTCCGCTGCGCTACGGGCAACCTGTCGTGCTCGGTCCCGGGCTGCGCCGCAGAACTCGCTGCGCGCCTGCGGCGCTGCGCTCAAACAACTGCGGCGAGTCAGTTGGCGAAGCCTCCGTGTCCTTCGGCACTGCGGCCCAGCCCGGGGCCTGCGCGCGCCAGGCGCAGCCAGAAGGGGGAGCCTGCAGGAAGCTGTGACGAAGCAGGCGCTGCGCGCTCATGGATGCTGCCGAAAGGCCGCAACGCAGCGCGATATAAGTCTCCTGCGCTCCCGGGTAATCCCGGGCGCGGCCACGGGCCTGTCATGGCACACGGCTATAATGGGCGGCTTTCAAGCATTCCACATCTACGCCTAGCGCCGCTTCGAGCCTTCCCCCGCAACACAAGCTATAGCCAGACTCACGTCTAGGCTCGCTGGGCGTAACCGTAATTAGAACCGGAGAACCCAGTGCTTTTGTCTCTCAAGGGATCCTTCCCCCCAGCCATCCTGGCGCTCGCAGACGGCACGGTCTTTATCGGCAACTCGATTGGTGCAGTCGGCACCACCGTCGGCGAAGTGGTGTTCAACACCGCGATCACCGGCTACCAGGAAATCCTCACCGACCCAAGCTATTGCCAGCAGATCGTGACCCTCACGTATCCGCACATTGGCAACTATGGTGTCAATGCCGAGGACATCGAGGCTGAAAAAGTCCACGCCGCAGGTTTGATCATCAAGGATCTTCCGCTGCTGGCAAGCAACTTCCGCTTGACCCACACCTTGCCCCAGTACCTGGTGCGCGAGAACACCGTCGCCATCGCCAACATCGACACCCGCAAGCTCACGCGCCTGCTGCGCGACAAGGGCGCGCAAAACGGTGCGATTGTCGGCCTGGCCGAGGGCGAAAGCGTGAGCCCCGAGCGCATTGCGCAGGCCGTGGCTGCAGCCCAGGCCGCGCCTTCGATGAAGGGCCTGGACCTGGCCAAGGTGGTGTCGACCACCAAGACCTACACCTGGGATCAGACCGAATGGCAACTGGGACAGGGCTACGGCCAGCAGACCGCGCCGCGCTTTCATGTCGTCGCCTATGACTACGGTGTCAAGCTCAACATCCTGCGCATGCTTGCCGAACGCGGCTGCAAGCTCACCGTGGTGCCGGCCCAGACGCCGGCGGCCGATGTGCTGGCACTGAACCCCGACGGCGTGTTCCTGTCGAACGGCCCTGGCGATCCGCAGCCTTGCGACTACGCCATCCAGGCAACCCGGGAGCTGATCGAGGCCGGCGTGCCGACCTTCGGCATCTGCCTGGGCCACCAGATCATGGCCCTGGCTTCGGGCGCGACCACGTTCAAGATGGCCAACAGCCACCATGGCGCCAACCACCCGGTCAAGGACCTGGACACCGGCCGCGTGAGCATCACCAGCCAGAACCACGGCTTCGCGGTCGACATGGCATCGCTGCCGGCCAACCTGCGTCCCACGCACGTGAGCCTGTTTGACGGCACGCTGCAAGGCCTGGAGCGCACCGACAAGCCCGCGTTCTGCTTCCAGGGGCACCCCGAAGCATCGCCCGGCCCGCACGACATCGCCTACATGTTTGACCGCTTCACGGCATTGATGGCCAAGGCCCAGGAGAATAAATAATGCCAAAGCGCACAGACCTCAAAAGCATTCTGATCATCGGCGCCGGCCCCATCGTCATCGGCCAGGCCTGCGAGTTCGACTACTCCGGCGTGCAGGCCTGCAAGGCCTTGCGCGAAGAGGGTTACAAGGTCATCCTGATCAACAGCAATCCGGCAACCATCATGACCGACCCGGCCACGGCCGACGTCACCTACATCGAGCCCATCACCTGGCAGACCGTCGAGAAGATCATTGCCAAGGAGCGTCCCGACGCCATCCTGCCGACCATGGGCGGCCAGACCGCGCTGAACTGCGCGCTCGACCTGTGGCGCAATGGCGTGCTTGACAAGTACAGCGTCGAGCTGATCGGCGCCACGCCCGAAGCCATCGACAAGGCCGAGGACCGCCTGAAGTTCAAGGACGCCATGACCAAGATCGGTCTGGGCTCCGCGCGCTCGGGCATCGCCCACACCATGGACGAAGCCTGGGCGGTGCAAAAGCAGATGGGCTTTCCCACGGTGATACGCCCCAGCTTCACGCTGGGCGGCACGGGCGGCGGCATTGCCTACAACCCCGAAGAGTTCGAGACCATCTGCAAGCGCGGCCTCGAGGCCTCGCCGACCAACGAGCTGCTGATCGAAGAGTCGCTGCTGGGCTGGAAAGAGTACGAGATGGAAGTGGTGCGCGACAAGGCGGACAACTGCATCATCATCTGCTCGATCGAGAATCTGGACCCCATGGGCGTGCACACCGGCGACTCGATCACCGTGGCGCCCGCGCAGACGCTGACCGACAAGGAATACCAGATCATGCGCAATGCCTCGCTGGCAGTGCTGCGTGAAATCGGTGTCGACACCGGCGGCTCGAACGTGCAGTTCTCGGTCAATCCGGTTGACGGCCGCATGATCGTCATCGAGATGAACCCGCGCGTGTCGCGTTCGTCGGCGCTCGCATCCAAGGCCACGGGCTTCCCCATTGCCAAGGTCGCGGCCAAGCTGGCGGTCGGCTATACGCTGGACGAACTGAAGAACGACATCACGGGCGGTGCAACCCCTGCCTCGTTCGAGCCGTCGATCGACTACGTGGTCACCAAGATCCCGCGTTTTGCCTTCGAGAAGTTCCCCACGGCCGACAACCGCCTGACGACGCAGATGAAGTCCGTCGGTGAAGTCATGGCCATTGGCCGCACCTTCCAGGAGTCGTTCCAGAAGGCGCTGCGCGGCCTGGAGGTCGGCGTCGACGGCATGAACGAGAAGACCCAGGACCGCGAGACGCTGGAAAAGGAACTGGGCGAACCCGGTCCCGACCGCATCTGGTACGTGGGCGATGCCTTTGCCATGGGCCTGTCGGTGGATGAAGTGTTCGCGCTGACCAAGATCGACCCCTGGTTCCTGGTGCAGATCGAGCAGATCGTGAAGATCGAGCTGGAACTCGACGAAGTCTACGCCGCCAAGGGCGAAGGCGCGCTGGCCGCGCTTGACGCCGCCACGCTGCGCTCGCTCAAGCAAAAGGGCTTTTCGGACCGCCGCCTGGCCAAGCTGCTGCACACCACCGAACATGTGGTGCGCGCCGCGCGCCATGCGCACAACGTGCGCCCCGTGTACAAGCGCGTGGACACCTGCGCCGGCGAGTTCGCCACCGACACCGCCTACATGTACTCGACGTATGACGAAGAGTGCGAGGCCGCTCCCACCGACAAGAAGAAGATCATGGTGCTTGGCGGCGGTCCCAACCGCATCGGCCAGGGCATCGAGTTCGACTACTGCTGCGTGCATGCCGCGCTTGCCATGCGCGAGGACGGCTATGAAACCATCATGGTCAACTGCAATCCCGAAACCGTGTCCACCGACTACGACACCTCGGACCGCCTGTACTTCGAGTCGCTGACGCTGGAAGACGTGCTCGAGATCGTTGCCGTCGAGAAGCCCATGGGCGTGATCGTGCAATACGGCGGCCAGACGCCCTTGAAGCTGGCCCTGGGCCTGGAAGAAGCCGGCGTGCCCATCATCGGCACCTCGCCCGACATGATTGACGCCGCCGAAGACCGCGAGCGCTTCCAGCAGATGCTGCACACGCTGGGCCTGCGCCAGCCGCCCAACGCCACCGCGCGCACCGACGCCGAGGCGCTGGAAAAGGCGCAGGCGCTGGGTTATCCGCTGGTCGTGCGTCCGAGCTACGTGCTGGGCGGCCGGGCGATGGAAATCGTGCACGAGCAGCGCGACCTCGAGCGCTACATGCGCGAGGCCGTCAAGGTCAGCCATGACTCGCCGGTGCTGCTGGACCACTTCCTGTCCAACGCCATTGAATGCGATGTCGACTGCATCCGCGACGTCGAAGGCAAGGTGTTCATTGGCGGCGTGATGGAGCACATCGAGCAGGCCGGCGTGCACTCGGGCGACTCCGCCTGCTCGCTGCCGCCGTACTACCTGGCCAAGGACACGGTCGAGGAAATCAAGCGCCAGACCGCGGCCATGGCCGAAGGCCTGAACGTGGTGGGCCTGATGAACGTGCAGTTCGCGATCCAGGAGCGCGACGGCAAGGACGTGATCTACGTGCTCGAAGTCAACCCGCGCGCCTCGCGCACCGTGCCTTTCGTCTCCAAGGCCACAGGCATACAGCTGGCCAAGGTGGCCGCACGCTGCATGGTCGGGCAGACGCTGGCCTCGCAGGGCGTGACCAAGGAAGTGACGCCGCCGTACTTCAGCGTCAAGGAAGCCGTGTTCCCGTTTGTCAAGTTCCCCGGCGTGGACACCATTCTCGGCCCCGAGATGAAGTCGACCGGCGAAGTCATGGGCGTGGGCAAGACCTTTGGCGAAGCCTTCGTCAAGAGCCAGCTGGGCGCGGGCACGCTGCTGCCCCAGTCGGGCCGCGTCTTCCTCACCGTGAAGAACAACGACAAGGCCCGCGCCGTGAACATCGCGCGCGAACTCGCAGCCATGGGCTTCGAGCTGGTGGCAACCAAGGGCACGGCCGCGGCCATTGCCGAAGCCGGCATCGCGGTGCAGGTGGTCAACAAGGTCACCGAAGGCCGTCCGCACATCGTCGACATGATCAAGATGGGCGACATCGCGATGGTGATCAACACCGTCGAGGAGCGCCGCAACGCGATTGCCGACTCGCGCGCCATCCGCACCAGCTCGCTGCTGGCGCGCGTGACCACCTTCACCACCATCTTTGGCGCCGAAGCCGCCGTCGAAGGCATGAAGAGCATGAACAACCTGGAGGTCTATTCCGTCCAGGAGCTGCATGCCCAGCTGGCCCAGGCCTGAGGCCGAGGCCTGAGGCCGGGGCTTGAGCGCCAGGCCGGGTTATACCGGGTGAATGCCGCGTCAATCGCGGCATAATGAGCCCATGACCAGAAACCGCCGCGCGGCAACGTGCGGCGGTTTGCTTTTGGGGCGCGCGTTGGCCGCCCCAGGCTACGCAGCCTGTCCCGGGCATCCGCTGGTTTTTTTATGAATTGCCGCGCCAGGCGCGGAGCATGCTGAACGTGGAGATTCAACAATGACCACCATTCCTATTACCAAGCGCGGTGCGGAAAAACTCAAGTCCGAGCTGCACCGTCTGAAGACCGTCGAGCGCCCCAGCGTGATCCAGGCAATTGCCGAAGCACGCGCCCAGGGCGACCTGAGCGAAAACGCCGAATACGAGGCCGCCAAGGACCGCCAGGGCTTCATCGAAGGCCGCATCCTCGAAGTCGAGGGCAAGCTGTCGGCCGCGCAGATCATTGATCCCACCGCCGTCGATGCGGGCGGGCGCGTGGTGTTTGGCGCCACCGTCGACCTCGAGGATGAGAAGAGCGGCGACAGCGTGACCTACCAGATCGTGGGCGAGGACGAAGCCGACCTGAAGCAGGGCCTGATCAACATCTCCAGCCCGATCGCGCGCGCGCTGATCGGCAAGGAAGAGGGCGACACCGCCGAAGTCCAGGCCCCGGGTGGCCTGCGCCGCTATGAAGTGGTGGCCGTGCGCTACATCTGAGCCGCGCGATGGCGAATTTCGCTTCCCGGCTGTCTGAGCGCCTGCCGGCGCTGGCCGCGGCGCTGTGGTGGGGCGGGCTGAGCGTCATTGGCTTCATCGTTGTTCCGCTGCTGTTCGCGCACCTGCCTTCGCCGGCCGTGGCCGGGCGCATGGCGGCAACGCTGTTCGCGGCCCAGACCTGGGTGTCGGTGGCCTGCACCGTCTTGCTGCTGGTGCTGGCCAAGCGCCGCCATGCCGAGGCCGAGGAGCCCTGGGCGCGCGATGTGCTGGTCTGGGTCATTGTCGGCATGCTGCTGGCCCTGCTGGTGCAGTTCGGCGTCTCGCCGCGCATCGTTGCCAGGCAGGATCTGAAGCTGTGGCACAGCGTCGGCACGCTGATGTACGCAGTGCAATGGCTTTGTGCCTTGCGGGTCTTATGGCGTACCTGCGCAGCGCAGCGCTGAAGGCTGCCACGCGCCAGCGCGTCGGGGCAAAAAAAAGGCGGTTCCCAGGAACCGCCTTTTTTGTCTGTTCGGGCGCCCAGCGCCCGGGCACCTCACTCGTGCCAGTAGTCCGCGACCCAGGTCGCGGGCTTGATGAAACGAAAACGCCGGTTGCGCCGGCCGGCCAATGCGTCCGGGGGATTGCATTCGCCATGGAAAATCACCACGCGTGCACCTGCGGGCACGAAGGGCGCTTTCCAGTAGTTCGTCGGCCAGGGCGGAATGCCGTGGTATTTGAAGCTCGGGCACCATTGGGCGGGCCAGTACTGCAGCTTGCCCTGGCGGTGCAGGAAGTCGGACAGATAGGCCTGCTCGTTGCGGAACTGCTTGCGGATTTCCTCGAAATGGCTGCGGAAGTACGCCAGCACATCGGGGTGCGCGCCGAGCTCCCAGCGGTACACGGAAGAATTGCCCGTGATTCGCCAAGGGCGCTTGTAGTCGTGGATGATCAGGAACTCGCCTGGCTGGGTGAAGAACTCGTCGAGCGGGCCGGTGACGACCACATCCACGTCGAGAAACAGCGCCGTGCCGCGCAGACCATGCAGGTCGGGCGTGAAGGTGGCAAGCTTGGTCCAGCCGCGCTCGGGCAAGCCCTTGGGCAGGTCCAGCGAGGGAATCGGCAGGCATTCGACTTCGGCACGAATCCCTTTGCTGTCATCGGTCAGGCAGATGAAGCGAAAATCACCTTGCAGATTGCGCCGCACCATGGCGTAGAGCCTGTTGACGTATTCAGGGCCGTATTTCGTGCCCCACTTCATGCAGATGACATGGCGCTGGCGCGCTGGAATATTCGGAATGGCAGTCATGGGCAACGCAGCAACAGGCCTTTAATCGCCTTGTTGGCGTTTTTTGACGGATTTTTGCTTCACTTTGGCACGTTTGACCATGCCGCCTGCGGTCAGGCGCTGGTTGCCCAGCACGCGCAGCTGCTTGACTTCGGGGCGCTGGCCACCGCGCGAGCTGAACTTGAGCACCTTGACGTCGCGCGGGCCGGGCATGCGGTCCTCGTCGACGGTCTTTTCCTTTTCGGGAATCGGGCGCCACAGGACCAGCAGCTTGCCGATGTGCTGTATCGGTGCAGCGCTGAGTTCTTCAGCGAGTTGTTGGTAGATCTGGTCGCGTGCGGCGCGATCGTCATTGAAGACGCGGACCTTGATCAGGCCGTGGGCATTGAGCGCCGCGTCTATCTCTTTTTGCACGGCGGGCGTGAGTCCGTCGCCGCCGATCATGACCACGGGGTCGAGATGGTGGGCGTTGGCGCGGTGTTCCCGGCGCTCGGCGGGAGTCAATTGAATTTGGGGCATGGCCCGTATTATCTAGGCAGGACGTAATCAGTATGAAAACCAAGACCAAAAGCAAGAAGGTCAATAAGGCATGGCTCAACGACCATGTCAACGATACCTATGTGAAACTCGCCAAGATCGAGGGCTTTCGCGCCCGCGCGGCCTACAAGCTCAAGGAGATCGATGAGCAGCTGGGACTGATACGTCCTGGCCACTTTGTCGTCGATCTGGGCTGCACGCCCGGCGCCTGGAGCCAGTACGTACGCCGCAAGCTGTCTCCCAAGGGCGCGGCCGTGGGCGAGCTCAACGGCCGCATCATCGGCCTGGACCTGCTGCACATGGAGCCCATCGAAGGCGTGCATTTCCTTCAGGGCGATTTTCGCGAGGACGCGGTGCTGGCCGAACTCGAAGCCTTGCTGGAAGGCAAGAAGGTCGATGTGGTGGTGTCCGATATGGCACCAAATTTGTCGGGTAATGACGCCACCGACGCCGCCCGCATCTGTCTGCTGGTTGAACTGGCGGTGGACTTCACCAAGCAGCACATGAAGCCCGAAGGCGCGCTGGTGGTGAAGCTGTTCCACGGCAGCGGCTACAGCGAGCTGGTCGAGCTGTTCAAGCAGACCTTCAAGACCGTCAAGCCCATCAAGCCCAAGTCCTCGCGCGTGAAGTCTTCGGAAACCTTTCTGGTCGGCATGGGTCTGAAGTAGACGCGCTGCGCTGCGGTTGGCCGCCGGCATTTGCCCCGGGAATACCCTTGAATGCCCTGCGCGCCTGCGCGACATCAAGGGAATTAAGGGTGCGCTGCCTTGAAGCACCTAAAATGGTCCCCAAATAGGCCATGAAGATTTCGTGACTTTTTCTCTGCATTCCATCTGGAGCCCCGCTTGAACAATCAGTGGTTTTCAAAAATTGCCGTGTGGCTGGTCATCGCCATGGTGCTGTTTACGGTGTTCAAACAATTTGACACCCGTACCAGCGCTGCGTCAGGTCACATCGGCTATTCCGAATTTCTGGAAGAAGTTCGCAACAACCGCATCAAGAGTGCGACCATCCAGGAAGGCCAGGGCGGCACCGAGATCGTCGCGGTCGCCGCCGACGGCTCCAAGCTGCGCACGACGGCCACCTACCTCGACCGCGGTCTTGTGGGCGACCTGATCGCCAACAACGTCAAGTTTGACGTCAAGCCGCGCGAAGAGGGCTCGCTGCTGATGTCCCTGCTCGTGAGCTGGGGCCCGATGCTGCTGTTGATCGGCGTGTGGGTCTACTTCATGCGCCAGATGCAAGGCGGCGGCAAGGGGGGTGCGTTCAGCTTTGGCAAGAGCAAGGCACGCATGCTTGACGAGAACAACAACACCGTGACGTTTGCCGACGTCGCGGGTTGCGACGAAGCCAAGGAAGAAGTCAAGGAAGTCGTCGACTTCCTCAAGGACCCGACCAAGTTCCAGAAGCTTGGCGGCCGCATTCCGCGTGGTCTGCTGCTGGTCGGCCCTCCGGGTACCGGCAAGACCTTGCTGGCCAAGTCGATTGCCGGCGAAGCCAAGGTACCGTTTTTCAGCATCTCGGGTTCGGACTTTGTGGAAATGTTCGTTGGCGTGGGCGCGGCCCGTGTGCGCGACATGTTCGAGAACGCCAAGAAAAACGCTCCCTGCATCATCTTCATCGATGAAATCGATGCTGTCGGTCGCCAGCGTGGCGCGGGCGTGGGCGGTGGCAATGACGAGCGCGAGCAGACCCTCAACCAGATGCTGGTCGAGATGGACGGCTTTGAAACCAACATGGGCGTGATTGTCGTCGCGGCCACGAACCGTCCCGACATTCTGGATGCCGCGCTGCTGCGCCCCGGTCGTTTCGACCGCCAGGTCTACGTGACGCTGCCCGATATCCGCGGCCGCGAGCAGATCCTCAACGTGCACATGCGCAAGATCCCCGTGAGCCAGGACGTGAACCCCGGCATCATTGCCCGCGGCACGCCCGGCATGTCGGGTGCCGACCTGGCCAACCTGTGCAATGAAGCGGCGTTGATGGCCGCACGCCGCAATGCGCGCACGGTGGAAATGCAGGACTTCGAGAAGGCCAAGGACAAGATCATCATGGGCCCCGAGCGCAAATCCATGGTCATGCCCGAGGAAGAGCGCCGCAACACGGCCTACCACGAAGCCGGCCATGCGCTGATCGGCAAGCTGCTGCCCAAGTGCGATCCGGTGCACAAGGTCACCATCATTCCGCGCGGCCGTGCGCTGGGCGTGACCATGAGCCTGCCCGAGAAGGACCGCTACTCCTTTGACAAGGAGTTCATGCTCAACCAGATTGCCATGCTGTTTGGCGGCCGGATTGCCGAAGAAGTGTTCATGCACCAGATGACCACCGGTGCCAGCAACGACTTCGAGCGTGCGACCCAGATTGCGCGCGACATGGTCACGCGCTACGGCATGACCGAGGCGCTGGGCCCCATGGTCTATGCGGAAAACGAAGGCGAAGTGTTCCTGGGCCGCTCGGTGACCAAGACCAACAACGTCAGCGAGCAGACCATGCAAAAGGTCGACGAGGAAGTGCGCCGCATCATTGATGAGCAGTACGCTCTGGCGCGCAAGCTGATCGAAGACAACAGCGACAAGATGCACGCCATGGCCAAGGCCATGCTGGAATGGGAAACCATTGACGCCGAGCAGCTTGACGACATCATGGCCGGCCGCGCGCCGCGTCCGCCCAAGGACTGGACGCCTCGCATTCCTCCGTCGGGCGGCGACGATGCCAGCGGCGGCACGCCCGCGGTGAAGGCCGATGCGCCAGCCACGTCCGCCGTGGATGCCCCGCCCAGCGCGGATGCGGCACCCAACGCCGCCTGACGCCTGGGGCAGCACAGCATGACAGCGGGGCCTTCGGGTCCCGTTTTCTTTTGGGCAATCATTTTTCAAATTCGGACAATTGACCATGCAGCAATGGCAGACCAGCCGCTTCCTGTTGGACCTTGAGCGTCCCCAGGTGATGGGCATAGTCAACGTGACGCCCGATTCGTTCTCCGACGGCGGGGCGCACGACAGCCTTGCCGGCGCGCTCGCACACTGCGAACAGCTGCTCAAGGATGGCGCCGACATTCTCGATATCGGCGGTGAATCCACGCGCCCTGGCAGCCCGGCCGTGGGGCTGGAAGACGAGCTGGCGCGCGTTGTGCCGCTGGTGCGCGAGGCCGTGAAGCTGGGCGTGCCGATCTCGGTGGATACCTACAAGCCGCAGGTGATGCAGGCCGTGCTGGACCTGGGCGCGGACATCATCAACGACATCTGGGCGCTGCGCCAGCCGGGCGCGGGCGCTGTGGTCGCCGGCCACGGGCAATGCGGCATCTGCCTGATGCACATGCACAGCGTGCCGCAGAGCATGCACCGCGAGCATATGCAGGGCGACGCCGTGGTGCAGGTGCGCGACTTTCTTGCGGCCGCGGCGCAGGCGCTCCAGGCGCTGGGCGTGGCGCGCGAGCGCATCGTGCTGGACGCAGGCACGGGCTTTGGCAAGACCGTGGCGCAGAATTTCGCGCTGCTCGCGCGTGAGCCCGAGCTGGCCGCGCTCGGCTACCCGCTGCTGGCCGGCTGGTCGCGCAAGGGCTCGCTGGGCCAGGTCACGGGCCTGCCCGTGGGCGAGCGCATGGTGGCCAGCGTTGCCGCGGCGCTGCTGTCGGTCGAGCGCGGCGCGCGCATCGTGCGCGTACATGATGTGCGTGACACCGTGATGTCGCTCAAGGTCTGGCAGGCCATGAACGACAATGCTGCATGGGCTGGCTGACCCTGGCTTTAAATCAATCGAGAGACAAGAAGGTTTGCAATGGCTCGTGAATATTTCGGCACCGATGGCATTCGAGGCACCGTAGGTCGCACTCCCATCACTCCGGACTTCGTGCTGCGCCTGGCGCATGCAGTAGGGCGTGTGCTGCGCCGCACGCAGGAGCGCCCCACGGTGCTGATCGGCAAGGACACGCGCATTTCGGGCTACATGCTGGAAAGCGCGCTTGAGTCGGGCTTCAATTCGGCAGGCGTGGACGTGGTGCTGCTGGGGCCTTTGCCGACGCCGGGCGTGGCCTATCTCACCCGCACCCAGCGCGCCAGCCTGGGCGTGGTGATCAGCGCCAGCCACAATCCTTTCGCCGATAACGGCATCAAGTTCTTCAGCGCCCAAGGCAGCAAGCTGCCCGACAGCTGGGAGGAGGAGGTCGAGCGCGCGTTGAAGGAAGAACCCGTCTGGGCCGATTCCGCGGCGCTGGGCAAGACCCGGCGCCTGGACGATGCCGCGGGGCGCTACATTGAATTCTGCAAGAGCACGTTTTCGCACGATCTCACGCTCAAGGGCCTGAAGATCGTGGTGGACGCCGCCCATGGCGCGGCCTACCAGATCGCGCCCAAGGTGTTCCATGAACTGGGCGCGGAAGTGATTGCCATGGGCTGCGCGCCCGATGGCCTGAACATCAATGACGGCGTGGGCGCGACCCATCCCGAAGCCATGGTGCGCGCGGTGCGTGCCAATGGCGCCGACTACGGCATTGCGCTGGACGGCGACGCCGACCGCCTGCTGGTCGTGGACGCCAAGGGCCGGCTGTACAACGGCGACGAGCTGCTGTACCTGCTGGCCGCCGATCGTCTGGCGCGCGGCCAAGCCGTGGCCGGGGTCGTCGGCACGCTGATGACCAACCTCGCCGTGGAGTCGGCGCTCAAGGCCCAGGGCGTGGGCTTCGTGCGCGCCAAGGTCGGTGACCGCTATGTGCTGGAGGAACTGGCGCGCCATGGCTGGCTGCTGGGCGGCGAAGGCTCGGGCCACCTGCTGGCGCTCGATTGCCACACCACGGGCGACGGGCTGATCAGCGCCTTGCAGGTGCTTGAGGCCTGCGTGCGCAGCGGGCGTACGCTGGCGCAATGGCTGCAGGCCGTGCCGCTGTATCCCCAGGTGCTGATCAATGTGCGCCTGGCGCCCAGCCAGGACTGGAAAAACAACAAGCTGCTGGACGAGACGCTGCAGGCAGTTCAGGCCGAGCTCGGCGATACCGGCCGGGTGCTGATTCGCCCCAGCGGCACCGAGCCGCTGCTGCGGGTCATGGTCGAGGCGCGCGATCAGCAGCAGGCCAGCCGCTGCGCGCAGCAGCTTGCCGACGCGGCGCGCGCTGGATAAATGAGAGGCACCCCCTGAGCCGCTTCGCCGGATGGCCGGCCCCGTCTTCCCCCTCTCAACCTTCGGTGGAGGGGGGCGCCCGGCGAAGGGACGACAGCCTCGCTGCGGGGCGGCCCTTGCTCGCTGCCCCCATGCTGGACCACGCCATGCTCAGGAGGTCATAGACCACTGATTCGAAGGTGCAAATGTCAAATGTGGGAGGGCGTTGTTATTCACGCGCTGGGTTTGGCGAACACCGGTGCCTGGCGGCTGCGCAGGAAATCCAGCAGGTCGTCGCCGGGCGGCAGGGGGCGGCTGAAGTAATAGCCCTGGGCTTCGTCGCAGCCCATGTCGCGCAGGAACTGCAGCTGGGCTTCGGTTTCCACGCCTTCGGCCGTGGTCTGCATGCCCAGTGCCTGGGCCATGCGGATGATGGCGCTGACGATGGCGCGGTCGTTGCCGTCATGGTCCAGATCCTGCACGAACGACTGGTCTATCTTGAGCTTGTAGATCTGGAAGCGCTTGAGCTGGCTCAGCGAGGAGTAGCCGGTGCCGAAGTCGTCTATCGACAGGCGCACGCCGCGCGCGCGCAGCTGGTCCATGGTCGCGGTCGCGGCGCGCGGATCATCGACCGCCACGCCTTCGGTCAACTCCAGTTCCAGCGCGTCCGGCGGCACCGCGGCCGCATGCAGGATCTGGCTGACCAGATCGGGTAGCTGCGGCTGGTGGAACTGGATTGCCGAGAGGTTGACCGCGACCTTGAGATCGGTGAGGCCGGCTTCGCGCCAGGCCTTGAGCTGCTTGACCGCATTGCGCAGCACCCATTCGCCGATCTGCAGGATCTGGCCCGTGTCCTCGGCCACGGGAATGAACTCCGAAGGCGAGATCGGACCGAGCTTGGGGTGGTTCCAGCGCAGCAGGGCTTCGACGCTGTGCACGCGGCCGGTGCGTATGCGCACCTGGGGCTGGTAGTGCAGCTGCAGCTCCTCGCGCTCGAGCGCGCGGCGCAGCGCATTTTCCAGCTGCAGCGCGCGCAGCGACTGGGCGCGCATTTCCGGCGTGAAGAAGCGGAAGGTGTTGCGGCCGTCAAGCTTGGCGTGGTACATCGCGACATCGGCAGACTGGGTCAGCGTGTCGAAGTCCATGCCGTCCTGGGGGTACAGCGCAATGCCCATGGACGGCGCCATGGTCAGTTCATGGTGATCGATCTGGTAGGGCTGGCGCGAGGCTTCAAGCAGCTTGTCGGCGACGCGTGCCGCACCATGGGCGTTGGCACCGGGCAGCAGCAGCACGAATTCGTCGCCGCCAATGCGCGAGACGGTATCCTTTTCGCGCACCACCGAGCGCAGGCGCTTGGCAATCTGCACCAGCAGCGTATCGCCCACGCGGTGTCCCAGCGAGTCGTTGACATGCTTGAAGTGGTCCAGATCCAGAAAGATCGCCGCCAGCGGTGTGTCGTTGTCGCGCGCCAGCTGAATGGCCTGGGTGCTGCGGTCGGCCAGCAAGGTGCGGTTGGGCAGGCCGGTCAGTGGATCGTAGTGCGCCAGCCAATAGATGCGGTCCTGGTCGCGCTTGCGGTCGGCCATTTCGCGGTGCAGGTCTTCGACCGTGGCGCTGAGCTCGCGCGTGCGGTCGCGCACCTGCTGCTCGAGCTGCTCGTGCACCTTGGCCAGCGCCGCCTGGGCCTGGGTGCGCTCGGTGATGTCGACCGTGATCCAGATCGTCCCCTGGCTGGGATCGTTGGCATCGATGAGCTTGCAGCGCACTTCGCAGATGACGGTGCCGCCGTCCTTCTTGCAGAGCATCATCTCGCCCTCGAAGCTCAGGCCCAAGGTCAGCTGGCGGGTGAAGCTCTCCTCGAGGCGCTCCCATTCGGCGGTGCTGGCAAACCAGTTGTGCGCGCTGGTGCCGATCAGCTCGCCCGGGCCATAGCCCAGCATGGTCTCGAAGTGGCCGTTGCAGCGTGTCAGATGGCCGCGGCGCATGAAGATGATGCCCACGCTGGCGTGGTCGAACAGCAACTGCTTTTCGCGCAGCGCGGTGTTGAGCATGGTCTGCGCCTGGCGCTGCTCGTCTATGTCGTTGAGGGTCCAGATCGAACCCTCTTCCGGCCTGGTGGGATTGATCAGCCGGCCGGTCACTCCGCCCCAGAAAAGCGCGCCGTTGTGGCGCCGCAGCTGGCATTCGGTGCGAAATGTCAGCCCCTTGGCCATGCGCACCCGCGCGACCTTGCCCAGGCGATAAAAGGTTCGGGTGTCGGGGTGAAAGGACGCCCCATGGCGTCCGAGCATGTCGTCGGCGGTGGAGTGGCCGAAAATCTCGGCGCAACGCTCGTTGCAGCGAACGATTTCCTGCCGGTGCATGAAGGCAATGCCCACGCCGGCACTGGCCAGAAGGGTGTGCTGCTCGCGCATGATGCGCTCAATTGCGTCGAGAGAGACGGTATTGGAGGACGGCACTTGGATCGCTCTAGCGAAGGGGGTGGGCCCGGTGCGGCAAATGCTGGCGCTCCACTGGGCAATGGATGTTAATGAAGTGTAGCATTTGATACTTCTTTACCTGTCCTCCGGGTTCTCCCTGCTTGCGGGGCAGACGCGCTTCGAATGCACAGTGCGGTCGTGCGCGTCATCCCGCGCGCGGCAGCGACGCCCGCAGCGCATACAGCATTCCATGGCGCAGCGCTCCCTGGGTGACGCGCATTTCCTCTATTCCAAACAACTCGAACACCGCGTGCATCACGCTCACCCCGCCGCCGATCACGGGGCGCAATTCCTCGCGCAGTCCGGCCAGATGCACGGCACTGCTGTGGCCGTCCTGCTGCAGCCTGGCCTGCAGCCAGTCGAGTCCCGGGCGCGTGATCAGTCCCGGCACGCCGGCCTGGGCCGCAAGCACCCGGCTGATCGCGCCTGCCGTGCCCGAGGCGCCGTAGGCCTGCTCCCAGTGGGTCGCGGCAAAGGCTTGGGCCTGGGGCTGCAGCATGGCGCGTGCGCTGGCCCGGGCAGCGGCGAATTGCTCGGCCCGCAGTCCGCCGTCGCAGAAGTGCCGCAGCGACCAGGCCACGCTGCCGATCTCCACCGAGCGCGTGAGCCGCGCCTCGAAGCCCTGGCCCAGGCACAGTTCGGTCGAGCGCCCGCCAATGTCTATCACCAGGCGCTTGCGCGACGAGGGCGGCAGCAGCCGCGCCACGCCCTGGTAGATCAGGCGGGCTTCCTCCTCACCGCCGATGACTTCGATGGGCACGCCCAGAATGGCGCTGCCGCGCGCGAGAAACTCCGCGCGGTTGGTGGCCTCGCGCAGGGTTTGCGTCGCCACGGCGCGCACCCGCTCGGGCGGCAGATCGGCAATCAGCGGTGCGAAACGCTGCAGACAGGCCCAGCCGCGCTCCATGGCCTCAGCGCTGAGCCGGCCCTGTGCGTCCAGCGACCCGCCCAGGCGAATGGTTTCCTTGCGACAGGTTTGTGACACCAGGCGATCGCCGGTGAAATGCCCGAGTTCCAGCAGGCAGCTGTTGGAGCCGATGTCGATGGCGGCAAGCAGGCTGGCATTTTGCATGGAAGGAGAGGGGAGGCGAAAAAGCGCGCAGCTTAGCACCTTCGTTGCGTTGCGTGCGCCATGCATGCCAGCCATGGGCGCAAGATGGCCTGGGCGATGGCCGAATGTCACTGTCATCGTGCTGACACAAACGCGGTCAATACTCACAGGCGCCGCGTCTTTCGCACGTTGTAGGATTGTTTGTGACCACTCTGACCTCTACCCATCCGGAGCGCGCAGCCCCTTTGGACGCCGAAATGCCAAGTCTGACGTCACCCGCCGAGGGTGAGCATGCTGACCCCGCGCCGACAGCACCAGCAGCTGTCATGGCCAGTGCGCAGCCGCTGCCCGCGCCTGCATCCGTGGTTGAAGTCGCGGCAAGCAGCGTGCTGCTGGACCGCGATCACTGCATTCTGGCGTTCAACGACCGGGTGCTGGACTGGGCGGTGCGCGCCGATGTGCCGCTGCTCGAACGCCTGCGCTACCTGTGCATCGTTTCGTCCAACCTCGATGAGTTCTTCGAGGTCCGGGCCGCGCCGCACATCACGGCCGAGCTCAGCGGTGACGGCCAGGGTGCCTATACGACGGCTTCGTTCAAGGCCTTGATGGAACAGGCCCACGACCTGGTGGCCCGCCAGTACGAGCTCTACAACAAGGCCCTGGTGCCGGCTTTCGAGCGCCATGGCATACGCATTCTTTCGCACGGCGATCGCAGCAGCGCCCAGCGGCGCTGGGTGCGTGAGTATTTCCTGGCCGAAGTCCGCCCGCTGCTGATTCCGCTGGGACTGGACCCCGCGCATCCGTTTCCCCAGGTCGCGAACAAGGCGCTCAATTTCATTGTCCGGCTCAAGGGGCCGGATGCCTTCGGACGCACCAACGAGGTCGCGATCGTCAAGGTGCCTCGGGCCTTGCCGCGATTGATACGCCTGCCCGCCAAGGTCGCGGGCAAGCAGCGCGTGTTCGTGAGCCTGTCGAGCATTGTGCGTGCCCATCTCAAGGAGCTGTTTCCGGGACGCGAAGTGGTCGAGTTCTCGCAGTTTCGCGCCACGCGCCACTCGGAGCTGGCCGTGGACGAGGAGGATGTGGGCAATCTGCGCATGGCCTTGCGCCAGGGCCTGCACCACCGGCATTACGGCCAGGCCGTGCGCCTGGAAGTGTCGGCTGGCTGCTCGCCGTTTCTGGCCGATCTGCTGCTGGCGCAGTTCCATCTGCCGCCGCAGGCGCTGTTTCGCGTGCCTGGCCCGGTCAATCTGGTGCGACTGGGGCAGCTGGTCGATCTGGTCAACGACGCTTCGTTGCTGTTCCCGCCATGGCAGCCCGTGTGGCCGCGCCAGCTCCAGCGCGGCGTCTCGGTGATGGCGCAGCTGCGCCAGCGCGATGTGCTGATACACCAGCCGTTCGAGAGTTTCGAAGGCGTGCTGGCGCTGCTGCGCGAAGCGGTGAACGATCCCAATGTGCTGGTGATCAAGCAGACCATCTACCGCACCGGCTCCGACTCGGAGCTCATGGACCTGCTGGCCGAGGCCGTGCGCCGCGGCAAGGAAGTCATGGCCGTGGTCGAGCTCAAGGCACGCTTTGACGAGGAAGCAAACATCAACTGGGCCGAGGCGCTGGAACTGGTGGGCGCGCAGGTGGTCTATGGCGTCGTAGGCCTCAAGACCCATGCCAAGATGATGCTGATCACGCGGCGCGAAGGCCGGCGGCTGCGCCGCTACGGCCACCTGTCGACGGGCAACTACAACCTGCGCAGCGCCAGGCTCTACACCGACCTGGGCTACATGACGTCCGACCCCACGGTGACGGCCGACATGGACGAGGTGTTCAACCACCTCGCCAGCCACAACCGCCTGCCGGAACTGCAGCGGCTGATCATGGCGCCCTTTCATCTGCACCACCGGATGATTGCCTTCATTGCCCAGACGGGCGAGGCTGCGGCCAAGGGCCAGCCCGCGCGCATCGTGGCGAAGATGAATGCGCTGACCGACGAAGCGTTGATCCATGCGCTGATCGCCGCCGGACAAAAAGGCGTGCAGATCGACCTGATCGTGCGCGGCGCCTGCATGCTGGCCCCGCAGCGCCCCGGCCTCACGGACAATATCCGCGTGCGCTCGGTGATAGGGCGCTTTCTCGAGCACACCCGGGTGTTTTATTTCCGCCAGGGCGACAAGGAAGACCTGTTCCTGTCGAGCGCCGACTGGATGAACCGCAACATGATGCGGCGCATCGAGCTGGCCTGGCCGGTGCGCGATCCGGCCTTGCGCCAGCAGATTGTCGATGAGTGCCTGGTGGCCTATCTGCATGACGACCGCGATGCCTGGACCCTGGGCCCGGACGGTAGCTATACGCGTGCGCCGCACCCCCTGGACGGCAACGGCGCGCAGAACGCACTGATGGGGCGCTACGGGCCCGCCATGCTGACGCAAGCCGAATGAAGTGAGAGAAGTCAGAAGTGACCGCCGCGGTCCGCCGCGCGCGCCCGGCGCGCGTGGCCCGGCAAACCCCTGAACGCCGCCCGTCGTTCCGGGGTTTTTTCAATCCAGCTTCAGTTCCAGCTGCCAGTGGGTCTTGAGCCAGGCCTGCTGTTCCTCCTCCAGCAGGAATGCCGACTGCGGATAGGTCTGTGCCCATTCGCTGCTGGCGCTGAGCTTGAAGCGCGGGCCTTCGGCGGCAATCTGCAGGCTGGCGAGCTCGGGCGGGCGGCGCGCATGGCACAGCAGCACGGCCAGGCGCAAGGCCAGCAGGGGGTAGACATTCTTGGGCTCAGTGAGCATTTCGGGCTCGAGCTTGCGCAGCTTGCCGCGCTGGCCGCAGACCAGCTGCGCCAGCAGTTCACGCTCGGTCTGGGTGAAGCCCGCGGCCGTGGTGTTCTGCAGCAAATAAGCGCCGTGGCGGTGGTAGTTGCTGTGGGCGATATGGCTGCCGATCTCATGCAGCAAGGCGGCGTGGCGCAGCGGTTCGTGGTGTTCCGCGGAGGACTCGGGCGCCAGTTGTTCCAGCAGGCTGCGCGCCACGCCGGCCACCCGCTGGGCCTGCTCGGCATCGACGCAATATTTCTGCATCAGGCCTTGCACGGCGGCCATGCGCAGGTCGGTGCACAGCGGGTCCTGTTCAACCAGGGTGTGCAGCACGCCCTGGCGCAGCGCGCCTTCGGCCACGCGCAGCGAGCGCAGCTGCAGCAAGTCGAACAGCGCCTGCATGATGCTCACGCCGCCGGCAATCACCGCGCGCCGGTCTTCCTTGAGACCGGCAAGCCGGATCTGGTCGGTGGTCTGGGCGCGCACCAGGGTGTCGTGCAGCCATTCGAGGCCTTCGACGTCAATGATGCCCGGCGTGCGGCCGCTTGCGGCCAGGATGTCGCCAATTGCCGCGGCCGTGCCCGAGGAGGCATAGACGGTGTCCCAGTCACCGCCATGGATGCTGTCCAGCGCCTCGTCAAGCACCGCGCGCGCAGCCACGGCGGCAAGCGAGAACGCCGCGCGGCTGAGCTCGCCTGCCGGGAAGTAGCGCTGCGACCAGGCCACGCTGCCCAGGCGCAGCGAGAGCGCCTGCTGCGCTTCCTGGTGCCGGCCCAGCACCAGCTCGGTCGAGCGCCCGCCGATGTCGATCACCAGCCGGCGTTCATCCGAGGGTGGCAACAGGCTGCTCACGCCGCGGTAGATCAATCGGGCTTCTTCCTCGCCGGCAATGATCTCGATCGGGTAGCCCAGCAGTTCGGCGCCGCGCTTCACAAAGGCCTCGCGGTTGCGCGCCTCGCGCAGCGTCTGCGTCGCGACCGCGCGCACATGGGCCGCGGGAAATCCCGCCAGACGCTCGCCAAAGCGCGCCAGGCAGTCCCAGCCGCGCTGCATGGCCTCCTCGGAAAGATAACGCTCGGCGTCCAGGCCGCCGCCCTGGCGCACGGTTTCCTTGAGGTATTCCACGCGCTGGAAGTGATGGTGGGAGAAATGGCCGATCTCGAGCCGGAAGCTGTTGGATCCGAGATCGATGGCGGCAAACAATTGGGCGTGGGGCATGGGCAGGAACCGGTCGCGAAACGCAGGGCGTGAAGGGCAAAGGGTGGGGCAGGCCACGGCGCGCACCACCTCGTGGAGCAGGAGCGTACACCGGGAATGTGGCAAGCGCGTGAAATCGATGCAACAGAAATAGGGATGCGCAACAAACCGCGTTGGGCAATGCAGGGCGTTGCACCCGGGGAAAACGTGCGCGTGGTGCAGGCCCCTGCCTGGCGCCCAGCCGACCCTCGTCGCCGCCGCCGCCGCCGCCGCCGCCGCCGCCGCCGCCCCCGCCGCCATCTGCGGCCGCATGGGCAGCGGGTGGATGACACGGCCCCGCGCCGGGCGCTGTCATGGCAGATATGTCAACTTGTCACGAGGCCGTCATAAAAGGTTTTTAAAGTCACGCACATCACAGTTTTTTCCAACCTGAGAGGTGCGTTCATGAAGTGGTCCGTGATTCAAATTCTGGCGGCTGGTGTTGTAGCTGGCTCCGGCGTGGGCAGTGTCTGGGCGCAACAAGAAGCCACCGGCGCGGGCGCCAGCTTCCCCGCTCCGCTGTATTCCAAGTGGGCGGCCGATTACAACAAGGCCACGGGCGTCAAGATCAACTACCAGTCGGTGGGTTCGAGCGCCGGTCTCAAGCAGATCGAAGCCAAGACCGTTGACTTTGGCGCATCCGACGAGCCGCTCAAGGACGACGAGCTGGCCAAGAAGGGCCTGGTGCAGTTCCCCACCGTGATCGGCGGCATCATCCCCGTGGTCAACATCGCCGGCATCAAGCCCGGCGAACTCAAGCTCACCGGCAAGGTGCTGGGCGACATCTACCTGGGCAAGATCACCAAGTGGAACGATGCGGCCATCGTCGCGCTGAACCCCGGCGTGAAGCTGCCTGACGCGACCATCGCTCCCGTGCGCCGCGCCGACGGTTCGGGCACGACCTTTGGCTTCACCAACTACCTGAGCGCGGTGAACGCCGAGTGGAAGGAAAAAGTCGGCGAAGGCAAGGCAGTGAACTGGCCCACGGGCGCGGGTGGCAAGGGCAATGAAGGCGTCGCCGCTTTTGTCGGCCGCCTGCCCAACTCCATTGGCTACGTCGAGTACGCCTATGTCAAGCAAAACAAGATGACCTACGCGCTGCTGCAAAACCGCGACGGCAACTTTGTCTCGCCGGATGACACGTCGTTCAAGGCCGCTGCCGCCGGCGCCGACTGGACCAAGAGCTTCTACCAGATCCTGGGCAACCAGCCCGGCAAGGACGCATGGCCCATCACTTCGGCCACGTTCATCGTGATGCACAAGGTGCAGGACAAGCCCGCCCAGGCCGCCGCCTCGCTGAAGTTCTTCGACTGGGCCTACAAGTCGGGCGATGCCACTGCCAGCGGCCTGGACTACGTGCCCATGCCCGAGCAAGTCAAGAAGGTGATCTACAAGGCCTGGGCCGAGATCAAGGACTCTTCCGGTAACACCATCGCTGTAAAGTAAGCGTGCCGAAGGCGGTGCACCCTGGGTGCATCGCCTTTTCGGTGCTTGTGTGATGAACCTATTTTGAAGAGGCGCTCAGCGTGTCCACTCCATCGACTGCCCGTCCGATGCCTGCGTCCGTAAAGACTGCAGCCACACCACGCGGCCCAACACCCCGCCGCCTGAACGCCCTGTCCGGCGTCTGGGCAGACCGTGGCTTTGCCTGGCTGGCGCGCGCCGCTGCCGTGCTGACCCTGGGTCTGCTTGCAGCCATCCTGGGTTCGCTGCTGGTCGGCGCCTGGCCAGCGATCCGTGAATACGGTCTGGGCTTCTTCACCAGCAGCGTCTGGGACCCCGTGCAGAACCAGTACGGCGGACTGGTGATGATCTACGGCACGTTGGCCACCTCGATCATCGCGCTGGTGATTGCCGTGCCCGTGAGCTTCGGCATTGCGCTGTTTCTGACCGAACTGTCCCCAGCCTGGCTCAAGCGCCCGCTGGGAACGGCCATCGAACTGCTGGCCGCCGTGCCCTCCATTGTCTATGGCATGTGGGGGCTGATGGTGTTCGGTCCGGTGCTTGCCACCTATGTGCAGGTCCCGCTGCAGTCGCTGTTTGCGGGTGTGCCTTACCTCGAAGCGTTTGTCTCCGGCCCCCCCGTGGGCATAGGTATTTTGTCGGCCGGCATCATCCTGGCCATCATGGTCATTCCGTTCATTGCCTCGGTGATGCGCGATGTGTTTGAAGTCACGCCCGCGCTGCTCAAGGAATCGGCCTACGGCCTGGGTGCGACCACCTGGGAAGTGGTCTGGAAAGTGGTGCTGCCGTACACCAAGACCGGTGTGCTTGGCGGCGTGATGCTGGGCCTGGGACGCGCTTTGGGTGAAACCATGGCCGTGACGTTCGTGATCGGCAACATGAACCAGCTCAATTCGCTGTCGGTCTTCGAGGCCGCCAACAGCATCACCTCGGCGCTGGCCAACGAGTTTGCCGAGGCCGGAGAAGGCCTGCACCAGGCCTCGCTGATCTATCTGGGCCTGATCCTGTTCTTCATCACCTTCGTGGTGCTGTCGATGTCCAAGGTGCTGCTGTCGCGCCTGCAGAAGAATGAAGGAACCCGTTCATGAGCCAGATCCCCGCAAACGGCACGGCCCACCGGGTCCTGCACGCGGCCGAGCAGGCCGCCCAGCGCCAGGCGCGCTATGCGTCGCGCAAGCGCGTCAACCAGGTCGCGCTGACGCTGGCGCTGGCCGCCATGGCCTTTGGCCTGTTCTGGCTGGTCTGGATCCTGTGGGAGACCATACGCCTGGGCCTGGGCGGCCTGAGCCTGATGCTCTTCACCGACATGACTCCGCCGCCAAACGAAGCCGGCGGCCTGGCCAACGCGATCTTCGGCTCGCTGATCATGGTGACCATGGCCACTTTGATAGGCACGCCCATCGGTATTCTTGCGGGTGTGTATCTGGCCGAGTACGAGCAGCGCGGCTGGCTCGCGCGCACCACGCGCTTCGTCAACGACATCCTGCTGTCGGCCCCGAGCATCGTGATCGGCCTGTTTGTCTATGCCGTTGTCGTGGCCCAGCTCAAGAGCTTCTCCGGACTTGCCGGTGTGGTGGCGCTGGCGCTGATCGTGATTCCGGTGGTGATCCGCACCACCGAGAACATGCTGATGCTGGTGCCCTCGAGCCTGCGTGAAGCGGCCTATGCGCTGGGCACGCCCAAGTGGAAGGTCATCATGATGGTCACGCTGCGCGCGGCGCGCGCCGGCGTGATCACCGGCGTGCTGCTGGCGGTGGCGCGCATCGCGGGTGAAACCGCTCCACTGCTGTTCACCGCGCTGAACAACCAGTTCTGGAATGCCGACCTGAGCAAGCCCATGGCGAGCCTGCCGGTGACCATCTTCAAGTTTGCAATGAGCCCGTACGAGAACTGGCAGCAGCTGGCCTGGGCCGGCGTCTTCCTGATCACCGTGGCCGTGCTGGGTCTCAATATCCTGGCGCGTGTGCTCACGCGCCAAAAATAAGGCAAGGTAACTTCCCATGTCGACCACTCTTTCCCCCGTTTCCGCGCTGTCGTCCAAGCTGACGGTGCGCAACCTCAACTTCTACTACGGCAAGTTCCACGCCCTCAAGGGCATCAACCTGGACATCCCCGAA
>Ga0308157_10002752_pt1 | contig 27522 bp, 23 predicted proteins | sample PhyBR1_FD_201035 | JGI IMG/M metagenome (GOLD analysis project Ga0308157, IMG submission 201035) | Phyllosphere microbial communities from UC Gill Tract Community Farm, Albany, California, United States - DLSLB.R1 | ecosystem: Host-associated > Plants > Phyllosphere > Unclassified | place: USA...
CTCCTCGCGGTAGCCCAGCAGGTTGGGGAAGTTGATTTCCAGCGCGCTACGCTCGGGCAGCGCCCGAATGGCCGTTACCTCATCGCCCTCGGGCCCCGTGCCGCCACTGGCCTTACCGCGCTGAAATGCCTTGAATGGAATGCCGATAATGCGCGCGTACTCGGGCGGAAACTTGTACGCGGCAATGCGCGCTTTGTCGGCCTTGGTGGTGCCGGTCACGGGCTCGCCGTGCTTGTCGTAGGCCACCAGCTCGTAGTAGCGGCGGCGCAGGGCGCGGCCCGCCACCTGCTCGCACAGCAGCTGCGAGCCGAAAGCACGTAGGCCCACAATGTGGGTGACAGTATTGGCGTCCCAGCCCTCGGTGAGCATGCTTACGCTTACCACGCAGCGAATGTGCGCGCCCAGCTTGCCGGGCCGGCCCACGGTGTTCACCACCTCGCGCAGTAGGTCGGCATCGGTGAGGTCGTCGGCGTTGCGGTCGGCGTAAAGCCGGCGGTACTCTTGCCGGAACTGCGCAATTTCATCCTTGAACACGCGCCGGAATTCCTCATTTACCTGCCCGCTGTTTTCGAGCGCATCGGAGTCGATGAGCAGGGTGGGCGGCCGGTGCTTGGGCGTGCTGTCGGCCAGGTAGTTGGAGAAAATGGCGTGGTGGCCCTGCGCCACCCGGCGGCCATGCTTGGGGTCGGTGTATTCGTAGCCCGCCAGGTGCTTGTACACCTCCTTCGACACGCCGGTGTTGTTGCACACCACTATCAGCACGGGCGGGGTGCTGAGCAGCTCGGGGCGGCGCTCGCCACGCTCGCGCACCCCCTGGTCATAGTCCTCATAATGAGTGACTAGTTGGTCGAGGGCCGCCACCAGCAGTTGCGGCAGGTCGGGCTTGCGCTCTACGTAGGCCGCGCCCTGCTCTTTGCGCTCGGTGGCCTTGCCCATCTTGGGCAGGTGGTCCTTCACGTGCTCGTAGAGGTTGCGCAGCACCGGCATGTCCAGCTGCTGCGTGTCGTCCTTTTCGGGTAGGTACGGAATCTTAACTAGCCCACTCTCAATGGCTTCTACCAGGCCGAAATCGGTGGCAATCCACGGAAACAACGTGTAGGGCTTGTAGCCCGAGCCCTGCAAGTAGTAGGGCGTGGCCGACAGGTCATACACCGCCGTGAGCTGGTAGCGCTGCCCCAACTCGCGCAAGCCGCTGAACCACACGGCGGCGCGGGCGTTTTCGTCGGGGCTGGCCTCGTCGCCGGCCTTGGCCTTTTTACCGCTAGCCTGCGGCAGGTAGCAGTGGTGGGCCTCGTCATTGAGCACCAGCAGGCGGCTGCCGGGCCGAAAGCTGCTTAGTAAGCGTTTGAAAACCTGCGCGTAGTCTTCGTATTCGTCCTGCTTGCGGCCGTCGGCCCCGATTTTGCCGTCGAATACACCGCGCTTGTTGCCTTGCAGCGTACGCGGCTCAAACTGGTGATAGTTGGCAATGGCGAGCCGGGCATTCAGGCCTTCGAGCAGGCTTTCGTAGGCGAGCGGCACCAGCTTGCGCTGGTGGTAGTAGTCCTGGGCGTAGTGGCGGTCGGCGGTAGTGTCGGCGCGCAGCACGCCCAGCCGGTCGCGGATGGTGACGCCCGGCGCCACAAGCAGGAAGTAGTCGGCAAAGCGCACATCCTGGCGGTACTGCTGGCGGTTGAGGTAGTGGTAAAGAATGAGCGCGGCCATGACCACGGTTTTGCCGGTGCCGGTGGCCATTTTGAAGGCGATGCGCGGCAGGTGGTCGGCCGGGTGGGGCGATACCGACTGCTGGCCCGCGCGCAACTGGTTGAGAATGTGGCTGCCCGCGTTGGAGCGGCCGGCCACCTCGTTGAGCCAAATGGCGGTTTCGACGGCCTCGCGCTGCGCAAAAAACAGTTTCTTCACCGGCGACTCGTCGTGGTCGGGAAACCAGTGGGCCAGTAGCTCACGCGTGACGCGGGTGGCGTCGGGGTAGGCCGCGGCGCGCCACTGGCTCACCTCGCGCCGCAGCAGGTTGATGACGTGCGTGCCGTAGCTAGCGGCCAGTTCGTTGAACTCAAACACCTCTTTCTGGCCCGAGTGCTTGCCGGGCATGGCCTGCACCTCGGGCACAAACAGCCGCCGGCCGCCGGCGATGGTACCGTAGTCGAGGTTGCCCAGCAAGTCGGTGGCGTAGTGGCGCGCCGGCTCCTGGTAGGGGTTGTTGAGGATAGGGTTGCTTGGGGGCTGTGCGGTGGGCAGGTCAGCCGGAATGTCGTCGATTCGCACTTTTTGAATCTGAATCGTTACAAAAATGATTCAATAATTCGAAAGTAGGGATAGAAAAGACAAAAAACTGGAAAACTGGCTGAGACACAATTTTGTCAATTTTGTCTCACTCCATCCTAGCCTGATATGGCCAAGCAACACCGGGGCGAAATCGTAGCCGCCGCCATCACCAAAAGCGGCATGAAGCTGGCCAAACTGCACGCCGCGCTGGGCATCAGCCGCCCCACTCTTTACCGCCGCCTCGAAGACCCTAACCTGGATTTTGATTTCATCAAGCAAGTCGGCCAGCTCATCTACCACGACTTTGGGCAGGACTTCAAGGAGCTGGCTACGCCCACCTACACCGTGGCCGCCGAGCCTACTGCCAGCTACCAGCTCGACTCGCTCGACGACTGCAAAAACAAGCTTTTGCACGTGTATGGCCTCTACACCGAATTGCAGGAGAAATACGCTGCCTTGCTGGCCGAGCGCGGGCGTTAAGCCTATTCTACCCTAGCAGCTATGCATTTCTACGTCGGCGTCACGGACTACAACTGGTTTGATTTCCTGCGGCAGGAGCCGCGGGAGGATATCAATTTTTGGAAGCCGCTGGGTGGGGGCACCCGGTTTGGGGCGGTGCCTGCGGGCGCGCCCTTCCTGCTCAAGCTCAAAAAGCCGTTTCATTGCATTGCGGGCGTTGGCTACTTCACCAACCAGATTGACTTGCCCGTTGACATGGCCTGGGACATGTTTGGCCCGCGCAACGGCTTTGGCGAGTTTCACAGTTTTGCCCAGGCCATTCAGAAATACCGGGCTGCCAACGGCAAGCCTACCCAGCCTAACCCGCTCATTAGCTGCCTGGTGCTGAACGCACCCATTTTCTTTCGCAAGCCCGATTGGATTCCCGCGCCCGAAAGCTGGGGCAACTCCATCGTGACCGGCAAAGTCTACAACACCGCCGAGGCGGTGGGCGGCCAGCTGTGGGCCGCCGTGAGCGCCACTATGCTGCGCTACCAGCACAACGCTTTCACCCACGAGCTGGCCACCGATAGTGTGGCGCTGGAGTCGCCGGGTATTTACCGCGAAGCACTCACCAAGGTGCGCGTGGGGCAGGGAGCCTTTCGGGCCCTTGTGACGCAAGCCTACGATAAAAAGTGCGCCATCTCGGGCGAGAAAACGCTGCCCGTGCTGGAGGCGGCGCACATTCAGCCCTTTTCGCAGGCCGGCCCCAATTCGGTGGGCAACGGCCTGCTTTTGCGTTCCGACCTGCACAAGCTCTTCGACAAGCACTACATCACCATCGACGCCACCGACCAAGTGGTGCGCATTAGCTCGCGCATCAAGGAGGAGTTTCAGAATGGCAAGGAGTACTACCGCTTTGATGGCCAGCCACTAAAGGTGCTGCCAAAGCTGCTGGCCGACCAGCCCGCCAAGCAATACTTGCAGCACCACAATGGCTTGTTTATGCCGTGATAGAGGGTGCGTATTCTACCTTCGCCTGCTCACCCCATCTTTGTTGCTCATGCCTGCTGCCCCCCGCCTGCGTCAATTGCGCCGCGACAATACCCTTTTCAAACTGGCCATGAATACCGTGCGGCTGCACCTGGAAGAGCACGACCGGCTAGCCCAGCAGCCAGCGTTGCGCGAAGCGCCCGATGCTGACCTGACGTTTATTCAACAAAGTATCGACCAGTGGGTGGGCTTGGCTAGTAACTACATCGCGTATCGGTTTCGGAGCTCCGCCCAGCAGGCCATGCAGCTGCTGGGCGAGTTGATTATTGATTTAAAGAGCAGTATTCCGGTGGGCGAGCTGCGGCGGGTGCCGTATCAGCAGGCGCTTTATTTACCCCCGGCTTGGGTGGCTGACCAGCAACCGGCTCCGACTCCAGAAGAAAGCTAGCCTGCCGCGCCGGCGCGGCGGACGGCACGCGCCCGGCAGTTCGGCCGCCCCTAGTACAGCACCCGAAACTTGATGGTGTGCTCCACCGCGCGCAGGGCCTGAATCACGTCCTGGTCATACTGCTTGTTGATGTCCGTAATCACGTAGCCAATCAACTCGTTGGTTTTCAAATACTGACCCAAGATGTTGACGTGGTGCTGGGCCAGCACGTTGTTGATGTTGGCCAGCACGCCGGGCACGTTGGCGTGAATGTGGATGAGGCGGTGCGCCTGCTGGGTAGGCAGCTGAATATTGGGGAAGTTGACGCTCTGCTGGGTGTTGCCGGTGTTGATGTACTCCATGAGGCGCTCGGGCACAAACTCGGCAATGTTGCGCTGGGCCTCGGCCGTGCTGCCGCCGATGTGGGGCGTGAGCAGCACGTTGGGCAGGCCGCGCAGCTCGCTCTCGAAGGCTTCGCTATTGGTCTTGGGCTCGTGCGGAAACACGTCGATGGCCGCGCCGCCGAGGTGGCCGCTGCGCAGGGCCGCCGCTAGGGCCGGAACGTCGACCACGTGGCCGCGGGCGTTGTTGATGAAAAGCGCGCCCGGCTTCATGAGGGCAAATTCTTTGGCGCCAAAGAAGTCCTGATTTTCGGGGCGGCCGTCGATGTGCAGGGTCACGATGTCGGCCTGGGGCAGCATTTCTTCGAGGCTCTTGGCCTTCACGGCGTTGCCAAGCTGCAGCTTTTCGGCCATGTCGTAGTAGATTACTTTCAGGCCCACGGCCTCGGCCACTACCGAAAGCTGCGCCCCGATGTTGCCGTAGCCGATGATACCCAGTGTTTTACCCCGAATCTCGAACGAGCCGCTGGCCGACTTGTCCCACTCGCCCTGGTGCATCTTGGGGTTTTTCTCCGGAATGCGGCGGGCTAGCACAATCAGCTCAGCCAGGGTTAGCTCGACCACCGAACGGGTATTGCTAAACGGCGCGTTGAACACGGCCACGCCGCGGCGCATGGCCTCGGGCAAGTCAATCTGGTTGGTGCCGATGCAAAACGCGCCAATGCCGATGAGGCGGTTAGCCGCGGCCAGCACCTTGGCCGTCACCTGCGTTTTGGAGCGGATGCCCAGGATGCTCACGCCCTCAATGCGGGCGATTAGCTCGTCCTCATCCAGGGCGCCCTTCACCTGCTCTACCTGGTAGCCTTCCTGGCGAAACAGCTCGGCGGCGCGGGCATCGGGGTTTTCGAGCAGCAGTACTTTGATGCGGTTCTTGGGGTAGCTCAGCGTCATGGGTAGCTTCAATTGGTATAAAAACTCGTCGAATGTGGGCAGCACCTCGTCGGCGTGGGCTACCACGCTAGGGCGGCTCACGTTTTCGGTGTAGGCATAGAAGCGGTGGGCTAGCCCGGCTTCGCGAATCTGGTAATCGGTGTAGCCATCGCCAAGCACGTACACCGGCCCGTCGAGGTCGAGCAGCACAAGCTGCCGTATTTTGCCGCCGTCGCGGCTCAGCACGTTGGCCGGGTCGCAGCCGGTGATATTGCCCTCGGCATCAAACGTAAACGTATTGGCCAGCACATGGCTAGGGCCGATACCAAACTCGGCCACCACCGGCTCGATAAACTCACGAAAGCCGCTGCTTACCACGTAGATGCGGTCGGCGTGCTGCCGGAAAAACTCGGCGTTGCGCCGGATGCTGGCGCTCACCTTGGTTTGCAGGTGCGCTACCAGCGGCGCCAGGTGCCGCCGGTTGGCCCCGAGTAGCGCCAGCCGCTGCGCTAATGATTCCTGGAAGCCGATTTCGCCGGCCATGCCGCGGTCGGTAAGGGCCTTGATTTGGGCCACGCGCTCGGCGCGGTCGGGCTGCCCGGCCAGGGCAATGTCGGCAAGCTCATCGAGGCCTTCGACCTGCGTGAAGGTGGAGTCGAAGTCGAAAACAAGGTAGGGGAGCAGCGGGGCGGCGTCGGGCATGAAATAGATAAATCACACGGCCATCACATAAAAAATGGCCGTTTTGAGCAAATTGACAGCGTTTTTAAAATAAGAATCACATAGCCATCACATAAAAACTAAGTCCAGTAAGGGACATACTTCGTCAGCTTTTTGGATTTGTTTTCCGGGTCGTAAGGCTTGATAAGACCTTCTTCAATTGTGTCGGCAATGATGCGTGAAGCAATAGAATAATTTTGCTCAGCAATGCCCATACGTTCTCGAAATGACTGATTTGTTAGGAATTCGCCCACATCATATTTTAAGCACGCATGCTGATAACAAGCGCGTACTTTATCACGGCGGTCCATTAGCCTCAAGGGCCGAGGCGCGTACAGAATAGTTCGCGTGAAATTATCGCCCACTATGAAGTTAGGAGCTGGCAATTGGTGCTTTTCGCACTCTTCCACTACTCTGTCTATGCCGCTACCTCTTCTCTCGCAAAAAGTGAGAAGGTGCATCATCTTCGCTAATGCTTCATTACGGCTCTGAGGTGTATGATTGATAAACTGCAGAACATCAATCAGCGGGCGGCCTGGGTTAGTTATTTCAATACGATTGTCAAAAACTTCAACCATTGGGGCAGCCCCATTGGTAGTGAAATCTTGATGAATCAGCGCATTAGCGACCAATTCGCGAACAGCCTTAACTGGGTACATTGGTATCTGCTCCCGGCGCACTTTTTGAATTTCCTCATTAACAGGTAGTCGGTCATTCAAGTAGCTGAGTACTCCTTTAAAACCAAGTGCATAGCCTTTTTGGCCTTCTTGCTCTCGCTTACCAACAGTACGTCCACTTCCTTCATAAAAAATGACCCGTACACCTTTGTGAGCTAAATGGTCAAAATCATGCAAATCACGGGCAAATAGAATAGCCCCTAAATTAGTTACGTGAAAAATTTCCTTGTCTCTTACGATAAGCTTGTCTTTCGCAAAACGAGCAATAACTCCTTGTGAGTCTTGCGGTACGGGTTGTCCGAATAAATCAAAGAAGCCTTTGTAGTCCAATAAACTCAATACGTGTGAAACGCTTGCGTTTGAAAAGGCAATGCTTTTTTCAAAATTATATTGGTTTAACTGCCGCTCAATGCGGTGTCGCTCATCAGTATTTAGAGGACCCATACTTTCCCCATCACGCCCATAAAAGTGACCTTTCCAAGTCGTAGGCTGTCCTATTGTGGCGGGTGGGATTTCAAAAAGAATGACACGCTTGTCCTCATAGACTACTTCGTGAATTCCCCTGAAAGTAAGCCGATTATTGCATTGGTCAGCAATTTCCTTGTTTAAGCTCTGTAATTTTACTGGGTCAGCACGGAAGGCTGTTCCCACTACTTGCTGGGTATTATTGACGCCGAAGACCAACCATGCTTCTCCAGCCTCTTTCAAATTAGCTTCATTGCTTAAAGCACTAAAGTATTTGCCTAATTCATTGAAATCAAAACTATTATTCGCCTCTTTAAACTCAACTAGCTCTGATTCAGCAGGCATGGCTAGCAACTTGCGTAGTGTTTCTATTAAGTCGTAGGAAGTCATTGAGAAACGGCAGTTGAGATAGGCAAAGGTAGTAGATGGGCTAACGGATAAGAAAAAGAGTTTAAACCTGTTGCGGTTCGTGAATTACTCAATTCTCATAGTTTCTTTTGGTCTGGAAAACAATGTTGCTACATAAAATGTATGTACATTTGAAGCGCGGCTAGTTCCGCGTACGCGTTGTTCTCACCGGCCTAGCGGCTCATCCCATTTTTTCCGTGAATATTCTGCACATCATTTCGAGCCCGCGCAAGGGGGCTTCGGCCAGCATTCAACTCGGCAACGGCATCATCGAGAAGCTGCAAGCCGCTCACCCCGGTAGCAACGTCGTGGTTCACGACTTGGCTAGCCACCCCTTCCCTCACCTGGAAGAAGCCAAGCTGCAATCGTTCTTCACGCCGGCCGAAAGCCGCAGCCCCGAGCAGCAGGCCGCTGCCAAGCACTCGGACGACGCCATCCAGGAGATTAAGGATGCCGACGTTATCGTGATTGGCGCCCCGCTCTACAACTTCGGTATTCCGTCCACGCTGAAGGCCTGGGTCGACCACATTGCCCGCGCCGGCATCACGTTCCGCTACACCGCCAACGGCCCCGAGGGCCTCATCACCGGCAAAAAAGTGTACGTGGCCATGTCGAGCGGCGGCATCTATTCCGAAGGTCCGTCGGCGAGCTACGATTTCGTGGCGCCCTATCTGAAAGCGGTGCTCGGCTTCCTGGGCATGACCGACGTGACCGTGGTGCGTGCCGAAGGCCTAGCCATTCCTGACCTGCAAGCCACGGCCGTGCAGAAAGGCCTGGACAGCGTCACCATCACGGCTTAACTGCGGCCACTGCGCAAGCAGTAGGTGGTTTATTCAAAAGAAGCTCTTCGCAAAACAGTGCTACACTGCTTTGCGAAGAGCTTCTTTTTTGCTGCTTATGGCAGCCTAGCACTGCCTAAGGGGGCTAGCGCGATTTGGCCTCGCGCCAGCTGAACTCGGGCTCGTAGCCCAGCACGCGACGGGCCTTCTCGATGGAAAGCAGCGTTTCGTGCTCGCCCAATTCCTTTTTTACCGGTACGTTGGGCAAGTACTTCTTCATGAGCTCGGCCGACGATTTCGACATCACCGTGTCGGCGTTGGCAATGATGAAGGGGTGCATACCGGTGGCCTCCCATTCGAGGGCCTTGCGGATGGCCTGCGAGCCGTCGCGGGCGTCGATGTAGGCCCACATATTCCATTTGCGCTCCTCGGGGTCGTTGTCGTAGGCCGGAAATTTGGCGTAGTCCTGGGGCTGCATCACGTTGCTGAAGCGCAGGCCCACGAGCTTCATGGCCGGCGTTTGGAGCACAAACTGGCGGGCCATATCCTCCATCAGCACCTTGGCCAGGGCGTAGGCGCTCTTGGCGCGCAGCGGGTAGTCCTCATCCACGGGCGCGTAGGGCTCGCCGCCCTCGAAAGGCTCCCCGAGGGTGGTTTCGGAGCTAGCCCAGATAACGTTGTGGATGCCCAGCCGCCGCGCTGCCTCAAATACGTTGTAGGTGCCCATGATATTATTCTGAAACAAATGGGCATCGGGGTACTGGCGCGGGGTCGGAAACGCCGCCAGGTGCACCACGGCATCGAAGGCATCGCTGGCCACGCCGGCGTGAATTTCTTTGCCAGTCGAGGACAGCGCATCCAGCGTCTGGCCAAAGTCGGCGAGGTCGGCGATGATGCCCGGAACGCCTTTTTCGGGCGCCGCAGTATCGATGACAAATACGTCGTAGCCATGCGCTTGCAGGTCGGCTACGCAGACGCGGCCCAGCTTGCCGGTGCCGCCGGTTACGGCCACGCGCCTGGGCTTTTTTTGGGAAGAATTCATGAGGTGGAAAAGGATGATGAAACGACGCGGCGCGGCAGCGTTGCCTGCTCGCTAGGGGTAGCCTGCTGCTAATACGGCGCGGCGGGTGCGGCCGCCGTGCATTATTTCGGCCTGGCGAGGCCAGCCCGGCGGGCGGGGCCAGGGCTAGCGAGGCGTAACTTTGTGAGCCTTCACTAGTTCGGCCTTTGTATGAAACCACTGCTTCTCGCGGCTACTGCCCTGCTGCTGGCGGCCGCCGCCCCGGCCACTACCAAAGTTGCGCCGCGCAGCCGCCACTTCCGGCTGCTGTGCCAGGCCACGGTGCCGGTGCCTGCCGCCGGCACCAAAACCCTGGAGCTGTGGATGCCCGTGCCGCACGCCGATAAAAGCCAGGACATCCAGGACCTCAAGATTGAGGCGAGCGCGCCCTACACCGTGGCCACCGACCAGTACGGCAACCAGATGCTGCATCTGCGGCCGGCTACCGTGCCTACGGCGCCGCTCACCGTCACGCTCACGGCGCTGGTTACGCGCCGCGAGCACCTGAACCTGCGCGCCACCGACGACCACGCCCCCGCCGAAACCGAAGCCCGCGACCCCAATCTCAGCCGCTGGCTAGCCCCCGACCGGCTGGTGCCGCTTGATTTCAAAATCAAGGCCCAGGCCCAGGAAGTGGTGGACAAGGCCGGGGCCAAAACCGACCTGCAAAGGGCCCGTGCCATCTACGAGCACGTGGTGAGCACGGTGACCTACGACAAAACCGGCCAGGGCTGGGGCCGCGGCGACATTTACTATGCCTGCGACGCGCGCCGGGGAAACTGTACTGATTTTCACGCCATTGTCATTGGCTACTGCCGGGCGCTGGGTATCCCGGCGCGCTTTAGCATCGGGCTGCCGCTGCCCGTGGGCCACGGCCAGGGCGAGATAAAGGGCTACCACTGCTGGGCCGAGTTCTTTACCAAGCAAACTGGCTGGGTGCCCGTCGATGCCTCCGAGGCCGCCAAAAATCCCGACAAGCGCAACTATTTCTTTGGCGCGCACGACGAAAACCGCGTCGAGTTCACCCGCGGCCGCGACCTCATGCTGACGCCCAAGCAAGCCGGCGCGCCGCTCAACTACTTCGTGTATCCCTACGCCGAGGCCGACGGCAAGCCCGTGGCCGACGTGGCCCGCACGTACACGTTTGAGGATTTAGTGGGCGGCAAATAAGTACGAAAGGGTAAAGAAAAAGGACCGTCCTGCTGCGCTTGTCGAAGCAGGACGGTCCTTTTTTGATGCTAGGCCTACGGGCTGGCTAGCCTTGCAGCTCGGCCACGTCGGCGGCACTCAGCTCCACGTCCATCGCCTTGGTTAGCTCCTGCACCTGCGCCACGCTGGTGCCGCTGGCAATGGGCGCCGTGATGCCCGGCGCCTGCATCAGCCAGGCCAGCGCCACCTGCGCCTGCGAAATGCCGTGGCGGTCGGCTACCGCGTCGAGGGCTTTGAGGATTTTGAAGCCCTTGTCGTTCAAATACTTCTTGCCGATGCCGGCGCCGCGCTGGCTTTTCTTGAGGTCAGCTTCGCTGCGGTACTTGCCGGTGAGGAAGCCCGCCGCTAGCCCAAAATACGGAATCACGCCGATGCCGCTGGCCTGCACAATGGCCAGGTCATCCTGCTCGAAAGCCTCGCGGTCGTAGAGATTGTACTCGGGCTGGAGGCTTTCGTAGCGCGGCAGGCCATCCTTTGCCGCAGCCAAGGCAGCTTGCAGGCGCGCGGGCTTGAAGTTGCTAGCCCCGATAGCGCGCACCTTCCCCTCCCTGATAAGCTCGGCGTAGGCTTCGAGCGGCTCGGTTACGGGCAGGCTCTCGTCGTCCTGGTGGCTTTGATAGAGGTCAAGGTAGTCGGTTTGCAGGCGCTGGAGGCTAGCCTCCACGGCTTGCTTGATGTAGGCTTTCGAGAGGCCCTTTTTATCGGGGGCTAGCTCCATGCCCACCTTAGTGAAAATCAGCACCTCGTCGCGGCGGCCGCGTTGGGTTAGCCACTTGCCGATTACGGTTTCCGACTGCCCGCCGCCCTCGTGGCCGGGCACCCAGCGCGAGTACACGTCGGCCGTGTCAATGGCGTTGCCGCCGCCCGCCACAAAGGCGTCGAGCACAGCAAAAGAAGTTTGTTCGTCGGCCGTCCAGCCAAATACGTTGCCGCCCAGCACGAGCGGGGCAATTTGCAGGCCCGAGCGGCCTAGTTCACGATGAGTTGCCATGAGTGGAATAAGGAAGAAGGAAAAGGAGTCTGCGGTTTCGGAAGTTATAACCCCCGAAAACCCGGCTGGTTGCCATTTCAGCAATTCTTCATCTGGCAAGCCCTAGTCTTCATTCAGCACCAGCAACAGGCCCTGCAACTCCTGGTTGAGTAGGCGCACGGCCGATTGCAGCTCGTTGAGCAGGTTGGCCCGCACCGTGAGCTCGTCGGCTGAGTACTGCCCGCCGGGGCCGAAAAGCAAGCTAGCCAGTTCCTTGCCCTCATTCGACTCGGGCCGCGCCAGCTGGCCGTAGTGCTGCCAGCGCTGGCGGGTATTGTGGGCAATGGTCGTCTGGCCGCCGTTGCTGAACGAGGGCTCGGTTAGCAGGTACCACACGCTGGGCGGAAACACATCGGAGGCTTGTTTTTCGGCCCACACGTCGGCCAGCAGGTTGCGCGGGTGCCCAAATTCGGCCGTGTGGCCGGCCTGGCTCAGCGTGAGCAAGCCCAGCCCTGCCGCCAGCAGCCCGCCCCCGATGCCCAAGGCGTACTGCCCCCGCTGGTTCTCGATAACCGTAGTGCCGATGCCGCTGGCCGCCCCCACGCCAATAGACAGCACGTTGAGGCGCTGCGTGCGGCGGTCGTCCAGGTTTTTGAGGTAGCCCGCTACCTGGTCGGCGCGCTCGCCCTCGCAGTCGAGCTCGGCGGCGAGGCTAGCCACGGTGCTGCTCACCAGGGCCACTTGGTTGGCGAGTAGGTGGCGTTGGCGCAGCACGGCCAGCTCGGTGGCCGGGCCGGGGTGCTGGCGGGCAGCTTCTTGCAAGGTCAACAGGGTTTGCAGGGCGGGTAAAATGCCCACTGCATTGGCCGTTAGAAGGTTGCGGCGTGGGTAGTGGGCTAGCAGCGCGGGCGTGAGGGCGGCCTCCAAATCGGGCTGCGGCGCAAAAGCCGGGTTGTAGCGGTAGGGCAGGGGCGGGTCGCAGTAGCCGGCGGCCACCGCCAGGCGCGTGGCCGGGCGCGTGGCGCAGCCCGCCAGCACCAGCAGGCTAGCCAGCAGGCAGGTCTTGGGCATGGGCATCAGCTAGGCTTCGTAAAACTCCAGCGGCAGGCCATCGGGGTCGCTGAAAAACGTGAAGCGCCGGCCCGTCAGCTCATCTACCCGCAGGGGCTCGCACGCCACGCCGAGGCTAGCCAGGTGCGCGGCGGCGGCCGCCACATCGGGCACCGCAAAAGCCAGGTGGCGCAGGCCCGCCGCCTCGGGCCGGCTGGCGCGGGGCGGCGGGCTGGGAAAGGAAAACAATTCGAGCAGATAGTGGCCGTTCAGCGCCAGGTCGAGCTTGTAGGAATCGCGTTCGGCGCGGTAGGTTTCGGCCAGTATTTCCAGGCCTAGCACCTCGGTGTAAAACCGCTTCGAAGCCGGATAATCGGTGCAAATGAGGGCGAGGTGGTGCACGCCCAGCAGAGAAAGAGCCATGGGACGAATGTAGCGCGGACTTTTTAGTCCGCGAGCAGCACATGCACTACCGGCTAGCGGGCAGCCGGAAAGCTGGCCCTATTCTGCCACCCAGCGCACTTTTTCCTGCACCGGGCCGCGCTTGCCGGCCGAGCCGGGCGTTTTGACATAGCCCAGGTGGAAAAAGCCCAGCAGCTTATCGGCCGGCCCGAGGCCGAAAAACGCCTTGGCTTCCTCGGTATAGGTGACGCCGCCGCTGCTCCAAAAGCCGCCCAGCCCGTAGGCGTGGGCCGAGAGCGCCAGGTTTTGCACGGCGCAGGCCACGGCCTCCACGTCTTCGATTTCGGGCAGGTCGTCGGAGCGCTGCATGCCCAGCGCGATGATGTGCGAGCACTGCGGCGGCAGGGCCAGCAGCTTTTCGTGCTTGGCGGGGTTGAACTTGAAGCCGGCCGTTTGCTGGTACAAATCGGCCTGAAACCGGGCCAGCCGCTGCAAGCCGGCCCCGCTGAATACCACGAAGCGCCACGGCTCGGTGCGCTTGTGGCTGGGAGCCCAGTTGGCATTGTCGAGCAGTTGCCAGATGAGGTCGTCGGGGATGATTTTGCCGGGCTCAAACTGCGGCACAAATACGCTGCGCCGGGTGCGGATGAGGTCGTTGAGCTGCTGAGGGACTAGGGAAGAAGTCATGGAGAAAAAGGGAAAAGTGGTGCGCTAGCAAAGGTCAGCCGGGCTGCGGCCCACCCTATTAAACAACCGCCAGGGGCTCGAAATGCCCCGGCCAAAACGGTACGGCCCGGCTGCAACCAGCGGGCCCGCGGGCAGTCTTTCGGCCCCTTCATTCAAACTGCCGGGCTAGCGGCTATTTTTGGCGCTACTTCTGTTTTAGCTTTTTTCATGAAAAAATATTTCGTTGCCACGCTGCTGAGCGGCGTGGCATTGCTGCTAGCCGGCGCTGCCCAGGCCCAGCCCAACGCGCCGCAGCCCGCCGGGGCGCTGCCGCCCTACAATGCCCGGGCGCTGTTCAACCCCGACTACCTCAACCAGGTGGGGCCGGCTACGCGCACGGCCGGCGGCGCCCCCGCCGCTACGTATTGGCAGAACGCGGCCGACTACCAGATTGCCGCCAGCCTCGACGATAAGGCGGCCCGCGTGACGTCCAACGTCACCATCACCTACACCAACAACAGCCCCGACCCGCTGCCCTTCGTGTGGGTGCAGCTCGACCAGAACCTGTTTCGCGCCGACTCGCGCGGGGCGGCGGCCACGCCGCTGGCGGGCAGCCGCTTCGGCAACGGGGCCAGGGGCTTTCAGGGCGGCGACTCGCTGCAAACCGTGAATATTGAGTTGCACGGCAAGAAAATGAAGGCCAACTACCGCGTGACCGACACGCGGATGCAGATTATGCTGCCCGAGGCCATGAAGCCGCACGGCGACAAACTCAAAATCAGTATTGCCTACGCCTTCAATATCCCGGAGTACGGAGCCGACCGGCTAGGCCGCCTGAAGACCCAAAACGGCGAGATATTCGAAGTGGCGCAGTGGTACCCGCGCATGGCCGTGTACGACGACGTGGAGGGCTGGAACACGCTGCCCTACATGTCGGCCGAGTTTTACCTGGAGTACGGCAACTACGACTACACCCTCAACGTGCCCGCCAACTTTATCGTGGGCGGCTCGGGCGAGCTGGTGAACCCTGGCGAGGTGCTCACGGCCAGCCAGCAGCAGCGGCTCGCCAAAGCCGCTGGCTCGGATAAAACGGTGATTGTGCGCGGCCCCGACGAAGTGACGCAGGCGGGCTCACGCCCGGCCAGCAAAAACGGCCGCCTCACCTGGCACTTCCGGTGCCAGCAGGCGCGCGACGTGGCCTGGGCGGCCTCGGCCGCCTTCGTGTGGGATGCCGCCAAGATGAACCTGCCCAGCGGCCGTAAGTCGCTGGCTATGTCGCTCTACCCCGTGGAGGCCGCCCAGGATTCGGCTTGGAACCGCAGCACGGAGTACGTGAAAAAGAGCATCGAATTCAACTCCAAGCAGTGGTACGAGTACACCTACCCGGTGGCGACCAACGTGGCCGGCGTAGTGGGCGGTATGGAGTACCCGGGCATCGTGTTTTGCGGCGCCAAGTCGAAGAAAGCCAGCCTGTGGAGCGTGACCGACCACGAGTTTGGCCACAACTGGTTTCCGATGATTGTGGGCTCCAACGAGCGCAAATACCCGTGGATGGACGAGGGCTTCAACACCTTTATCAACATCTTATCCACCAAGGACTTCAATGGCGGCGAGTACAAGGCCCTGGAGGACGTGGAAACCCGCATGACGCCCGGCATCGTGCGCGCCCTGCAAGACCCCAACATGGACACGCCCTACACCGTGCCCGACGTGACGCAGGCCCGCAACCTGGGCTACGCGGCGTACAGCAAAACGGGCTTCGGCCTGTATTTGCTGCGCCAGGAAATACTAGGGCCGGAGCGGTTCGACTACGCGTTTCGCACCTACATCAAGCGCTGGGCCTTCAAGCACCCCACGCCGCGCGACTTTTTCCGCACCATGAACAACGTGGCTGGCGAAGACCTGACGTGGTTCTACCACCAGTGGTTCTTCGAGAACTGGCAGCTCGACCAGGCCGTGAACTCGGTGGCCTACGTGAACCAGGACCCCAGCAAGGGCGCCCTCATCACCATCGAAAACAAGGGCCAGATGGCCATGCCCGTGACGGCCGAAATCACGGAGGCCGGCGGCAAGAAAACCACCGTGCGCCTGCCGGTCGAAATCTGGCAGCGCGGCGGCACTTGGACGTTCCGGGCCGCCACCACCGCGCCGCTCACGCAGGTGGTGCTCAACCCCACCAACCTGCTGCCCGACGCCAACCGCTTCAACAACACTTGGCGCGCCCTGAAGCTGCCCGAGTAACCTGCTCAACCCCAACCAAAAAGGCCTACTGCTGATGCGGTGGGCCTTTTTGGTTGAAACGGGCTAGCGGGCAACCGCAGAAAGAAGCGCAGTGCGAGAGCTTAGGGCGTGTTTTGATTTGGCGAAAATGACTTTTAAATCGTTATGCTTTGACAAGCTCAGCATAGCGATTTGAAATTCCTAAACACGCTCTTAGTCGCGGGTGCGCAGCACGCGCCAGCCGTGGGCAGGCACGGTGCGCGCTTTGGCTTGGGCTAGGGTCAGCTGCTCGCCGCTAAACACATCGAACAGGCCTTTCTGCGGGGGTACCAGCGTTTTCTGGCCCGGCAGGGCTAGCGGCTCGGCCGTGGCATTAAGGAGCACGATGACGGCCGCGCCGTTCTTCTCGCGCACGAAGCCGTACAGGCCTTCCGGCGTGGCCAGCCGCTGAAACTGGCTGGCCGCGTCGCCGTTGCGCAGCGCGGGGTGGCGCTTTTTAAGCTGCAAGAGCTTGGTGTAGAAGTTTTGCAGCGGTAGCTCGGCCCAGTCGATGGTATCGCGCTCGAAGAAGGCTAGCCGGCGGTTCAGCCCCGCTTCCTGGCCCGAGTACAGCATGGGCATCCCCGGCAGCAGCGCCGCAAGCACGGCGAAAGGCAGGGCCAGCGGCCCCAGGCGCTCGTACTCGGTGCCATCCCAGCTGTTCACGTCGTGGTTGCTGGTAAAGTGCATGAGGTACACGCTGGGCGGATACTTGGCGCGCTCGGCGGCCAAGTAGGTATCGATGTCGTGCAGGCTAGCCTTGCCCTCGGCAATGTGGTCGAGCAGGTAGTGCAGGCGCAGGCCGAAGGTCATGTCGAAGGCCCGTTCCAGCAGCTCCGTATCCGAGTTAAACTCCTCCCAGGTCAGCCCACCCGAAGGGTACAGCTCGTCCCACTCGGCCAGCATAAACACGGGTTTGAGGGCTTCGAGCGCGGGGCGGGCCTCGTCCCAGAAGTCGGTGGGTACCAGGCCGGCCACGTCGCAGCGGTAGCCGTCGAGGTCGGCCACGCGCACCCAGTAGGCCAGGGCGTCCACCATGTAGGCGCGCAGCTCGCGGTTGGCGTAGTCGAAGGCGACCACGTCGGTCCAATCGGCCACGGGCGGCACCAGTTCGCCCTGGGCATCGTGCTGGTACCAGTCGGGATGCTGGGCAATGAGCGCATTGTCGCGGCTCGTGTGGTTGGCCACCCAGTCGAGGATAACCTTGAGGCCCAGGCCGTGGGCCGTTTGCACGAGGTGTTGCAAATCGGCCAGGGTACCAAATTCGGGGTTCACCCCAAAATAGTCCTGCACCGCGTAGGGCGACCCTAGCGAGCCCTTGCGGCCGGTTTCGCCAATCGGGTGAATCGGCATCAGCCACACGATAACGACGCCCATCTTAGCCAGGCGCGGCAGGTGCGCCTCGAAGGCCCGGAACGTGCCCTCGGGCGTGTAGTTGCGCACATTTACTTCGTAAATAGTGGCGTTGGCGGCCCACTCGGGGTGGCGCACGCTAAAGCGGGAGGCTAGCGGATGGTCGGTCATAAAAGAGAAAGTAGCGCGAGGCCTCTGCTTCGTGCGCGAGCACAGCGAGCAACTCGTGTTGGGGGGCATCTGGCCCCGCCTGCTCGCTGCGCAGTACGGGTATCAGGGTTTTTTGGTGCTGAGCACGCGCCAGCCGTGGGCGGGCACGCTCACCTGCGGGTCCTCGATTGGCGAGCCCACGTCGGCGAAGGCATCGGTCACGGTTTCGGCGGGATGGGGGAGGGTTTGGGGCTGGGCGCCGAGGTTCACGGCCACCCAGGTTTTGGCCTTGCCATCGCCGCTGGCCCGCTCAAAAACAAAGCAGTCGGCCGGGGCGGGCAAAATGGTGAATTTGGCGCAGGCGTCGCCGTTGCGCAGCGCCGGGCTATTCTGCTTGAGGTGCAGCAGCGCGGCATAAAAAGCATTGAGCGCGTAGCCATTCCATTGAATGGTATCCTTGTCAAAAAAGCGCAGCCTTTTAGTGGAAGCCGCTTCCTGCCCACTGTACACCAGCGGAATACCCGGCGCCAGCGCTGTGAGCACGGCCAGCGCCTGGGCATTGGCCCCTAGCCGCACGCCCTCGGGGTTGTCCCAGCTATTGACGTCGTGCGAGGAAGTGAAATTCATCAGGTACACGCCGGCGGGGTACATCCGGCGCTCGGCCGCGAAGTAGCCGGGCAGCGCCGCCACCGGGCGCTTGCCCTGGGCTATGCTGTCGAGCAGGTAGTGCAGCCGGAGGGCGTAGGTGGCGTCGAACGCCTTTTCGAGCAGATGCGTGCGCGGTGTGAATTCACCTTTCTTAAGAAAGGGCGGGTTGTGCAGCTCGTCCCACTCGGCCAGCATAAAAACCGGCTTTATTTTTTCCAGCGCGGCGCGCGTGTTGTTCCAAAACTCGGTAGGCACCAGGCCCGCCACGTCGCAGCGAAAGCCGTCGAAGCCCACGTCGTGTACCCAGTAGGCCATGCTTTGGGTCATGTACTGGCGCAGGCCGGGCTGGGCGTAGTCGAGGTCGATGACATCCTGCCAGTCGGCCACGGGCGGCTGAAAATTGCCTTTTGCATCCTTGGTAAACCAATCGGGGTGCTGCTTGCTCAGCTCGCTGTCCCAACTGGTGTGGTTGGCTACCCAATCGAGGATAACGTGCATGTTGAGGCGGTGCGCCTCGGCGATGAGGTGCTGCAAGTCGGCTAGGGTGCCAAACTCCGCGTTCACGCCCCGGTAATCGCGCACCGAGTACTGGCTGCCCAGCGCGCCCTTGCGCTTCACCTCCCCGATGGGCTGCACCGGCATCAGCCACAGGATGCTGACGCCCATCTTGTGCAGGCGCGGCAGGTGCTTTTCGAAGGCCCGAAACGTGCCCTCGGGCGTGTACTGGCGCACATTTACTTGGTAGAGGCTGGCATTGGTAGCCCAGGCCGGGTGCTGAATGGTGAACGGCGCGGGTGGCCGGCACTCGGCCGGAATAGCCACCTCGGGCGGGCCCGCCGGGGTGGTGGGCGAGCAGGCCGCCAGGCTCAGCAGGCTTAGGCCCCCCAGCCAGTGCGGGCGTCGTAGCTGTCGGAAAAAAGTAAGCATGCTGCAAGGTACTAGGCTAGCTAGTGGGCCAGCCAGCCACGGCAGCTACCGGCCCCGCGCAAACGGAAAAGCTGGTAGCCGTAGCGCCACTAGCGGCGGCGGTTTTACGTATGCAGGCCGCACCTCCTTTACTTGTTATGGCCCCTGTTTTTGCTCGCCGCTTGTGGCTGCCCGCCGCGCTGGCCTGGGGCCTGTTTGGCACGATGGGCGCGCTGGTAGCGCGCTACGGCCAGGCGCCGTTCGACGAGCCCGTGCTGCTGGCGCTGCACCGCCACGCCACCCCGGCGCTCGACGGGCTAGCCGTATTTTTCACCATCGTGGGCAACACCGGCCCGATGATAGCGGCCGGCGTGCTCACCACCGCGGCGCTAGTCCGGGCCGGCCGCCGCCGCGACGCCTGGCTGTTTGCCGTCGGTGTCGGCGGCTCGATGCTGCTCACGCAGGCCATCAAATTCTTCGTGACGCGGCCGCGGCCGGCGCTGTGGGCCAGCATCCGGCCCGAGCACACGTTCAGCTTCCCCAGCGGCCACGCCATGGACACGGCGGCGCTGGCCGTGGCGCTGTTTTTTGTGCTGCCGCGCCACCGGCGGCTGTGGGCGCTGGCCCCGCTGTTTGCGCTGGCCGTGGGCTCGGCGCGCATGTACCTGGGCGTGCATTACCCCAGCGACGTGCTGGCCGGCTGGAGCAGCGCCGTGGGCTGGGTGCTGCTGGTGCAGCTGGTGGCCGGGCCAGCCAAGCCCGCGCTGGCAAGCTAGGCGCTACAGCGTCACGCCAAACTTGGCCCCAGTTTTCTCTAAGTCCTGCACCACGGCATCGAGTAGCGGAATGCCTTTGAGGAGCCGATGGGCGGCCATCGCCCGCTCGGGGTCGCCGGGGATGAGCACCTGCTTGCCCTCCACGGCTTTGGCCTTGCGGAAAGTAGTTATCCACTTGTCCATGTGCTCTTTAAACTCGGCAGCAGGCCGGAAGGCATCGACGCGCATGGCCCCGAAAAAGTGCCCTAGTCCCTGGCCCACCGGGTCGGCGGGCGGCTGCAAAAACGCCACGAACGGCGGCACCCACGGCCCGTAGTTGGCCCCGCTCAGCACGGCCGAAAAGATATCGACCACTGCGCCCAGGCCGTAGCCCTTGTGCGAGCCGGTGGCACCCCCTAGCGGCTGCAGGGCGCCGCCGTTCTTCACGGCATTGGCGTCGGTGCTGGGGTGGCCCTCGGCATCCTGCGCCCAGCCTTCGGGAATGGGCAGGTTTTTGCGCTGCGCGATTTCGAGCTTGCCGTTGGCCGCCGTAGTGGTGGCCATGTCGAGCACGAAATCGGGCTGCTCGCCGGCCGGCACGGCCACGGCTATCGGGTTGGTGCCCAGTAATCTATCGAGCGAATACGTAGGTGCCACCAGCGGCGAGGCGTTGGTCATGGCGATGCCTATCATGTCCTGGGCCAGCCCCAGCATGGCGTGGTAGCCGGCAATGCCGAAGTGGTTGGAGTTCTTCACCGATACCCAGCCGGTGCCCACCTGCGCGGCCTTGCGCATGGCAATGCGCATGGCCTGGGGGCCCACCACCAGGCCTAGCCCACCGTCGCCATCGACCACGGCCGTACTGGGCGTTTCGTAGGTGATGCCCACCCGCGGCCGGGCGTTGATGCGGCCCGCCTCCCAGAGGCGCACGTAGCCCGAGAGCCGCGCCACCCCGTGCGAATCGACGCCCCGCAAATCGGCCGAGAGCAGGGTTTCGGTGGCTAGGGTAGCGTCGGCTGCGGGGCAGCCGAGGGCCAGAAAAACCTGCTCGGCAAAGGTGAACAGCTGCTGATAGGAAAAAGTAGGCATGGCTAGGAAGGCTAGCCCGCGCGAGCAAAGAACTCGTCGGCTTAGCACCCGCAAACCTACTGCGCCAGCAGGGCTAGCGCAGGCTGGTGAAGTAGAGTGAAAATATACGCGTTGTTTATCAAGGTTTTATGAATTATTAACTAATCTCATAGTTTTAAACTAAATAATTAGTCGAAAGGCTTCGTACCTAGCAGCAAATTAGCCAAGTGGCTTACTCTGACGAGCGCTTATGAAACTGCAACTAGCTGGTTGGCTGCTTAGTGCTGGGCTACTGGGCACTGCCTGGATAGCCCCCGAGCCAGCCAACCCATTTGTGTTGGTGAGTGAAGCCGCTCGGGTCGGTCCGGTCGGCTCGGTCAACTACCTGCTGCCGCTGCTAGAGCTGCGCCGGCAGCGGCCAGCTTACCTGCAGGGGGCTCAGGTGGGCACCTATTGGCAGGCGCTGGCGACTTTCGCCGCGATGGCTAGCGAACTCGACAGCGTTGCTTATTACTGGCGGCAGCAGCCGGGGTACGCAGCCCCAGCGCCAGTTGCCGCGCCGGCAACTGCCTTGCCGTTGGCAGCCGCCACGATTTTAGCCCAAACGAAGGCGCGGCAACTGGTGCTGTTCAACGAGGAGCACACCCAGCCGCGGGGCCGCTGGCTAGTCGGCAGTTTGCTGCCCGCCCTCTACCAGCAGGGGTTTCGCTACCTGGCCCTGGAAGCACTAGAGGCCGCCGACTCGGCGGGCCTGCGGCAGCGCGGCTACCCGGTGGCAGCCTCTGGCTTTTACACGAACGAGCCGCACTTCGGCAACCTGATTCGGCAGGCGCGGCAACTGGGCTTTCACGTGATAGCCTACGATGCTTTCAGTGAAGACCGCGAGTGCGACCAGGCGCGCAACCTGCTGGCGGCCACGCTAGGGCCACACCCGCAGGCGCGGGTAGTGGTGCTGGCCGGCCACGGCCACATCAACGAAAACAGCACCGCCCAAACGATGGCTACCTGGGTGCACAAGCTTTCGGGCATCGACCCGCTCACCATCGAGCAAACGCATGCGGCCGCGGGCGGCCCAGCCAGTTGGGCCACGTTGAAGCCGGGCGCCTACTTGGTGCCGCCGGCTAGCCTGCCCGGCCGGTCGCTCACCTGCGATTTGTATGTGCTCAATAAGCTGGCTTTAGCGGGAGCGGGCAACGGCTTTGGCAACCCCGCCGCCCGCCCGACTCGCCTCGTCATCCCGCCCGATAGTCTGCGCCCGCCGCAGGTGCTGCTGGTGTACTACCAGCGCGAAAAGCAAGCCCAGGCCGGCGCGGTGCCCGTGGCCGTGCACTGCCTGCGCCCCCGCGAAACCTCGGTGCACTTGCCCTTGCTGCCCGGCACCTACGTGGCCGAGCTGCGCACTGCCCCCGGCCTGCGGTGCTGGCAAAAGACGTTTTCTGTTCTTTAATTTCTGACGCACTACCTTATGCAACCGCCTTTTCCCGAACTCACCCGTGCCGAAGAGCAGGTGATGCAGCTGCTCTGGCAGCGCGGCCCCAGCTACGTCAAAGACCTGCGCGAGGCGCTGCCCGTGCCCTTGCCCGCCCTCACCACGGTGAGCACCATTGTGCGCATTCTCGAGCAAAAAGGCTTTGTGGGCTACGAGCCGGTGGGGCGCGGCTACCGCTACCACGCCCTAGTGGCGCAAGATGACTACCGGCGCTTTTCGCTGCGCAAGCTATTGCGGGGCTATTTCGGGGGCTCGTTTGGGCAGTTGGTGTCCTTCTTTGCTCAGGATGAGAACCTCGATGCCGCCCAGCTCGACGCTCTGCTGCGCCAGGCCCAAGCCGACGGGCCTGATTCGCAACACTCGGAAAACCAAGACGCTACCTCCACGGAGTAAAAAGCCGATGTTCTCATGCGCACCTTGTTACTTGCCTTACTGGCTAGCCTAGCCACGGCCTGCGCCGGCAGCCGCGCTGCCGAGCACCTCGACCGCCACGACCAGCGCCAGGGCCGCTGGAACACCTATTACGACGACGCCCGCACTCAACTGCTCACGCGGGGCCGCTACCGGCACGGGCAGCCGGTGGGCCGCTGGCGCTACTATACCCTGGCCGGCGCCGTGCAGCGGCGCGAGCGCTACCACCGCCACGGCTTCAGCGACATTACCTACTACTACCCCAGCGGCAAAGTAGCGCGCCAGGGCCGGGCGCGGGTAGTAGAGGAGCCCAGCGGCCCACACTTTTACTGGCTGGGCGACTGGAATTACTACTCGCTGGCCGGCGCCCTCGATAGCGTGCAAACCTACGACCTGGGCAAGCGCCAACGCACCCGCTACCTCACCGCCGAGCGGGTGCAAATGAGCAAGTAAGTTGCTAATTATTAGGGATATTACTCTTTTCTGAGCTATGAACACATCTTTTCTGGCAGGCTGGCTAGCGGGCACCTTGGTGCCGCTGGGGGCCATCTGGTTCTTGTTTCGGCTGGTGCTGCGCCGCGAGCGCTGCTTTGGCTACAACCGCGCCCTGCTGCTGCTGGCGCCGGTGGTGGCCGTGGGGCTGCCGCTGCTGCCGCGCCCCGCGGTGAGCGGCTGGCTAGCCCCGGCCGCCGCGCCAGTGGCGGCGGGACCGATGGTTGCGCTGCCGGCGCTAGCGCCGGTTGCCAGCACCGCCACCGCCTGGCAGCCCGGCCCGTGGCTGCTGGGCCTGTACCTGCTAGGCGTAGGGGCTATGCTGGCCGCGCTGGCCTACCGCTATGTACAGTTGCGGCGCGCCACCCGGTACCTGCCCCGCGAGCGCCGGCCGGGCTACGTGCTGGCCTACACCGGCGGGCGGCTGCCCACGAGCTCGTTTGGCCGCACTATTTTTTGGGATGACACGGCCGGCCTCACACCTGCCGAGGCCACTTCGGTGCTGGCCCACGAGCTGGCGCACGTGCGCCAGGGGCACAGCGTCGAGGTGCTGTGGCTCGAAGTGTGGCGGGCGCTGCTCTGGTTCAACCCTTTCGCTCACCTGCTGCTGCCCAGCCTGCGCCTCACCCACGAGCTGCTGGCCGACTGGGAGGCCATGCTACTCGTGGCTAGCCCTGCCGATGCGCTGGCCCCCGCGCCGCCCTACCCGTCGCTGCTGGCCCGGCTGGCCGTGCGGCACGTGGCCGGGCCAAGCTATTCCGCTTTAGCTCAATCATTTGCCTTTTCCTTCACCCTCACCCGCCTTGCCATGTTGCAGAATCAAGTTCCCGTGCGCCGCTGGAAGCAGTGGCTAGCCCTGCCCGTGCTGGCCGGGGTGTTTTTGGCCGCCAGCCAGGTGGCGATGGCCCAAACGAAACCCGCCGCCAGTGAGGCGGACCGCGCTGCCCGAACCGAGGCCATCAAGCGCAAAGTGGCGGAGGCAATGCAGCAGGACCTGCGGCAAAACGGTGCGCTGGAACCGGGCACTACGCAGCAGTTCGACATTACCAAGATGCAAGGCAAGCCGGAAGAAGTGCGAGTGATAATCAGGAGGGTGAAGGCGGGCCAGGCCGGGATGTCTACCGTGCGGGTGTACCGGCCGGATGAGGTCATCCAGGAGCTGCCGCCTACTTCCGCACCTTACACACCTTATGAAAAAGGTAAAGCTCCCGTACCAATTCCGGCTGGTGTCTATACCTACGTCGAGCAAATGCCCGCCCTACCCGGCGGTGGGGGTATGATGGCCATTGTGCAGCAGATTCAGCATAACCTCGTGTACCCCGGCGGCCCGCGCCAGGAGGGCAAGGTGTTCGTCAGCTTCGTGGTGCGGGCCGACGGTAGCATAAGTGATACCAACGTCTTGAAAAGCCTCGGCCCGGCCTACGACGAGGCCGTGGTGAGCGCCATCAGGAAGCTGCCGCGCTTTGTGCCCGGCCGGCAGAATGGCCGGCCGGTGGCGGTGAACTTCACGGTGCCCGTTACGTTCAAGAACAACCCCTAGCCGCGGCCCAGCAGCTCGGCTAGCAGGCCCTCCTTGAGGGCCAGAGCAGAGGTTGTAATCTGGGTTAAGTTGTAGGTAGTGAGCACGTACTTCACGATAACGCTGGCCACCACCAGCATGTCGGCCCGCATCGGGAACATGCCGGCCAGGGCCACCCGGCCGTCGTGGTCGAGGGTCAGCAGCTGGGCAAAATGCTGCTCGAAGTCAGCCACCGGCAGCGCGGTGCTGGGCGGCAGGTCGGCCTCGCGGCGCACCTGGCCCACGCTGAGGTCGGCTAGGGTATCGAAGCTGCCCGAGCTGCCCACCAGCCCGGCTAGGGGGCCGTGCGCAGCCACGGCCGCCGTAAGGGGCGCCAGCACCCCGGCCAAATACTCCAGCTCGGCGTGCAGTTGCTCGCGTGGAAACACGCCGCTGGGGTCGGGAAAAAAGGTGTCTAGCAAGCGCTGGGCGCCGATTTCAAAGCTTTGCTTCCAGAAAATCGTGTCCTCGCTGGCAATGATGAACTCGACCGAGCCGCCGCCGATGTCCATCAGCAAGTGCTTGGCTTGGCCTAGCGCCACGGCCTGGCGGATGCCTTTGGCAATGAGCTCGGCCTCGCGCTCGCCCCCAATCACCTCTACCTGAATACCCGTGGTTTCCAGAATGTCACGCACCAAATCGGGGCCGTTGCGCGATACGCGCATGGCGCTGGTAGCCGTGGCGCGCACCTCCGTAACTTGGTGCAATTCAAGCTCTTCTTTGAAGCCGCGCACCGTTTGCAAGGCGCGGGAGTAGGGCAGGGGCGCAATCTCACCTTTGCTAATGCCACCCTCGCCCAGGCGCACGCCCACCTTGGTGCGCACCAGCACGTGCGGCGGCTGGCCGGGCCGGTCTTCCACTATCAGCAGGTGGAAGGTATTGGTACCCATGTCGATAAGGGCCAGGCGGCGGTGCTGCGTAGTAAGTGAGTGCATGGGGCGAGGGGGCGCAAGTGAAGCCGGTGCTGCGCAAGATAGCCGGCCCTGGGCCAGCCAACATGCCACGGACCGTTGCGTAAGAAAGGTGTATGGAAGGTGAAGTGTTGGTTTCGACTAAGAAGTGTCCGTTTTGCCAGCAGTGGTCGGAGTGGCAGTTGCAACCCACCGACCGCTGCGCGCATTGCGGCAAGCTGCTGGACCCGCAAGCGCACCACCGCGCTCAGCAGGATGCCGCCGCCGCTCATGAGCAGCAGCAGTCGCCGGTACGTCTCATTCAGATAAACCCCCAAGATGGGGCTGTGCTACGCTTTTTCAAATGGCTGGCCCGCGGCGGGCAACTGCTTTTTATGGCCTTGCTGGCGTTTTTTGTGTGGATAGCCACGGCCATCGCCGCCTAGCTGTGGGCTGGGCCACGGTGCTGCGCCACCCGCTGGTGCTAGGAGCCGCGCTGCTATTCAGCGGCTTGTATAGCAATAAGCACTGGCTGCACTGGCCGTTGCCGCAGCCCGTTACCGCGCACCTCGGCGACCTGCTCGCCATGCCGCTACTGCTGAGCCTGGCCCTGGCCGCGCACCGGCTGCTCATCAGCCGGGCGGGTACGCTGCCAGCAGGGTGGCTAGTGGGCGCGTGGCTGGCCGTGTCGGGCTGGTTTGAGGGGCTACTGCCGCTGTGGTCGGCCCAGGCCGTGGCCGACCCGCTCGATGTGCTGGCCTACGCGCTGGGCACGCTGGCTTTCGACCACTGGCTTAATCGGTCGCCGATTGCCACCGACGTAGTGTGAGGCGCTGGCCTAGGTAGCAAACCGGCAGAACGTGCCCAGTGGCAGCTTGCGCTGGCTGGCATCGTGCAGGTAAATCTCGCCCAGCTCGCGCACCGCTTTTTTACCGGGAAAAATGGCTTGGGTTAAATTATCCAGAATGAGCGCCGAGAAGCCCAGCGAGTACAGGTTCACCACAAAAAAATGGTCCTCCGGGTCCAGCAGCTGCTGGCTGAGCTTGAGCAGCTCGTTAAGCTCATCTTCGAGCTGCCACTTCTCGCCGTTGGGGCCGCGGCCGTAGGCGGGCGGGTCCAGGATGAGGCCCTGGTACTTGCTGCCGCGCTTCACCTCGCGGCGCACGTATTTCATGGCATCTTCCACCAGCCAGCGCACGCCGTCGAGCTGGCTAGCCTCCATGTTGTCGCGGGCCCAAAAATTGACCTGCTTCACCGAGTCGAGGTGCGTGACATCGGCCCCGGCGGCGCGGGCGGCCAGGGTCGCCGCGCCGGTGTAGGCAAACAGGTTGAGCACGCGCGGTAGCTTGGCCTGGCGCGCTTTGGTCTGGTTATAAATGAATTGCCAGTTGGGGTCCTGTTCCGGAAAAAGGCCCACGTGCTTGAACGACGATAGCCCTAGCCGGAACTTCAGCCGCAGGCCGCCGGGCCGCTCGTAGGCAATAACCCACTGCTCGGGCATGCCTTTTTTGAGGCTCCACTGGCCTTTTTCGGTGCTGCCGGGGGCGCGGGCAAAGGTGGCATCGGCCTGCTGCCACTCGCTGGCGGGCAGGGCCATATCCCAGATGGCCTGCGGCTCGGGGCGGGCCAGCACGTACTGGCCAAAGCGCTCCAGCTTCTGAAAATTGCCGCTGTCGAGGAGTTCGTAGTCGGGCCAGGGAGAGGTAGTCAGAAAATCGTACACGAGCAGGAAAGCGGGGTTAG
>Ga0308157_10002753_pt1 | contig 27516 bp, 27 predicted proteins | sample PhyBR1_FD_201035 | JGI IMG/M metagenome (GOLD analysis project Ga0308157, IMG submission 201035) | Phyllosphere microbial communities from UC Gill Tract Community Farm, Albany, California, United States - DLSLB.R1 | ecosystem: Host-associated > Plants > Phyllosphere > Unclassified | place: USA...
CAGCGCGGTGACGTGCGCACCGTACAGTCGGCCGAGCTGCACGGCGACACTGCCCACGCCGCCGGAGGCGCCGCGCACCAGCAGTCGTTCGCCGGCCCGCAGCCGGGCCTTGTCCCGGAGCCCGACGGCTGCGGTCGCAGCCCCGGCCAGCACGCTGACCGCGTCTGTTGCGCTCCACCCCTCGGGCATCCGGGAAACTCGGCCTGAATCGATCGCCACCGCCTCTGCGGCCGCACCCACCGAGCCGCGCTCGTCGACGGTTCCCCACACCCGGTCCCCGATCGAGAACTCGGTGACGCCGGGCCCCAGCGCCAGAATCTCACCTGCAAAGTCGATGCCAACATACCTCGGCAGGCTTACCCGGGCGAGTGCACGCAATTTGCCCCGCCGCTGAGCGAGCTCGCCGCCGTTGACAGAACTGGCTTCCACCTTGACGAGAACCTGCCCTGCGCCCGCCGCCGGCATCGCGACCCGCATGACCTCCAGGACCTCGGGTCCGCCATAGCGGCGGAAGCCCGCTGCTGCCATCGTCATCGTGATCTCACACTCCCTGAGTCGTTCCTACCTTCCCGGGCAACGGTACCGCGGAAGTGGGCAGGCCTATCCGTTTTCCGGTAAAGTGGGAGTGTACTCCTGTTCGGTCTCTCACATCGGAGGTGAGGTCGTGGCCGAGTCGATGAATCGAGCGGATGCGCGTCGAAACCGCGTTCGCATCATTAACGCAGCACGTGCGGCGTTCTCCGACCATGGGCTCGAGGTGTCGGCCGCCGCAGTCGCGCGCCACGCCGGTGTCGGAACGGCCACGCTGTACCGGCATTTTCCCACCCGCTCCGACCTGATCGACGCCGTGTTCGGCCACGAGATCGAACACTGCCTGGCCTTCCTCGCGGACGCCGCCAGAACCTCGGACCCGTGGCAAGGGCTCGGTAAGGCGCTCGACGCAGTCGTCGATCTGGAGCTGGCTGCGCCAGGCCTAGCGAGCATCATCACGACGAGCGACCGGTCCGCGCCGCTCCTCGAGCAATTTAACCGGCACGTGCTCCAGGATCTCGAACGCCTAGCCGAGCGGGTGCGCGGCACCAGCGAGGCTCGCCCCGATCTGACCAGCGGGGACATCGGCTTGCTTCTCACCGGCGTACGTGCCATCGCGGCAGGCGGTGGCCCTCAAATCCGCACCCGCTGCCGCAGGTTCATCACGCTCATCACCGAAGGCGTACGCCGTCACCGGTAGCCCATGCGCGGGCAGGCGCGACAGCCCACCGTCGGCCGCTCCCGGATCTCCCGGGTTCCCAACCAGGGACCTCTTCTACGATCCTCCCGGATCGCCTGGTGCACGGCATGATGGAGCGCGTTCGACATCCCTCGCGAGCGGGAATACGCCCATGGGTTCAGTTCGAGAAACGGAACTCGACTGCGTGCCCGTCCCGGCTCTCGACATCATCGACACATGACTGGATCAGGTCCAAATCCTCCCGTTGGCCCTCTGCGACCCGCCCGCTCCAACGGAGTCCATCAGCACTCGCTGCGGCGAAGAGGTTGAAGCCTGGTCCCTGACCGCCGTGACCAACGAGTGTCACCGGCTCGCCTTTGCTCATGATCCCGAGGCCGTATCCGGCATGGGGTGACAGTGGGTGCCGGGCCGGAGCGTTGACCGGGACCGATTGCATCATCAAGTGGGGAATATCGTCGCCAAGTTCGCCGCGCATGACCGCCGCGATTCCCCGGGCCGCTTCGTCAGGCTCAGCAGCGAACGTACCTGTGAATACCCATCCGGGATCGTAAGCACGAAGCTCTTCCCCGATTGACTCGTGCGTGCAGGCGCGCCAGTCGCCACGGGACGCGAAGGGGAAGGCCACAACACCGAGCGGCTGGAGTACTCGACGGGAGATTGCGGTGAAGAAGTCTGCGGATTCGTCGTACTCAAGAGCAAGTCGCAGCAGGGAGAAACCGATATTGGAGTACCGGAACCGGCCAGCACGATCAACGACTGCGCCTGCGATAACACGGTCGATCTCCCACGCATCGTCACGCGCTTCTACTGCTACGCGGTAATCCGCCCACCCGAAGTAGTCGTTGAGGCCCGAGGTGTGGCTCAGCAGGGCACGCACAGTCACCGGGCGAAGGGACTCCGGCAAAGCGGGAACCAGCTCACCAAGCTGCCCATCGACATCGAAGGAGCGAAGCACCGCGACAGCCGTGTAAGCCTTGGCAATGCTGTACACCGGAACAACGCTCACTTCTTTCCACCAGAGGTTAATCCGCTACGAAACTCCACCACGTCCCCATCGACCATGATGTAGTCCTTGCCTTCCATCCGGACCTTGCCGGCGGACTTCGCGGCAGCCATCGAACCGTTCGCATCGAGATCATCGAAGGACACGATTTCGGCCTTGATGAAGCCCTTCTGGAAGTCTGTATGGATGACTCCGGCCGCTTCGGGGGCGGTGGCACCCTTCGGAATCGTCCACGCACGGGATTCCTTGGGCCCGGCCGTCAGATAGGTCTGCAGACCCAGGGTGTCGAAGCCGACTCGGGCGAGCTGATCGAGTCCGCTCTCTTCCTGGCCGGTCGATTCGAGCATCTCCCGGGCTTCCTCCTCGTCGAGTTCGGCGAGTTCGGACTCGAACTTCGCGTCGAGGAAGATCGCCTCGACGGGAGCCACCAGTGCCCGCATCTCATTCTTCTTGTCCTCATCGGCGAGCACCTCGTCGTCGACGTTGAACACGTAGAGGAAGGGCTTGACCGTCATCAGCTGCAGCTCGCGCAGTGCACTGACATCGAACTTCTCGGCCTGCATCGCCTGGTAGAGCGTCCGCCCGCCTTCGAGGATCTCGGTGGCGGCATCGATCGCAGTCAGCTGCTCAGCAGGAGCGCGCTTGCCCTTGACTTCCTTCTCGATCCGGGGCCGAGCCTTCTCCAATGTCTGGAGGTCGGCGAGGATGAGCTCGGTATTGATCGTATCGATGTCGTCTGCGGGGCTGATCTTGCCGTCGACGTGGACGACGTCGTCGTCGACGAATCCGCGGATGACCTGGCAGATCGCATCGGCTTCGCGGATGTTGGCGAGGAACTGGTTGCCCAGGCCTTCCCCTTCGGAAGCGCCGCGCACGATTCCAGCGATATCGACGAAGTCGACGGTGGCATTGAGGATGCGTTCGGAGCCGAAGATCTCAGCCAGTCGTGTGAGTCGCTCGTCCGGCAGCGGGACCACGCCCACGTTCGGTTCGATCGTGGCGAACGGGTAGTTCGCCGCGAGAACTTGGTTCTTGGTCAGTGCGTTAAACATGGTCGACTTGCCGACATTGGGCAGTCCCACGATTCCAATAGTCAAAGCCACGGTATCCAAGTCTAGCCGTCGCCGAGGTGGTCCTCGAATTCTAGTGTCAGTGCCCTCTGTCACCCTGGGATCATGAATGCTTTCCCCGCATCCGCAGTCATCATCGTCTTCATCGTGGCGATCGTCCTCGCCGCCGTGCTCGGATTCCTCCTCGGCCGCAGTCTCACCCGTTCCCGCTATCTCGAGAGACTCACTCGCGCCGAGACCACGTCACGCATCCTGTCCGAGCGCACCGAAGATCTCGAGGCCGATGCGCAGATGGCCGGTGAGATCACCGCCGCCATCGGGCCGTTGGCGGCAAGCGTGAAGAATCTGCAGGAGAACCTGCACTCCCAGGACCGCACTCAGATCGAACAGATCACCCGACTGAACTCCCAGATCGGGCACCTCAGCCAACAGAACCTCCGCCTCCAGGAATCGACCGGGTCACTGGCCAACGCTTTGAATTCGACGACCCACCGTGGAGACTGGGGCGAAGTCCAGCTCAAACGCATCGTCGAATATGCCGGCCTCCTCCCCCACGTCGACTTCGACACGCAGGTCAGCGCCGACCGGGACGGCAAGCGCCACCGCCCCGATATGGTCGTCCATCTGCCCGGTGGCGGCACGATCGTCATTGATGCGAAGACACCGTTGTCGGCACGGATGAACGAGGACTCCGTCGAGGCGGCCGACTCCGGCACGGGCGGTCAGGACCATGCCCGCGCCCTGTTGCGCCATGTTGATGCCCTGGCGTCGAAGGAGTACTGGAAGGCGTTCGATGCCTCCCCCGACTTCGTCGTCTGCTTCGTGCCCACCGACGGTCTGCTCTCCGCGGCCGCGGCAAGCTACCCGAAGATGATCGATCATGCACTGGGCAAGAACGTCGTCCTCGCCTCACCAGCGACTCTGCTGGTGCTGTTGAAGACCGTGGCGCTCAACTGGCGGCAGGCGGACATGTCCACCTCGGCGGCCGAGGTGCTCCGACTCGGCACGGAACTCTACGAACGTATCGGCACCCTTGTCACCCACGTGTCACGGATGGGTGCCAGCCTGGACCGCTCGGTCGAGGACTACAACCGGTTCGTCTCCTCGCTGGAGTCGCGCTTCCTCGTCACCGCGCGAAAGTTCCCCTCGACGGGAATCGTCGCCGACGAGCTCGACGCCGTGGCCGAACTCGATACTCGCACTCGCGGCATCAGCGCCGAGGAACTCAGTCGGCCGCGGGCCATAGACTTCGATGATCGTGGTCCGACTCATCTGCGCGGTCGGCAGACGGGGACAAGTTGAGAATCGACAGCGATTGTCGACCCCGTTGAGTCGTGGAAGTCCCCGTCGCGTCACGTAGCGGAACTGCTCAGCTCAGCCGAGCTTGCGCAGTTCCTTCGGCAGCGAGAAGATGAGGTCCTCTTCGGCGGTGACGACCTCTTCGACGGTGTCGAATCCGTATTCGGCCAGCAGCTGCAGCACGTCCTGGACGAGGTTCTCCGGAACGCTCGCACCTGAGGTGACACCGACCGTGGCCACGTCGTGGAACCATGTCTCGTCGATCTCGCGGGCGAAGTCGACACGGTAGGCAGCCTTCGCCCCGTGTTCGAGAGCGACTTCGACGAGGCGAACGGAGTTCGAGGAGTTCGCCGACCCGACGACGATGACGAGATCCGCGTCGGGCCCGACCTTCTTCACCGCGACCTGCCGGTTCTGTGTCGCGTAGCAGATGTCATCGCTGGGTGGATTCTGCAGGTGCGGGAAGCGCTCACGCAGGATCTCAACCGTTTCCATGGTCTCGTCCACGCTCAAGGTCGTCTGTGAGATCCACACCAGCTTCTCGGCATCGGGAACCTCGATGGTGCGGGCCTCTTCCGGACTCTGCACCAGTGTGATGTGTTCCGGCGCCTCGCCCATGGTGCCCTCGACCTCTTCGTGTCCGGCATGGCCGACGAGGAGGATGCGGAAGCCGTCCCGGGCGAACCGGATGGCCTCCTTGTGGACCTTCGTCACCAACGGGCATGTCGCATCGATCGTCGACAGCGAACGCTGGGCAGCCTCGGTGTGCACGGCCGGTGAGACTCCGTGAGCGGAGAACACGACCCGAGCGCCTTCCGGGACTTCATCGGTGTCTTTGACGAAGACGGCCCCGCGTTCGGACAAGGTCTCGACGACATGCCGGTTGTGCACGATCTCCTTGCGGACATAGATCGGTGCACCAAAGTGCTCGAGGGCGCGCTCGACGGCGATGACAGCACGATCGACGCCGGCACAGTAGCCGCGCGGTGCGGCCAGCAGCACCCTCTTGTCAGCATTGACCGGAGTGCGGATCTCGCCGGGTGCCAGACGCCGGCGCGGAATAGTCGGGGCAGGTACTGAAACGACGCTCACCCGTTCAGTCTAAGCCGGAGCCATCGACTGCGGCCAGGAATGGGCTGCGTCAGTGCCGTTCGTTAGGCTTGGGATTCGGAAGGGGACTTAAATGGCGCAAAGAATTTCCGGCACTCCCGGCACGCTCGGTGAAACAGCCGAGCCGAAGGAGCTCGCCGCCACCGCAGCCGAGACCACGGCGGAGAATCCGTGGCCGCTGAGTCTGCTGTCTTCGAAGATGAAATCCTATATCGACCGCATGTCGAGCGTGTGGATCGAAGGGCAGGTCGTCGAGCTCAACCATCGCGGCAAGGCCAGCTACCTGACCCTGCGCGACACCGATGTCGAGATGTCCTTGCCGGTCCAGATCTGGAAGAACGTCCTCGACCGCACCGGGGCTCCTCTGACCGAGGGCAGCCACGTCGTCGCCAATCTCAAAGCCGATTTCTGGACGAAGACCGGTCGGCTGACGATGCGCGCAAACGATATCCGCGCCGTCGGCCTCGGCGAACTCCTCGCCCGCCTCGAACGATTGAAGAAACAGCTGGGCGCCGAGGGGCTCTTCGATCCCAACCGGAAGCTGCGCCTGCCGTTCCTGCCGAACCGGATCGGGCTGATCACCGGACGGGATTCGGATGCGCAGAAGGACGTCATCCGCAATGTGCACCTTCGCTGGCCTGCCGCCGAATTCGAAGTCCGCAACTGTGCAGTGCAAGGCCCGGATGCCGTGCCGGGAGTGATGAAGAACCTCGCCGAACTCGACGCCGACCCGCAGATCGATGTCATCGTCATCGCCCGCGGCGGCGGCAGCATGGAAGACCTCCTGCCGTTCTCCAACGAAGCCCTCGTCCGTGCCGTCTCCGCCGCGCAGACACCGGTCGTCTCGGCGATCGGGCACGAGGCGGACCGGCCCATCCTCGATGAGGTCGCTGACATGCGGGCGTCAACACCAACAGATGCCGCAAAGAGGATTGTTCCGGATGTCGCCGAGGAAGGCATGAATCTGCTGCGTGCCCGCGCCGAGCTCGAAGCTGCCGTCAATCGCATCCTCGACCGCGAACAGGAGATGCTCACCGCCGTGCGATCACGGCCGGTGCTCGCCGAACCGCAGACGATGATCACCGCGCATGAGAACGAGCTGACAACGATCCGCCGCCGCAGCCTGCAGGCGACGAACGGACGGCTCATCCAAGCTCAGAACGAGATCCAGCATCTTCGTTCCCAAGCCAGGTCCCTCTCTCCCCTGCGGACGTTGGAGCGCGGCTACGCCGTGGTGCAGACCGACGAAGGCCAGGCCGTCCGCAATGCCGCCGAAGTCGCCGCCGGCGACACCATCCATGTCCGGGTCGCTCGTGGTCGTTTCGACGCAGATATCACCGAGGTCACTCCGGAGACCGACGATTCGACGACCGACGATTGACTACAACTCCACACTCTGTCCACGTTTCACACACTCTGCGAAGGAGACACCGATGACCGAACCGACGACCCAACAGGACCAGCCCGATATCAGCACGCTCAGCTACGAGCAGGCGCGCGAAGAACTCGTCATGACCGTCAAGCGTCTGGAGACCGGCAACCTGCCGCTCGAAGAGTCACTGCGGCTGTGGGAGCGCGGCGAGGCTCTGGCCGACCGGTGCCAGGCGTGGCTCGACGGAGCACGGGAACGCCTCGACAAGGCCCGTGAGGAAACCTCGGACGACACCGAATAGAACTTCGGGTCAGCCTGGGATCACTTCAGTTCGGCGGCGACCTGATCGGCGAAGCTGTTGACGGTGTCCGGCGCAGCGGTGGCAGTCAGAACGACATACATATCGCCCTTGTGCGTGACCCAGTATTCCTTAGCTTCCTCGGTGCGGTAGACCTGGAAGTCGGCGCCGCCGACGGTCACCTTCTCGGCGGCGACAGCCTCATCGGTCTTCCGCTTCGCCCAGTTCGCACTCGCTTCGGCCTGTTCGATGCTCACCCATTGGTCGTCGGGGCCGATGAACGACATGTACCACGAGGTGTATTCTGAGTCGCCCACGCGGTCGAGGCTGGCTTCGTTCGACGTCCATCCGCGCGGGATCTGCGGAACGATGAGGTCGAAATCGGCGTTGCCCTGGGACTGCTCGGCGATCCCCTGATAGTCGACGACACGTTCTGAGTCGACTTCGGGCTGCGGGGCGAGGAACAGGATCCCGACGGCGACCGCCAGACAGGCGAGGATCGCGATGACCATATTGACCCAGTTCGAGTTCTTGCGCAGGAAGCGCATCTCTTCCCGGGACCCCGGCAGCATCACTCCGGACTCATCAGCCATGGACTCTCCCCTAGGACTCGGCGTCGCCTCGTCGACGACCGTTCGAGTACCCGTCTCGTCGGCAGCATTTCGGACATTCACACCGCCATTGTCCTCGGCTCGCGCGCGAAGGGCCAATTCCGGCCCGAGGACGTGACTGCGGCCACAAGCGGACACCGCTGTCGCGACCTCGATCACAGGGGTGGCACAATTGGAGGCATGAGTGACTCCAAAGAGCCTGTTGACGTGAAATCTCACCATGACCGAGGACGAGTTGATGAGGAGGCTCCGCCTGTCGCAGTGACCGACTCATGGTCACAGAAGGCTCAGGTCGAGTCGGATGCTCCCGACCGCAACTTGGCTCTGGAGCTCGTCCGAGTCACCGAGGCCGCAGCCATCGCCGCCGCCCCCTGGGTCGGCCGCGGCGACAAGAACGCAGCCGACGGAGCAGCCGTGGCCGCGATGCGCAATGTCATCTCCACCGTCCGCATGGCCGGCACCGTCGTCATCGGCGAAGGTGAGAAGGACGAAGCTCCGATGCTCTTCAACGGCGAGCAGGTCGGCGACGGCGGAGGACCGCACTGCGATGTTGCTGTCGACCCGATCGACGGCACTCGCCTGACCGCTCTGGGCATGCCCAATGCGATCTCGGTCATGGCTGTGACCGAAGACGGTGCGATGTATGACCCCTCTGCCGTGTTCTACATGGAGAAGCTCGTCACCGGCCCCGATGCCGCTGACGCCGTCGACATGCGTCTGCCGATCGCTGAGAACATCCGCCGCGTCGCCAAGGCGAAGGGAACGAAGGATCCCGCCTCGGTGACGGTGATGATCCTCGACCGCCCCCGCCACCAGCAGATGATCGATGAGATCCGCGCCGCCGGAGCCCGCATCCAGCTCATCACCGATGGCGACGTCGCCGGAGCCATCGCCGCCTGCCGTCCGGGAACCGGCGTCGACATGCTCATGGGCATCGGGGGTACCCCCGAAGGCATCATCACCGCCTGCGCCATCAAAGCACTCGGCGGAGTCATCCAGGGCCGTCTGTGGCCGCAGGACGACACAGAGCGCGAGGCCGCGGCCAAGGCCGGCCTCGACATCAATCAGGTGCTCAACACCGATGACCTCGTCACCGGTGACAACAGCTACTTCGTCGCCACGGGCATCACGAACGGCGACCTGCTCGACGGAGTGAAGTTCCAGGGTGGCCACGTCACCACGCATTCCCTGGTGATGAGGTCGAAGTCGGGGACCGTCCGGCAGGTCTTCGCCGAGCACCAGGCCGCGAAGACCCACTCCTACGTGGAGGCCGCCGAAGAAGCCGCACGCCGCGGATTGGTCTGACCTCCAATCGCACCCGGTCCCGGGCGCGATGCACACAACTCGGAAGCAGGTGCGAAAGCAATGCCCAATCAGGCGTGGAAGCGACTCCTCGAGGGAAACCAGCGTTTCGTCGACGATGTCCCTCAGCACCCCAACCAGGACACGGCGCGACGTGAGTCACTGTCGGGCAGCCAGACCCCGTTCGTCACTCTCTTCGGCTGCTCGGATTCCCGAGTCGCCGCTGAGATGATCTTCGATGTCGGCCTCGGTGACATGTTCGTCGTGCGCAATGCCGGACAGGTCGTCGATCCTGTCACCTTGGGCTCGCTCGAATACGGAGTCGAGATGCTCGGCACTCCCCTGCTCGTCGTGCTCGGCCACGACAGCTGCGGGGCCGTGACCGCGGCATACAACGCCTACGACTCGGGTGAGACTCCCCCGGGATTCATCTCCGACGTCGTCGCCCGCATCCTGCCGACAGTGGCCCGGGCCCGAAAGAACGGGCGCACCACGATCAACGAGACCGTCGGTCAGAACACCATGGACACGGTCGACAAGATCATGCAGCTGTCCACGATCATCAAGACCGCCGTCGACGACGGCCGACTCATCATCGTCGGGCTCACCTACCAGCTCCACGACGGCCACACTACGGTCGTCGCCCAATACGGAGGCGACGAGGCCGCGGTCTCCACCTATGCTTCTTGAGCGACCGGCCGCCTCGGTGGTCAGCCGTTCAGTCTCCCAACGAGCCTGAGCTCCGCAATCATTTCCCAGGCACCCAACGGAAAGGACAACAATGACCGAAGAATTTCGCATCGAACACGACACCATGGGTGAGGTCAAAGTCCCCAAGGACGCCCTCTACAGCGCACAGACCCAGCGTGCCGTCGAGAACTTCCCGATCTCGGGCAAGACCCTCGAATCCGCTCACATCGCCGCACTGGCTCAGGTGAAGAAGGCCGCTGCGAAGGCTAACGCCGAACTCGGCGTGCTTGACGAGGCCCGCGCCACAGCCATCCAGAACGCCGCCGACCGGGTCATCGCAGGCGAATTCGACGCCCACTTCCCGATCGACGTGTTCCAGACCGGCTCGGGAACCTCGTCGAACATGAACACCAACGAGGTCCTTGCCTCGTTGGCGACCAAGGCGCTCGAAGCCGACGGAATCAACGTCCACCCGAACGACCACGTCAACGCTTCGCAGTCGTCGAACGACGTCTTCCCCACCTCGGTGCACCTGGCAGTGACCAAGGCCCTGGTCAACACCCTCATCCCGGCCATGGACACCCTGGCGACTTCGCTGGAGAAGAAGGCGAAGGAGTTCTCCTCGATCGTCAAGTCCGGACGCACCCACCTCATGGATGCCACTCCAGTGACTCTCGGTCAGGAGTTCGGCGGCTACGCAGCTCAGGTCCGTTACGGGATCGAGCGCATCGAGGCTTCCCTGCCGCGCGTGGCAGAGGTCCCGCAGGGCGGAACCGCTGTGGGCACCGGCATCAACACTCCCGACGGCTTCTCCTCCCGCGTGGTCGAGATCCTCGCCGAGGAAACCGGACTGCCGATCACCGAGGCTCGCAACCACTTCGAGGCCCAGGCCAACCGCGACGGACTCGTCGAGGCCTCCGGTCAGCTGCGGACCATCGCCTACGGCTATATGAAGATCTGCAACGACCTGCGCTGGATGGGTTCGGGACCGAACACCGGCCTCGGCGAGATCGCCATCCCCGACCTGCAGCCCGGTTCGTCGATCATGCCCGGCAAGGTCAACCCAGTCATCTGCGAGGCCACCATTCAGGTCGCCGCACAGGTCATCGGCAATGACACCTCCGTGTCGCTGTCGTCGACCAACGGCGCGTTCGAGCTCAACGTCGGCATCCCCGTCATGGCCTCGAACCTGCTCGAGTCGATCCGCCTGCTCGCGAACGCCTCGACCGTCATGGCCGAGAAGATGGTCGACGGACTCACCGCCAACGAGGAGCGTGCCCGCTTCCTCGCCGAGGCGAGCCCCTCCATCGTCACCCCGCTGAACAAGGTCATCGGCTACGAGGCGGCCGCGAAGATCGCCAAGCACGCCGTGGCTGAGAAGATGACCGTCAAGGAAGCGACGATCGCGCTCGGCTTCGTCGAGAACGGCTCCATCACCGAGGCGGACCTCGACAAGGCCCTCGACGTCACCACCATGATCGGCAGCTACAAGTAAGCCTCCGATCTGACAGAACGAAACGGCGCCCGGACGGATACCGTCCGGGCGCCGTTTCGTGTTGGCGGCCCATTTCGAGTCCCGTCGACCGCCCACCCCAGCGTCGACCGCTCACCGAACAGCACGCGACATCGGCGGTAACGTGAGCGGTCGGCGACCGGAGCAGAGGCTCAGGACCGGAACGGGTCGAATTCCTCGAGCACATCGGTGACCAGGGCGGCGATCTCCGACCGCTCCGACCGCGTCAACGTGACATGCGCGAACAGTTCGTGGCCCTTGAGCTTCTCGATCACGGCGGCGACTCCGTCGTGCCTGCCCACTCGCAGGTTGTCGCGCTGGGCGACATCGTGGGTGAGCACCACCTTCGAGTTCATTCCGATGCGTGAGAGCACGGTCAGCAGAACATTGCGCTCCAACGACTGTGCTTCATCGACGATGACGAATGCATCGTGGAGGGACCGTCCCCGGATGTGGGTGAGCGGAAGCACCTCGAGGATCCCCCTGTTGACCACCTCGTCGATGACGTTCTTGCTCACCAGCGCACTGAGGGTGTCGAACACGGCCTCCGCCCAGGGGTTCATCTTCTCACCTTCGCTGCCGGGCAGGTAGCCGAGGTTCTGCCCGCCCACGGCGTAGAGGGGACGGAAGACCATGATCTTCGAGTGCTTGTTCTCCTCGAGCACCTTCTGCAGACCTGCCATGAGGGCCAGCGCGGACTTCCCCGTTCCGGCTCGCCCTCCCATCGACACGATCCCCAGGGCGTCGTCGAGCAGCATGTCGATGGCGATCCGCTGTTCTGCCGACCGTCCGTGGACGCCGAAGATGTCACGATCCCCGCGCACCATCGACACTCGGTTGCCGCTGCGCACACGTCCCAGTCCGGATCCGCGCGGTGAGGTGATGACGACCCCGGTGTTGACCACCTCGTCGGAGACATCCTCGGTGACGACCGACCCCGAATCGTAGAACTCGTTCATCTGCTCGTCGTCGAGGCCGAGCTCGCTCATCCCGGTGAACCCGGAGTCGACGGCCAGCTCCGCCAGATACTCCTCCGCGTGCAGACCCAGGGCCGAAGCTTTCACTCGCATCGGCACGTCCTTGGTCACGACAACCACGTCACAGCCTTCGGCAGAGAGGTTGCGGGCCACGGCCAGGATGCGGGTGTCGTTCTCCGTCCGGTCGAAGCCGACCGGCATCGTGGAGGCGTCGATGTGGTTGAGCTCGACCCGCAGCGTTCCGCCTGCGTCACCGACGGGAATGGGCTGATCCAACCGGTCGTAGTCGGAACGGAAGTCGTCGAGGATGTGGAGGGCTTTGCGTGCGGTGAATCCGAGTTCGGGATGATTGCGTTTGCCCTCGAGTTCGGAGACGACGATGAGCGGGATGACGACGTGGTGTTCGGCGAAGCGCAGAAGCGCTCCGGGATCCGACAGCAGCACCGAGGTGTCGAGAACGTAGGTGTGGACTTTTTCAGCCATGAGGACCTCTGAGGCGTGAGTTCCGCCGAGATCCGGTTCTGACATCCCCCGATCTCGGGTTGGTGTCGACCAACTACAGCCAACCTAACCCGGTTCGCCCCCGCAGGCGGTAGCGGCACGCGTGCTCGGTCAAGTCAGGGTCATGAACTTCGAGTGAATGCGGGATTCCCCCGTCAGACGGCCGGCAGGTCTCGCCGGAGGCGGGCACGACCTATTTGCCGAAGCGCCGCTGCCGCAGACCGTAGTCGCGCACGGCTCGGAGGAAGTCCGTACGGCGGAAGTCCGGCCAATAGGCTTCGCAGAAATAGAACTCCGAATAGGCGCTCTGCCACATGAGGAAGCCGGAGAGTCGCTGCTCTCCCGAGGAGCGGATGATGAGGTCGGGATCGGGCTGGCCCTTGGTGTAGAGGTGTTCGCCGATCTGCTCCGGCGACAGTTCGGAGATGATCGACTCCAGGTCCATGCCGTCGTCAGTCCGTGTGCGCAGCAGGGACTTCACAGCATTGACGATCTCCTGCCGACCGCCGTAGCCGACGGCGACGTTGACGCGCATTCCACAGTTCTCGGTCGTCGACACCGCTTCGAGGCGGGCACGCAGATCCGGGGGAACGATGTCGAGATCACCGACGAGCTGAACGCCGACGCCGTCGAGTGCCGCGATCTTCTCCACCAGGTCCGAGATGATCTCGATGAGGATCGACACCTCTTCTGCCGAGCGGGCGAGGTTCTCTTTGGACAGAACGTAGAGAGTGACGATCTCCACATCGATCTCGTGGCACCAGCCGAGGAACTCGACGATCTTCGCCGCTCCGGCGCGGTGACCGTCAGCGGTCGTCGCACCGAACTCCTTGGCCCACCTGCGGTTGCCGTCGGTGATGACTCCGACGTGACGTGGAACCGGAACCGACTTGTCGAGCTCACGTTTGAGCCGTCGCTCGTACAGCCGATAGAGCAGGTTCACGGGTCGCGCCACAGCTGTCCTCTTCCACATGGGTCGTCGATCGGTTCGAATACTGTACAGACTACTAGCCGATGATGCTGAATGAGGCCTCAGGTCCGCTGGCTACCATGGAGCTATGAATGCTTCGCTCACCGATTCCTCTCCGGTCGTTCCCGACGGCGCCGGGCCGGTCGGTTCAGCGGGCGCGGATGACGTTCCGCCCGCCGATGACCACCGCATCGCCCGTCGCCGCTCAGCACTGCGCGCCGAACTGACGAAGTTGGCGGGTCAGGTCAAGCCGAAGCTGCGCGGTTGGTTCCACGCCGGGGCGTTCCCTCTGGCGATGATCGGCGGCCTGGCTTTGGTGATCATCTCCCCGACCATCGAGTCGCGCATCGCCGCCGCGATCTTCGCCGTCACCGGCATGCTGCTCTTCGGCACCTCCGCCGTCTATCACCGAGGCCGCTGGCGCACCCGCGTCCGCCTCGTCCTGCGGCGGCTCGACCACGCGAATATCTTCCTCATCACCGCCGGTACGTACACACCGCTGGCAGTGCTGATGCTCCGCACCGACCAGGCAGTCCTCCTGCTGTCCGTGCTGTGGGGTGCCGCCGCACTCGGCGCTGCCTTCCGTACGATCTTCACCACCGCACCGAGGTGGCTCTTCGTCCCGATCTACGTCGGGTTCGGCGTCGCCGGAGTCGGGTACATTCCCCAGATCTGGGCCACGAACTTCCCCGTCGGACTCCTCGTCGTCATCGGCGGCGTGTGCTACATCGCCGGCGCGGTGATCTACGGGATCAAGCGCCCGAACCCCTCACCGAAGTGGCTCGGCTTCCATGAGATCTTCCACATCTTCACGATCCTCGGCTACGGCTGCCACCTCGCCGCACTCATCATCGCCGCCGTCGCAGCCTACTGAACTCCAATCGACTGAGTCCGCACGGACGCACACGGCGCGATCACCGATCGGTGATCGCGCCGTTGTCTGTGTGCGCAGGACCTCAAAGCCTCAGAGCTCAGGCTCGTTCATTGCGTTCGTCGGTGGATTCGGAGGAATCGATCGGCTCCTCCGCCAAGCCGCCTCGGCGATCTGCATCGGATGGTCCGGTATCGGCGGACGCGTCGGAGTCGCTGTCAGCGGTCTCCGGTTCGGGTGCCTCCGGCCCTGAGAGCTTCGACTGGTTGGGCACCACATGCCTGCGCAGCGGGATCGGATAGGCATCGCTGGCGCCCGAGTGCGCCCGCACCCGACGGACACGGCGCAGGGCGTCCCTGATGAGGAAGATCGTCAGGACGACGATGGCGAGGGTGGCCAGGAAGCCGACGGTTCCGGGCGTCACCAGATCCGGGTCCGGTGCGCCTCCGTCCGGAGTCGGGGCTGGAGAGGACGCGAAGATCATGCGCGGGTGTCGCTTTCGGTCGGGACGGCGGAATCAGCGTCGAGGTCTTCGGCGGCCGGCGAGTCCGGGAGCATTCCCTCATCGGGAACGCGACGTCCGTCATCGAAGGTCACGGCGGCGAACAGATCGGTCTCCTGGAAGTCCAGCTCCCGGTTCAGCGGCTCACGACCGGTGAGGTCAAGAGCCAGTTCGAACTCCTCTGTCGGCCAATACGTGCGAGCTGCCTTGCGCGACGCGGAGAAGAAACCGCCTTCGGGGTCGATCTGAGTGGCGTGGGAGAGCAGCGCGCGATCACGGGCGGAGAAGAACTCGGAGCAGGAGATGCGGGAGCTCAGCCAGTTGTGGCGCTGGTTGTCACGCTTCTTGAAATCCTCGAGGTGGTCGGCGAACGGGGACTCGAGTCCCGCCTCGAGCATCTTCTCGTGGATCGTGATCCACTTCTTCGCCGACAGGTCCTGGTTGAAGTAGATCTTCTGCACCTGCCACGGTTCGCCGAGCTCGGGATGCGAGGTCGCATCTGCGGCGGCTTCGACGGCGGCCATGGTCACGGCGTGGTTCTTGATGTGGTCGGGGTGAGGATATCCGCCGAGCTCGTCGTAGGTGGTCACCACCTGCGGACGGAAGGTGCGGATGATGTGCACGAGGGGAAGCATCGCCACCTCGTCGGGGACCCGATAGAAGCATCCGGGAGGAGTCTGGTTGTCGAAATCGCCGTCGGGCAGTCCCGAGTCGACGTGACCGACCCAGACATGTTCGGCGCCGAGGGCTGCGGCAGCGGTCGCCATCTCCTCACGACGGAGACCGGCGATGTCGCGGCTGGCCTTCGGGCTCTGCAGCAGAGCGGGGTTGAGGATGTCACCGGCCTCGCCACCGGTCATGGTGGCGATGAGCACCCGGGCACCCAGTGAAGCGTACTTCGCGCTCGTTGCCGCACCCTTGGAGGATTCGTCGTCGGGGTGGGCATGGACGGCCAACAGGCGCAGCCCATGGTACGGAAGCGAAGTCATATCCTAAATGTCCCTTTCGATTCAGCCTGGTGGCCACCTGCTGCCGGCGCTGCGGCTGACATGATCGCCGGCAGAGGATCGACTACTCTAGATTAGTGCGCGAAGTACTTAAAGAGGAATTCAATGACTGAGGTAACAGTGGCACCACCACTGCATGACGATCGCTACGGCCGAACTCGCAAACCCAAGCGGAATCTGAGCCGTCGGGCGAAGATCATCGCCGTCGTCGTCCTCGCCATGGTGGTCGCCGTCATCGCCGTCTGGGCATTCCGCCCGCAGACGAATCCCACAACACCGCGCACTCTTGACTATTCGGTTGTCGACGATTCTTCAACGCGCGTCACCGTCGGAATATTTCCTGATCAGAAACGCGACGTGCACTGCATCGTCCAGGCCACGAATGAGCACGAAGCGATCGTCGGCTTCACCGAGGTGACCGTTCCCGCCGATCCGAACGCCGATCCGAATTCGCCGAAGCGCCTCGATGTGGACCTGGCCACGACTCAGCTGGCCGCCTCCGGCCACGTCGACTCCTGCTGGTTCGAATAGGCCGAACGTTCGACCGCAACGGTCGCCTGGTGGAAGCACAGGAGCCGGGTCTAGAGAACCTTCGAATAGTTCTCGCACGAGGACGCATCTAGCGGTCGCGAAGCTCCGACTCACCGCCGGGGACGTGATCGAACTCATCGTTTTTCTCCGCAGATGCGTTACACTGTAGTTTCATTCAACTTCCGGGCGTGCCCATACGCCCGGTTTTTTCGTTGCCTGACACGCCCGTCAGTGCACCGACCGAAGAAGGAGAAGTCATGACCGAGGAAGTCACCCAGGAAGAGACATGGTTGACCCAGGAAGCCTTTGACCGCCTGTCGAAGGAACTCGAGCATCTCTCCGGACCGGGTCGTGCAGAGATTGCTGAGAAGATCGAAGCCGCCCGCGACGAGGGTGACTTGAAGGAGAACAGCGGTTATCACGCAGCGCGTGATGAGCAGGGCAAACAGGAAGCACGCATCCGCCAGCTCGAGGTGCTGCTGCGGAACGCGAAGGTCGGCTCCAGCGACAGCGACGGCAAGACCGTGGCGCCCGGAACAGTCGTGACCGCCAGCGTCGCCGGCAACTCCATGCGATTCCTGCTGGGCAACCGCGAGATCGCCGGAGACTCCGATATCGACGTCTTCTCGGAGAAGTCCCCGCTCGGAGCGGCTGTCCTCGGTGTCAAGGCCGGCGACAAGACCTCATACGAGGCTCCGAACGGCAAGACCATCGAGGTCAAGGTCGATTCCGTAGAAGCCTTCACCGGCTGATCGAGACCGATTAGAAGTGGGCGGGTGCGATCGCACCCGCCCACTTCTCTATTCACTCCGGATCAGGCGCGTCCTGCCGGACCCCGATTCAGACGAGTCCTGCCGGGTCGTCTGGTCCGAGCCTCAGGCATCGGGGCCCTTCTTCGGCCGTCCGGGTTCGGCCGAACCGGTCTCACGCGACGGGGTCGGACCGGTTGATCCGGTTTCCGTCGAATCGGTCTGTCCGGAACCTGATGCACGTTCGTCTTCCGCGGACTCGTGGACGGCATCGGTGAGCCTTTCCTTCGCCGTCTCGAGGACTGCCGTGGCCTCGCGTTCGTCCGGGTCACGCTCGGCGTCGTCCTCCGCTTCGTCTTCGTCCGAATCACCGGCGTTCGTACGCACGATATAGCTGACGACGCTGTTGAGCACGGCAACCAAGGGAACGGCGAAGAGAGCGCCGACGATGCCGAAGAGGAAGCCGCCTCCGGTGACTGCGAGGATCACAGCCAGCGGATGGACCGACACTGCCTTGCCCATGAGGAACGGCTGCAGCACCTGGCTTTCGATCTGCTGGACGGCAATGACAACCGCGAGCATGATGACGGCACTGACCAGACCGTTCGATACCAATGCCACGAGCACGGCGACCGCACCGGAGGCGATGGCTCCGACGACGGGGACGAACGAGGTGAGGAAGACGAGCACGGTCATGGGGATGACCAGCGGGATCCCGAGGAACGCAGCGCCGATGCCGATGCCGATCGCATCGACGGCGGCGACGAGGATCTGGACCCTCACGTACTGCACGAGGGTCGTCCACCCCTTCAGAGCGGCACCCGTGGCGACGGGACGGGCCGGGACCGGCAGCAGGTTCATCACCCACCTGAAGATGTTCTGCCCGTCGTAGAGGAAGAAGAACGTCGCGAACAGACAGACGGCCATACCGGTGAGGAAGGTGCCCACCGAGGAGGTGGCCTCCAGGGCGCCGCCGAGAAGCTGGCTGCTGTTGTTCTGGAAGAAGTTCGTCGCGGTATCGATCGCATCGTTCATATAGCTCGAGATCGTCGAAGCATCGATGCCGAAGGGACTTGAAGCCAGCCATCCGCTGATCCCGGACACACCGGCGATGACCTGTTTGACGAGGTCGGGCATGCCGGAATAGATCTGCTGACCGACGAGGCCGAAGAGTCCGAGCACGACGACGATGAACCCGATGAAGGAAATCGCGGCGGCCCCTCCTCGAGGCACGCCCTTCTTCTTCAGCCATCCGGTCAGGGGCGCGAGCAGCGCTGCCAACAGCAGAGCAATGAGCACGGGCAGCACGACGCTGGAGATCTTCGACAGGAGCCACAGCGCCACACCGATCGCCACGAGCACGACGATCGACCGCCACGACCACGCGGCAGCTAGCTTAAGACCGGGAGCCACATACGGTTTGGCCTCGGCTTCGATTCGGCTGAGTGCGATCTCCTCGGGACTGACTGCCTGCGATGGGGTTGCTTCGGGTTCGGACGAGGAGTGAGACGAGCCGCGTCCGCGCCGGAACGCCTCCCATGCCCCTCGGAATCGGTTCGGAGGATGCTGCTGATCGTTTTCGCTCATGACTCAACAATAGTTGTTGATGCAGTGACAAAGGTGCAATGATGACGCCGGAGGAGGGAAATCAGTGGGAAGACGCTTGATCTACACGCTGGCGACCATGGGGGCGACCGTCGTCGGCGCCGGCGCCTCGGCGGCGGGACTGCTCCGCCACCAGGCCGGATCGCTGCGCCGTTCCTTCGACGACGACAAGAACCGTCGCTTCTCCACCTTCACCGAGGCGATCGCCGCCCCACGTGACAACGACGATGACGACTCCGCCGCTCTTGCCATCATCGGCGACTCCTGGCTGTGCGGGGTCGACGTCGACCCGGAGCAGGCGCCCCCGACCCTCATCGGGAGGGGCCTGGCGCGGATGCTCGGCACCACCGTCCGGGTCCAGACAACCGCACGCCCCTCGGCACTGTCGGATGATCTGCACCGACAGGTCGACGAAGTCCTGCGCTCGCCGTGGCTCTCCCGCCAGCTCTCGGACCGCTGGACCGACGACCGCCGGTTCGCGATCATCTCGATCGGCACCGGCGACATCATCCACCCGATCCAGGCGACCATCGGCGTACCCGTGCTCAACCAGGCCATCAACCGGCTCCAACGCGAGGGCCGCTACACCGTGTTCGTTCTCGTCTGCCCCAATCTCGGCGGTCTGCCGGGGCTGCGCGATCCGCTCAAGACGTCGCTGCGCCGAACCTCGCGGGTCCTCGCCGGCTCTCAATGGCTGGCCGCCCTGGCCGCGCGTGCGGTTCCGCTGCGGTCGACGGGATCGCTGAGCGGAACGACACGCCGGTCTCTGCTCAACGACTCGGGCCGATTCCCCAGCGAACTCGGCTATGCGCAGCTGTCCTCGACGCTGCTGGCCGCAATCGCCGAACGCATCGATGCACCGGTCGTCGTCGACCGCAGCCTCGACATCCCCGAGAAGGGCGAAACCGCCCGCCGACACGAACTGGTCCCCGGCGCCGAGGCGCAGTCTGCTGCTCAGAACGATTCGGATGTCGCCGCGCAGACCGGTGCCGAGGCGCAGCCAGATGCCGAAGATCCAGCAGTGAAAGAAGACGCCAGCCCCGAACCGGTCCCGAATCGTTCGGAAGCAGCCTCGTGATCCCCGTCGTCCTCGCCTCCCAGTCTCCTTCACGTCGCCAGATCCTCCGGGACGGCGGGATCGAACCGGTCATCATCGTCTCCGAGGTCGACGAACGTGCCATCGAGGACGATTTCACCGGCTCCGTCGGCGAACTCACCACAGCGTTGTCTGAGGCGAAGGCGCGTGCGGTCATCGACCGGATCATCGCGTCCGCTCCCCCGACACTTGACGGCGCGGACACCGTGGTCGTCATCGCCGGGGATTCCCTGCTCGAATTCGACGGACAGGCCATCGGCAAACCGGGAACGGCCGATCGCACTCGCAACGTGTGGTCGGCGATCGCCGGTCAGTGGACACAGCTGCATTCGGGCCATACGGTCGCAGTGCTCACGCGGGCGCAGCAGTCGAACGGCGCAGTCGGGCGAGCGGGAGACGATGTCCGCAGTGACGGCCCCGACAGTGCTGATCGAACCGGCTCGGCGCCCTTCGAACTCGGCGCTCTGCGCTCGCAGGGGTCGGCCACCTCGGTGCTCATCGGCTCACCCAGCACGGAGGAGCTCGAGGCGTACATCGCCACCGAAGAGCCCTTCCACGTGGCCGGGGCGCTGACGATCGACGGCTATGGTGGGGCCTTCGTCGACCGGCTCGACGGCGACCACCTCACCGTGCTCGGCCTCAGCCTGCCCGTCGTGCGCGAATTGGTCACCGACATGGGGCTGTTCTGGCCCGATCTGTGGACTCTCAAGCGGTAGACTCGACCCTGGTCCGGTAACACGCCCGAGGACATTGAAGTTCTCGTCCCAGTTTTTTATCGCTGTCCTACAAACCCTTGGTGCTGTTCTCTAAATTGTTCTGTGATCGTACAAAGGAGCACCATGACCACAGTCCTCTCCGACTCCACGGCCTCGGTACTGAGCACCACTGTTCCGACCGGGGCCGTCCGCCGAGTCCTCATCGCCAACCGCGGTGAGATCGCTCTGCGCATCATCCGGGCCGCCCACGACCTCGGTATCAAGGCCGTCGCCGTGTACACTCGCGCCGATTCCGATGCCGACTTCGTCGAACTCGCCGACGACGCGTGGCTGCTGGACGGTTCCGGAGCCGGGGAGACGTATCTCGACATCGAGAAGATCCTCGCCTTGGCAAAGCGCTCCGGCGCCGATGCCGTCCACCCCGGCTACGGCTACATGGCCGAGAACGCGCAGTTCGCGCAGGCCGTCATCGATGCCGGGCTGATCTGGGTCGGTCCTCCCCCGGCGGCGATCGAGCTCCTCGGTGACAAGTCCGGAGCCCGTGCCGTCGCCGAAGCCGTCGACGCTCCGGTTGCGCCCGGTTCCGACGGTGCCGTGGCCAATCTGACAGAAGCCGCCGAGGTGGCCGACCGGATCGGGTTCCCCGTCGTCGTCAAGGCCGTCCACGGCGGAGGCGGGCGTGGCTTCCGCGCCTGCGCCGCTGCCGAAGACCTCGAAGCCGCCTATACTGCAGCGACCCGCGAGGCACAGAGTGCCTTCGGGCGCGGTGAGTGCCTCATCGAGAAGCAGATCGTGCGCCCCCGTCACCTCGAGACCCAGTGCCTGGCCGATGCCCACGGCAACGTGCGGATCGTGTCCACGCGTGACTGCACTCTGCAGCGCCGCAACCAGAAGATCATCGAGGAAGCACCCGCTCCGTTCCTCACCGCCGAACAGGAGCGCATCGTCTCCGAAGCCTCGTCTCGCCTGCTCGCCCACGTCGGCTACGTCGGCGCCGCGACGTGTGAGTTCCTCCTCGGCGAGGACGGCACGATCATCTTCATGGAAGCCAACGCGCGCATCCAGGTCGAGCACACAGTCACCGAGGAGGTCACCGGGGTCGACCTCGTCGGTTGGCAGGTGCGCATCGCTTCGGGCAAGGCGCTGCCCGACGAATTCCCCGCCGTGCGCGGACACTCCTTCCAATTCCGCATCAACGCCGAAGACCCCACGACGTTCTTCCCCGCCACCGGCGCAGTGAAGAACCACCGTGCACCTTCGGGTCCCGGAGTGCGTCTGGATTCCGGCATCGGCGAAGCCAGCGTCGTCGGCACGGACTTCGACCCGATGCTGGCCAAGCTCGTCGTCACCGGCGCCACCCGTGACGAGGCCCTGGCACGAGCACGCCGGGCCCTGTCCGAATACCGCATCGAGGGCGTCTCGACGCTGCTGCCGCTGCATCGGGTGCTCGTGAACGAACAGGCCTTCGCGACCGATTTCAAGGTCTGGACCAACTGGCTCGAAACCGCTTTCGTCAATCCGCTTGTCGATCCACAGCTAGGAGAACAGATGAGTACTGCAACCGACAGCTTCAGCGTTGTGGTCGAGGTCGATGGCCGCCGCATGACCGTTTCGGTCCCCAAGGACGTCATCTCGGACCTCGGTCATGTTCCCAGCCCCAGCGTGCCGCGGCGCAAGCGCGGGCTGAGCAGCCGCAAGGGTGCGAAGATCGCCGACGACTCGAATGCGCTCAACGCTCCCATGCAGGGCACCATCGTCTCCGTCTCCGTCAACCCCGGTGACACCGTCGAAGCCGGTGACACCCTCGCCGTCATCGAGGCCATGAAGATGGAACAGCCGCTCAAGGCCGGCCACTCCGGCACCGTCTCCGAGGTGCTCGTCGGCGCAGGCGCCTCGGTGAAGTCCGGTGAGGCGATCATCCGCTTCGCCGCCTGAGCCGCTCCCGCTCCTGCCTCCGTTCGCTCCGGCCTGAGGTCAGGAGTCACGAACACAGAAGTCCCTGCCCGGATCACCGTCGAAGATCGGTGATCCGGGCAGTGATGTATTCGGATTCGGCATCGTTGCCGGGACATTCCAGACCCGCGGCATAGGCGTCCTCGGCCTCCGCCGTACGACCGAGTTCGTCGAGGGTGATCGCCCGTGCGATGTGGAAGGGCCGGTAACGCAGCAGCTGCGGATCGTGGGCCAGTTCATCGAGTGCGCTCATGGCCGCTTCTGGACCCGAGACCTGCCCGAGGGCGATCGCGGTGTTGAGAGCGACGACCGGCGACGGATCGAGGCCGGACAGCATCCGATAGAGCACGAGGATCTGCTTCCAATCCGTGTCGGCGAATCGCGCGGCGTCGGCGTGAAGGGCGGCGATCGCCGCCTGGATGGTGAATGCCCCGGCTCCCGGTTCGCCGGCGGCCACGTCGACGAGTCCGGTCCCTTCGGCGATGAGGCGTGAGTCCCACAGGCTGCGGTCCTGCTCGGCCAGCGGCACCGGCCGGCCATCCGGCGTCACACGGGCGGTCTCACGTGCCCGTGTGAGCAGAAGCAGAGCCAGCAGGCCACGGGCTTCGGTCTGCTCGGGCAGGTATCCGACGAGCAGTCGGGTCAGCCGGATGGCTTCGTGCTGCAGATCGACTCGAGTATGTTCGGGTCCTGCAGTGGCGTTGATGCCCTGAGTGAAGATGAGATAGAGGACGCGCACCACTCCGGGCAGCCGGTTGCCGAGTTCATCGGGCGCTGGGCGGCCGAAGGGAATCCCGGTCTTGAGGATCCGCTGTTTGGCACGGACGATCCGCTGTTGCATCGTCGCGGTCTCGATGAGGAACCCGGCGGCCACCTCGGCGGTGGTCAGCCCCGAGAGGAAGCGCAGGATGAGCACGATGCGTTCGTCCTCGCGCAGGGTCGGGTGGGAGCAGGTGAAGAACAAGCCGAGGCGCTCGTCGGGCAGATCCGCGGCATCCATCTCCTCGCCGAGGCGCTCCGCGTGATCGTCGTGGTCACCTGGTCGCAGCTCGTCCTCGATGCGCAGGCGGGCGAGATGCCGGGTGCGCGCCTCATCGGAGCGGATGAGATCGATGGCGCGGTTCTTCGCCGTGGCCATCAGCCACGCCTGAGGGCGTTCGGGCACTCCCCTGCCCGACCACGTCTCGACCGCGCGCAGCACGGCATCGTGGAGGGCCTCCTCGGCGAGGTCGAAGTCACGGAACCGGGTGACCAGCGCCGCGAGCAGCCGCCCGTAGTCCTCCTCGCCGATGGCGCTGAGGACGCGGGCGGCCGCATCGGGGTCGGGGTCCATCAGTAGTCGGCCACCGGACGGATCTCGATGTGTCCGGCCTTGGCCGCGGGGCTCTTCTTCGCCCAGGCGATCGCCTCGTCGATATCGGCGACGTCGATGACGTAGCTGCCGCCGACGAACTCGTTCGATTCGGCGAACGGGCCCGAGGTGACAAGCGATTCGCCTCCGGATCCGCTCACCCGGACCCCGAGGTCGGGTCCTTCGAGGGCGAAGCCGCCGACGACGATCCCCGCCTCGCTGATCTCCTTGTCGAATGCCATGAATTCTTCAGGGTCCGCTCCGCCGTCCTCACCGCAGTCAGGATCCTGTGTGCGTCCCATGAGCAGAAGTGCGTATTTCATGTCGTTCTCCTTCGTCGTTCCTCATGTCATGCCGGGCGGCCTGACACCATGATGACGGTCGAGGAGCGACCGGATCGACAGCTGTGGAGAAAAACTTTCCTGCGATCGTCGGATCGACGATTCAGAGGTGACGGTGGAGCTTCCGTGCCGCTTCGGTCAGCGAACCGCTCACCGAGGGGTAGACGACGAAGGAGGCGGAGAGCTGATCGACGGTCAGCCGGTTCTCCACTGCCATGGTGATCGGCAGAATGAGCTCACTGGCTCGGGGACCGACGACGACTCCGCCGAGGATGGAGCCGGATCCGCGCCGAGCGAAGATCTTGACGAAGCCGTCCTCGATGCCGAGCATCTTGGCGCGCGGGTTCGTGTCCAGCGGCAGCATCACGGTGTCGATGTCCGTCGGGTTCTCGCGGTAGTTCTGCTGAGTGAAGCCGACGGTGGCGATCTCGGGTGCGGTGAACACGTTCGATGCTACATTGCGCAATTTGAGAGGCTGCACGGCGTCGCCGAGCGCGTGGTTCATGGCGATCCGCCCCTGCATCGCGGCCACCGAGGCCAGCGGCAGCACACCGGTGCAGTCACCGGCCGCGTAGATTCCGGCCCGCGAGGTCCGCGAAACGCCGTCGACGACGATGTGTCCGGATTCGCTGACCCGGACACCGGCCTTCTCCAGGCCGAGACCTTCGGTGTTCGGAATCGAACCGACGGCCATGAGGCAGTGGGATCCTTCGACACGGCGACCATCGGCGAGCACGACTTCGACTCCGTCGTCGGTGCGAGTCACCGAGGCGGCGCGGGAGCGGGAGAGGACATTCATGCCCTTGTTGCGGAAGACGAATTCGAGCACATCGGCTGCGTCCTCGTCCTGGCCGGGCAGGACCTTCTCACGCGAGGACACGAGGGTCACCTCGGTGCCCAGTGCCCGATAAGCCGAAGCGAACTCGGCACCGGTGACACCGGAACCGACGACGATGAGGTGCTCGGGCAGTTCGTCGAGGTCGTACAGCTGAGTCCAGGTGAGGATGCGCTCACCGTCAGGCTGCGCAGTGGGCAGCTCACGCGGGTGGGCGCCGACCGAGAGCAGGATCGTCGAGGCCTCGAGGGTGTACTCGGTGCCGCCGGATTCGACGACATGGACCTGGTCGCGACCGGCCAGAGTCGCCTTGCCCTGGATGGCTTTGACACCGGCCCGAATGAGGCCCTCGTAGATGTCGTTGGCCTGAGCGTCGGCGAGGGAGAGGATGCGCTTGTTGACCGCTTCGAGGTCGGCGGTGACTCGGCGCGCAACGGCCTCGGTGTCCTCGGAGTTCTCGATCCGGATTCCGAGCCCGTCGGAGCGCTCGATCTCGTCCATCATCTCGGCGGTGGCGATGAGCGACTTCGACGGCACGACGTCGGTGAGCACGGCGGAACCACCGCACCGATTCTGCTCGATGAGCATGACATCGGCACCGAGCTGAGCCGCGACGAGCGCGGCTTCGTAGCCGCCGGGGCCGCCGCCGATGATGACGACGCGATCTGCAGTGGAATCAAATTCAGTGTTCACATACTGATTGTCTCAAATCGCCACGATGCTGGCGAACGGCCCCCTGGGGATCGACCGAATGGTTCCTTTGGGATCTGGTGGAGATCGGGCCTGGGCCGGTCCGCAATCGGTCCGGTTACGGTCCGATCAGTTCGGGTCGACCACCTCGGCGGTGTCCTTGTGCAGGGTCGACAGACGCACATAGGACTGGGCGTTCTGCCGGACCTTCTCCACTCCTTCATCGGTCATCTCCCGGCGCACCTTCGCGGGCACACCGGCGACGAGCGACCGTGCGGGGATCTGCGTGCCTTCGAGGACGACGGCGCCCGCGGCGACGAGGGACTCGCTGCCGATATGGGCGTCGTTGAGCACTGTGGAGTGCATTCCGATGAGCACATCGTCATCGACCACGGCACCGTGGACGAGCGCTTGGTGGCCGATGGAGACGCGGGCGCCGATGACGACGGGTTTGCCGGCGTCGGTGTGCATGACGGTGTTGTCCTGTACGTTCGAGTCCTCACCGATCGTGATCGGGGCGGCTTCGGCGCGCAGAACACAGCCGTAGAAGACGCTGGCGCCCTTCTTCACGTGCACGTCGCCGACGAGAGTGGCACCGGCTGCGACGAACGCCTCCGGATCGATCTGAGGTGTGTGTCCGCCGACGGAGACGATGCGTGGGCTGGCGAGATCGTTGGTCATGAGTCCTCCATTGGTTCACGTGATGTCTATGTGCATTCACCTGCTGTCTGCATGTGCCTGACAGTCTAGGCGGAGACGCTCAGACAGGCCCGAAAAGACGAATCGCGGACCGATTTGCGCGATCGCCCTCATAGCAGGACAATGGGGAAAATTCTTGTCAGAAATTTCACACTGCCGGACCCTTGTGCGCCCAATTGCGTTATGTGAACCTTGACTGTGAGAGTTGCACGCCCGGAATTCGGGCGTAGCCAACCGCGTTCACTGAATTCGTCGAAAGGTCACCATGGATTGGCGACACCGTGCAGCATGCCTCAATGAGGATCCGGAGCTCTTCTTCCCGATCGGCAACACCGGACCCGCGCTGCTCCAGATTGAGGAAGCAAAGACTGTCTGTCGCCGTTGTGAAGTCGCAGAGACCTGCCTGCAGTGGGCCCTCGAATCCGGTCAGGATGCCGGAGTCTGGGGCGGTCTGAGCGAGGACGAGCGCCGCGCGCTCAAGCGTCGTGCCGCTCGCGCCCGCCGCGCCGGCTGAGTCGCCGGCCATTGAGAAGGCGGTTCCCCCGGACTGCCGAAGCCATAACTGAATCACCAGCCACACCTGCACCGAAGACTGAGTCCCTTGTCCCGACGGCGAAAGATCG
>Ga0308157_10002754_pt1 | contig 27511 bp, 24 predicted proteins | sample PhyBR1_FD_201035 | JGI IMG/M metagenome (GOLD analysis project Ga0308157, IMG submission 201035) | Phyllosphere microbial communities from UC Gill Tract Community Farm, Albany, California, United States - DLSLB.R1 | ecosystem: Host-associated > Plants > Phyllosphere > Unclassified | place: USA...
ACACGTGGGAGATCTCGCGCGAGGAGCTCTTCGGACCGGTCGGCGTGCTGATCCCCTACGACACGGTCGAAGACGCGATCGACATCGCCCACGACTCGCCGTACGGCCTGCACGCGGCCGTGTACGGCGACCCGAGCGATGCCTTCCAGGTCGCGAAGCGCCTGCGCACGGGTGCCGTGTCGATCAACGGCGGCGGGTACATGCGGCCCGACGGCCCCTGGGGCGGCTTCAAACTCAGCGGGTTCGGCCGCGAGATGGGCGAGGACGGTTTCCAGGAGTTCTTCCAGGTCAAGCACATCCAGTGGCCGATCCGCTGATCTGATCGGATGCCAGGGATGCTCGCCGCGCGCCTCGACGCCCATGACGGGCCCGACAGGATCCGCGTCGGCGAGCTCCCTGAACCGGTGCCCGGCCCGGACGACGTGCTCGTCGACGTGCGCGCGGCGGGGCTGTCGTTCCCCGACCTGCTGATGACGCGCGGGGAGTACCAGTTCCAACCGCCGCTCCCCCACGCGATCGGCGCCGATGTCGTCGGCACCTGCCGCACCGACGTGCCGGATGCCCGCGTCGCCGCGGGCGACCGCGTAGCGAGCGTGATCTCCCACGGCGCCGCGGCGGAGGTCGCGGCGGTCCCCGCCGGTCGCCTGCTCGCCGTCCCCGACGCGCTCAGCGATGCGGAGGCGGCGACCATGCCGCTCGCCTACCTGACGGCGCACCTGACGCTCGTGACGCGCGCGCAGGCGCGACCCGGGGAATGGGTTCTCATCAACGGCGCGACCGGATCCGTCGGCTCCGCGCTGATCCAGGTCGCGAAGGCGTGCGGATGCCGTGTCGTCGCCCTTGCCCGTCGCCCCGAGCAGCGGGAGCAGCTTGCGTCTGCAGACGTCGTGATCGACGAGTGGGCCAAGGACACGATCCGCTCCGCGACCGACGGTCACGGAGCCGACATCGTCACCGACGTCGTCGGCACCGACGAGGTCGTGCTCGAGGCGCTTCGATCGCTCGCCCCGGCCGGCCGGCTGATGACCCTCGGATTCGTCGGCGGCACGATCCCTCAGATCAGGGCGAACCGACTGCTGCTCGGCAACACCGACGTGCGCGGCGTCGCCTGGGGGCCGTACTCGCGCGCTCACCCGGGCCACATGCAGGCCCAGTGGGCCGACATCGTGCGCTGGCGCGCCGAAGGCCTCCTCTCGCCGCCGACCCCGCAGGTGCGCCCACTCGCCGAGACGGCCAGCGCGCTCCGTGCCATCGCCGCCGGCGGGGCTCCGCGCCAGGTCGTCGTGCCCTGAAGGCCCAGAAGTCCGCCCCACTCCATCCTGTGCGAACGGAGTGGGGCGGACTCTTCGTCGGCCGGGGTCAGACCAGTTCGACCACGAGCTTCTTGAGGGGCTCGCCGCTGGCGGCCGCCTCCGGTGAGATGTTCTGGCCTGCCCCCAGCGCGCGCTTGACGGCCATGAAGTCGACGGGGTTGTTCACGCAGTCCGCGCCGAGCAGCACGTCGCCGCGGTAGTAGAGGATCGAGAACTTCTCGGCGTCGGGGTCGCCGCGCCACACCGTTCGGTCGAAGCCCATGTTGAGACCGGCCATCTGCAGGCGCAGCTCTCCCTGGTTCGACCAGAACCAGGGCACCGACTCGTAGGCGTTCGGGGTGCCGACAACCGCGGCAGCCGCCGATTTCGCCTGTTCGACCGCGTTGTTGACGCTCTCGAGGCGGATGCGGTCCATGGCCTCGCGCGTGCGGCCGTACGGGTTCGGGAGGTTCGCCACGTCGCCGATCGCGATCGTGGATCCGTCGCTCGCCACCGAGTGCTCGTCGACGACGATGCCGTTGTTCACCTCGAGCCCGAGCTGTTCCGCGAGCTCGGTCCTCGGGATGACACCGATCCCGATCACGACGACGCCCGCGGGCACCACGGTGCCGTCATCCAGCTCGACGCCCGAGACGCGCCCGTTCTCGCCCACGAAGCGCGTGATCTTCGCGTTCGTGCGGATGTCCATCCCGTGCCGGCGGTGCGCCTGGAGGAACCACTCGCTCGTCTCCTCACCGACCGCGCGCCCGATGATGCGCGGGGCGGCTTCGAGCACCGTCACGGTCTTGCCGCGCTTCAGCGACCCCGCGGCGACCTCGAGGCCGATGAAGCCGCCGCCGATCACGACGACATCGTCGGTCGTCTCGAGGTCGGCCTTCAGTCGGTCGGCGTCGTCGGCGTCGCGCAGATAGTGCAGCCCCGCGAGATCCGATCCGTCGATCTCGAGACGGCGCGGCGCGGCGCCCACCGCAATGGCGAGCCGGTCGTATGGGAACTCAGCGCCGTCGGCGGTCATCGCCACGCCGTGGTCTCCCTCGCGACGTGCGCCCACGACGGCCGAGCCGAGCACGACCGTCACGTCGTTCTTCTCGTACCACTCGACGAGCCGGAAGCGCAGCCCGTCCACGTCGACCTCGCCCGCGAGGAAGTCCTTCGACAGCGGCGGCCGCTGGTAGGGCAGGTGGTGCGTGTCGTCGATGATCGTGATCGGATCCTCGTAGCCGAGCTCTCGCAGGCTCCCCGCGAACTGCACGGCAGCCTGTGAGCCGCCCGCGATGACGATTCCGTTACCGGTCATGATCTGGTCCTCACATCTGCTCGCTGGGTGTGCAGACGCGCAGCTCGGCGCCGTCGGGCAGCACGAGCTGACAGGACAGCCGCGAGTTCTCCTCGCGATCGACCGCCGTGGTCTCAAGCATTTCGTCCTCCATCTCGCTGATCTCCGGGAGGTCGACGTTCGTCTCCTCGAGGAAGACGTGGCAGGTCGAGCACGACATCGATCCGCCGCACTCGGCGACGATGCCCGGAAGGCCATTGCGCGTCGAGATCTCCATGACTGAGTCGCCGGCGCTGCCCTCGAAAGTCTCCTCCTCGCCGGTGTGCGAGACGTATGTCACCTTTGCACTCACGATGACGCTCCTTTCTCGGGCTGCTGGCCCGGGATGATTCTGAGAACGTTGGGGCGCTCAGACGCCGCGGATCACGAGGGGCTCGAGAGGCGTTCCCTCGGCGTACACGTCGTTGAAGTACGGCACCCCCTCGACGGTCAGCGCCGTCGGGATCTCGATCCCGCCGCCTGATGCAGCCTGCGGCGCGCCGAGGTGGCAGAGTTGGATCCTCTCGCCCGCCGCGTCGAGCACCGACAGCCAGGCGCCGTGCTCGGTCGTAGCGACCTCGGGATCCGCGAGACGCACCTGCAGCAAGCCGCCATGGGCGCGGAAGCGCAGATCCCCCTCGAAGCGCAGCGTGCCGGCTCCGGTGCGAGCGTCGAACTCGCTCGAATCGCGCACCGGGAACACATATCCGTCGTCGGTGTCGACGGCGCCGCCGGTCACGCTCATCGCCCCGTCGGGCATGCGCGCGACGTACGACACGAAGCTCGACTTCACGCCCCAGCGCATGCCCTTCAGGCCCATGGCACGGTCACTTCTCGAAGTCGCTCAGCGACTCGTCGGTGTAGATCTTCTCGCCCGGCGTGAAGGTCGTCGGCACCGACCGATAGCCGGTGTTCACGCCCTGGGCCTCGTAGCGCTCGGTGCGATCGAGGTCGACCTTGTAGTCGGGCATGCGGCCAATGATCTTCGTGAGCATCGCTTTCGCCATGGGGCGTGCGAGGTGCGAGCCGGCACAGCGGTGGCTGCCGACGCCGAACGCGAGGTGGCGGTTCGGCGAGCGCGTGATGTCGACCTCGTCGGGGGTCTCTCCCGCATCCGCGCCGTCACGGTTCGCAGAGCTCCAGGCGAGCAATGCACGGTCGCCGCGCTTCAGCTGCACGCCGTGGAACTCGACGTCTTCCATCACGGTGCGCGAGAGCGCCTGGGTCGGGCTGAAGACGCGGAGGAACTCCTCGAGCGCCGTCTGCATGGCGTCGGGATTCTCGCGCAGGTGCTCGCGCACGTCAGGGTTCTCCGACAGCCAGACGAGCGCCTGGCCCGTGAGCGATGCCGTCGTTCCCACGCCGCCCGAGATCAGCAGCTCGATCATCGCGAACGCCTCGTCCGCCGTGATCGGGCGACCCTCGATCTGCTGCTGCACGATGAAGCTGACGGCGTCGTCAGTGGGGTTCTTCATGCGCTCGTCGATCGTCTGCTTGATCTGATCGACGAGGTAGGGCATCTCCTGCTCGACGGCGTGCACGTACCCCTCGGACCCGACGGGCTCGGAGAGGATGTTGCGGTGGAACGATGCGTGCTTGCGCCAGTCCTTCATCGGCAGGCCGAGCCAGGTGATGGTCACGATCGCAGGCACGCCGGTGAGGTTGGCGAAGTCAGCGCTGCCGGTCTCGATCATCTCGTCGATGAACATGTCGACGTACTTCTCGATCATCGGCAGCAGCAGCTTGACCTGCTTCGGCGTGATCAGCTTGTTCATGATCGAGCGGTACTTCTGCGACTCCGGCGGGTCGAGCTCGATCGGGTAGTGGATGTGCAGCGGCTTCTGCGGCAGGGTGATCGCCTGTCCCGTGACGCCGAACTCCTCGTGGCGCGCCGAGCTGAACAGGTCGTCGTCTCGTGCGGCATCGAACACGGCGTCGTAGCCGCTCAGCACCCAATATCCGCCCCATGCCTCGCTCCAGGCGACGGGTGCCTGCTGGCGGAGCTTGCGATAGCTCGCCACGGTATCGGCGCTGTGTTCGGCCGAATTATGGTCGAAGTCGACGACAGGTGTGCGTACGGTATCGCTCATCGGATGACTCCACTTCTTTGTGCGACCGGGCGGCACCGCCCGGGTCTGAGCTCGTCGTTGCGAATAGATTAACTATTATCATAGTCTTAGGTCAACGCTCAGCTCTCAATGACGAGGAGAAGATCATGGAAGTACGTGTCGACAAGAATGTGTGCCAGGGTCACGGCGTCTGCGTCATGATGGCCGAGGATCTCTTCGATATCGACGACGAGGACGGGCTCGCGTGGGTGACGAAGCAGCCCGAGACCGACGCGGAGAAAGAGGCCGCGCGCGCCGCGATGGGCAACTGCCCCGAGCGCGCGATCCGCATCACCGAAGACGCGTGAGCGGATCTGCGCCCGCGCAGATCTCCTTCGCCACGGCGAGCGCCATGCGCGTGGCGTTCACGAGCCGACGCTGCGCGTAGGCGTCGCCGACGAGGTGCGCACGCACCCGTCCCTCCTTCTCAGCCCGCTCGAACAGCTCGGCGCGCGAGACCCCACCACAGGCGAGGACCACATGGTCGACGCCGTCGATCGTCCATTCCCGGTTCGAGAAGATGTTGCGCGCATCGGCCGAACCCTCGGCGATGCCGGTCGCCTCGGTCATGATCTCGATGCGCACACCGAGCGCGTCCATGCGTCCGAGAACGGCGCCGATCGAGTAGCGGCCGAGCAGCTGGCCCGGACCGGGCGACTGGTACAGCATCGTGACGTCGGACCCTGCCGCCGCGAGGTGCTCGGCGACGGCGAACGGCTGCAGGTGGTCCTCATGCGCGACCACGACCACTCTGCCCGAGAGGCGCTTGTCGTCACCGAGCACCTCGCCCGCGGTGAAGACGTGCGGCAGATCGGCGCCGGGAACCTCGGGTCGCCGTTCGGCGGATCCGGTCGCGAAGATCACGTGCTCGCCGTCGGCCAGCGCGTCGAGGTCGGCGTCTGTGAACGCCGTGCCGAGCCGCACGTCGACGCCGAGCCGCGCCAGCCGGGCGACCTGCCAGTCGAGGTAGCCGCGGTATCGGTCCCACGATGGGGCATGAGCGGCGACCGCGAGCTGGCCGCCGAGTGCGTCACGCGACTCGTAGAGCACGACGCGCGTGCCCGCCTCCGCGAGCAGCGCGGCGATCTCCATGCCGCCTGGACCACCGCCGACGACGGTGGCGGTGTCGGGCCCGACGCGGCCGGCGGGCCATTCGCCGTCGCGCTCGTCGGCCGCGTGCGGGTTGACGCCGCAGCCGAACGGCAGCCCGTCGGTGTACCGCCTGTTGATGCAGTCGTTCACGCCCACGCACGGGCGGACCTCCGACGCGTCTCCGTTCCGCGCCTTCGCCAGCACATCCGGATCCGCGACGTGTGCGCGCGCCATGCCCACGGCGTCGGCGTCGCCCGCCTCGACGATCTCGGCGGCGCGCTCGGGTGACGAGACGAGACCCGTGTAAATCACCGGCACGCTGAGCGCCTCGCGGTACGAGCGTGCGGTGTCGGCCCACGCGCCGGGCGCGTAGAAGTGGGGTTGGATGTAGCTCGGATTTCCCCAGGTGTTGCCGTGCACGATGTGCACGTAGTCGATGAGTCCCGTCGTCTCGATCGCCGCGGCAATCTCGATGCCCTCCTCGCGCGAGAAGAACATTGCGTCCTCGCCGGTGAAGCGCACGCCGAGCACGCGGTCGGGCCCCATCGCCTCCCGCGCAGCGCGCAGGACCCGCACGGGGAAGCGCAAGCGATTCTCGAGGGATCCGCCGTAGCCGTCGGCGCGCCCGTTCACCTTCGCCGACGCGAACTGCATCGTGAGATCTTCGTGGTTCATGTGCAGCTCGAGCACGTCGATGCCTGCTCGGAACGCCTGCCCGGCCGAGAACGCGTACTCTTCGACGAACAGGTCGATCTCGCGCTCCGATAGCGCGTGGGGCGCGAGCGCATTGAGCTTCTGCCCGAAGCGCGCGGATGGCGCGTGCGGATAGCCCCCGTTCATCGTCAGCTGCGTCGTGGCGAGAGCCCCCTCTTCATGCATTGCGTCGACGAACATCCGCGTGCGCTCGACGTAGTTGTCGTAGCGGTACGGCGTCGTGATGACGGCGCTCAGCCCCTGCGGCTCGAACCCGGTCGGAACGATGTTGCTGACGCGTCCCGGCATCGTCGCCCACGCGAGTCCGCCCTTCGCGCGACGTCGCAGGTAGGCGATGGCGGTTGCCGCCTCGTCGTCGGTGCCCCACAGGTTGCCGATCGCCGACGAGTGGGGCGGCATGATCACGCGCGACCGCAACGTCAGCGCACCGATCTCGAGCGGCCGGAACAGCGCGTCCGCGGACATCAGTCCGTCTCGCGCAGTCGGGGCAGGACCTCGTCGCGGAACAGCCGGAGTGTTTCGAGCATGCGTTCGTGCGGCAGGTCGAACCACTGCATGCGCAGCACGACGTCGGTGACGCCCTGCTTCTCCAGTGCGCGCAACTGCGCCACGGCACCCTCCGGATCCGTGAAGATGTACGCCTCGCGCGCCTTCTCTTCGGCGGCCGCCTTATCGGCGAGCTGCGCGTAATCGGCGGTGTTGTCGGGCGCGTTGTACTTGCCGTACTCCGCGGTGAGGCGCGATCTGACGGCCGTGCCCTCGGCGAGCGCGCGCTCGGGATCGGAGTCGAGCACGAGCTCGCGGCGCACCATGAACCGGTCGTTCGGTCCCCGCCCGAGCGCTTCGCGCGACTCGCGGTAGAGCCGGATCGCGCGATCCATGCGCTCGCCCGTCACGTGCGGCGGCACGATCCATGCGTCGCCGAGGCGGGCGGCGCGCTCGATCCCCTTCTTGTGCGCACCGGCGCCGATGAAGATCGGCGGGCCGCCCGGCTGCACGGGCGGCAGGCTGAGCTTCTGGTCGCGAATCGTGAAGTGCGTGCCCTCGTATGTGACAGACTCGCCCGACCACAGCGCGCGCATGACGTCGATCGACTCGGTGAATCGGCCGATCCGCTCGCTCATCGGCACGCCGAACGACTCGAACTCGTTCTCGCGGTAACCCATGCCGAGACCGGCGAGTGCGCGTCCGCCCGAGAGGTTGTCGAGCGTCGAGAACTCCTCGGCGATGCCGACCGGATGGCGCAGCGGCAGGATGAACATGTTCGTGCCGAGGCCGAGGTCGCCCGAATCCTCGACGATCGCCGACAGCGCGTGCAACGGCTGCAGCGTCGGCATCGTACCGAGGTAATGCTGCAGCACCCACAGCGACTCGATCCCGCTTTCCGACGCCGCCCGAGCCTGCTCGCGCATCTGCGCGACACGAGAGGGAACGTCGGTCTCCGGCGGGAAGTCGTTCTGCAGTGCGAGACCAAATCTGAGTGTCATGCGATTCCTCCGGAGTTCTTCCATTCGAGCGGCTTCTTCGTCGCCCACGTCATCAGCCGGTCGATGAGGTACCCGGCGATCAGGAGAGCGAGCAGCGCGGAGAACGTGCCGGCGCTGTTGAACAGACCGGCGTTGTGCGACACGAGGTATCCGAGGCCGCTATCGCCCGCGAGCATCTCGGCCACGACAACGCCGACGACCGACTGCGGCACCGCCAGCTTCAGCGCCGCGACGACCCAGATCAGGGCCGACGGCAGGCGCACTCGCCACATGACCTCCCACGCGGACCCGCCGATGATGCGCACCGAGTTCACGAGTTCCTGGCGCACGTCCCTGATGCCGAAGAAAGTGTTGAAGAACACCAGGAAGAAGACGATCACGGCGCTCGTGACGATGCCGAGCGCGGATCCGATGCCCACCCACATGATGAACAGGGGGATCAGCGCGTGCTTCGGCATCGTGTACAGGGCGGTGATGAAGGGCTCGAAGATCTCGGCGAGCAGCTTCGCCTGGCCGAGCACCGCGCCGACCACCATGCCGAGGACACCGCCGAGCAGCAGCCCGAGCAACGCAGATCGAAAGGTGCCCGCGGCGTTGACGAGCAGCGTGCCGTCGACGATCCATTCCCAGAACAGCGGCAGCACCTTGCTGGGCTTACTGATGAGCAGCTCGGGCACGAGGCGGCCCGACACGGCCTCCCAGACGACGAGCCCGACGATCACGAGCGCGATCTGGATCCCGACGACGAGCGCGCGGCGCTTGTTGCGACGGCGACGGATCTGGATCGCGCGCGTCTGCGTCATGTTGATGGTCTCGGTGCTCAGTGCCGACGTAGTCATCGCGGATCCCCTCCCGAGGTGCGCGCCGAACGGGCGCTGTGCAGCGCGTCATCGAGCTCGCGTTCGACGGCCGAGTACTCATCGGTGTATCGCAGGGCGTCGAGGTCGCGATCAGCGCCGAACGGGATCGGATACTCCGTCACGATGCCGCCGGGCGGGCCCCCGCCGATGATGAGCACCCGGTCGCTGAGCTTCGCGGCCTCGGAGATGTCGTGCGTGATGAACATCACCGTCTGGCCGAGTTGCGCGATCGTGCGACGCAGCTCGATGTGCATCTGGTGTCGCAGTTGCGCATCGAGCGCCGCGAACGGCTCGTCCATGAGCAGCAGGCGCGGCTCGTAGATCATGCTGCGCGCGAGCAGCGCTCGGCGACGCATGCCGCCCGAGAGCTGGCCGGGCAGCTTGTCGCCGGCGTCGGCGAGATCGAGCAGCGCCAGGTAGTAGTCGACCTTCTCAGCGATCTCGGTCTTCGAGACGCCGCGCAGCTTCAGCGGAAGCCCGACGTTCTTGCGCACCGACTGCCACGGCAGCAGCGTGTCGTCCTGGGTCATGTACCCGACACTGGTGTTGACGCCCCTGATCTCGGCGCCAGCGAACATGACCCGACCGGACCTCGGTTCGAGCAGACCGGCCGCGAGGTTCATGATGGTGGTTTTGCCGCATCCCGATGGGCCGAGGAGCGTGAGGAACTCGCCCTCGGCGATCGACATGTCGACGCCCGCGAGCACGTCATCGCCGTCGCCGAACCCCACGGAGAGGTCCTGCACCTCGAAGATCGCGCCGGTGGCGGCTCCGGCGTCTCGCACTGCTGAGCGCGCCATCAGCATCAACCTCTCGCAATCTCGGCGACGAGGTCGTCGTACGTCATCGACGCGTAGTCGTTGTCACTCGTCTCGTCGAACAGGTCGACGATCGTCTGCCAGTTCTCCTCGGTGAACTTGCTGCCCTCGATGTACGAGCCCTCCACCTGCGCCCAGGTCTCCTCGAACACCGCATCGTCCATCTCGGCGAAGATCGACTCCTTCAGCAGGGCCCCCGCCTCGTCCGGGTCATCGACGGTCATCGCCTGCGCATCGTTCAGCGCGGCGAACGTCGCGTCGATCGCCTCGGGATTGTTCTCGATGTAGTCCGTGCCCGCGTATGCGACGATGCCGACATACGGCTCGAACGCGGGAATGTCGCCCTGCGGGAGCGACAACCACGTGACCGCGTCGCCGGATGCCACGGCGACCTCGCCGGTGCCCGCAGCAGCGAACGAGGCGTCGAACGTGCCCTGCATGAGCCCGGCCGGCACCGCACCGAGGTCGTTGAGCGGCACGAGGGTTACGTCTTCATCGGGATCGAGTCCGTAGGTCTCGAGGATCGTGCGAAGCACGATGTTGCCCGTCGAGCCTGACGGAGATGCGGCGATCTTCAGACCCTCCAGCGCTTCGACGCGGTCTTCGATCGATGCATCGGGATCGACACCGGATGCGTCCGCCGCATCGTCGCTCAGCGTCATGCTGAACAGCAGCGGCGCCATACCCGCGATGATCTGCAGCTCGGCGCCCTGAGCGATCGCGTCGATGATGGTGTTCGTGCCTCCCACTGCGACGTCGAGGTCTCCGGCGAGCAGCGCCGACACCTGGTTGGTGCTGCCGGCACCGCCGACAGTCGTGCGCTCGAGCGTGTAGCCGTGCTCATCTCCGAGCTCGGCGTCGACGGCGAGGTTCATCGTCGCATTATTCACGCTCGGCGTGATGCCGATGCGAACGGTCGAGGGGCCTTCACTGTCCGGCTCTCCTCCGCCGGTGGAGGCGGATCCGTCGCAGCCCGCGAGCGCGAGGGCGCCGACGGCGACGATGCCTATCGCGGCAGCGTAGGTGAAGCGGCGTGCAGGGTGGATCGCTGTGGTGCTCATGGTGACTCCTTTGCCCCCTAGTCCAGACGAATGATATGCATGGATTGCGTCGGATACAACTCCCCGAGCTTGAAGCCGTGAGGCGCGGTTACATCCCGCGGCCGCGCACGAGCGCATCCACGACGATCGCGCCTTCCCCGGGACCACCGACGATCACGGGATTGAGATCGAGCTCCGACAGCTCGTCGCACCCCGCGGCGATCTCGGAAACGCGCACGAGCAGCGCGATGAGAGCGGGAAGATCCGCCTGCTGACCGCGAAAACCCGACAGCAGCCGTCCGACCCGCAGCCGCCCGAGCACGCGCTCGACCGCGGCCGGACTCGCCGGGCACGCGACGAAGCCCGCATCTCCGAGCAGTTCGGCGAGCACACCGCCCGCGCCGATCATGAGCGTCTTTCCGAACGACTCATCGTCGACGACGCCGACGATCAGCTCGATGCCGTCGTACTGGCGAGCGATGAGATGCCCGTCGAGCGGGACACCGTTCTGCTCGGCGCTGGCCGACACGTCAGCGATCGCGTGCGCGAGCTCTGCGTCGTCACCGATCCCCGTTTTCACCAGCCCGAGCTCCGATTTGTGGGCGACACCCGGGGCCACGCCCTTGACGACGACAGGGTAGCCGGACGTCCAACCCGCGGCGTCGCCGTCGCCCGTGACCAGCTCGTCGCTCACGGAGATGCCACCGCGCGCCAGCCACGCCTTTGCGGCCGCCTCATCCCGCACCGCGCGCGGATCCCACTCGATGGGCGCGGGTTCCGACGCGTGACGGGGATCCGGCGATTCGGAGCGCGTGAGCGCGGCGAGCCCCGCGACGGCGCGGCCCGCGTCGCCGAACGTCGCGAACGGCTGCGCGCGCAGCAGCTCGTCGCGCCACTCGGTCAGACCGTGGCTCGCCCACGCGGTCACCACCATCGGCACGACACTCGCCTCGGCCGCTTCGAGGATCGCGGGCATGAGCCGCTGGGAGTCGAACGGCCCCCACGTCGGCAGAGCGACGATGACGACGTCGTACTCCGACGAGGCGGAGATCGCGTCAAACACACGGCCGAGCAGCTCGTTGTCGCCGATGACCTGGCCCGTGAGATCGAGCGGGTTCGACGGCCGGCCGAAGCGCATCACCTCGCGCAGTCGGGCCGACAGCGCGCCGGAGATCTCGGGCATTTCGAGCCCGGCCTCCTCCGCAAGATCACTGACGTAACCGCATTCGCCGCCGGATGGCGATACGACGAGCACGCGATCACCCGCCAATTCTCCGACCCTCTGACGCAGCTTCGCGATATCGACGAGCTCGTTGAGCGACGACGCGATCGTCACGCCCATGTTCGAGACGAGTTCGCGGAAGACGCGGTACGACCCCGCCATCGCGCCCGTATGGCTCTGCGCGCTGCGGGATCCGGCATCGGTGCGCCCGGCCTTCGCGCACACGACGAGCGTGCCGGATGCCCTCGCGTGTTCGACCGCGGCCCGGAACCGCGCGGTGTCGCGCAGCTGCTCGACGTAGAGCAGGATCGTTGAGGTGAGCGGGTCGTCCGCGAGCGCTTCGACGGCGTCGGCGATGTCGACATCGGCCTCATTGCCCAGGCTGAGCATCGCGCGCACGCCGACGCCCTCGCCCTGCGCGCGATTGAAGATGTTCGTGCCCATGCCGCCCGACTGGCTCACGATAGAAACGTCACCCGGCGTGTACTCGGTCGTGATGTTCAGCGTCGTCACCGAGACGACATTGTCTGGGACGGACAGCAGCCCGATGCAGTTGGGCCCGATCACGCGCATGCCGGCGCGCCAGGCGGTCTCGCGGATCCGCTCCTGCGCGGCGCGTCCGTCGTCGCCCTCCTCGGCGAAACCGGACGAGTTGACGACGAGGTTGCGCACGCCGGCGGCGGCGCACTCCTCCACGATCTGTTCGACGAGATCCGCGCGCACGAGCACGTAGGCGAGGTCGACCCGCTCGGGCACGTCGCCGATCGTGCGGTAGCTGCGGTGGCCGCGCACGTCGCCCTCGCGCGGCGTGACGGGATAGACGCGGCCCGTGTATCCGGTGCGCTCGAGGTTCGCGATCGGGCGGCCGTTATGGCGCCCCTCGTCGGCGGACGCGCCGATGATGGCAATCGAGTCGGGCGCGAGCAGCGAGGCGAGGTCGAGCCGGGGACGTTCGATCATCGAGGCGGATCTCCTTCGAGGATTTCGGCGACGATGCCGAATTCATGACTATCAATCGAACATATCGAGTCGGTGATGCGACGGCAAGGCGACTACCGACGCCAGATCGCCACGGCCAGCACCATGAGGCCCGCAACGAGCGAGATGACACCCGGAACCGCGAAGTTGAACTCGATTCCCGCGCGGCTCGGAAAGCCCGTGCCGTTCGCGGTCGCGAGGATCACCGCCCCCGACACCGCGCTGCCGACGGCACCGCCCGCCGTGCGCACGACCTGGTTGAAGCTTACGGCGCTGCCGAAGTCCGACGCGGACACGCGTCGTCCGATCATGAGCGGCATGGCCGCCTGCGCCGCCCCGAGACCCGCGCCGGCGAGCAGCATGCCCGCGTAGAAGCCGAAGACGTTGCCGGGGAAGAACACGAGCAGAGCACTCGCGACGACCGCGATGCCCGCCGCGACGGGCAGAACCCATAGGATCGCGTGCTCGGTCGCGAAGCGTCCCGCGACACGGTTCGCGACCGACGTGCCCACAGTGAGCGGCACCATCACGAACCCGGCGATCGCGACGCCCCAGCCGTATCCGTATCCCGTATCGACCGGCGCTTGGGCCACGAGGCCGGATCCGGAGCACACGACGTAAAGGGTCACACCGAAGGCGAGCGCGAAGAGGTTGGCGATCATCACGTCGGGGATTACGAGCGAACGCACGTCGACGAGCGGATGCGCCGCGGCGAGCGCCCGCCACACCCATCCCGCGAGCAGTATCAGCGACGCCGCGACGAGGCCGATCGCGAGCGGCGAGACCCACCCGATGCGCGGCCCTTCCGCGATCCAGAACAGCAGCGGCGCGAGCCCGCTGCCGAGCAGCAGTGCGCCCCACGCGTCGAACGGCGCGGCCGCCGCCTCACCGCGTGCCGGATCCCTGCGCACGACCCGCAGCACGACGACGACCGCGGCCGCCATGAACACCGCACCGAACACGTACGCGGAGCGGAAGGATCCGATCTCGGCGAGCGCGCCCGATATCGGGTAGCCGAGCCCCGTGCCGACGGCTCCGGACACCGCGAGGCCCGAGATCGTCGTGCGCACGGTCGGCCCCTGCAGCTCGCGGCGGGCGACGGATGCCGCTACGGGATAGATCCCGTAGGAGAGCCCCTGCAGCACGCGGCCGGCGAGGAAGATGCCGAAGTTCGGCGCGACCGCGCACACGACGGATCCGACGCCGATGATCACGATCGACGCCACGAGCACGGTGCGTTTGCGTCGGCCGTCGCTCAGCCGCCCCATGACGGGCGTCGCGACCACGCCGGCGAGCAGGCTCACGGTGAGCATCCACTGCGCCCCCGATACCGAAACGTCGTAGGCGCGCGCGATGCTCGGAACGAGCAGGATCCCGAGCGCGCTGACGATTCCCGCGCTCAGCGCCGCGAAGACGAGGCCCGAGGACGCGCCCCGGCGGTTCACTCCCCTTCGGGTTTACACATCGACATGCCCGTGCGCTTACAGACGAGCACGAGCTCATTGCGCTGGTTGATGCCGCGGTGCTCGAACCACACGATGCCGCGCGTCGGATCGGACTTCGACAGTCGCTTGTCGAGGATCGTCGTCTCGGCGCGCAGGGTATCGCCGGCGAACACCGGGTTCGGGAACTTGACCTCCTCGTAGCCGAGGTTGCCGAGCGAGGTCTGGAACACGAGATCCGGAACCGTCATGCCGCCGATGAGCCCCATCGTGAACAGGCTGTTCATGAGCGGCTTGCCGTACGGCAGCGTTTTGGCGTACTCGACGTCGAGATGGATCGGCGCGACGTTCATGGTCAGCGACGTGAAGAACACGTTGTCGGCCTCAGTGACGGTGCGCGTGAGCGGGTGCTTGATGACCGCGCCCGGCTCCATCTCTTCGAAATACAGACCCTTCATTGCGTCTCCTTCTCTCCTACGCGCGCCTCAGCGCGCGTTCATGCTTTCGATCTCGTCGGCGTGGGCCAGCCATACGCGAGCCTTGTCGACGTGAGCCCGGTCGATGTGCCCGCCTTCATAGACGACGGCACCCGCTCCCTCGGACGCGGCCTTCTCGTACGCCGTGATCATGCCCTCGAAGAACCGACGGCGCTCGGGGTCGGGCCCGAACACCTCGTTGATGACGGGCACGTGGCTCGGGTGGATCGCGATCTGGCCCTGGAAGCCGATCTGCCGGCCCCGGATGGCGAATTCGCGCAGGCCGTCCAGATCCTTGATGCGCTCCCACAGGCCGGTCATGGGGTGCACATGGTGATCGGCAGCACGCGCCGCGAGCTGAACGCGCGTGCGGATGGCGAGCGTTTCGAGGCCCTCGTCGGTCCACTCGAACCCGATCTCGCGCGCGACGTCGGCGTGCTCGGCCGTCGAACCGAGGATGCTGGCCACACGAGGACTCGCTGCCGCGATCTCCTCGACATTCGTCACGGCCTTCGCGGTCTCCATCGGAACGACGAGCTTGATGTCTTTGCCGCCGTTGCGCGCTTCGAAATAGTCGAGCAGCGTCTCGAACCGCTTCACGTCGAGCGCGGTCTCGATCTTCGGAGCGAAGATCGCGTCGACGCCCGGGCCGACGACGGCCTCGAGGTCGAAGCCGGTCTGGCCGGTGAGGAGCCCGTTGACGCGCACGAGCACGCCGACGTTGACGTTCTCGCGGTGCAGGCGGTCGATCGACTCGCGCACCTGAGCGCGCGCATCGGCCTTCAGCTCTTCGGGCACCGAGTCTTCGAGATCGAGCGTGATCGCATCGGCGCCCGAGGCGACAGCCTTGTCGACCCACGAGGTGCGATGACCCGGCACGAACAGCATGGAGCGGTATGGCCGCATGATTCATCCCCTTCTCTGTCAACACCTACGTTGACACAGATGACTGTCGCGAAAATCAATTTCATGGATATCATATACATAGATTTGCGACAGTGAGGAGGAGTTCATGGAAGAGCTCTCGAGAGATGACGAGAACGAGATCCGCCAGGCGGTGCGCAGCATCTGCCAGAAGTTCCCGGACGAATACTGGTCTGAGAAAGACGAATCCCACTCCTTCCCGTGGGAGTTCTACCGGGCCATGGCCGACGAGGGCTGGCTCGGGATCACGACTCCAGAAGAGTACGGCGGAGGCGGTGCCGGTGTGCAGGCCGCGTCGATCTTCATGCAGGAGGTCGCCGGATCCGGCGGAGCGCTGAACGCGGCGACAACGGTGCAGGTCGCGCTGTTTGGCCTCGAGCCGGTGCTCAAGCACGGCACCGACGAGCAGCGCCAGCGGTTCCTCCCCGAGGCGATCGCCGGCAACCTGCAGGTGTGCTTCGCAGTGACCGAGCCCGATGCGGGCACCGAGACCACGGCGATCACGACCACGGCCGAGAAGGTCGAGGGCGGCTACCGCATCAACGGTCGCAAGGTGTTCATCTCGCGCGCGCAAGAGGCCGACCGCATGCTCCTGATCACGCGCACCACCCCGCGCGATCAGGTCGCGAAGGCCACCGACGGCATGACGCTGTTCTTCGCCGAGGTCGACCGCGAGCACGTGCAGATCAATCCGATCCCGAAGCTCGGCCGCAACGCCATCGCGACAAACGAACTCGTCATCGACGAGCTGTTCGTGCCGGATGAAGACGTGGTCGGCGAGGTCGGCAAGGGCTTCAAGTACCTGCTCTCCGGCCTCAACGCCGAGCGCATCATCGTGGCCGCGCTGTGCCTCGGCATCGGGCGCGCGTCGCTCGCGAAGGCCGTCGAGTACACGAAGCAGCGCGAGGTCTTCGGCCGCCCGATCGGCATGAACCAGGGCGTGCAGTTCCCGCTCGCCGACTCTCTTGCGAAGCTCGACGCGGTCGAACTGCTCATAAAGAAGGCGGCGACGCTGTACGACGCGGGCGAATCGTGCGCGAAGGAGGCGAACGAGGCGAAGTACCTCGCGAGCGAGTGGGCCTTCGAGGCCGCCGACCGCGCGATCCAGGTACACGGCGGGTACGGATACACGAAGGAATACCACGTCGAGCGTTACTGGCGCGAGGTGCGCGTTGAGCGCATCGCCCCCATCAGCAACGAGCTCATCCTCGCCTTCCTGGGCGAGAAGGTGCTCGGCCTGCCGCGGTCGTACTGATGTCTCACGAGATCTTCCTGTGCGCAAGCACGATCGACAAAGTCCCGATGCGCGAGCGCATCGAGATCGCGGCACGCGCGGGCTACGACGGATTCGGATTCCGCCCGGGCCACGCGCAGCGCGCGGTCGCTGACGGGTACACGTTCGCGGAGATCCAGAGCGACATCCGCGCGAACGGACTCGAGGTCTTCGAACTCGGCTTCCTCGCCGACTGGTGGCTGCCGAACGGTGAGAACGCCGACTCGATCGAGCACGAGCGCGGCCTGCATCGGCTGAAGAGGTACTACGGCGGCCGTCACATGATGACGATCTCGGGCCCGCTCGACGAGAGCGTCGACGTCGTCGCGGAGCGATTTGCGGGCGTATGCCGTCGCGCGGCGGAGTACAAGCTCAAGGTCGCACTCGAGTTCCTCCCCTGGACCGATGTTCACACGATCGAGCAGGCGTGGGAGATCGTCGAGAAGGCCGGCGAGCCGAACGGATCCGTCGTCATGGACACGTGGCACTTCTTCCGCGGCGGCTCGACCTTCGACCAGCTGCGCAAGGTGCCCGCGGACCGCATCTCGGTGATCCAGCTGAGCGACGGACCGACCGGCCCCGTCGCCGATGAGCTCGACGCGACGTTCCGTCAGCGGCGGATCGCGGGCGAGGGCGACTTCGACCTCGCCGGCCTGTTCGCGGTGCTCAAGGAGATGGGCGTCAACGCGCCCATCGGCGTTGAGGTGCTGAACGACGACCTGCGCGCGCTCCCGGCGGAAGAGGCGGCCCAGCGCGCCCTCGACGGCACGAAGGCGTTCCTCGCGACGGTGTGACGGCGGCGGACGAGTCCGCGGTAGATCGTTGACGCGTGCTCCGAGCTCGGAGTATGAATGGCGTATCGACCACCGAGCGGATGAGAGCCACCATGAACGACCCGCGTCCTGAGTCACCTGCCGATCCGACACCGCTGGAGCACACGCCGCCTGCAACCGCGGCCGCGCCACCGATGTCCTCGACGTGGCTCGCCGAGTTCCTCGGTACGTTCCTCCTTGTGCTGGGCGGGGTCGGGTCGGCGCTGCTCGCCTCCGACTTCGGCGTCGGCGGCAACGGCAGCTCGCTCGGCATCGGCTTCGTGGGCGTCGCGCTCGCGTTCGGTCTGACAGTCGTGGCGGGCGCGTACGCGTTCGGGCCGGTCTCCGGCGGACACTTCAACCCCGCCGTCACACTGGGACTCGCCTCGGCGGGTCGCTTCCCGTGGCGCGACACCGTCGGCTACATCGTCTCGCAGGTCCTGGGCGGGGCGCTGGCGACCAGCATCATCGCGCTCATCGGTTCCTCGGCCGACGGCTGGCTCCCGGCGGCCCAGGAGAGCGGGTTCGCGAGCAACGGCTGGGGCGAGCACTCCCCTGGCGGCTTCGAAATCACGGGCGCGATCGTCGTGGAGATCGTCTTCACCGCGGTCTTCGTACTCGTCATCCTCGGCGTCACGCACCCGACCCGCGGCACCCCCGCCTTCGCGGGCCTCGTGATCGGCCTCACACTCACCCTCATCCACCTGGTGACGATCCCCGTCGACAACACCTCGGTCAACCCCGCCCGCTCGATCGCGGCCGCGATCTACGGCGGCGAAGGCCCCCTGACTCAGCTTTGGGCGTTCATCGTCTTCCCGATCGTCGGCGCCGTGCTCGCGGGCCTCGTGCACCGCGCGACGTTCGACCGGACGAAGCGCTGACGCCGCCGCTCACTCTGCGACGAACTCGACCTCGAGGGGATGTTCGGCGGTCTGGTCGAGCATCTGCACGAGGATCAGGGTGTGGGGGCCCGACGTCGCGATCGGGTGGTCCAGCGTGAGCGTCCACGTGCCGTCGCGCGCGACCATCGCCGCCCCGGTCGTGCGCGCGCCCGATCCGAACGGGGCCGGCGGCGCCTCGATGTCGACCGTGACCATCGCGCCGGGCTCGCCCGTGCCGGTGAGCTCCGGATCGCGCGATACGTGCGCACCCGCGTTGAGGGCGATCGTCGGCAACGCCGGATCCGCCTCGCCCGCGTTCGCGACGAAGCCCTCCAGCACGAGCACCCGCGCGAGCGCGCCGAGTCGCCCGACGGCTCCGGTGCCGGCGCCGAAGTGAGGAGCGAACGCCGCGAACCGCTTCGCGAAGTCGATGGGGATCGCGAAGCGCTCGGTAGCGCCGTCGAGCACGGGCGACTCCCCCGCCGTGAGCGTCTCGACCGGCTTGCCCGCGACCCACGGCGAGACGGTCTCCACGCCGAGCCGGCCGTGGGTCAGGTCGAACTCGAGGAGCGCGAGGTAACCGTTTCCGCCGCCGTACGACATCTGGTGGTCGATGAGCAGCTGCGTCACCTCGTGACCGACGTCGTTGACCCGCGTGTGCACGGCGGTGCCGTGGTAGTGGCCGTTGAGCGTGAGGAAGATCTGGTCGTTGCTTCGGATGAGCTCGTCCCACAGTCGCAGCCCGTACTCCGTGTCGCGCGCCGTGGATCCGTCGACCGTGATCGCGGCGTGGGTCGTGAGGATGACCGGGAGTTCAGGGTGCTGCGACATCACCTCGTCGGCCCACGCGATCGTCTCGTCCGACGCGCGCCACGCCAGGGCGAGCACGAGGAAACGCTGGCCCTCGACCGTGAACACGTGCGCTTGGTTGAGGCCGGTCGGATCGCTCGCAACCCAGGTGGCCTGCGCCGCCGCGCGCTCGGTTCCGAACCACGCGGTGTACGGCTCGGCGGCGAGGTCGTAGTCGCGGTCGTCGAGGCCGCCGTCGCCGTCCAGAAGATCGTGGTTGCCGGGCAGCACCGAGTACGGCAGACCCGCGTCGTCGAGCGTGCGCATCGCGGCGTCGGCCGCCTGCCACTGGGTCTCGTCGTCCGCCTGGTCGACGACGTCTCCGAGGTGCGCGACGAAGGGGATGCGCAGCTCGTCCGCGTGCAAGGCGAGCCAGCGGGTCTGCGTGCGGAAGGGATCCGTTCCGTATCGCGGCTCGAACTCGCTCGAGGCGTAGCGGGACGCGTACTGGGTGTCCGGCAGCACCGCGAGCGTGAATCGCGACCCGAGCTCATCGCTCGGCGCGACGAACGTCGGCTGCCGTGCGGCGGGCCGGGCATCGGCCACGGGATCCTGCGCCGCGGCGGTCGTGGCCAGGGACGCGGCGAGCGCGGCCGTCGCAACGATCGCAGCGAATCCGACACGACGGCGGGTGTGCGGCATCGACCATCCGAACGCTGGGGACCGGGACGTCCCCACGTTCCCAGCCGCCCGTTACGCGCCGACGGCCACCCGCTGAACAGCGGGCGGCGACCGGGTATCGCGACGGTACGGGGCGTGTGAAGATCCATCATCGGACGGTTGCGCCGAAGCCGCCCATCAGCAGAACTCCCACATCTGCACAGAAGTTGAGGCGCTGACGCGATCGCTCTCGCCACCCACGCGGTAGTCGAGCTGCGCTGGGTCCGCGTCTAACGTGGCGGCGCGTTCCTACGCGTCGTCGCGCTTACGGTCTTGCCGCAACCCGCGCAGTTCGAGCGCGATCCAGACCAAGACGCCCAAGGTCGCGAGAGGAACACCGACACCAAACAGAAGCGCGCTGATGCTGAACATTGGTAAGCACTCTACGCGGAGGGTCGAGCAGTATCCAACGACTCGTCAGCGAGATCGCGTGCAACTGCGTCGGACCGCTGCGAGTTACTGCACGCTGGCACTCCAGCAATAACGCGAGCAACGCGGCTGACTCATCGCTCTCGTGAGTCGGGCCTGGCTCAGAATGTTTGACGCGCATGTTCAAGGGCCCGGCGTCGATGCTCGATCGAAGCCGGGCCCTTGAACGGACGGCTCTCTACCCCCGACGGCGGCGCGGCCGCGCCAGCAGCAGCGAGGCAAGCGTAACCACGCTGAAGACGACGCTCACGATCACCGACAGTGCTGCGAGCAGCGTGGTCGATCCGTCGAGCCACATCTTGATCATCGTGAAGCCGATCACCGGCGTCTGCACGCCCGCGAGCAGCGCGGATCCGGTGAGCTCCCCGGCCATGACGACGAAGCAGATGACGAAGCCCGAGATGAATCCCGGCCAGACGAGCGGCAGGATCACCTTGAGGAAGGTGCGCCCCTGCCCCGCGCCCGAGACGAGCGACGCCTCGATCATGTCGTTTCCGACCTGCGCCATCGCCGAGTTCGATGAGATGACCGCCTGCGGCAGGTACATCACGATGTACGCGCCGATCAGGATCGCTGACGTGCCGGCGAGGTTGAACGGCGGCCCCGCGAACGCCGCGATGAACGCGACCGCGACCACGAGGTGCGGCAGGGTCGCCGGGATGCGCGAGATGAAGTCGACGATCTTCGCCGCGACGCCGGTATTGCGTGCGAGATACATCGCGACGATGAGCCCGATGATCATGGCGACGAGACCGCCCTGGATGCCGAACAGCACCGAGTTCATCAGCGATGCCTGGATATCCGGGGTGCTGATCACGGCCGCGTAGTTGTCGAAGTTGTACCGCGAGAAGTCGATCTCGCTCGACCAGAAACCCTGTACCGAGAGGAACACCAGACCGAGGAACGGCAGGATCGACGTGGACGCGATGTAGAACAGCACGCAGAACATCGCGAACCAGCGCCACCTGCCGAGCTGCACGTGCGCGCCCCGTCCGATGCGTCCACCGATCGTGCCGTAGCGCTTCGTGCGGTTGACCTTCAGCTGCCACCAGCCGGCGATCGCGACGACGACGAGCATCATGATCGACAGCACGACGGCGGATCCCGTGTCGGGCGGATACGAGAACGTCAGCAGGCGATAGATACGCAGCGCCAGCACCTCGATCTCAGCGGAGACGCCGACGGTCGCCGGAATCGAGAACATCGCGAAGCCGATGATCAGCTGGATGTTGAACGCTCCGACGAGCGCCGGCTTGATCGCGGGGATCGTGACGGTGAAGAACGTGCGCAGGATGCCGGATCCGTTCACGCGCGCGGCTTCTTCGAGCGACGGGTCGAGGTTCTGCAGCGACGAGCTGATCGACAGATATCCGAACGGCACGACGTAGAGCACGTAGAGGAAGACCATGCCTCCCCACGAGTAGATCTGGAACGGCCCCTCCGTCAGGTCGATACCGACGACGCTCAACAGGTCGCGGAGCCACACGTTGAGGAGGCCCGCACGACCCGACGTGAGCGCGATCCATCCGACCGTTCCCGCGAGCGACGGCACCATGAGCGGAATCAGGGGAAGGATCGTCGATGCCCACCCGATGCGCGCATCCGTGCGCTCCATGAGCCATGCAAACACGGTCGCCACCGCGAGCGAGATCGGCAGCGCGATCACGAGCACGATCGCGGTGTTCAGCAGCACGGATCCGATGCCGGGCAGTGCCCAGACGTCGACGAACGGGCTCAGATCGAGAGCGCCGTCGACGAAGAACACGTTCCACAGCGTCGACAGCAGTGGGAAGCCCACGAGCGCGACGATGCCGATCGTGACGAGGCCGGCGAATACGCCGAACGGAGACAGACGGCGCGCCCACGACGTGATCCGGTGACCGGCGCTCGGCTTCGTCGGGACATCGGTGACGACAGCCATCACGTCACCTCGTTTCCGGTTGCGGAACGGCGATCAGCGCGCCCTCGCCGACGACGAGCCGCACCTGATCCCCCTCGCGGATGCCCGAGTCGGGCGGAGCGATTGCGAGCAGCGTCTCGTCGTTCGCGTGCACGAGCAGTTCGACGTGCATCCCGACGAACACTCGCGCCGTGACCGTGCCGTCGACGACGAGCGCCGCACGCTCGGGCGCTGCGGAATCGGCGGGCACGACTTGAGCATTCTCGGGGCGCCAGGCCACGACCGCGTCCGCGCCGACCGGCACCTCTTCGTTCGTGAACGTCGCGCGGCCCGTGCCGAACGGCGTGGTCACATCTGCTGCACCGTCGGAGACCGAGGTCACCGCGCCCGTCGTCTCGTTCGTGCGGCCGATGAACCGCGCCACATAGCGATTCGCGGGACGCGTGTAGATCATACGACCGGTGTCGAGCTGGGCGACCTTGCCCGAGTCGAGCACGGCGATCCGGTGCGCGAGGTGCATCGCCTCGGACTGGTCATGCGTCACGTACAGAGCGGTGAAGCCGAGCGTGCGCTGCATCTCGAGCATCTCCTCGCGCAGCTGCTCGCGCACCTTCGCGTCGATGTTCGACAGCGGCTCATCGAAGAGGATCAGGTCGCTCTCCGACACGAGAGCGCGCGCGAGCGCGACGCGCTGCTGCTGCCCGCCCGACATCTGATTCGGGTATCGCTTCGCCTGCGAGGTCACGTCGACCTGCTCGAGCACGCGGTCGACGCGCTCCTTGACCTGCTTGCGCGATACGCCCCGGGAGATCAGCGGATACGCGATGTTCTGCGCCGCCGTCATGTGCGGCCACAGCGCGTAGGTCTGGAAGATCATCGAGATGTGCCGCTTCTCGGGCGGCTGGTTGATCGCGCGCGAGCTGTCGTACGCGTCGCGCCCGCCGATCCGGATCCGCCCGGAGTCGGGCGAGTCCAGTCCGGCGACGCAGCGCAGGAGCGTCGTCTTGCCGCAGCCCGACGGTCCGAGCAGCACGAGGAACTCTCCGCGGCTGAGCGTCAGGTCGATGCCGTCGACAGCGGTGACCTTCTTCTCGCCAGGCAGTTGGAAGTGCTTATAGAGGTTGTCGATCTGCAGCACAGGCGCGAGCGAGTCGCCCGCCACGACCGTCGCCGTCTTCTGATCTGCGCCTCGGGGCGCTCCGACTGTACTCACTGCATTCCCAATGCGCCGAGGATCTCGTCGCGCGCACCCGCTACGGCCTCTGCATCGAGCGGCACATAGCCCTCGTCGACCGTCTCGGTGTCGGGCACGTCGTCGAGGGGCGAGGCGGCGAAGCCGCTGTTGACGGCAGACTGGCCCTCGGGGCTCAGCAGCCACGAGGTGAACAGGCGTGCGGCCTCGGGGTTCTCAGCGGTCGAGGAGATCATCGACGAGTTCTCCACGCCCGTGTACGGTGCGAGCACTGCGTTCTCGACCGGCGCGCCCTCGGCGATGAGCGGGTTCGCTACCGAGTCGAGGCTCGGAAAGACCGCCCTGCCCTCGCCCGCGGAGAGCGACTGCGACGCGGGCACCGCACTGTCGACCAGACGGTAGCCGTTCTCGGCGAGATTCTCGAGGTACTCGATGCCGAACTCCTCCTTGAGCACGTAGTACTGGCCCATCCACGGCAGGATCGCGCTCGGGTCGACGAGCATCAGCTGGTCGGCGTACTCGGGGTCGAGCAGGTCCTCCCATGACGTGGGCGGGGTCTCGACGAGCTCGGTGTTGTACGTGACGCGGATCGGCGCGATCTGCGTGACCGCAAGTGGTCCGCGCACGAACTCTTCCGGATAATCGGCGAGCGTCGGCAGGTCGAAGGTGCTGAGGTCGTCGGTCCAGCCTTCCGCCATCGCCTCCTCGCCGAAGTCGATCTCGCTCGTCGTCAGCACGTCGGCGCTCGATGCGCCCGACTTGACCTCGGAGGAGAATCGGATCGGGCCCTCGGTTCCGCCGAGGCGCAGCACCTGCAGGTCGATACCCGGGAACTGCTCTTCGAAGGCGGGCTCGATCTGCGCGATGTTGTCGGGGATGAACGACGTGTACCAGATGACGACCCCCTCTTCCTTCGCCGACTCGTACAGGTCGGCCAGCGGCCCGTCCACCTCGGCGGGCTCGTCGCCGCCGCCCACGTCGGCTCCGCCGCCCACAGAGCAGCCGGCGAGAAGCACACCGGCTGCCGCGATGCTGATAACAGCGAACGGAGCCCGGAATCGAGTAGTAGCCATGAGATCCTCCTTGATCTGGTTAGACCAATGGTAGTAATCATGACCATGATTCACAACAACCTTTATTGGGCGTTGCCTATCTGTTAATTTCGGCTCGAAGCACGCTGCTCACCCCGACGGGCTCGTGCCCAAAGGCGGCGCGCTCCTCCCCCGCGCCGGGGGAGGAGCGCGCTTGCGCGTGCGCCGCTACCAGCGCTTCAAGAGCGCTGCCAGCGCTTGTCCCCCGCCGATGCACATCGTGACTACCGCGTACTGCAACCCGCGCCGTTTCAGGTCGAGCGCCGCGCGCACGGTGAGGATCGCGCCGGTCGCCCCGACCGGGTGCCCGAGCGCGATCGCGCCGCCATACGGATTGACCTTCGCCGGATCCAGCTTGCCGTCACGGATCACAGCAAGCGCTTGAGCCGCGAACGCCTCGTTCAGCTCGATCACGTCGACCTCGTCGGGCGACAGACCCGTCTGCTCCCACAGCTTCGCCAGAGCAAGCGTGGGCGCATACCCCATGTACTCCGGATCCAGCGCCGCCGTCGCCACGGCCTCGATCGTCGCGAGGGCGTCGAGCCCCTGCGCGCGCACGTCGCTCTCGCGCATCAGCACGGTCGCCGCCGCGCCGTCGTTCACGCCCGACGCATTGCCGGCCGTGACGGTGCCGTCTTTCTGGAACACCGGTCGCAGGCCCGCGAGAACCTCGAGCGTCGTGTCGGGTCGCGGGTGCTCATCCGTCGTCACCTCGACGGGCTTGCGGCCCGCCGTCGTGACCGAGACGATCTCCTCCGCGAACGCGGCCCGCGCCTGCTCCTGGGCGGCGCGGCGCTGCGACTCGAGCGCGAACGCATCCTGGTCCGCACGGGAGACGCCGTACTTCGCGGCGACGTTCTCGGCGGTGATGCCCATGTGCTGGCCGCTGAACGGATCCGTGAGAATCGCGACGGTTCCGTCGAGCACCTGACGATGCCCGAGCCGCGCGTTGCCGCGCGAGGAGTAGTCGAGGAACGGCGTGCGCGACATGCTCTCGTCGCCGCCGGCGACGACGACGTCGACGCCGCCCCACAGCAGCTCCTGCGCGCCCGACCAGATCGCCTGCAGGCCGGATCCGCACAGGCGGTTCACCGTCAGAGCCGGAACGTTCGCCGCGAGCCCCGCCTCGAGCGATACTCGGCGCGCGTTGTACACGTCCGGGCCGTACTGGCCGACACAGCCCATGACGACCTCGCCCACGGCGGATCCCTCGACGCCCGACCGCTCGAGCGCACCGCGCACGGCGGCCGCACCGAGCAGATGCGCGTCGGTGCCGGCGAAGGCACCCCCGAACGTGCCGATCGGCGTGCGGGCGCCCGCGACGATCGCGACCTTCTCGGTCACGCCGATTCCTCCTCGCGATTCGCGGCGTCGAGCTCTGCCTCCGACGGAACGTACCCGTCGATGTGTCGCTCATCGGGGCCGTTGTACGCCGACAGCGGGCGGATCAGCGCGTTGGACGCCTGCTGCTCAAGGATGTGCGCCGTCCAGCCGGTCACGCGCGAGGCGACGAACAGCGGCGTGAACGTCACGGTGTCGAAGCCGATCAGGTTGTATGCCGGGCCCGACGGGTAGTCGAGATTCGGGTAGATGCCCTTGCGATTGACGAACTCGCTCTCGAGCGCGCCGTAGAGCGCCTCGACATCGCGGCGGTCGTAGTGCTCGATGAGAGTGTCGAGCGCGGCCTTCATCGTCGGCACGCGCGAGTCGCCGCGCTTATAGACGCGGTGCCCGAAGCCCATGATCTTGCGCTTCTCCGACAGGGCCTCGTCGAGCCAGGCATCAACGTTGTCGGCGGATCCGATCTCCTCGAAGATGTGCAGCACAGCCTCGTTGGCGCCGCCGTGCAGCGGGCCCTTGAGCGCGCCGACCGCACCGACGACGGCCGAGTACAGGTCGCTCATCGTCGAAGTGATCACGCGGGCCGTGAACGTCGAAGCGTTGAACGAGTGCTCGGCGTACAGGACCATCGAGCGGTTGAACGCGTCGACGACCGCCGGGTGGGCCTCCTCGCCGAACGTCATCCAGAGGAAGTTCGCCGAGTAGTCGAGATCGCTGCGCGGCCCGATGCTGGCCTCGCCGCGGCGGCGGCGCTGGCCGTACGCGACGATCGCCGGAAGCGCTGCGAACAACCGGATGCTGCGCTCGAGGTTCTCCTCGGGCGTGCCCGTGGAATCGAGCACCGAAGCGGATCCTGCCGTGTCGCTCGCGCCGATCGCGCTGAGCGCCGTGCGCAGCTCGTCCATCGGGTGCGCCTCGAGCGGGAGCCCGTCGATGACAGCCTTCACCTCGGGGGCGAGCGCGCGGTGCATGCGCTCCGTCTCGCGGAGGGTCGCCAGCTGCTCGTCGGTCGGCAGCTCGCCGTTCCACAGCAGGTAGGCGACAGCCTCAAAGGGCTGGGTCGAGGCGAGCTCCTGCACGGGGTACCCGCGGTAGAGCAGGCTGTTGGTCTCGGGGTTGACCTTGCTGACGGCGGTGTAGTCGGCGACGACGCCGGCCAGGCCCTTCTTGATGTCTTCGGACATGCTCACTCCTTCGTGATCTGGAAGTTGAAGATTCCGGAATCGAAATGGTTGTACGACTCGTAGTCGATCAGGTCGTAGAGGTCGGCACGGTGCTGCATGCTGTCGAGCTG
>Ga0308157_10002757_pt1 | contig 27488 bp, 27 predicted proteins | sample PhyBR1_FD_201035 | JGI IMG/M metagenome (GOLD analysis project Ga0308157, IMG submission 201035) | Phyllosphere microbial communities from UC Gill Tract Community Farm, Albany, California, United States - DLSLB.R1 | ecosystem: Host-associated > Plants > Phyllosphere > Unclassified | place: USA...
TCGTCGCCATGGTGGTGCTGGGCGGCATCGGCCACCTGCCAGGCGTGATCCTGGGGGCGGTGCTGCTGGCCGCGTTGCCCGAGGTATTGCGCTATGTCGCCGGCCCGCTGCAGGCGATGACCGACGGCCGCCTCGACGCCTCCATCCTGCGGCAGCTCTTCATCGCACTGGCGATGATCGTCATCATGCTGCTGCGTCCACGCGGACTGTGGCCTTCGCCGGAACACGGCAGATCGCTCAGGCGAAGGCCGGGGGATGCCGCGCCGGGCACGCCGATCGAGGCTCCTGGCGTCGACAGTCCGGCCGACGAGGTGCCGGGTTCGCCGGCACGGCCGATGTCGATCAATCCGTGACGGCCACGCACACAGAGCCGGGAACCCCACAATGACTGACACCATTCTCGAGGTGCGTGGCATCTCCAAGCGCTTCGGCGGCCTGCAGGCCCTGTCCGAAGTGGGCATCACGATCCGCCGCGGCCAGGTCTACGGATTGATCGGCCCCAACGGCGCAGGCAAGACGACGTTCTTCAATGTCATCACCGGCCTCTACACGCCCGACAGCGGAAGCTTCGAGCTGGCTGGCAAACCCTATCAGCCGACGGCGGTGCACGAGGTCGCCAAGGCGGGCATCGCCCGCACTTTCCAGAACATCCGGCTCTTCGCGGACATGACCGCGCTGGAGAACGTGATGGTCGGACGTCACGTGCGCACGAATTCGGGCGTGATCGGCGCGATCCTGCGCACGTCCAGCTTCAAGGCCGAGGAGCGCGCCATCGCGGAGCGTGCCCACGAGCTGCTCGACTACGTGGGGATCGGCAAGTTCGCCGACTACAAGGCGCGCACGCTCAGCTATGGCGATCAGCGCCGGCTCGAGATCGCCCGCGCGTTGGCCACCGACCCCCAGCTCATCGCGCTCGACGAACCGGCTGCCGGCATGAACGCGACCGAGAAGGTGATGCTGCGCGAGCTCATCAGCCGCATCCGAGCCGACAACCGCACGATCCTGCTGATCGAGCACGACGTGAAGCTGGTGATGGGGCTGTGCGACCGGCTGACCGTGCTCGATTACGGCAAGCAGATCGCCGAAGGAACACCCGCCGAGGTGCAGCGCAACGAAAAGGTGATCGAGGCCTACCTCGGCACGGGAGGCCACTGAGCATGAGCGAGATTCTTCTGAAGGTCACCGGGCTGAAGGTGGCATATGGTGGCATCCAGGCCGTCAAGGGCGTCGACTTCGAGGTACGCGAGGGTGAACTGGTGTCGCTCATCGGCTCCAACGGCGCCGGCAAGACGACCACCATGAAGGCCATCACCGGCACGCTGCCCTATGTCGAGGGCGACATCCTGTACCTGGGCCGCAGCATCAAGGGGCGCGGCGCCTGGGATCTGGTGGGTGAGGGCCTGGTCATGGTGCCCGAGGGCCGTGGCGTCTTCACGCGCATGACGATCACGGAAAACCTGCAGATCGGTGCCTACGTGCGCAACGACAAGGCGGGCATCGCGGCCGACATCGAGCGCATGTTCGAGATCTTCCCCCGCCTGCGGGAGCGCAAGGACCAGCTGGCCGGCACGATGTCCGGCGGCGAGCAGCAGATGCTCGCCATGGGCCGCGCGCTGATGGCGCGCCCGAAGGTCCTGCTGCTCGACGAGCCTTCGATGGGCCTGTCGCCCATCATGGTCGACAAGATCTTCGAGGTCGTGCAGACCGTGCATGGCCAGGGTGTGACGGTGCTGCTGGTCGAGCAGAACGCCAGCCGTGCCTTGCAGATCGCCGATCGCGGCTACGTGATGGAGTCGGGAATGGTCACGATGTCCGGTGACGCCCGCACCATGCTCGACGATCCCAAGGTCCGCGCCGCCTACCTCGGGGAGTGATGGATCCCGGCCCGGCGCGAAGTCGGGCCACGCCGGCCGGGATGGGTTGGAATCAGTCGACCCGGGCGCCGGTCGTCCTCACCACTTCGCGGTATTTGGCGAGTTCGGTCTTCATGAAGGCACCGAACTGCTCGGGCGTGTTGGGAGCCGGCTCGGCCAGCAGACCGGCGAAACGGCTGCGTGCCTCAGGCGTGTTCAGGGCCGTCACGAATGCCTGATTCAGGCGGGCGATGGTGTCCGGCGGCGTGCCCGCCGGCGCCACCAGGCCCCACCAGGTGTCGATGGAGAATCCCTTGAGCGTGTCGGCGATGGGCGCCACGCCCGGCAGAGCGTCGCTGCGCTGCAGGGTCGTCACGGCGATGGCGCGCAGCTTGCCGGAACGGATGTTCGGCGCCGCGGTGGCCAGATTGTCGAAGTTGAAGTCCACCTGACCCGAGAGCAGCGCCAGCTGCGCCGGATTGCCGCCGTTGTAGGGGATGTGCAGGGCGAAGATGCCCGCTTCCTTCTTGAACATCTCGCCAGCCAGGTGTCCGGCGCTGCCGTTGCCACCACTGCCGTAGTTGAGCTTGCCGGGATTGGCCTTGGCATAGGCGATCAGCTGCGCCAGCGTGCCGATCTTCAGGCGCTGGGCGACCTCGGCGTTCATCACCAGGACGTTGGGCACTCGCACCATCTGCGTGATGGGGGCGAAATCGGTCGCGGCGTTGAAGGGCATCTTGGCGTAGAGCCACGGATTCACGGCGTGGGTCGCCGTGGCCGCGATGCCGAACGTGAGACCGTCGGGCGCCGCCTTGGCGATCGCATCGACGCCGATGTTGCCACCGGCACCGGGCTTGTTCTCGATGATGACAGTGCCCAGCGAATCCTTGACGCGCTCCGCCAGGATGCGCGCCGTGACGTCGATCGGACCACCGGGCGCATAGGGAACGATCAGGCGCAGGGGATGCGTGCCGGGCTGCGCATGGAGCGCCGTGGTCGACAGCGACAGGGCGCCGAGTCCCAGGGTGGCGAGAAAGGTACGTTTTTGCATGGTGCGGGGCATCAGGGGAGGGCCTTGTCGGCTTCGGTCGTGAAGGCGTCGGCGAAGAATTCCTCTTCCGGCAGGCCGGCTTCCGCGATGTAGTCGCGCTTGGCTGATTCGACGACGATCGGTGCGCCACAGGCATAGACCTGATGGCCGGAGAGATCGGCGAAGTCCTCCAGCACGGCGCGATGGACGAAGCCGGTCCGGCCGGTCCAGTTGTCCTGCGGCGTGGCATTGGAGACCACCGGCACGTAGCGCAGGTTGGGCATCTCGGCGAGCTGCTCCTGCAGCCAGTCGTCCATGTAGAGATCCTCCGGCCGGCGGCCACCCCAATAGAGCGTCGCGGGGCGGTCGATGCGCTTGAACCTCATGTGTTCCAGCAAGGCCTTGATCGGCGCGAAGCCGGTTCCCGAGGCCAGGAGCACGATCGGCTTGGAGGATTCCTCGCGCAGGAAGAAGCTGCCGTAGGGGCCCTCGATGCGCAGGATCTCCTTTTCCTTCATGGCGCCGAACACGTGGTCGGTGAAGCGGCCACCGGGCATGTGGCGGACGTGGAGTTCGATGCCGGTGCCCGGTTCGAGCAGGGTATGAGGTGCGTTCGCCATCGAGTAGCTGCGCCGGGCACCATCGCGCAGGATGAATTCCACGTACTGTCCGGCATGGAAGCGCATCGGCTCGCCGGCGGGCAGTTGCAGGCGCAGCTGCATGACATCGTGCGACTTGCGCAGCAGTGTCAGCACGCGGGCGGGCATCTTGCGGATCGGAAAGGCGCCGATGTCGGTCACCTGGCGCGATTCGAGCATCACGTCGCTTCGCGCGGTGGCGCAGCAGGTGAGCACGAAGCCGGCGACCTCCTCCTCGGCGCTGAGCGCCTTGCTCTGGTGCGGGCCATGCGTGACCTCGCCGGAGAGTTTTTTGCACTTGCAGGAGCCGCAGGCACCGTCCTTGCAGCCATAGGGCAGTCCGATGCCCTGGCGGATGGCCGCCGACAGGATGGTTTCGTCGCCTTGCGCCACGAAGCCGCGCCCGCTGGGTTCGACGGTGATCTGGAAACCGGTTTCGGGCGGCGCTGCGCTGGTCATGGGTATTCTCGGGGGCTCGTTCTCGACAGGAATCACGGATTTTGCCCTCAATCGCCCGACCCTCCGGCGCGCTGCCCGCGCGCTTTCGTCGCCAGCGCGTCCTGATCGTCGGGTGCGGCGATGTCGGCCTGCGTGCCGTCGCGCTGCTGCGCGGGCGCGTCCGGCTGATCGCACTGACGTCCTCCCCCGAGCGCGTGCCCGAGCTGCGAGCCGCCGGGACAGTGCCGCTGATCGCCGATCTGGATGTGCCCGCCAGCCTGCACCGGCTCGCGGGCATCGCCACCCGCGTGATCCATCTCGCGCCACCGCCGGGTGGCGACGCCGGCGGACGCTGGTGGCGCGACATGCGCACCGGCGCATTGGTTCGCGCGTTCATGCGGCGCTCGTTGCCGACGGCGCTGGTCTACGGTTCGACCAGCGGCGTCTATGGCGATTGCGGCGGCGCGCGCATCGACGAGACCCGCGCCGTGCGACCGCGCAATCCGCGCGCGCACCGGCGCGTCGACGCCGAGCGCGCGGTGCGCTGGTTCGGGCGCACCACCGGGGTCGCGGTTCGCATCCTGCGGATTCCCGGCATCTATGCGAGCGATCGAGACGGTGGTACGCCTCGCGCCCGTCTGGACAAGGGCACGCCGGTGCTGCGTGCCGAGGACGACGTCTACACCAACCACATCCAGGCCGACGACCTGGCGCGGGCCTGCGTGGCGGCCCTGTGGCGCGGCGGTCCCCAGCGCGTGTTCCACGCGAGCGACGACACCGAAATGAAGATGGGCGACTACATGGATTTCGCCGCCGACCTCTACGGCCTGTCGCGTCCGCCTCGCATCGCACGGGACGAGGCATCGGCGCGCCTGCCCGCCACGACATTGAGCTTCATGGGCGAATCGAGACGGCTGGACAACACCCGCCTCAAGCGAGAGCTGAGATTGCGGCTGCGCCATCCGACGATTGCGAGCGGATTGCAATCTTTCTCCTGACCGGACGCGGATAATCCGCCGTCGCAATCCTTCAGGTCGAGGCTCGGTCGTCGCTGTCGCGACCTGTCGCCCCTTCGCCTCCATTCCATGCCCACGACGCAGCTCTCCATCTACTTCTTCCTGCAGGCCGCCGTCGTCCTCGGCGCGTGCCAGCTGGTCGGTCGACTGGCAAGGAAGGTGGGTCAGCCGCAGGTCGTGGGCGAGATGATCGCCGGCGTCCTGCTCGGCCCGTCGCTGTTGGGTCTGCTGCTGCCTGGCCTGCAGCACGCCTTGTTTCCCAAGGAAACCCTGGGGATGCTGTACGTCGCCGGACAACTCGGTGTGGGGTTGTACATGTTCCTGGTCGGCACCGAATTCCGCAGCGACCATTTCAGGAGCCGGTTCCGCAGCGCCGCCACGGTGTCCATGGCCGGAATCCTGGCGCCGTTCGTGCTGGCCTTCGCGCTGGTGCCCTGGCTGCAGACGGTACCGGGTCTGTTCGCTGCCAAGACCCGTCCGCTGGAGGCGTCGTTGTTCCTGGGCGCGGCGATCGCGATCACGGCCTTTCCGATGCTCGCTCGCATCATCCAGGAGCGTGGCCTCGCCGGCACGCCGCTGGGCACGCTGGCGCTCACGGCCGGTGCCGTCGACGACGCCGCCGCCTGGTGCATCCTGGCCATCGTGCTGGCGAGTTTCAACGGCAGCTGGGGTGGCGCCTACGTGGCGATCGGTGGAGGCATCGCCTACGCCCTGTTCATGATCTTCATCGGCTCGCGCCTGTTGCGACGACTGACCCGGTACGTGCGACCCGATGTCCCGCTCGGCTCGACCCTGCTGGCCACGGTGCTGGCGCTGTTCGCGCTGAGTGCGTTCGCCATGGACGCCATCGGCATCCATGCGGTGTTCGGCGGCTTCCTGCTGGGCGCGGTGATGCCGCGCGGCGCGCTGACGCACAAGCTGCGCGAGCAGCTCCGCCCCTTCGTGGTGGTCTTCCTGCTGCCGATGTTCTTCACCTATTCGGGCCTCAACACGCACCTGGCCGTGCTGCTGGATCCCGGCATCCTGTGGGCCGCGCTGGCCATCGTCGCGGCATCGGTGGGTGGCAAGGGCATCGCCTGCTGGGCGGCGGCGCGCCTGTCGGGCGAGAGTCGACGCGACGCGCTGGCCATCGGCGCGCTGATGAATGCGCGCGGTCTGATGGAACTCATCATCATCAACATCGGCCTGCAGGCCGGCGTGATCGAACAAGGTCTGTTCTCGATCCTGGTGCTCATGGCGATCCTGACGACGTTGATGGCCACGCCGCTCTTCACCTGGGTCACCCGCGAGCGTCCGGCTCGCGTCTTGCAAGCCGCAGTCCGATGATTCCGCAACAAAGCCTCATGTCACCCGTCACCGATTTCGAAGCCATGTTCGACCTGGCGCCCGTCTCCCTCTGGCTGGAGGACTACAGCGGTCTGAAGCAACTCTTCGACCGCTGGCGGGCCGAGGGCATCGTCGATCTGGTGGATTTCCTCCGGGCCGATGGCGCGCGCGTCAAGGAATGCATGTCTCAACTGCGCGTGCTGCGCGTCAACGAGACCACGTTGACGCTCTTCGCCGCATCGAGCCAGGACGAGCTGGTCGCCAATCTCGATCGCATCTTCCGCGGCGACATGGTCGACAGCGTGATCCACGAGTTGGATCAGTTCTGGCGTGGATGCCCGCTGGTGGAGAACCGCACCGTCAACTATGCGCTCGATGGTCGACGGCTGGATGTGCAGCTGCGGGTGCGCATCCTTCCCGGTCACGAGGACAGCTGGGATCGCGCGCTGGTCTCGCTCGACGACATCACCCGCCAGGCACAGGCGGAGCGGCAGCGCGAGGAGGGGGCCCGGTACGCGCGCGGTCTGTTCGAGCACTCGCCCGTCTCTCTGTGGGTGGAGGATTTCAGCGCCGTCAAGCGCCTGCTCGACGCGCTGCGCGAACGCGACATCAGCGACTTCAACACTTTCCTCAAGGTCCATCCCGAGTTCGTCATGCGCTGCATGCAGGAGATCCGCGTGATCGACGTGAACCGGGAAACGCTGCGCATGTTCGCGGCACCCGACAAGAAAACCCTGCTGGAGAACATCTCACGCATCTTCCGCGACGAGATGCGCGAATCGTTCGCCGAGCAGCTGCAGGACCTCTGGGCGGGCAAGACCCAGCAGCATCGCGAGGTCTGCAACTATTCGCTCACCGGCGAGCCGGTGCACATCCACATGCAGTTCTCGGTGCTGGACGACCATCTGGACGACTGGAGCATGGTGCTGGTCTCGCTCATGGACATCACAGCCCGCAAGAAGGCAGAGGCCTATCTCGAATATCTCGGCAAGCACGATGTGCTCACGCAACTGCGCAACCGCACCTTCTATACGGAGGAGCTCAATCGCCTGCAGCGCAAGGGACCGTGGCCGGTCTCGGTGATGTCGATCGATCTCAATGGTCTGAAGCAGATCAACGACGAGGAAGGTCATGCCGCGGGCGACGCGCTGCTGCGGCGCGCGGGCGAGGTGCTCTCGAAAGCGGTGGATGGTCCGGCCTGGCCGGCGCGCATCGGTGGCGACGAGTTCGTCGTCCTGCTGCCGGCGACCGACGAGCGCGGTGTCCAGGCCATGCACGAGCGCCTGATGTCGCTGCTCGAACTCAACAATCAGTTCTACGCCGGGCGCAGTGGCCACACCCTGAGTTTCGCCATCGGCACCGCGACCTGCACGAGCGGCGAGATGATCGACACTGCGCTCATGCGCGCGGACAAGTCGATGTACCAGGACAAGGTCAAGCATTACGTGGCGCAAGGCGCCACGCGCCGGCCGCCGGCGGCGAGCTCGTCATGACGCTGCGCGCGCCTTTCGGCCATCTCAAGACCTGCGACGGCCAGATCCTGTGGGCCGACGAGGATGCCCATAATCTGCTTGGCTATGCCATCGGCGCCCTGGTCGAGATGCCGCTCGCCGACATCTGCGCCGTGGCGTCGGAGGACGGCAGGACGCCGTCGACGGGTGACATCCCGGTGCCGGCCCTGGGTGCGACCGAACGCTCGCGCGTGGCGTTGTGCACGCGCAATGGACATGCCGTGCTGGTCGACATGCGCGCCGAGCGCATGGACGACCGCTGCATCCTGTGGACGCTCATTCCCGCAGCCACCGGACTGCGCGCCGAGCGCCTGGGTCTGCTGGAGCGACGCGATGCCCTGACGCGCTTGGCCAACCGGGTGCCGTCGCTCGACGACATGCCGGTGCGTGCCCACGCCGAGGACGCCGAGCGTCTCCTGGCGGTGTGCTACCTGGACATCGATCGGCTTCGCGACATCAATGGGGAGTTCGGTCCCATCGGCGGCGATACCGTCCTGCGGGAAGTGGCACGTCGCATCCGGAGCGCATTGCCGCACGACGCGGCCGTCGCGCGCGTCGGTGGCGATGAGTTCGCGCTGGTGATCTCGGTGGCGAGCCAGCCGCAGTGCGAAATGCTGCTGAGCCAGTTGCTGGCCCGGATCGGGCATCCGATCCGCCTGCAGGATCGCCTGGCTCGCATCCGCGCGAGCATCGGAGTCGCCCTCATGACCCATGGTGAGCAACCCACGGAAGTGATGCTGCAGCACGCCCAGCAATCCGTCTTCTTCGCCAAGCGCGCGGGCAGCAGCCAGATCCATTTCTTCGATGCCGGGCAGGCCCTGGAGGAGCAACAGGGCCTGGAGGCGCGCCAACGCATCGCCGAAGGCCTGGTGCGGGATGAATTCCGCCTCGCCTATCAACCCAAGGTCGACATGCAGTGTGGCCGGGTGATCGGCTTCGAGGCATTGATCCGATGGCAGCATCCCGAGCGTGGTCTGTTGCAGCCCGGGTCCTTCATCCCGCTGATCGAGGACCACGAACTGGTGGAGCGCCTGGGCGACTGGGCCATCGGCGAGGCGCTGCGGCAGCTGACGCTGTGGCAGGCGGGAGGTGTCGCGACCGCGATCAGCGTCAACATCAGTCCGCGCCACATGCAACGGCCCGACTTCCTCGAGCGTCTTGGCGCCCATCTGGAACGATTCCCACAGTTGCCCCGGAGTGTGTTGGAACTGGAGATCCTGGAGACATCCGCCATCAAGGACTTCGCCGCTGCGGCGCAATTCATCGAAGCCTGCACGGCGCTGGGTGTTTCCGTGGCGATGGACGATTTCGGTACCGGTTATTCGTCGCTGACCTGTCTGCGGCAATTGCCGGTGGCCACGCTCAAGCTCGACCAGTCCTTCGTGCGCGGCGTGATCGACAACCTCCAGGATCGAGCCATCCTCAAAGGCATCATGCTGTTGGCTGAAGGACTGGGACGCAAGGCCATCGCCGAAGGTGTCGAATCGGTCGCCCATGGTCAGGCGCTGATGGCATTGGGCTGTACGCTGGGCCAGGGCTATGGCATCGCCCGGCCCATGTCGCCTGGGGATGTTCCGAAATGGATGGTGGATTTCGAGCAAAGACCGCTTTGGCACCGCGCACCTGATTGCGCTTAGCCGAGGACCGGGAAGCCATTGGCGGTGGGGATTCCAATGCGGAAAGCACAGCAATTCGGAATGGTCGGCCTGCCCAGTCGCCACGCTCGTGCAAATCCGCGGGTATTGAGGCGCTGCGCCGACAAGGCTTCGAGCCATTGAAAGCGTGCACTTCAACGCATTCGAGTGCCGGGCAGCCACCACCGTCAGCGCAATTCCATCATGATCCATGTTCCCGAAAATTGTTGGAAGTTCCGCAAAATCGTAAGAATTTAATATCAAATTCCTGGTCGAGGAGCCTTTGTGCGACGAGGCGGTTGATGACGAATGAATTTTTCAATTAGAATTTCGGCTTCACCCTCATCATTCCGACGGACATTCCGAATGGCATCCACACTCGAAGACATCAATTCCCAGATCCAGAAGAACGAAGAGCAGATCGCTCAATTGCGCAAGCAAGCTGACGAACTGCGCAATCGCGAGCGTGCCGGCGTGATCGACGACGTGCGCAAGAAAATCGCAGAATACGGTCTGACGGCAGCCGATTTGAAATTGTCAGGCGGACGCGCGAGCGCAGCCACTGGTGGCAAGCGGAGTGTGACTGCAGCGCCTGCCAAGGCCGCGGCCAAGTATCGCAGCGACAACGGCGAGACCTGGTCGGGTGGCCGGGGTCGCAAGCCGCGTTGGGTGACCGAAGCATTGGCCGCAGGCAAATCCCTGTCCGACTTCGAGATCAAGTAAGCACATCGAACCGATGCAAAAAAGCCCGCGTCTGCGGGCTTTTTCGATTTCGCGATCCGTACGACGTTGGCCTTGGGCCAAGACGGAATTCCTGCCGACGGGCATCAGCGGATCATCACGACCTTTCCCTTGACGCCTCTGGAGCCCATGTAAGCATACGCTTGCTTCAATTCCGCCATCGGCAGCGTCCGGTCAATGACCGGCTTGATCTTCCCGTCGAGATACCAGCGTGCCAATTGATCCAGCATGTCGGCATTCGCCTCGGGTTCGCGTCGGGCGAATTCTCCCCAGAAGACGCCGACCAGCGACGCCCCTTTGAGCAGCATCAAATTCAGAGGCAGTGCCGGTATCGCGCCGGCGGCAAAGCCGACCACCAAATAGCGACCACGCCAGCCGATCGAGCGAAAGGCCGGCTCGGCGAAATCGCCACCGATCGGATCGTAGATCAGGTCCGGGCCTTTTCCATCCGTCGCCGCCTTGATAGCGTCGCGAAACGCGGTGGGAGCCGGGTGAGTGGTGTAGTTGATGGTCAGGTCGGCACCGATCGATCGACACAGATCGCATTTCTCGTCGGTCGAGGCGGCCGCAATCACCCGGGCGCCAGCGGCCTTGGCAATTTGGATTGCCGCGGTGCCCACACCACCGGCGGCGCCCAGGATCAGTACTGTCTCGCCGGCCTGGAGCTGGCCCCGGTCCATGAGCGCATGCCAGGACGTACCGTAGGTCATGATGAAGGCTGCGGCGTCCACATGGCCGAGACCGTCCGGCAGCGGCATGCATTTGGATGCGGCCGCGACCACATGGGTCGCGAACCCACCCGTGCCTGTCAGGCACGCCACGTTCTGGCCGATCGAGAGATCCTCGACGCCCGCCCCCAGCTTGCGTACGACGCCTGCATATTCGGAACCGGGCACGAAGGGCAGTGGCGGCTTCATCTGATACTTGTTCTGGACGATCAGCAGATCCGGGAAATTCAGGCTCGCAGCCTGGATCTCGATCAGTACTTCGCCAGGTGCCGGTTCGGGCGTCGGCAACTCCTTCCAGACCAGCGCGTCGACGCCGGTGGGGTTCTCGCAAAGCCAGGCATGCATGCAATGTCTCCTTGGTCGGTCGCGGACAGGGCGCGAGCGCGCTGCATGATAGATGTGCCCCCAAAGGCGTCGTTGTCCCAGCCGTGACGTGGGGGCACCCTACAATTGAAAGCACTTCCATCCGCCATGAAGATACTGATTTCCAACGACGACGGCTTCCAGGCCCCCGGCATCGTGGCGCTCCACAAAGCGCTCAAGGATGTGGCGGAAGTCGAGGTGATCGCACCCGAACTCAACAACAGCGCGAAGTCGAACGCGCTCACCCTGTCGGCACCGCTCTACGTGCATCAGGCGCACAACGGGTTCCGCTATGTGACCGGAACGCCCGCCGACTGTGTCCACATCGCATTGAAGGGCCTGCTCGACTACCGCCCGGATCTGGTGGTGTCGGGCATCAACAATGGCGCCAACATGGGTGACGACACCATCTACTCGGGCACCGTCGGCGCTGCCATGGAGGCCTATCTCTTCGGCGTCCCGGCCATTGCCTTCTCGCAGGTCGACAAGGGCTGGGCCCACATCGATGATGCCGCCCGTGTCGCGCGACGGCTGGTGCAGCAGATCGAACGCGAGCGGATGGTCGAAGGTCCGGCCTGGTTGCTCAATGTCAACATACCGAATCGTCCCTTCGACGATCTGCAACCCGTCAAGGTGTGCCGACTGGGACGCCGTCATGCATCGGAGCGCGTCATCGTCCAGGACAGCCCGCGGGGCGACAAGATGTATTGGATCGCCGGTGCGAGCGGGGCGCGGGACAGCGGCGAGGGAACGGATTTCCATGCGACCTCCCAAGGCCATGTGGCCATGACGCCATTGCAGGTGGATCTGACCGACCACGACAACCTCGGCCAGTGGCGCGAAACCCTGGTGCGTCTGCTCGGATGACCCGGCGGCCGGGCTTTCCAGTGCAGTTGGGGTCGACTTCGCCACTCGTTCCATCCATCACTGGCACGCGAGGCACCATGCCAGCCGGGCGCACGGGGTTCGCGCCCGAGACCGCGGCGTCGTCGGCCGCGATGCGTTCGCGCATGGTCCAGCGACTTGCCGCCCAGGGCATATCGGACCCGCGCGTGCTGCACGCGTTGACCCAGGTGGAACGACATCGTTTCGTCGACAGTGCCTTGTCCAGCCAGGCCTACGAGGACACCAGCCTGCCCATTGGATTCGGACAGACGATCTCGAAGCCCAATGTCGTGGGGCGCATGATCGAATTGTTGCTGGGTGCGCCGGCACTCGCCCATCAGCCCGATGCACGTCTGGGTCGCGTGCTCGAGATCGGAACCGGATGCGGCTATCAGGCAACGCTCCTGAGTCACGTTGCGAAGGAGGTCTACAGCATCGAGCGGGTGCGCGGCATGCATGAGCGCGCGCGCATCAATCTCCGGCCTTTCCGCCTTGCGACGGTGCACTTGTTGCTCGGCGACGGAATGCTCGGGTATGCCCGAGGGGCGCCCTATGCCGGCATCATCGCCGCTGCGAGTGGCGACGCGGTACCCGAGGCCTGGATCGACCAGCTGGCGCCCGGGGGGCGGATCGTGGCTCCCACACGCTCCTCCGGTGGACAGCAGGTGCTGGTCGTGATCGACCGCACTCACCTCGGGGTGCGGCGTCAGGCCCTGGAGGCGGTTCAGTTCGTCCCTCTAAAATCAGGGATCGCTTGAAGGGATGGAACACATGCAGGGTTTTGGTAACGGAAGTTGGCTCGCTGGCGTGACGCTGGGAGTGGCGCTGATGGTGGCGGGCTGTGCCGCCCCCAGCAGGCCCGCCGCTCCGGTGGAAGACCGCGGCACCATGGTGGGCGCGGCAGGCGCCTCCTCAGCTTCTGGCACGCCGATGTTGACGACCGATCCATATGGCAGACCCCTGCCTGGAATCGAGAACTATGGCAAGCCCGGCTACTACACGGTTCGTCCGGGAGACACCATCCGCCGCATCGGTGTCGAAACCGGTCAGACCTGGCAGAACCTGGTGCGCTGGAACAATCTGGAGCGTCCGGACATCATCGAGGTGGGGCAGGTCCTGCGGGTGATTCCGCCGGGTGCCAACCCGGTGGGAACCGCTGCCGCAGGCAGCAGCGTCGATCCGGCGACGGGCGTGGTGACTCGTCCCGTGGCGCCGCAAACCGCGATCGTGCCCGGTGCCAGTGCATCGAGCGCGGCGGCTGCCGTGCCTCCGTCCCGGTCGGCGCCCGCCGCGGGAGGCGACGAGGAGGTGGGGTGGATCTGGCCTGCACAGGGAGCCCTGATCGCCGGTTTCAGCGAGGTCAAGAACAAGGGTCTCGACATCGGTGGCAAAGCGGGCGATCCCGTGATCGCCGCAGCCGACGGCCGGGTCGTCTATGCCGGTGCCGGTCTGCGTGGATATGGCAATCTGATCATCCTCAAGCACAACAACACGTATCTCACGGCCTACGCGCACAACCAGACGCTGCTCGTGAAGGAAGACCAGTCCGTACAGAAGGGTCAGAAGATCGCCGAGATGGGAAACAGCGATGCGGATCGAGTGAAGCTGCATTTCGAGATCCGCAAGCAGGGCAAACCTGTCGATCCCGCGCGCTATCTGCCGGCCCGTTGAACCCCGGGAGACCGCCACGACGGTCTCTCCGAGACCGGCCTGAGCGCCGGTCAAGAAATACATCGGTCATGACGGATTCCAAGAGAAGCAGAAAAAGCGCGCCACCCGCGTCCTTCGACGAATGGCTCGAGGTCGAGTCGCTCGATCTCGAGGCGCAAGGCGTGGCGCACAAGCCCGATGGCATGGTGGTATTCATCGAGGGCGCACTTCCGTTCGAAGAGGTGCAGATCGATGTGAATCGTGGCAAGAACAACTGGGAGCAGGGCACCGTCCGAACGATCCGGCGCGAGTCCTCCCAGCGCGTCCAGCCCGGCTGCCCTCATTTCGGTCTGCATCCTGGTGCCTGCGGCGGCTGCAAGATGCAGCACCTGGACGCCACCGCCCAGGTGGCCGTCAAACAGCGGGTACTCGAGGACAACCTCTGGCATCTCGGCAAGGTACGTGCTTCGACTTTGCTGCGTCCGCTCGAGGGACCGGCCTGGCACTATCGCTATCGCGCGCGCCTGTCGATGCGTTACGTGGCCAAGAAGGGGACGGTGCTGATCGGCTTCCATGAACGCAAGAGCCGCTATCTGGCGGACATGCAGGTCTGCCCGGTACTGCCGCAAGCCGTCAGTGCCATGTTGATGCCGTTGCGTGAGCTGATCGGCTCGCTCGACGCACGCGATACCTGTCCCCAGATCGAATTGGCATGTGGTGATGCACCCTCGGAAACGGATACGGGTTCGCATGCGTCGGCACGACTCGGAAGCATCGCCCTGGTACTGCGCCACTTGGCACCCCTGTCGACGGCCGATGTCCGACGTCTGCGCGATTTCGCAGCGCGTCACGAAGGCGTGCAGTGGTGGCTGCAAGCCAAGGGCCCGGAGACAGTCAAGCTGCTCGACGAGGACTCGATGCCGCTGGTCTATGAGCTGCCGGAGTTCGGCATCACCATGCCGTTCAAGCCGACGGATTTCACCCAGGTCAATCCTCACATCAATCGCGTGCTGGTGAGCCGTGCGTTGCGTTTGCTCGACGTGAAACCGCATGAGCGCGTCATCGACTGGTTCTGCGGCCTGGGGAATTTCACCTTGCCGCTGGCATCGCGCGCACGGGAAGTGATGGGCATCGAAGGCAGCGACATGCTGGTTGCACGCGCCACGCAGAACTACGCCCGCAACCGACCTGCCATGCGGTCAGGTCGTTCGAACCGCGATGCCCTGGCACCGGTGAGCTTCGCAATGCGCAATCTGTTCGACATGACCTCCGACATGCTGGTCGCCGACGGCAAGGCCGACAAGTGGCTGGTCGATCCTCCTCGCGAGGGCGCCTTCGCCCTGGTCAAGGCGTTGGCCGATCTGCATCAGCAAAAACTCCAGTCCGGTATCGAAGCGTCCGTCGCCGAACCGTCCATGGAGATCTGGACAGCACCAAAACGCATCGTCTACGTCAGTTGCAATCCGTCGACCCTCGCACGCGATGCGGGCCTGCTGGTCCATCAAGCAGGCTATCGATGCACGTTTGCCGGAGTCGTGAACATGTTTCCTCATACGGCGCACGTCGAATCGATCGCCGTCTTCGATCTGGTGTCGGAGGTCGAACTGCCTGTCGACTCAGTGCGAGAAGGACTTCCCGCTCTCGTCTGAATGTTTGGTGAACCGGAGCGGGCAACCAACATGCCGTGCGATGTCTTGTCGATGCTTCGAGCGGCGGCGCTCGCATGAGCGGCCGCGCGGCCATGCATCAATCGCGTTCGCCGCCGGCAATCCCAAGCAATGCCAGCAGACTCTGGAAGACATTGAAGAGATCGAGATAGAGCGCCAGCGTCGCGCTGATGTAGTTGGTCTCGCCACCATCGAGAATGCGCTTCAGGTCATAGAGCATGAAGGCGGAGAAGATGCCGATCGCCAGCACCGAGATCATCATGACTCCCGCCGTGGAGGCCACGAAGACATTGATGATGGCTCCCGCCATCAGTACCAGCGCCCCGACGAAGAGCCATTTGCCCAGGCCCGAAAGGTCGCGCTTGATGATGCTGGCCAGAGACGCCATGACGAAAAACACGCCAGCCGTGCCGCCGAAGGCCATCATGATGAGTTCCGAACCATTTTTGAAGCCCAGCACCATGGCGATCAGGCGGGACAGCATCAGACCCATGAAAAAGGTGAACGCGAGCAGTACGGGTACGCCCGTGGCGGAATTCTTGGTCTTCTCGATGGCGAACATGAAACCGAAGGCGCCTGCCATGAAGACCATGAGTCCCAGGCCTCCCGTGAGCGAGCGGGTGATGCCTGTCTGGATGCCGATCCAGGCACCCAGGACGGTCGGCAGCATGCTCAAGGCCAGCAACCAGTAGGTGTTGCGTAGAACCCGATGGCGCTGCTCCCCCAGGAGCGTGCTTCCTTGACCTGCAACGAGGTCTGGCGTGGTGAGGCGATCGTTCATGAGTGGACTCCTGAAAATACGACCATCGTGGTCAACCGGATCATTCTAGGACTTCGGGTGATCGACCAGCCAGAGGCTTTGGCAAGACGGCCGTATGGCTCGGCCACGTGCAGTGGACACGGTCGGGCCGGCGGTATGCTCGGCCGTCTTTCATCAATACTGCGATTTTCTACACCATGAAAACCAAGTCCTTTCTTGAACTGGCCGATGCCAGGCTCGTCGCCCAAGCAGCCGAGGCGGAGGCTCTCAAGCACCAATGGGCCGTGACGATCGCGATCGTCGACGACGGCGGCAACCTGTTGTGGCTTCAGCGGCTGGATGGAGCTGCCGCGATCTCCGCGCACATCGCGCCTGCAAAAGCACATGCTGCCGCCCTAGGCCGTCGGGAGACCAAGGGCTACGAAGACATGATCAACGGAGGCCGAACCGCATTTCTCTCGGCACCGGCAGTGAGTGGCCTCCTTGAAGGCGGTGTTCCCATCATCAAGGATGGTCATGTGATCGGCGCCGTGGGCGTCAGCGGTGTCAAGGCTTCGGAAGACGCGCAGGTCGCCAAGGCGGGTATTCTGGCTTTGGGTTTTGAATCCTAAAAGGCTCCGATCGGCGCTGCGAACGTTCCAAAGGCGTTCGGCAAACCACTATCGATGGCGTCCATGAGAATGAAAAAAACGCCGGATGGCATTGAAGCCATCCGGCGTTTTTCATTCAAGACATGTCTTGCAGAAGAGGGTGGGGGGAGAAAAAAGCTTGGCTGGTCGGTACAGAACCGGTGGCTAGCAAAAAACGACCCTCGGAGATGAATCTCCTGGAGTCGCCCCACGATGAAACTTGCGCAAGACGAGAAGTCGACGCCTCACTTGGTAAGGATCAGCTTGTTGAGTTTGGTGGTTCGAAGGAGGTAGAGAGAGCCGTTGTGCCGGATCTCGAGCGTCTTGCTGCCACGTAGCAGGTCCGTGCTCTCGATCGAGATGTCTCGACCCTGAACCTTGGCAGATGCAGCGCCGCCGCCGGCCGTCTGATCCACGGACGAATGCTTCAGAGCTGGAAAAGTGTTGTCGTAGGCGGCTTGCATAGGTGGGCTCCTTCAAGAGTTGTTATCTTAATGATAATTATTCTCAATCAGAAGTCAATGTTTTTCTAGGGGTCGATGGCAGGCTGCCGATGGCTTGTCTGTCAACGGCAGTCTCGACCGTACTCAGTTGGACGCATCAGGCTCGGTGATGAAGCCGATCTTGCGCACGCCGGCTCGACGCGCGGCCGACATGGCCTGGGCGACGCGCTCGTAGCGCACGGCCTTGTCACCGCGGATGTGGAGCTCTGGCTGGGGGTCCTTGGCAGCCTGTTCGGCGAGCAGAGGGGCCAGGGCGCTGTCCTCGATCCTGTTCTCGTTCCAGTAGTAGCTGCCGTCGGCAGCCACGGTGAAGAGGATGTTCTGCGGCTGGGCACGCTCGGGCTCGCTGGTGGCTTGGGGCAGCTCGATGTTCACGGCGTGCTTCATCACCGGCACGGTGATGATGAAGATGATCAGCAGCACCAGCATGACATCGACCAACGGCGTCATGTTGATTTCGTTCATCACCTCGTCGGCTTCGTCCTGGGTTCCGAAGGCCATGGCGCGTCAGCCCTTCTTGAGTGCGACGACGGTCGCATCAGTGGACTGCACGCGCGCTCCGGTGAGCAGGTAGGCGTGCAGGTCGTGGGCGAAGCTGTTGAGCTTGGTCAGGACGAACTTGTTGCCACGCACCAGCGCGTTGTAGCCCAGCACCGCCGGGATGGCCACGGCCAGACCCAGGGCGGTCATGATCAGGGCCTCGCCAATGGGACCGGCGACCTTGTCGATGGTGGCCTGGCCGGCCGAGCCGATGCTCATGAGGGCGTGGTAGATGCCCCAGACCGTGCCGAACAGGCCGATGAAGGGCGCGGTCGAGCCCACCGAGGCCAGGATGGCCAGGCCGGCCTGAAGCCGGGCGGTGAATTCGTCGATTCCGTTGCGCAGCGAGCGCGTGATCCAGTCGCTCACGTCGAGCGAGTCGTGCAGGTGGGCCTTGGTGTTGCGGTGGTGAGCAGCGGCCTCGCGGCCCTCCAGGGCGAGGGCTCGAAAGGGGTTGGTCTCGTCCGGGCCGAGCTTGTTGAGGGCGGTGGCGAAGTCCTCACTGTGCCAGAAGTCTTGCGAGTGGCGCGCCAAGCGCTTGTAGCGGATGACGTCGAACGCCTTCAGGATGATGACGATCCAGCTCGCGAGTGACATGCCCATGAGCAGCACGGCGACGAACTTGGTGACGAAGTCACCCTGACTCCATACGTTCATCAGACCAAATTGAGATTCCATAGGACTAGGCTCCAAAGAAGACAGGAAAAAGCGGCGGGAAGCAGGAAGGCGGGACAGGAATCAATTGAGCACCCAATTCACCGGCACGTTGAACTCCATGGGCTCGACCACGCCATTGCGCTTGCCCGGCACGTAGCGCCAGCTCATGACGGCGTTGCGTGCGGCCTCGTCGAGGCGTTCATAGCCACTGGACTGGTGGATGGTGGCACTACGAGGCAGGCCATCGACGCCGATGAGCACACGCACGACGGTCTTGCCCTGTTCGTTGAGCCGCCGGCTCATGGCCGGGTAGACCGGCTTGGGGTTGTTGAGGTAGTCGGCGTTGGACGAAGGCAGCGTGACGGCTGGCGGTGCAGGCGGGGCTGGCGGCGGTGCGGGGGGCACTGGTGGAGCAGGAGGTGCCGGCGGCGCGAGTGGCGGCGCGGGTGGCTGTGGCTCGACGACGCCGACGGGGGCAGTGGGCGCAGGCGCGGGCGTGCGCACGGCCACCGGTCGAGGCGGCGGCGGTGCCTTGGTGATCTGGGGTCGCGGCGCGGGCGGCGGTGGGGGCGGGGGCGGCGGTGGCGGATCCCGGGGGCGGGGTGGCTCGACGAACTCGCTCAGCAGCGTGACCGGGATCACCACCTCGGCCGCCTTGCGGATCAGGCCGCTCTGCAGCGCCCAAAGCGCGGCGACGTGGAACAGGACCACGCCACCGGTGATGACCGCCGTGCGCGACAGGCCGAAGGTCGTGGGAGCGGGACGAGAGAAGCGGTCGGACACGATTCACCAATAAGAGAACGGGATGCGTCGTAAGCAACGCACCTCCTGATAGCACAGACCGCGGATTACTTACGAAAGATCCACCATGTCGAGACGATGACCAGAATCAGGCTGCCAGTGAATGCCCAGATGATTTCCATGCCTTGCTCTCCTGAATGGACGTGGCGAGCTGGATGGACTTCACTCCGGTTTCACGATGAATGGCTGCTGTCGGATGGAGGGCGTTGCACTGGGCGACCACGTCACGTGCACACGATTCGCATCGGCCGCATTGCGTTGCCACACCGAGCTCGAACTGCACTTCATCGAAGCTCATGCCGGCGCGTGCATGACGGGCGATCTCTCGGTCTGATACACGGCGGCAAACGCAGACGATCATGGCGTGTGAAAGCTTTGGCTGGCTGGTTGTCAAAACCCGATTATAAATACGAATTCTTCGCATTTGCAATATCTATTGGCCATGTGGGACTTTCACCCGGTCTTGTCGACAATCCAGACGAAGAAACGGGGCCGAAGCCCCGTCGTTCACGATTTCCACCCACATGATGCAGAGCGAATGTTGCAAGGAGCGCATGGGCCTGGACCCGGAGTTCCTCAAGAATATTCCGTGGCCGAACCCGAACCCAGTTTCCTCCAGCGACCAGCTACGCATGAGCTCAGGCGATCGAGCATACGGCTTGGTCGACCGGCATCCGATCGAATCACGGTTTCATGCAAGAGCATTCGTGCGCTTCGCGCTGGAATCGACGAACTCTTCGATGTCCCGAGCCTGCAGGTTGCAGGGCGGGAGATCGTGCGAGCTTGGCGACTTCCAGGGTTCGCCCTTGCTTCCGTCGGCCGCACGTGTCCGACCGGTTCGAGACCTCAGGCCTCGATCTCGCCCATCTGCGACTGGAGATAGTTCTGGAGGCCAACCTTGCCGAGAAGATCGATCTGCGTTTCGAGGAAGTCGATGTGCTCCTCGGTATCGTCCAGGATCTTCTGGAGCAGATCCCGGGAAACATAGTCGCGCACAGCCTCGCAGTGGGCCATGCCAGCCTTGATGGTCGCCTGAGCGCCATATTCGAGGCCGAGATCACAGGACAGAATCTCCGGGACGTCTTCACCCACGCTCAGCTTGCCCAGATCCTGAAGGTTCGGCAGACCATCGAGCATGAAGATCCGGTCCATCAACCAGTCGGCGTGCTTCATTTCACCGATGGATTCGGCATATTCCTTCTTGGCCAGCTTGTCAAAGCCCCAGTGCTTGAGCATCCGATAGTGCAGGAAGTACTGATTGATGGCAGTCAACTCGTTCTTGAGCTGGGCCTGCAGATGTTCGATGACTTGGGGGTCGCCCTTCATGATTCTTCCTTGCTTTTCTGAATTCCTTGATTGTGTGTGGCCGCTCATCCAGGAGCAAGCCAAGCCCTCTTGTCAGCGGTCTGCATGCGTGTAAGGGCGATAGGCGTTCGCATCTGGTAGATAGTTTTATTCTATTGATTCAGGGTAAACGATATGTACAATCGACTTCATCGTCACTTCATCAACTCATTGGATCATCTGAATGTCTGTCATCAATACCGCCATCAAGCCTTTCAAAGCCAGTGCCTACAAGAACGGCAAGTTCATCGAGGTGTCCGACACGGACGTCAAGAACAAGTGGGCCGTGTTCTTTTTCTATCCGGCCGACTTCACCTTCGTCTGCCCGACCGAGCTGGGCGACGTGGCCGACCATTACGCTGAATTCCAGAAGCTTGGCGTCGAAATCTATTCGGTGTCGACTGATACGCACTTCACCCACAAGGCGTGGCACGACTCGTCGGAAACCATCGGCAAGATCCAGTACACGATGATCGGTGACCCGACCGGCAACATCACCCGCAACTTCGAAGTCATGCGCGAAGCAGAGGGTCTGGCCGATCGCGGCACGTTCATCGTCGATCCGCAAGGCGTGATCCAGGCTCTCGAGATCACGGCCGAGGGCATCGGTCGCGATGCCACCGATCTGCTGCGCAAAGTCAAGGCTGCCCAGTACGTCGCTGCTCATCCGGGTGAAGTCTGCCCTGCCAAGTGGACGGAAGGCGCCGAGACGCTCAAGCCCTCGTTCGACCTGGTCGGCAAGATCTAAGCACGCTCCGACTCCCAAGCCCGGGTGCGTTGGCTCCCGGGCTTTTTCATTCCCCCCGCATTCATTCTTCCAGGAAGTGAGTTCGTCCATGCTCGACGCCGCCACCCAAGCCCAGCTGAAAAGCTATCTCGAACGCATCTCGCAGCCCATCGAGATCGTTGCTTCGCTCGACGACAGCAAGGCGTCGGCCGATGTCCGTTCGTTGCTGGCGGACATTGCGCAAGCCTCGACGCTGGTCAAGCTGACGGAGAGTCGGGACGACACGCAGCGCAAGCCTTCGTTTTCCATCAATCGGCCCAGCGAGAACCACGGCCCGCGTTTTGCCGGCCTGCCGATGGGTCATGAATTCACGTCGCTCGTGCTCGCACTGCTTCAGGTGGGCGGCTATCCACCCAAGGTCGATGCAGCCGTGCTCGAGCAGATCCGCGCGCTCGACGGTGATTTCGACTTCGAGATCTACGTTTCGTTGACCTGCCACAACTGTCCTGATGTGGTGCAGGCACTCAATGTGATGGCGGTGCAGAACCCCCGCATCCGCGCGACGATGATCGAGGGTGGCACCTTCCAGGACGAGATCAAGGAACGCCAGATCATGGCGGTTCCCACCGTGTTCCTCAACGGCACGGAGTTCGGCCAGGGTCGCATGACGCTGGAGGAGATCCTCGCCAAGATCGATACCAGCGGCGTCGAACGCGAAGCGAAGAAGATCAGCGCCAAGGCTCCGTTCGAAGTGTTGATCGTCGGCGGCGGACCTGCTGGCGCGGCAGCTGCGGTCTACGCGGCGCGCAAGGGCATCCGCACCGGCGTGGCATCGGAGCGTTTCGGCGGCCAAGTGCTGGACACCTTGGGCATCGAGAATTTCATTTCCATCAAGGAAACCGAAGGGCCGAAGTTCGCCCATGCGCTGGAGGAGCACGTCCGCCACTACGACGTGGACATCATGAATCTGCAGCGCGCTGCCGCCTTGGTGCCCGGCGACGATCACATCGAGATCAAGTTGGAGAGCGGTGCCTCCCTGAAGAGCCGGACGGTCATCATCTCCACCGGTGCGCGCTGGCGTACTGTCAATGTGCCCGGCGAACAGGAGTACAAGAACAAGGGGGTCGCTTACTGCCCGCATTGTGATGGCCCGCTGTTCAAGGGCAAGCGCGTGGCGGTGATCGGCGGCGGCAATTCGGGTGTCGAGGCGGCGATCGATCTCGCCGGCATCGTGGGACACGTGACCCTGATCGAATTCGACCAGCAGCTACGCGCCGACGCCGTGCTCCAGCGCAAGCTCAACAGCCTGTCCAACGTGACGGTGCATCTGAACGCGCAGACGACCGAGATCACCGGCGACGGCCAGAAGGTCGACGGCCTGGTCTACAAGGATCGCGTGTCGGGCGAAGTGCGCACGGTGGCGTTGGAGGGTGTCTTCGTGCAGATCGGTCTCGTGCCCAACACGGACTGGCTCAAGGGCACGCTCGAATTGTCCAAGCACGGTGAGATTCTGGTCGATGCCAAGGGGCAGACCTCGGTGCCCGGCGTGTTCGCCGCTGGCGATGCGACGACGGTGCCCTTCAAGCAGATCATCATCGCGGCGGGCGATGGTGCCAAGGCCGCGTTGAGCGCCTTCGACCACCTGATCCGGACGCCGGTGCCGGCACCGCAGGCCAGGGAAGAAGCAGCCGTCGCCTGAGTCTGGGAAGCCGGTCCTGCCGGGCTTCGACATCGAGCCACGACCAGGGCCTCAGGCCTTGGTCGTGGCTTTCTTCATTCAGTAGGTGAGGCGCTGCGGTTGCAGTTCCTGCAGGATGGTTGTGGCGATCTCCTCGATCGATTTGGTGGTGGTGCTCAACCAACGTACGCCGGCGCGTCGCATCATGGCTTCGGCCTCGCTGACCTCGTGACGGCAGTTCTCGATGCTCGCATAGCGCGAGTTGGGTCGGCGTTCATTGCGTATTTCGCTCAATCGCTCGGGCTGGATCGTCAACCCGAACATCTTCTTGCGATGAGGCAACAGGGCAGGGGGCAGTTGCCGACGGTCGAAATCCTCGGGGATCAGAGGATAGTTGGCGGCCTTGAGTCCATGCTGCATGGCCAGATAGAGAGACGTGGGCGTCTTGCCGCTGCGACTGACTCCCACCAGGATCACATCGGCACCCTGCAGGTCACGATTGCTCTGGCCGTCGTCATGCTGCAGGCTGAAGTCGATCGCGGCGATGCGGTCGTTGTACTCCTTGCTCTTGCTGACGTCGCTGAAGCGGCCGATGCGATGGTTCGACTTCATGGCCAGTTCGATCTCCAGCGGCCGCACGAAAGTACCGAACATGTCCAGCAGCATGCCCTTGCAGCCGGTTTCGATGACTTCGAGCACCTCCATGTTGGCCAAGGTGGTGAAGACGATCGGCCGCTGCCCTTCGATCTCCGCCGTGTGGTTGATCTGCCGGACCGCCTGATGCGCCTTGTCGACGGTATCGGTGAAAGGCAGCCGGATGTGACGCGGCTTGAATTCGAACTGCGCCAGAACGGCATTGCCGAAGGTCTCGGCCGTGATGCCGGTGCCATCCGAGACGAAGAAAACGGAACGAGTTGTCATATTCAGCAGCCTTGCCTTCCAGCGCCTTCGAGTGTGTCGCGCCTACAATCGAAAGCATTATCAGGATTTGGTCCGGCCTGGTCAGTTTTTCCGAAGCTGGTCCCATGCCCGACCGGATGCAAACAGTCCTGACGACCCCTGTTCCTCCATGTCTGCCGTTCCCGCACCCCCAACAACCACAACGATCGTGCAGTGCGTCCGGCATGGATTACCGTTTTCAACTTCTGGAGCTTTCCCATGTCTGCACTTTTCGAAGCGACCGCCCTGGTCGTACCGTTTGAAAACCTGAGGATGACCGACGTCGAGTCGGTCGGTGGCAAGAATGCCAGCCTCGGCGAGATGATTTCCCAACTGCCCCAAGGCGTGCGTGTGCCAACGGGTTTCGCCACCACGGCACATGCGTTCCGGCAGTTCCTGGCCCATGACGGCCTGGCCGATCGCATCAGCAAGCGTCTGGCCTCGCTGGATACAGAGGACGTACGTGCGTTGGCCATCGCCGGCGCCGAGATCCGGGGCATGGTCGAGGCCCAGCCATTTCCCGACGACCTGCAAAAAGCCATCGGCGATGCATTCGCCACGCTGAGCGCCGGCAACCCGGCGGCGTCTTTTGCCGTGCGCTCGTCGGCCACTGCCGAAGACCTGCCCGATGCCTCTTTCGCCGGCCAGCAGGAGACCTTCCTGAACGTCGTGGGCATCGAGGACGTCCTGCACAAGATGAAGGAAGTGTTCGCTTCGCTCTACAACGACCGCGCGATCAGCTACCGCGTCCACAAGGGATTCGCGCATGACGTCGTGGCTCTCTCGGCAGGTGTGCAGCGCATGGTGCGCTCGGATCTGGGAGCCGCCGGCGTCATGTTCACCATCGATACCGAATCGGGTTTCGAGGATGTGGTCTTCATCACCTCCAGCTACGGTCTGGGCGAGACGGTGGTGCAGGGTGCCGTCAATCCCGACGAGTTCTATGTCCACAAGCAGATGCTCAAGGCCGGCAATCGGGCGGTCATCCGTCGGAACCTGGGTTCCAAGCTGATCCAGATGGAGTTCGCGACGCCCGAGGAGAAGGCTGCCACCGGCAAGCTCGTCAAGACCACCGACGTCAAGTCCGAGCTGCGCAATCGCTATTCGCTTTCCGATGCGGATGTCGAACAACTCGCGAAGTACGCGTTGGTCATCGAGGAACATTACGGCCGTCCAATGGATATCGAGTGGGGCAAGGATGGCACCGATGGCCAACTCTACATCCTGCAGGCGCGTCCCGAGACGGTGAAGAGTCAGCAGCAGGGCAAGCCCGAACAACGCTACAAGCTGCTCGGGCGCGGCGCTGTGCTGGCCGAGGGCCGCGCGATCGGCCAGAAGATCGGAACCGGGCCCGTGCGTCTGGTCTACAACATCAGTGAAATGGACAAGGTGCAGGCCGGCGACGTGCTGGTCACCGACATGACCGACCCGAACTGGGAGCCGGTCATGAAGCGGGCCAGTGCCATCGTGACGAACCGTGGCGGACGCACCTGCCATGCCGCCATCATCGCGCGCGAACTCGGCATCCCGGCCGTGGTGGGCTGCGGCGATGCCACCGATCTGCTCAAGGAAGGCACGCTCGTCACCGTGAGCTGCGCCGAGGGCGATACGGGCTACATCTACGACGGCCTGCTCGAGACCGAAGTGACCGAGGTACAGCGCGGCGAGATGGCGCCGATCGATCTGAAGATCATGATGAACGTCGGCAATCCGCAGCTGGCCTTCGATTTCGCACAGCTGCCCAACCACGGTGTCGGTCTGGCGCGACTCGAATTCATCATCAACAACAACATCGGCGTGCATCCGAAGGCCATCCTCGACTATCCGAACGTCGACGCCGACCTGAAGAAAGCGGTCGAATCCGTTGCACGCGGCCATGCGTCACCGCGCGCCTTCTATGTCGACAAGGTGGCCGAAGGGATCGCCACCATCGCTGCGGCCTTCTGGCCGAAGCCGGTCATCGTTCGCCTGTCGGACTTCAAGTCCAACGAATATCGCAAGCTGATCGGTGGCAGCCGCTACGAGCCGGAAGAGGAAAACCCGATGCTCGGTTTCCGCGGCGCCGCGCGGTATGTGAGCGAGGAATTCCGCGAAGCATTCCTGATGGAGTGCGAGGCACTCAAGCGCGTGCGCAACGACATGGGCCTGACCAACGTGCAGATCATGGTGCCCTTCGTGCGCACCCTGAAGCAGGCCGAACGCGTCACCGGACTGCTGGCCGATCAGGGTCTCCAGCGGGGCGAGAACGAACTCAAGATCATCATGATGTGCGAGGTGCCGAGCAACGCCATCCTTGCCGACGAGTTCCTGGAGTTCTTCGATGGCTTCTCGATCGGATCGAACGACCTGACGCAGCTGACACTAGGACTCGATCGAGACTCCGGCCTCGAACTGCTGGCCGCCGACTTCGACGAGCGCGATCCGGCCGTGAAGGCCATGCTCAGCCGTGCGATCAAGGCATGCAAGTCGAAGGGCAAGTATGTCGGCATCTGCGGTCAGGGTCCGAGCGACCACCCCGACTTCGCGTTGTGGCTGGCCGACCAGGGCATCGAATCGATCTCCCTGAACCCGGACAGCGTGATCGACACCTGGCAGCAACTCGCGAAACGCTGAGTGCCGGGAGCGGCGCCGACGCGCTATAATCGTCGGCTTTGCCTTGCCACACCGCGCCCGACGCTGCGGGTGGCTTTAACCCTTCTGCGGAAGACCCACAAGGAGCGCCAATGCGTCACTACGAAATCATTTTGCTGATCCATCCGGATCAGAGCGAGCAGGTTCCGGCCATGCTGGAACGTTACAAGGGCCTGATCACGGCTGGCGGTGGCAAGGTCCATCGGGTGGAAGACTGGGGCCGTCGTCAGCTGGCCTACCAGATCAACAAGCTCAGCAAGGCTCACTACCTGTGCGTCAACATCGAGGCCGAGCAGGCCGTGATGGCCGAACTGGAGCATGCCTTCAAGTTCAACGATGCCGTCCTGCGCCATCTCACCGTCGTCAAGAAGAAGGCCGATACCGGACCGTCGTCGATGATGAAGACGGTCGAGCGCGAGGAAGCCCGCAAGGCTCAGCAGGCCGAGTACGCCGCTGCCAACAACAGCAATTGATGATGTGACAGGCGCGGTGACGCCCGTGGCGATCAATCAGCTGATGCTGACCGCCTCCGTCATCGAGCTTGGTGCCTTGCGCTTCACGCCTGCCGGTTTGCCGGCCATCGATCTCAGACTCGAGCACGCCTCGACCCTCGATGAAGCGGGAAAGTCCCGCCAGGTGAAAGCCGTCTTGAAAGCCATCGCTTTTGGCGCTGTGGCGGAAAGGCTTGCAGGGCAGACCATGGGCAGTCATTGGCGATTCCGCGGGTTCCTCGCGACCCCGGGCAATGCCAAGCATCCCGTGCTCCATATCCAGGATTTTCAGCAAGATTAATTTTCGA